>ERZ772867.1591-NODE-1591-length-25193-cov-6.577293_pt1 | contig 25193 bp, 25 predicted proteins | sample MGYA00511341_ERZ772867 | MGnify/ENA primary metagenome ERZ772867 (study PRJEB29015, sample SAMEA2737707) | human gut metagenome | biome: human gut; feature: human-associated habitat; material: faeces | place: China | collected 2012 ... | reverse complement strand
ATTCCTGTTTGTGCCGAGCCATACGGCCGGTGCGCCATGACCTCGTTTCAAGTCCGCAGGACGGGACCACTGTAACGGGCGAGCGAACAGCACCAGACCGCAAAGCAAGCGTGGCAGCTTGCGGGCGATGACACACGGGCAGGGTCAAAGATACTCGCGCATTGAACGCCCACAAAGCATTGTGCGCCGCACCCATCAGCATGGGCCGGGGTTAGACTCCCGTGGAGCTGTGCCAGCAGCCGTCTGTTTTGCCTCTTTCATTGCTATCTTTATGCTTTATGAAAGGGGATTTTATCATGCAAGATAAAGCTACAAATCCCGGCAAGACCAGCAGGCCAGAGAAAAATCCTCTGGATGCAAAAACGACCTATCACATTGGCAATCGGTCGTTCGTTGTTGAGCCGGTTTTCAAAGAAGAAAGCCCGGATACCCTGGGCAGCGTTCTCCTTCGCCTGATGAAGTCCGAGAGTGAAAAGCTGTAAATAGCTTTCAAACCCGGCTGACAGAGGCAGCAAATGGCGGTATAATGTGTTCGTACAAGTATATTTGCTATTCGACTGCCTTGACGGAAGGAGGACTTATGAAACAGTCGAATAACAAAAAATCCCGTGACGTGACCGCCTTTCTCTATGAAAGACTTTCCCGTGACGATAATCTTGAAGGCGAAAGCTACAGCATCGGCAATCAAAAGAAGTTGCTTGCCAAAGTCGCAAAGGAAAAGGGCTACACAAATCTGGTCCATTTCCTGGATGACGGTATTTCCGGCGTGACGATGGATCGCCCCGGCTTCGTGGAAATGATCCGCCAGTTGGAACAGGGAAAAGCCGCCGCTGTCTTTGTCAAAGACCTCTCGCGCCTGGGGCGCAACTACATTGAGGTCGGACGTTTGACAGAGGAATTTTTCCCGGACCATGATATCCGTCTGGTGGCCGTTTCGGATAACATCGACACGGCAGAGGGCGAAAATGAGCTTGCTCCGATCCGCAACCTGTTCAACGAGTGGTACGCCCGCGATATCAGCAAAAAGCGGCGCATCAGCAATAAGATCAAGGGCAATGCCGGTGAGCCGATGGGCCAGCCTCCCTATGGTTACATCAAGGACCCGAATGATCCAAAGCATTGGATCGTGGATGACGAGGCAGCCCAGGTTGTGCGCCGCGTTTACAGCATGACTTTGGAGGGGTTCGGAACAGAGCAGATTGCCGCCCAGCTTGAAAAGGACGATGTCCTGACCCCGCGGGCCTACTGGCTCACGAAGGGCATCAAACGCCCCGGCAAGGGTAAACAGCAGCCGCCTACCAAGTGGAACAGCTCCACAATAACCAAAATTCTCTCCCTGCAGGAATACTGTGGTGACATTCTCAATTTCAAAACTTATTCCAAATCCTACAAGAATAAGAAGCGAATCGACAATGACCGTGAGAATTGGGTGGTGTTCCAGGACGTCCACGAGGCGATCATCGAGCGTGCTGTGTATGAGCAGGTGCAGCAGAAGCGGGGCAAAATCCGTAAGCGCCGCACCAACAATGGAGAACACAATATGTTTTCCGGCCTGTTGGTCTGTGCCGATTGCGGCAGTAACCTTCACTTTCACTTCAATCAGGGCAATCCGGAGATCAAGTATTTCAACTGCTCCAACTACAAGGGCAATCGCGGCACCTGCACCTCTACCCATTATGTCCGCGTAGACTTCCTGGAGGAAGTAGTGCTGGGAGAGATACGGCGCTTAACGAAATTCGCCAGCCTCTATGAGGACGAATTTGTAAAAGCTGTGATCGGTCATTCCCAGCAGGCGGAACAGACAGACCGCAAGCTGAAGGAAAAAGAGCTAAGAACGCTCCTTGCCCGTGATGAAGAATTGGACAGCCTTTTTGAGCGCATCTACGAGGACAATGTTTCCGGCAAGCTCTCCGATGACCGCTTCGCAAAAATGTCCCGGCGGTATGAGGACGAGCAAAAGGAGCTGGCGGAGAAAATAAAAAAGCTCCGCTCCGAGATAGAGAAGCAGAGCAGCCGTTCCATGACGACAGATATGTTTATCGGTCTTGTCCGCAAGTACACCAGAGCGAGGAAACTGACGCCCCGGATGCTGAACGAACTGGTTGAGAAGATCGAAGTATTCAATGCGGAGAAGATCGACGGCGTATGGGAGCAGCGGCTTCGCATCCACTATAACTGCGTCGGAACGATTGAGATTCCAACGGTGCTGCCCCTGCCGATCCCGGAAGTGTCCGTAAATACAAGAAAAGGCGTAGTCGTCAACTACGCCCCCTGTGAACTCGCTGTATAAAAAGCGAGTGTTCTTACAGCCTTTCAAATGCTATAAGAACACTCGCCATGGTGCGCGAGGGGGGACTTGAACCCCCACGTCCGGAGTGGACACTAGAACCTGAATCTAGCGAGTCTACCAATTCCACCACTCGCGCATGCTGTCAGCTTGCCTATAATAGCATTTACACTCAGAATTGTCAACAGAAAAATTTCCTGTTCCGTCAATTTTCTCCCGCGGGGGAAAGCCTTGTTTCCGCGCACAGAATATGGTAAAATCCTTCCAAAGAGGTGTTGCATCATGCATATGACCGATCTCATTGAAAAGAAAAAACAGGGTCAGACTCTCACGCAGGAGGAACTGCATTTTATCGTCCACGGCTACACGGCGGGGGATATCCCGGATTACCAGATGTCCGCGCTGATGATGGCGATCTATTTCCGCGGCATGACGCCGGAGGAAACGGCGCAGCTCACCATAGAAATGGAGCACTCCGGCGACGTGGTCGATCTCTCGCCGCTCGGCGAGCACACCGCCGACAAGCATTCGACCGGCGGCGTCGGCGACAAGACCTCGCTCGTCCTGTGCCCGATGGTGGCGGCGTGCGGCGGCAAAATGGCGAAAATGTCCGGCCGCGGCCTTGGACACACCGGCGGCACGATCGACAAGCTCGAATCCTTCCCCGGCTTTTCCACCGCCATGACGCCCGAAAAATTCCTCGAAAACGCCGAGAACGTCGGCTTTGTGATTGCCGGGCAGACGGCGAATCTTGCCCCGGCGGATAAGAAAATGTACGCGCTGCGCGACGTGACCGCGACGGTGGACTCCATCCCGCTGATCGTTTCGAGCATCATGGCCAAGAAGCTCGCCTCCGGCGCGCGCACCATCGTGCTGGACGTGAAGACCGGCTCCGGCGCGTTCATGGAAACGGAGGAATCCGCCTTTGAGCTCGCGCGGCAGATGGTGAGCGTCGGCAAGCACGCCGGGCGCAACATGGCCGCCGTCGTGACCGATATGGATCAGCCGCTCGGCTTCGCCGTCGGCAACGCGCTGGAGGTCAAGGAAGCGATCTCCGTCCTGCGCGGCGCGGACGTGCCGGATCTGTGCGAGCTGTGCCTCGTGCTGGGCACGAACATCCTCGTCCGCAGCGGTCTCGCCGAAACGGAGGAGGAAGCCCGCGCGCGGCTGGAAAAGTCCATCGAGAGCGGCGCGGCGCTCGATAAGCTCGCGGCCATGGTCCGCGCGCAGGGCGGCGACCCCGCCGCCGTATACGATACGACCCTGCTGCCGCAGGCCCCGGTCGTGCGCACGGTCAAGGCTCCGTGCGACGGCTACATCGCCGCGATGGAAGCGAAGGACATCGGCCTTGTCTCCATGCATCTCGGCGGCGGCCGCGCTACGAAGGAGGACGTGATCGACCTTTCCGTCGGCGTCGTGCTCGCGGCGAAGGACGGGGCGTATCTCCATACGGGCGACACGCTTGCCACCATCCACGCCAAAACCGAAGCGGACGCCGCCGCGGCGGAGGAAGAGCTTTTGAAGTGCTACACCTTCTCCGACGAAGCGCCCGTCCGCCCGCTGTTTATCCGCGGCGTTGTGACCTGATTCTGTTATTATTTAAAAATAGGAGTGACCCAATGAGAAACGAGTATCCCCTGTATCTGAACGGCGCATGGACACCGCAGACCGACGGCTGCGTGCGCGAGGACATCGAGCCCGCGACGGGCAAGCCCCTCTTCACGGTGCACCGCGCCGGCCCTGCCGATGTGGAGACCGCGCTTGCGAGCGCCGCGGCGGCGTTCCCCGGCTGGGCCGCGGCGATGGCGGACGTGCGCGAGCGCGTGCTGCTGCGCGCCGCGGACGTTATGGAGAGCCGCGCGGAGGAATTTCTGGAGCTGCTCGTCCGCGAAGGCGGCAAGGCGCAGTCCATCGCGCGCGGCGAATTTGCCGGCAGCGTGAATCTCTTCCGCGTCGCGGCGGGCGAATGCCGCCGCCACACGACGGAGATGTACCCGGCGGGCAAGCCGGGGCAGATGTCTCTGGCTGTGCGTCATCCGCTCGGCGTCATTCTGGGAATACTTCCGTTCAACTATCCGCTGATCCTCTCGGTGAAAAAGCTGGCGTTCGCGCTGGCTGCGGGCAACAGCTTCATTCTCAAGCCATCGCCGCACACCCCGGCGGTGTGCCTGCTGCTCGGCGAGGTGCTGCACGAGGCCGGTCTCCCGGCGGGCGTGCTCAACGTTGTCCCGGTCGCGGACGAGAGTCTTTCCGCGGTGCTCGCGCAGGATAAGCGCGTGCGCATGGTGTCGTTCACCGGCGGCGGAAACGCCGGGCGGAAGATCGCCATGGCTGCGGCGCAGGACTTCAAGCGCACGGCGATGGAGCTCGGCGGCAAAAACCCGCTGCTCGTGCTGCGCGACTACGATCTCGACGAGGCCGTGAAGACCGCGGGGCTTGGCGCGTTCAGCAACCAGGGGCAGCTCTGCATGGCGACATCGCGCATCCTTGTGGAAGAGCCGCTGTACGAAGCGTTCTGCGAAAAGCTGCGCGACTACGCGCTCTCGCTCAAGGTCGGCGACCCGACCGACCCGGACGTGTTCATCGGCCCGCTGATCGACGAGCGCCACTGCGATTTTGTCCAGTCGCAGGTGGACGACGCCGTGGCGAAGGGCGCAGCGCTCCTCTGCGGCGGCACGCACGAAGGGCCGTTCTTCCGCCCGACGGTGCTCTGCAACGTGGACGAGAGCATGCGCATCTTCTATGAGGAGAGCTTCGCGCCGGTCACGAGCGTGATTCCCGTGAAGGATGCCGACGAAGCGCTCGCCAAGTGCAACGACAATCTGTTCGGCCTCTCCGCCGCGGTGCTCACGCACGATCTCGACCGCGCCATGGAGCTCGGCATGAAGATCGAGGCGGGCATGGTGCACATCAACGATCTCACGTACCTCAGCTCCACGACCGCCCCCTGCGGCGGCTGGAAGGAGAGCGGCGTCGGACGCGAGGGCGGTCAGTTCTCCATGGACGACTATACCGAGCTCAAATGGCTCACATTCCAGAGCAACCGCCCGTGGTAAAACGATAAGCGACAGAAAACCGCCCTTTCCGGAATATCCCCGGAAAGGGCGGTTGAGCTTGTCAAAAAAGTATTTTTGACAAGCTCTCAAACGAGACCCACTTCGTTGGGCTCTCGTTTGAAAAGGCTGCGGCTCGCCGCAGCGCACTCGCTTACGCTCGCACGTTTGCGAGCCGAGAAGTATTTTCTCCGACGTACACGCCGCCGGAGAAAATGGTTAAAACTCTATTTGCGCCTGCGGGCGCAAACTCTGCAAGGCTTTTTGACAAGCTCGGCTCCCCTAACAGGGGAGCTGTCGGCGCAGCCGACTGAGGGGTTTCGCCGTGACGTTATCTGGCCTGCTCATACCTTTCTGCACCCCACCACTTGGGCAGAAGCTCGCGGAGCGTCACGGTCTCGCGCTTTGCGTAATCGACCAGGATCTCCATATCCTCGTTTTCCTCGTTGAGCTGATAAAAGAACTCCCGGCACGCGCCGCACGGCATCCCGCTGCCCTCGCCGCAGGGCGGCTTGTCCCGAAAGGCGATCATTCGCCGCACCTTTGTCTGCCCGCTCTGCATGTACATGTTCAGCCCCGCGACGCGCTCGGCGCAGAGATTCATCACGCCGCTGCACGCTTCAATGCAGAATCCTGTATAAATTTCGCCGTTGTCCGCTTCCAGCGCGCATACGACGTGGTGCGCGTACACGAACGGTGAAACCTCCTCCGGATGATACTCTTTCGCCGCCGCCTCATACAGCCTTTCCCAGATATCCAATGAAAAGCCCTCCGTAACATTATGAAAACTATATTATGTAAATAAAATTACGTCAACTCATCGAGCGCCGCCCGCATATTTTCCTCGGAATACTCCACGTTTGCCGACCACAGCCGCGCAAGCTCCACGCGCTCTCCAAAGCTGACTGTGCCGTTTTCCGTCCGCACGGCTGCGCCGAGCGCGTAGAGCATGGCGGTGCTCAAAACGGCAAACGCCGCGCGCGCCGGCAGAGCGCGCCCCTCGTCCGCAAGCAGGTGCCGCAGCAGGAAATAGACGAGCAGCTGCTCATATTCCGTCTCCCACGCGGCGGAAACGGCGTGAAACCCGGCAAAATCGATCGGATTCGCCAGCTTTGCGAGCGCTTCCGTCCATCCCGGCTCCAACGGTTCAAGAGAAGCGAAAAACGCCGCCCACGCGCGCGCCGTCCGCCGGGGCAGGGAAGCGCCGGCGAGCGTGAGAATTTTTTGCATCCGTCCGCCGAGAGTGAGCCGCCGGTCCTGCGCGGCGTCCAGCAGCTTCTGCCGGAAGAGCAGCAGCTCCACGGTCTCGCGCGGCGGCGCTTTCGATACCGCGCCGCGAAGCGTCACCTTTCCCGTCTGGGAAAGCAGCAGCCGCGCCGCCTCCTCGCAGCAGAGCCCCAGCCCGATCTCCGTCCGCCCGGGCAGAAACACCCGGTAGCGCGGATGATCGCGGCAGATATGGCAGAGCGCGCCCTCGCCGAGTGTGCGCTGCAATTCGCAGAGATTATCTTCCCGGAGCATGGCGCACCGCCCCGCCGCGTCCAGCCGGAAGTGCGGCGGCTCGCCCGGCTCGACGGCCGCGCGCACGCGCTCGCCGAAGGCTCCGGGCAGCGCGGCGTACCGCGCCGCGCTCTTCCCGTCAATGTCGATCTCCCAGCCGATGCAGCAATTGTGGCGGCACGCGCCCGCCGTGCAGCGAAACGCCTCATAATACGCGGGATACATTTCCGTCATGCCGGTTTCCTCCTTGCATTTACCGGAGAAGTATACCACAAAATGCCTTGCTCCGCTACCCCGTATGTGATACAATATATAGTGTTCAAAAGGAGCGTCACTGTGGAAGTATTGTATCTGGACAACAAGATCATCGTGTGCGTGAAGCCCGCGGGCGTCCTCTCCACGGACGAGCCGGGCGGCATGCCGTCCCTTCTGCGCGCCGCGCTCGGAGACGATACCGCCCCGGTCTACACCGTGCACCGGCTGGACGCCGCCGTTTCCGGCGTAATGGTCTACGCCCGCACGCGCCACGCCGCCGCCGACCTTGGCCGCGCGATCGAGCGCGGCGATGTGCGCAAGGAATATCTCGCCGTCGCCTGCGGCGCGCTGCCGGAGCAGCGCGGCGAGCTGCGCGATCTGCTGCGGCGCGACCGGAGACTGCGCAAAACGTTTCTCGCCGAAGCGCCGGGGAAGGACGTGCGCGAAGCGCGCCTTGCCTATGAAGTGCTCGCCTCTCGCGCCGGGCTCTCGCTCTGCCGCATCCGGCTGTACACGGGCCGCGCGCACCAGATCCGCTGTCAGCTTGCCGCGCGCGGCGCGCCGCTCTGGGGCGACGCAAAATACGGCGGCAGCGGGGAAGGGGATATCGCGCTTTTTTCCTGCGCTCTCGCCTTCCCGCACCCGCTCACCGGCGAGATGCTGACATTTGCAAAAAAGCCGCCCGCGGCGTACCCGTGGACGGAATTTCCCGGGGAAGTATTATAAATGGAAACGAAACTCACAACGCTCTGCTATATGGAGCGCGGCGGCGAGTATCTGATGCTCCACCGCACGAAAAAGGAAAACGACGAGAACCGCGATAAATGGATCGGCGTCGGCGGCAAGTTTGAGCCGGGGGAGAGCCCGGAGGACTGTCTCCGCCGCGAGGTGCGCGAGGAAACGGGGCTCACGCTCACGCGCTGGCGCTATCGCGGCCTTGTGACGTTCGTCTCGGACGTGTGGCCGTGCGAATATATGCACCTGTTCACCGCGGACGCGTGGACGGGCGAGCAGCGCCCCTGCGACGAGGGCGAGCTTGCCTGGATCGGCAAGGACGAGCTGCTCACAAAAAAGCTCTGGGCGGGCGACAGAATTTTTCTTCACCTGCTCGCGGAGGATGCGCCGTTTTTCTCGCTCAAGCTCGTCTACCGCGGCGAAGAGCTGACCGCCGCCGAGCTGGACGGCAAGCCGCTCGCCCTCGGATAAAAAAGGGCGGAGTGCCAAATGCACCCCGTAGGGGCGGGGCTCTGCTCCGCCCATACAGGAGCACCCAATATACCCCGACGGGCGCGGGATCGCTCCGCCCAAAGCAAGACCGCGGAAAACCTGCCCATTCCGTGCTCTCCGCATATCGCGGATTTCGCCCCTCTGTCAAAAACGCCCGGCGCCGGTTGAAAAACCCGGCGTTTCCGGGCGTTTTCGCGTCTTACCCCCTCGCCTTGAAAATGTTTTCGCCCTTCGACACATTTCATGCCTCCTTCTTATTTATAATATAGTAAATTGACTGCGGCAAAAAATACCGGAATGGCCTGACTGCCAGTTTGACTGCCCGGAAATACTGGAATACATGCCAGTAATATATACACATGTAAAGAAACTTACAGCTGTTAAGAAGCAACAAAAAATTTAACCGGAGTAATGATTAAAAAATCCGGTGAAAGTCTTGCTTTTTTTATTTTACCTATGCTATACTGACGCTGCATAGTGAAAAACTGCCCATATCATAGGGGGGCGAACTCCACGATAAGAATTCGCCGTTTTGTTAGCAAATCGTCCCGTTCTTTGGCAAAACGGGGGCGGATTTGCTGTTTTTCCCCCTCGCCGTAAGTAACCACTTATTTTTGCGATCGCAGAACCTGCATAGGAGTACCCATTTTGGAACAGAGAGAAATTCAACAGACATTCATCCGAAGCGCCATCCGTGTCATTGCCCGAAAGGGCCTTGTAAAGGCAACGACCAAGGCCATTGCCGCCGATGCCGGCCTCAACGAAGCATATATCTATAAATGCTTCAAGGGGAAGGACGAGCTTCTTGCCGAAGCGCTGCATGATAGAGACGAGGGACTCGCCGTGTTTCTGCGCCGGGAGTTTCCGAACGTGCTCGCCGAGACTTCCCCGTGGCGGGATCGCTGCTTCCATCTCTGGGAAAAGACGTGGAAATTCATTCTTGGGGAGCGGGACGACTGCATCTTCTATCTCCGGTATTACAGCTCCGCCGACTTCTACGCTTACGAGCGCGACCGGCAGCAGCAATACTACCACGCGCTGATCCACCGCGTCGCATACCTTTTCCGCCCCGAGACGGATCTGGATATGCTCATGCATCAGGTGTTTGAAACCATGCTCGCCTTTGCCGCGCACGTCATGGCGGGCGATATGGAAAACAACGACCTTACAACGGAACGGACCTTCGAGCAGATCTACAGCTTTATCGCGCCCCACTTCCGTGCCGAGCTGACAGAGGGAGCGGGAAAGGAAACAGCGGTATTATGAAGAAAAGCTCGATCCGAAAAACGTGGAATGTCATCAGCAGCATTCTGGTGGCGCTCGTGGTGCTGCTGGCGCTGCTTCTCGTCGGCGCAAGGCTCTTCGGTCTGCAGGTGTACACCGTGCTCTCCGGCTCCATGGAGCCGACGTACCACACCGGCTCGCTGATCTATGTGAAAAAGGTAGACCCGTACACCATTCGGGACGGACAGGTCATCACCTTCATGCTCGATGAAAACACCATCGCCACGCACCGTGTCGTCGGCGTCGTGCCGGACGAGGAGGACTCCACCGTCGTCCGCTTCCGCACGAAGGGCGACGCGAACGAAACCGAAGACGGCGGTCTTGTGCATTATAAGAACGTCATCGGCACGCCGGTGTTCACCATCCCGTACCTCGGCTTCGTCGCAAACTACATCCAGCATCCCCCCGGCATGTATGTGGCCATCTCGGCCGGAGCCGTGCTCCTGATGCTGACGTTCCTGCCGGACATCTTCGCCCCGGACAGCAAGGGCGAGACCGTCGGGGAGGACGAAAAAAAACGGGCCAATCCCGCCGCGGGCCGTCACGTCCGCAAAAGATGAGGGCAACGCCGCAAGGCTCCCTATAGAAAGCATTAATTTAGGAGGTTTTCGCAACATGAAAACGAAAAGCAAAGCTCTGCTCCTGACTCTCTGTGCGGTGTTGCTCATCGCGGCGTCCGTGCTGGGCACGATGGCGTACCTGACCTCGACTGACACCGTGACCAACACCTTCACCGTCGGCAAGGTCGAGATCAAGCTCGATGAGACCGACGTCACCAACCCGACCGGCCCCCGCGTGCAGGCAAACAGCTACAAGCTGATGCCCGGCACTACATACACCAAGGACCCGACCGTCACCGTCAAGGCTGGCAGCGAGGAATCCTACGTCCGCATGAAGGTCACCTTCAACAACGCCGCGGCTCTCATGGAGATGCTGCCCAACGCGGACAATCTCGAGGATTTCACGGCCGATGAGATCGCTCTTATCAAGAAGATCGCGCCCATTCTCTACCTGACGAACTACACGGCGGTCGATGCCGGTTGGCTTCCGGAATACACCATGTTCGGCATGGAAAAGACCCTCGCCGATCCCAACTACTTCGTCTACGACGCGGCGAACGATACCGTGACCTACATTTTCTACTATCCCACGACCGTCACGGCGACCGATAAGGACGTTGTGCTCCCCGCGGTGTTCACCGAGATCAGCCTTCCCGAGCACGTCACCGGCGAACAGCTTGCCGAGCTCAACAACTTCCAGATCACGGTCATTGCCGAAGCTATTCAGGCCGGCAGCTTTGCCGACGCCGCCGATGCCTGGAGCCACTTCTGAACCCCGCACTGCCCCGCGCATAAACCAAAAGGGAAAAGGATAATCGTTATCCATGGAAATAACAGATTTCCCTGTCAATAACGGAAGAAAGGAGGAAGAATGAAAATGAAGCATGTTGCAAACCGGCGCCGCAGTGTGAGCAGCCGCGCGTTTATCGCTCTTCTGGCGCTTGTTCTTGTGATCGGCTGTGTGGCAGGAGGTACCGTCGCCTGGCTCGTCGCCAAGACGGAACCTGTTGTCAACACCTTTACCTACGGCAATATCAACATCGCTCTGGCTGAGACCACCGGTAAGGACTACAAGATCATCCCCGGCACGAACATCGAGAAGGACCCGAAGGTCACCGTTACGGCTGGCTCCGAAGACTGCTGGCTGTTCGTCAAGGTCGAGGAGACCGGTACGTTCGTTGCCGACAAGGTGACCTACGCGATTGCCGACAGCTGGACGCAGGGTAATGGAACCGAGATTCCCTCGAACGTCTACTACCGCGAAGTTTCTGCGGAAGATGCCAAGAATGGCGTCAGCTACTACGTTCTCGCGGGTAACACCACCTACCCGAATGGTGTCATCACTGTCAGCTCTGACCTGACCAAGGAGAACATCCCGACGGCGAACCCCACCCTGACCTTCACGGCCTACGCCGTGCAGAAGGAGAACATCGACACCGCGGCCGACGCGTGGGCGAAAGTCACCCCCTAAGCAATAGCAACCCCAAATACTTAAAGAAGGAGTACCAAGTACATGAAGAAGAAGATTACCGCGCTGTGCCTCTGTGTCGCCCTTCTGGCGGTCGCCGTTGTGGGCGCCTCTCTCGCTTACTTCACCGACACCGATAAGGCCGACAACACCTTCACCGCCGGCAGCGTGAAGATCAAGCTCATCGAAGAGCAGAGCAACGCGGACCACACCGGCTTTGTTCCCTACACAGGCGACAAGGTCCTGATGCCGATCGTCGGCTCCGCGCAGGGCGAAAAGTACCCCAACGGCCAGCCCAAGGCGGAGAACTACATTGACAAAGTTGTCACCATCCAGAACACCGGCAAATCCGCCGCATGGATCCGTGCCTACTATGCCGTTCCCTCCGCTCTGGATGACGGCTATGAGACCTTCAATGCCGGCGCGAACATCCTGCACGGCAACTTCGGCAATAACGGCGACAAGACCACCTACGAAAATGAGTGGAAGTGGCTGAACAACGGCAAGTGGCAGTACTTTGAGACTACCATGGACGGCGTCAGCTACAACGTCTATTTCGCGGACTACTACCAGCCCCTCGCGGCCGGTGCGACCACCGAGCAGTTTATCTGCGGCGTGTATCTGGACAAGAACGTGGATATGAAGAACGGCAAGTACATCGATACTCGCTATCCTGACGCTGACCTCTCCATTCTGGAAGGCACGGTGCATTATCCCGTGTTCGCGGTCGCCGTTCAGGCCGATGGCTTTGACAACGCTGCCGACGCTATCACCGCTGCCTTCGGCGCCCAGTACAACCCCTGGGGCACTCCCGCCACCAACTGGCAGTAATTCCTAAACATAACAGATCAGCACTCCTCCGGGAGTGCTGACCGGAAAAGGAAGGACATAATTCCATGACTAAGAAAAGATTTGTTGCGATTCTTCTCTGCGTGACGCTCGTGGCCCTCGCCGCCATCGGCGCTACGTTTGCTTATCTGACCGATACCAAGACCGTCGACAACACCTTCACGATGGGCAACGTCGCGATCAAGCTCGACGAGACCAACGTCAATGATCCCGAAGGCGCTCGTGTGACCTCCAACGAATACAACGTCTATCCGGGTGCTGTCGTCACGAAGGACCCCATCGTTCACAATACCGGCAAGAACGCTGCTTACATCCGCGCGACCGTTAACGTCAGCAACTGGATGAACCTGTGCGCTGCTTACTATCCCGACTTCAAGGAAACCTTCACGAACGACGGCTACAAGGCGGCTCTGAACCTTCTCGTCGGCGAGCTCGGCGAGGGCTGGAGCGTTGTCGGCGTCGAGGCTGGCGACACCTTTACCATCGGTCAGTTCGATGCGAAGTTCATCCTGAAGTATGACGGCAAGCTGGCTGCCGATGCTGATACCACCGCCATGTTCCAGACCGTTACCATTCCTGCCGGCATCGACAATGCCAATACGGATAGCTTCAAGGAAGTGAAGGTCGTTGCTCAGGCCATTCAGGCTGACGGCTTCGACACTTGGGAAGCTGCTTTCGCGGCTTACGACGCGAAGTAATCTCCCGCCCCCTTGCCTCCCCTGAAAGGGGAGGTGGCGCGGCACTGCTTCCAACTGGCAGTAATTCCCCGTAAAGCCTCCCTTGTGTAAAGGGAGGTGGCGCGAAGCGCCGGAGGGATTGTCCGTATCGGCAAGACGAAGGAACAATCCCTCAGTCAGCCGGAACGGCTGACAGCCCCCTTTGCACAAGGGGGCCAATGAAAAAAGCCTCCCTCTGACGAGGGAGGTGGCAAGCCCGAAGGGCTTGACGGAGGGAGAGACAACCCTCCACATACCCAGTCGAATATGGTCTGCACCCCCGTGGGTGCAGACCATAGGAGAGCATCTAAGGCAAAGGCAGATGTTCTCCTATGGTCTGAAGAGCCATGAAAAGCGTAAGAAATAATTGCAAATACAGCCTGAGGGGAGTAAAAGCAATGAAGCGAAAATTCTTGATTCTGTCGGTGCTTGCCATCCTGGTCGCCATACTTGCGGCGAACACGCTGGCATACTTCACCGCAGACACCAAGGCGCACAATGTCATCACCAGCGGCGGTGTGGACATTGTGCTCAACGAATGGGCGAACGAGGACCGCACCGAGCCGTTCGAGGATCGCACCGGCGTCATGCCCGGCACGAAAGTGACGAAGATCGTTGAGATCAGCAACACCGGCACCGCCCCGGTCTGGGTGCGCGCGCAGGTGCAGCTCGACGTCTACGGCGCCGACGAAGAGTCGCTGCCCCCCGAGTACGTCTCGCTCGACTTCAACGAAACGGACTGGACGTATTTGGACGGATACTACTATTATAACCGCGCTCTCGCCCCCGGCGAGACGACCGTCCCGCTCTTCACCACGGTAACGTTTGCCCCGGAGATGGGCAACGAGTACCAGAACTCCACGGCGTATGTGGAAGTGAATGTGAGCGCGGTGCAGGCGGACAACAACGGCACGGACGTCTTCTCCGCCGCCGGCTGGCCGAGCTTTGCTCCGCCGGAGCCGACGCAGGTGCCGGAGCCGACGCAGGTGCCGACAGCCGTTCCGGGAAATCCTTAAGGAGGTCGTGAAATGAAAAAGAAGCTGTTAGCGCTGTTTCTTTGCTGCGCTCTTTCCTTCGGCCTCGTGACCGCCGCCCTCATCACCCCCGCCGCTGCCGACGAGGATTTCCTTGTCTACGGCTCTGACGGGCTTGTTGCGCATACGGTCGAGCTTGCAAAGAATAATAAGCTCGAGCTCACCGCGGTCGCCTCCACCGGCTCCGGCGTCTACCAGTGGCAGATCCAGGTCGGCGGCGACGTGTGGGCGAACATCTCCGGCGCGAACGGCGTGACGCTGGACGTCAGCTACGCGCTCGTGGCGAACCTGCTGTACGGCGGCGCGGCGAATCTCCGCTGCCGTCTCACCGCGGGCGAGGCAGTGAAGTACACGAACACCGTCACGGTGCAGATCACGGACGAAACGCCCGTCGCCGCTCCGGCGCAGGCTCCGAAGGCCCCCACCGTTATCTCCGAGGCCGAGCCGGTAGGCGAGCCGGTCATCATCCCCCCGCAGACCGCCGTGGAAGAGACCCCGGCTCCGGACGCCGCCCCGGCGGCTGACGCTGCCCCGGCTCCGGACGCTGCTCCGGCAAATGACCTGACGGCGAATGTTGCCCCGGCCGCTCTCGCCGACCCCGCCCCGGTAAACGACCCCGCCCCGACCGACAACGGCGACGATGAGGACGACGATAAAGTACTGCCCGCAACCTACACCATTCTTATCGAATACAAGTTTGCGGACGGCAAGCAGGCCGCCAATCCGTGGAGCGCCACGGTTGCCGCCGGCAGCACCTATACGCAGACGATCACCAGCCCGGTCGTCGTAGGCTACACGCCGGATCAGGCAGCGGTTGAAGTTAATGCTTCCGCACAAATGACTTATACCGTTACATATAACCCCGCTCTGGTCGACTTTACCGTCAAGCATTATCAGCAGAACGTTACCGGCGCAGAGTATACGCTGGCTGAAACCGAAACTAAGACGGGCTATACCGGATCTCTGGTCGGCGCTGATCTTGCGAAGGCGTATGACGGCTTCTACAAGCTGATTTATGCCACCGATACAGCCATTGCGGCGGACGGCAGCACGGAAGTCGAGATTTATTACGACCGCTACTACTATCTGATGAAGCTTAATCTGGATGGCGGTTACGGTCTTGAACCGATTTACGCCCGTTACGGTACGCCCATCACCATCGGTGAACCCACCAAGCCGGGTTACTCGTTTAACAAGTGGGAGCCTGCGCTTCCGACTACCATGCCGGTAAACGGCGGAGAATATAAGGCGCTGTGGAATCTCGGAGAAGCCGGATTCAACGTCATTTTCTGGTATGAAAATGCCAACGATGACGGCTACAGCGTTGCCGGAACCTATAAGCCCGCCAATGTTGCTCCCGGTACGCAGAAGAGCAGCGGCGATTATCAAAGTCAGAGCTTTGAAGGCCGCGACGATAAGCATTTCACCTATAATGCAGCTAAGGCCGAAACCGTCACCGTCAACGGCGACGGCTCGACCGTGCTGAATGTGTACTATACGCGGAATACCTACACGCTGACATTTAAGAATGGACAGGTAACGCAGACGTGTACGAAAACAGAGCACACCCATACACACGACCAGTGCTGTACAAAAACAGGATGGCATGTGTCTTGCAATTCAAAAAAGTGTCCTGTTGGCTATGAACATACCCACAGCAGTAAGTGCTACAAATACTCTGACCTGACCATTACGGCAAAGTACGGTGCGGATATCCACGGCAACTTCCCTATCAAAGAGGGAAATAACACGCTTTGGTGGAAAGTACCGAAGAACAGCCAATACTTTAAGCCGGGTACGCAGCTGGGCAGCATTGACACCATGCCGGGTGAAAGCATTACGTTCACAAGAGCGGGTGCCGATTACGGCGCAGTGCTCTGGTACTACATTGAAACGCTGAACGGTGAGTCTGGGGAATACACCCACGACGGAAAAAACTTCAAGCTCTATAAGAAAATCGACATTGAGCAGTCTGGTGTTCTGACTTATTCAGAGGAATTCCATGATATTACCGGCTTTACCCAATGGTGGTCTGACCCCGCATTTGACAAAATGGCGCTGGGTGGAGAGACTAACGGTATAAAGGAAAACAACTACCTCTGCTATACCCGCAACAGCTACAATCTGACATTCTTCAACTATAATGCCAAAGTTGAAGGAAAAGGCGGGAGTGTACAGTACGAGGCACCGCTGAAAAAATACGATTTCGATCCGAGCTACCCCGCAGAACTTGAACCGAACGCCTTTGTGTTTGCCGGGTGGTACACGACGGTTGATTGTCTCGAAGGTACCAAGGTCAATTTCGACACAATGACAATGCCCGCGTCGGATGTGATCCTCTACGCCAAGTGGACGACGGCTACCCATACCGTTAAAACCTTCCTGACAGAGGATGTTGTAAACAAGGAAAATCCGCTGAACACATGGGAAAAGGTTCCTCACAACACCACGGTAACTGCTCCGGAGGAACCAGAACGCGGCGCATACAAGTTCGTCGGCTGGTTCTACAGAACCGAAAACGGTGATGAAAAGGCATTTGACTTCCAGATGCCCGTACACCGTGACCTCGACCTCTATGCTGCGTGGAGTTCCGATTCTCTGATGCCTTATACCATCAAGTATGCCGTGAGAAATAAAGATGATACGCTTACCTATATAGCGGATGACACGGTCGGCAGCGCTCTTGCGGGAACCACCAAGACGTTTGATGCGAAAACCGGCACGCAGCTGAAAGAAGGCTACCAGGCCGGCTACTTCCCGGAGACCGGCAGCCACTCCATAACCTTCAACATTGAAGGCGGCAATGATTATACGTTCATCTATGTGCCCAAGCCGGAGGTTGAATACACCGTAAAGTATCTCGAAAAGGGCACGGGAAATCAGCTCGCCGACATCAAGACTGTTACGACCCGCGACGCGGTGGTGACGGAGACCTTCAAGCAGATCACCGGCTACGCCCCGGACGCCTATCAGAAGCAGCTGGTGCTTGCGGCGGAGGGCAACGAGATCATCTTCTGGTACATCAAGGACGATGCTCACGCGCCGGTGCAGACCATCCACTGGGTACAGAACATCAAGGGCGAGGGATACGCGGAGTACCAGAAAAGCACGAACCTGAACGGCGTGATCGGCACGGAATATTCCGAAACCCCGCTGACCATTACCGGCTTTACTTTCAACGGCACGAAGAGCAACTCCAACGGTAAGCTCACTGAGGCCGGTCTCGTGCTGAACCTCTACTACGACCGCATCGAGTATCCCTACGAGTTCCGCTTCCTTGAGCAGGGAACCAATAAGGAACTTGCCGATCCTGTTACCGGCAACGCCCGCTATCAGGCACAGGTGACGCAGACCGCGAACGCCATCCCCGGCTACACGCTCGTAAGCGCGGAGAATCAGGCGATCAACATCGCCATCGAAGACCCGGCGAACGTGGCAAGCAAGAACGTCAAGACCTTCTACTACACCGAGCAGGTGGTGGATATCAAGTATCAGGTCGTCGGCCCGGATAACTGCGGCACGCTGGACAACTATCAGGAATCGCAGCTCAAGGTGACGACCGGCACAGTCAAGGGCGCTGTCCCGACCGCCGCGGAAGGCTTCAAGTTCGTTGGCTGGTACACGGACGAAGCCTGCACGCAGCCGGTGATAGCGACGTGGGTCTTGAACAACAAAATCACGCCGGAAAAGACCAAGGACTTGGGCAACAATGTAAAGGGCTACGAGGCCGCGACGTACTACGCCAAGTTTGAGGCCGACGTTGCCGACCTGACCATCACCAAGCATGGCTATGTGGCAACCGACGGCGAGCAGAGCTTCATCTTCACCGTGACCGGCCCGGACGGCTTCAGCAAGAAGATCGTCATTCAGGGCAACGGCACCGTCGTGCTCACGGGTCTGAAGATCGGCGAATACACCGTCACCGAGGACACGGCATGGAGCTGGCGCTATACGCCGGAGAGCGGTTCGGTGAGCATTACGCTCAAGCCCGGAGAGACGAACGCCGTCACCTATGTGAACGAGCGCACCAACGACAAGTGGCTCGGCGATGACTCTTATGTAAAGAACGTTTTTACCAAAACGGTTTCCGGTAATTGAGAAAGGAGGCGGCAATCATGTATAATGGATCCCACGCGAAAGCGAACAACAAACCGAGAATCCGCATGAACAAGCTGGCCATCCTGTTCATCGCGGTCGTCATGCTGATCGGCGCGGTGGTCGGCTCTACCGTCGCCTTTCTGGTGACCGAAACAGCGCCGGTGGAAAACAAGTTCACCTACGCCAGTATTTCTACGAACATCAAAGAGAATTTTGACGGCGAAACGAAGAAAGACGTTCAGGTCGTCAACAACGGCGACACTGCCGCCTACATCCGCGCGACCTACGTCATCAACTGGCTCGATAAGGACGGAAACATCGTCTCTTCCGTCCCCGGCGATTATGATTACCAGCTTGAGCTGAATATCGGCAACAACTGGATTCCGGGCACGGACGGCTTCTACTACTACAAGGAGCCTGTCGCCCCCCGCACATCCACGGCAGGAAGCCTTCTCACCTGTAAGGCGGTTTACCCGGCAAACCCGGAGTACACCCTCTCTGTTGAGATTCTGGCAACTGCCATTCAGAGCACACCGGCTTCCGCCGCGCGCAATGCGTGGCCCGGCATGCCGGGCAGCGTGAACTAAGGAGGGAGTAACGACATGAAAAAATCGATGAAGAAGCTCCTCTCCCTCGTGATGGTCATCGCCGCGCTTGCGGCGCTGACCGTCCCGGCTCTCGCCGCCGACGCCGTGGTGAGCCGTCAGGGTACCAACGGTCTCGTGATCGAGACCACCGGCAGCGGCTACACGGACACAGACCTTTTTGGCAACTTCAAAAACGTCATGCCCGGCGACGAGCTGACCGAGAACATCACGATCAAAAACAACGTCAGCGGCTTTGACTATGTGAAGCTCTACATCCGCGCCGAGGCCCACGACGAAGAGGGCAACCCGCTCACCTACAGCGAGCCCTTTGAAAACGAGGACGGCCACGATCAGGCCGACATCGACGGCGCGCGCGACGAGACCGTCGTCACCATGGCGGACTTCCTCTCCAAGCTCACGATGGAGGTCTATCTCGTGAACGCGGACGGCACGAAGCAGAGCATCTTCTCCGCTTCCCCGGACCAGACCGCGCAGCTCACCGATAACGTCCTTCTCGGCACCTTTGCCAAGGGCAAGAGCGCGAAGCTCGAAGCGGTGCTCACGGTTCCCGCCGGGCTCGGCAACGAGTACGCCTACCGCGTCGGCGAAGTGGACTGGGTGTTCACGGTCGAGGGCTTCAACAACGAAAAGCCCCTCATCCCCACCGGTCAGCTCAACTGGCCCGTCGCCGTGTTCGGCGCGCTGGGCGTGCTGCTGATCGCGGGCGGCGTTGTTGTGCTCACGAAGAAAAAGAAGCATGACGAAGCCTAAAAAAATCGGGATCGTCTTATTGACAGCGGGAGCAGTGCTGGTGATCGCCGCACTGCTCCTGTTTTCCCATAACCGCGCCGAGGACAGGCGCGCCGGAGAGAGCGCGGAAGAGACGCTCCGGCTCGTAGAGGCCGCGATGGCCGAGCGCGAGACGAACGGCGAGACCGGCACGACCCCCGCGCCAGGCGCCGCCGAACCCGACGCCGCGGCGACGGCGGCAAACGCGCCCGGCGCTTCGGCGTCCCCCGGCGCGGCAGCGGCCGGAACGGAGACCGGCTCGGGCGGTCTGCCCGCGCCCCCGGCACTCGATATGCCGACGGTGCGCTCCGGCGCCTATGACTACATCGGCTATCTTGATTTTCCGGGCTACGATCTCACGATGCCCGTTGCGGCAACGTGGAGCTTCCCCGCAATGGAAATTTCCCCCTGCCGCCACACCGGCAGCGTGTACAACGATAATCTCGTCGTAGCGGGCCACAATTACAAAACGGAGTTCGATGTGCTGTTCCATCTCGAGGCGGGCGACACGGTCACCTTCACGGATGTGGACGGGAATGTTTTCACCTACACCGTGCGGGAGTTTGCCTCCGTCACGCCGGACGATTCCGACACCGTGATGAACAGCGGCTACGCGCTCACGATGTACACCTGCAACTGGGACACGAGCGAGCGCGTCACCGTTTTCTGCGAGCGCACCGGCGGCGAAATCCCCGGCGAAAATGCGTAAAACCTTCTCAACCGCCGGTTGAAAAAGCGCAAATGCGCTGTGTCAACCAACGGTTGAGCCAATTCAACCACGAAAACCTTGCTATTTTATCCGGGTGCGCCTATTCTGGGTTCATCCGGATAAAATGCTTTTTGGAGGTTCATACAATGGAACAGAACATTATCGGAACGACGATCGCCGCGCTGCGGCGCGAAAAGGGTCTCACGCAGGACGCGCTCGCCGCGCAGCTCGGCGTGAGCGCGCAGGCGGTGAGCAAGTGGGAAAACGGGCTTTCCTGCCCGGACATTCTGATGCTGCCGGAGATCGCGGAGTATTTCGGCGTGAGCGTGGACGCGCTCTTCGGCCGCGCGAGCGTGAGCGCTGCGCCGAGCGCCGCGCCAGCCCCGGCGGAGCCGGTCGTTGTCTACCACGATCTCCCGTGGAGCGACGAGGAAACGGTGCTGCACGCCGTGCTCTTCGTCGGGCATAAGCTCGTAGGTCATACGCCGTTTTCGCGCGGGGCGCGCGAGCGCGTGAACGTGGATTTTCGGTATGACGGCCCGGCGCTCGACATCAAGAGCGAGTTCTCCGTCATCTGCGGCGCGAACACGACCGTCGCGGGAGACGTAAACGCGGGCGACGGCGTGCAGTGCGGCAATGTGCTCGGGCACGTCAACGCGGGCGACAGCGTGACCTGCGGCAACGTTGACGGCAACGTACACGCCGGGGACAGCGTGGAGTGCAGAGACGTCGAGGGCGGCGTGACTGCCGGGGACGGCGTCCGCTGCGGCAATATCCGCGGCCGCGTCGTAGCGGGCGACAGCGTCACCTGCACCGGCCTCGCCCCCGACAAAGATTAAAACTCCGGTATGCGTATATTTTCACTCTTAACGAGGGAAAATGAGTGTAGCCCTACATACTATGGAACGGGCGAGCATTTTCATCTGGAGAGTGAATCGCATGAGTACAGTTCGGAGAGGGGACATTTATTTCGCCGATTTGAGCCCCGTCGTCGGCAGCGAGCAGGGCGGCATGCGCCCGGTGCTGATCGTGCAGAACGACACCGGCAACCGCCACAGCCCCACCGTGATCGCCGCCGCCATCACCTCGCAGACCGGCAAGGCGCGTCTGCCCACGCACATCGAGCTTGCCGGCGCGAGCTGCGGCCTGACGCGCGACAGCGTTATCCTGCTCGAGCAGATCCGCACGATCGACAAATCGCGCCTGCGGGAGCGTATGGGCAAGCTGCCCGATGCCGTGATGGACCGCGTGAACGGCGCGATCGCCGTGAGCTTCGGTCTCGGCGGCGGACGCCCCGGCGGAACGATGCCGCAGTAATTATCCGTTTGTCCCGTCATAGAGCGAGCACCCCGGCCATAGGATATGGACGGGGTGTATTTTATGAGTGAAACATATCCGGTTCTGATAAACGGGGAGAAGAAGGGGACGCTGACCGTTTCGCGCGAGGGGCTGACGACGCGGTTTGACGCCAAGTGCGAGGACCCCGGCACGCTCGTGCGCCTGAGCGTATACGGCGGCGGAAAAGAGGGCTATCTTGGCGTGATGACGCCGGAGAACGGTGTGCTGACGCTGCACCGGCGGCTGACGCGCGCCGCGCTCGCGGCGTTCCCGGCGGAGATCGAGCTCGCCGCCGAAGCCGGGCGGAATACCTCTGCGCCGGAGCGCAGGCCGGAGACCGGGCAGACGCCGGAGAAGAGACCGGAGACGGCTCCGGCGCAGGCCGCCGCGCCGAAGCAGGCCGCCGCGCCGAAGCCGCGCGAGCGCGCGGGGGATATCGTCTGGCGCGACGCCGGGGACGGGAGTTTGTACACGGTGTATAAAAACCAGCCGTACCGCGCGATCCCCATGGCGGCGTGGGGACTGCCGACGGAGCGCATGGTGGAAAAGCGGACGATCCACGGCGTGGAGTACGCCGTTTTTGCGCTGAAAGACGGGCGGATTCTCTGACAGCATATTGCATTTTATGCGGATTGATGGTATAAAAAGAAAAAACATGAAAGGCGGCGGTTCTATGAAGATCATCACCATCAGCCGGCAGTACGGCGCAGGAGGACGCGAGATCGGTCTCGCGGTGGGGAAAGAGCTCGGCGTAACACTCTATGACCGCGACATCATTGCCGCCACCGCAAAGGCGAGCAGCATCGATGCGAGCCAGATCGAGCGCGAGGGCGAGGAGATCTCCGCCACGGAGAGCATTCTGCGCAACATCACGCCCATTTCCTACGACCAGAAGGATTATATTTATGAGACCCAGCGCAGCGTAATTCTGGATCTTGCCAAGCAGGGACCGTGCGTCATTCTCGGGCGCTGCGCGGACGTTGTGCTGCACGACGCCGGGATCGAGACGCTGAATGTGTACATCTATTCCGACGAGGCGCACCGCGCCGAGCGTATCTCCGGCTATCTGAACACGACCGACACCGCCGAGATCGTCCGCGCGATGAAGAAGAAGGACCGCGCCCGCCGCAGCTACTATGAGCACTACACCGGCCAGCACTGGGGCGACTGCCACAACTACGACATTACGCTCAACAGCGGCTCTCTCGGCGTGGAAGCGTGCGTGCAGCTCATCTGCGCGGCGGTGAAGGCTGCGGAAAACAAATAAAAAAATTCCCGTCCCGGTGCCTGTCGGCTCCGGGACGGCGTGCTTTGCAAAGGAGAAATCGCTATGGCAAGGAATACAAGTACGGCTCTGCGCGAGCAGGTCATTTACAGCGTGTATGTGCGCAACCATACGCCGGAGGGGACGTTCCGCGCCGTGATCCCCGATCTTGACCGCATCCGCGCGCTGGGAACGGATATCGTCTGGTTCATGCCCATCCACCCCATCGGCGAGAAGGGCAAAAAGGGCAGTCTCGGCTGTCCCTACGCGAACCGCGATTACGGCACGGTCAATCCCGAGTACGGCACGCTCGACGATTTCAAGGCGCTCGTGGATGCGATCCACGCGCGCGGCATGAAGTGCATCATCGATGTGGTGTACAACCACACGTCGCCGGACGCGGTGTACGTCACCGAGCACCCGGAGTTTTATTACCGGAAGCCGGACGGACGCTTCGGCAACAAGACCGCCGACTGGACGGACGTTATCGATCTGGACTATTCCTGCGCCGCGCTCTGGGACGCGCAGATACAGCATCTGTGCTATTGGGCGGGCATCGTGGACGGCTTCCGGTGCGACGTCGCCTCGCTCGTGCCGGTAGAGTTCTGGAAAAAGGCGCGCGAGGCCGTGGAAAAGGTGCATCCGGGGTGCATCTGGCTTGCCGAATCGGTGCATCGGAGTTTCGTTGTCTTCAACCGGAAGCAGGGCATCACCGCGGCGACCGATAACGAGCTTTACGAAGCGTTTGACATGGAATATGAGTACGACATCCGCGAGACATTCGATAAGTACATCGCCGGGGAGCAGCCGCTCAGCGCGTGGATGGACATGCTCGGCTTCCAGGAGGCCATCTATCCGGAAAACTATGTGAAGCTGCGGTACATGGAAAACCACGATATGCCGCGCATCGCCGGTCTTGTGCCGGACGAGAAGGCGCGCCGGAATTTCACGGCGCTGCTGTACTTCCTCAAGGGTACGGTGCTGCTCTACGGCGGGCAGGAATATTCCTGCGATCATGTGCCGAGTCTTTTTGATAAGGACGTGTTCCCGCGCACAGGCAAGGATATCACGCCGCTTTTGCAGAAGCTCAACGCCGTGCGGCGGGAGCATCTTTCCGCGGAGGACTGGTTCACCGCGGAAGCGGATGACGCGAACGACATCGCCGTCTGCCTGCGCGACGACGGGAAAATAAAAAAGCTCGGCGTCTTCTCTCTGAAGAGGAAGAGCGCCGAGGTCGAAGTGCCGGTGAAGGACGGGGGTTATGTAAACTATATCACCGGAGAGACCGTGACCGTGCAGGGCGGGAAGCTGCGCTGCGCCGGGGAGCCGGTCATAATCTCCGAGTAAAATGAAGGGCCCCCTTGTGTAAAGGGGGCTGGCAGCGAAGCTGACTGGGGGATTGTAGTTTCTGGAAAACGACAATCCCTCCGTCTTTTGCCTGCGGCAAAATCCACCTCCCTTTACACAAGGGAGGCATTGCTGCTCTCCGCCGGGAAGCGTTTGAGCAGTTTATAGACCGGCATGAGCTTTTCGTAGGCGTCGAGCAGCACCTGCGGCAGCTCGCCTGTGTAGAGCGCCCCGCCGTGGTCATATTCGGCGCATAGACTGATCCATTTGCGGTTGTACCACGGGTTGAGCACTTCGCCCACATCCTTTTTGAGCCGCTTGTACGGCTCGCCTTCGAGATGGAATTCGCTTTTTGCCACGCGTTTGGCAAGCCGCTCCATCTCGGCGGGATTCGCGTCGATGTACCGGCGCAGCGCCGCCATCTGCTCCGCGGTCGCGGTGTAAAACCCGACGCCGTAGCTGAAGGAGGCGGGGGAGAGCTCAAACCAGAACACGGGGCTGTTGTGCCGATCTTCACCCGTCCAGAGAGTGAACCAGAGGTGGTCCTTGTACGGCCCGCGGCCGAAGAGCCGCCGCGCGTCGCGGTAGATGCGCGAAATGTGGAGGCAGTACGGCTCGTCCGGGTACTTTTGGCGCATAAGCGTGAGCGTTTCCTTTGCAAGCGCGTCGAACGGCTCCTTTACCGCGCGCAGAAACTGCTCCTTATGCGCTTCAAACCACGGCTTTTCGTTGTGGAACGCGAGTTCCCAGAGAAATTCTCCGGTCTCGCTCGTAAATCCGGTAAACGGCATAAAATGACCTCACGATGGAAAGCGCCGGGGCGGTCGC
>ERZ772867.1583-NODE-1583-length-25250-cov-4.606747_pt1 | contig 25250 bp, 41 predicted proteins | sample MGYA00511341_ERZ772867 | MGnify/ENA primary metagenome ERZ772867 (study PRJEB29015, sample SAMEA2737707) | human gut metagenome | biome: human gut; feature: human-associated habitat; material: faeces | place: China | collected 2012 ... | reverse complement strand
GTTCCAAACCTTCGAACGACTTGCTCAACGTGTTCAGGCCGTACAGGCTTTCCGGTGCGAGGATGAGCACGCGGCCGTCCTGCTCGTATTCCTTGGCCAGCGCCACTTCGTCGTTGTACGTCTGGTAGCGGTTGAGCAGTTTTTGCGGGTTTCAATCGACTTTACGCGGTCTATCGGAACATTCGCGCTCAGCGATCAAGCAGCGATTGCGCTAATTGCGCGATTTGTGTGGAAGTGTCGGAATTGGCCAGCTCGATACCACCGTCCGCGTCTTCCGGAGAGAGTTTGCCCAACGATTCGAGCACTACGCCAAGATGGCGCACGGTACCTTCGTTGCCGTCGATGATTGCCGCTGTGTCGGGCAGCAGTTCGCGGAAATAGTCGCGGTAAAACACGAAATGCGTGCAGCCAAGCACTACCGAATCGATCGTCGACAAATCATACTGGTCGAAATACTGGTGCAGCGTGTGCATCACAACATTGTGATCGTCGAGTTGGCCGTGCTCAACGATCTCCACCAAACCGGGGCAGGGTTCCGGAAAGATCGTATGGTCTGTTTTGAAACGATCCATCAGCACGGCGAACTTGCGTTCCCGCAACGTCAGGGGAGTAGCTGCGACGATGACACGCTGACGATTGCCATGGCCTCGATCGCACGCCACCTTCAGCGCTGGTTCCATGCCAATGATCGGAATGTCGTATTTGTCGCGCAACTCGTTGGCTGCGGCGGAAGTGGCGGTATTGCAAGCGATGACAACCGCTTTCACTCCCTGCTCCACGAAACGTTTCACAATGGCGTCGGACAGCTTGCGTACCTGTTCAGGTGATTTGATTCCGTATGGAGCGTTCGCGGAATCGCCAAAATACAGCACGCGTTCGTTCGGCATATCGCGGCGGATCTCGCGCGCCACGGAAATCCCGCCCAAACCGGAATCGAAAACGCCGATCGGTGCCGTTGAAGTCATACGTCCTCCCCTGTTCCGCACGCAAACATACTGCAACATAGCGCACGCGTGTTGCATCCAACTCCTTCAATAGCCTACCGCGTGTAGAGTGAATCGGTATGAGCATTCCGAGCATTGTTTACAAAGCGCACGCCACCGGCAACGATTTCGTGGTGTATCTGGACGCCGAAGGCACGTACGAGCCTACCGCCGATGAAGTGCGATTCCTGTGCGACCGTCATTTCGGTATCGGTGGCGATGGCTTGATCCGCCTTACTCATCCGCAGGCGGTGTCCGATTTGAACGACGAGCAGATTGCCGTTTGTGCTGCCGACAATGCGGATTGGTTCATGGACTACCGCAACGCGGACGGTTCGTTGGCTGAGATGTGCGGCAACGGCACGCGTGCGATCACTCTGTTCGCGCAACGGCAGGGTATTGCCGGTCAGCCGGGCGGTGAACCGTTCCGTCTCGGCACCCGTGCCGGTGTGAAGGTTCTGACTTCACTTGGCGATGTGCCGACTCTTGGCAAGGACGTGTTCCAGGTTGAGATGGGTTCATGGAAGCGTGGCGATCTTGATGGATACGAAGTGACGATTCCCGGCACGGCCGGTTCCGCACGCGGCACGTTCGTGGACATGGGCAATCCGCATGTGGTGGCCGTCATCGAAGACGCGTTCTCCAGCCTGCCGACGGTGGAACAGCTTGATTTGGTGACCAAGCCGGTGGTCGCGCCCCGAATCGAAAGCGACCAGAATGTTGAGTTCGTGCGCATCGACGAGCAAAGCGAAGGCGACAACGAGGGCAACGCCACCATGCGCGTCAACGAACGCGGCTGCGGCGAAACCCTGTCGTGCGGAACCGGCCTGTGCGCCACCGCCATCACGTTGCGTGCCAAAACCGGCATCGACCATTGGACGATCACCGTGCGTGGCGGCACCCTGCGCGTCGACGTGACCGATAACGACGTGAAACTCACCGGATCGGCTACCATCGTCGGCAAAATCGAACTGCTGTAAGGTTTTGCGCATAACACTGAAATTTGCGGATACGCAAAAGAAAGAAGCCGGCTGTTTCCAGTCGGCTTCTCTTGTAGGCGAGTGAATCCCTACTGCTGATTGGACGTTACTTGACGTCAACTGAACAGCAGGGGGCCGTCTTCGACGAGAATGATCACAATCAATGTCACGATCCATAAGGCATCGACCATCAGATCGTAATTAAGACGGTAGTAGGTGCGTACGCCCTCGCGCTTGGCCGGAATCTCCTGAACCACCGCCGTGGCATGAGACAACGCCATGAACTGCACGGTGGTGGAGAACATCAGGCACAGACACCACGGGCATAGCGCGTTGATCACAAACAACGACTGCGAGGTCAGCCAATACGAATAAGCCAGCGCGGCCAATCCACCCAGCCATGTGCACAACGCAAACCAGCGGGGCACGGCGACCTTCGTCAAACCGATCACCGCGATCGTTACGAACACTGATTCCGCGGCGATGCCGAAGAACGCATTCGGGAAACTCAAACCGGCGAACTTCACAACCTCAGCCTGCCACGATTCCGCAACCGCGGAACACGACATCACGGCATTCACATCACAGCTGAGCTTCTGACCGGGATTGCGCGCCAATTTCAGTGTCTCGGCGGAAAGCACGAACGATACGACCAGCGCTACCGCCGAGGCGATCAGCATGACTAGATACGTCCATGTCGCGGTATGCCGCCAACCGCGCGGCTTCGTATAATCATCGTCGAGAGTGGCTTCGGCAACCTGTTCGCCGGAAAAATCGCTCATCGTGCATCCTTGAATCAAAATACAAACGTTGTCATCGCCTAGTTTACGCGGTATTGTGCCGAGTCGCGCCAAAAACAGCTTACGATGGATACATGATTCGCGTAGGCACTGCGGCACCGCCCGCTGAAGGTTGGGACATTCACTGCCATACCGTTTTTTCCGACGGTACGGAAACGCCGCGTGCGTTGTTGCAGGAAGCGAGAGCATTGCGATTGCATGGTGTTGCGATTGCCGATCATGACACGACCTCCGGTTGGCAGGATGCGTTGGCTGCTTCGCGGGAGGTCAGATTGCCGTTGTTACGCGGTACGGAAATCACTGCCGTCGATGAGAGCGTATCCGTGCACATGCTCGCATTCCAATATGATCCGCTGAACGCCGATATCAGCGAGATGTTCGCGTCCACCCGCGAGGCGCGACTGCGTAGAACCAAGCGCATGGTCGAACTGATGGCGCAGGATTTTCCGATTACGTGGGATGATGTGCTCGCGCAGGTGCGTGAAGGCAAACGCACCACGATAGGCCGGCCGCATATCGCCGACGCATTGGTGGCTGCCGGCGTATATGAAACACGATCCGACGCTTTCGCCGATGCGGTGAGCGCAACGTCGAAATATTACATTCCCACGCCATCACCGACCACGCACGACGTGGTGGCCGCGGTCAAGGGTGCGGGCGGGGTGGTGGTTATCGCCCACGCCGGAGACCCCCGGCGCAATCGGACATTACTGACCGACCGGCAAATCGAATCTCTCATCACCGAAGGCTTGGACGGTTTGGAAGTGTGGCATCGCGGCAATCCATCAGAACAGCGTGAACGTCTGCTCACCATTGCGCGCCGGCACGACCTGCTGGTGACTGGCGGATCCGATTGGCATGGTAAAGGCAAGCCGAACGCGCTGGGGGAGAACCTCACCAGCGACGAAACGGTTCAGGAAATCATCAATCGAGGCGTCCGCTTGAGCAAAGAATCGTCGAAGGCGAAAATAAAAAACCGAAACGCAATCATCGACGCGTAATTGAGATATGAAACCAGAAACGAGTTGATCGCCCAAAATGGAAAAGCCAGGCGCGAACGTCTGGCTTTTCTTGTTACGTCGAAAACGTGTGTTTCAGTTCGAAGCTGAAATCTGGTGATGCGAACGGGTCAGAGGTTGCCGAAACCGACGGCGTGCTTGGTTTCGGAACCGATGATGGCGTAGCCGAGCGAGCCTGCCGGCACCACGATGCGACGACCCTTGTCGTCCGTCAGATTGATGGTCTTGCCGTTCTCCACGGCGTCGGCGATGGCCGCGTTGACCTCATCGGCGCTCTGTTCGGTGCTGAAGGTGACGGTGCGGGCCACATTCTGAATGCCGAGTTCAATATCCATGGATGCTCCTTCGTGATAATGCGCAATGCATGCGCACGTGTATGTACGGGTTATGTGCGCCTATTCTACGCGTAGCTTCTCATCGGTGGCGTCTTCCGCCTCCCACTGATTGATCTGCGCCTGCGCTTTCTGCATGGTCGCCTCATCTCGCTCCAACAGTGGAATGAGTACTGTCGCGGCCTCGCTGTGCGATGCGGGAATCGATTCCTCGTTCGTATCGTCGTTGTCGTCGGCCGTTTCCAGCCTGCTGATTACCATGGTGGAACTTGACGGCATGGATTCGTGCCGTTCTTTTGCGGAATGTTCCGGAATGAAAGTGCTGACCGAGGTCGCCTCATGTTCATTCGTATTGCCGGACGGTGCTTGTGATGGCTGGGCTCCGGCCGGTACGAACGCTTCCGTCGCGTCGTTGACGATTTCCTTCGTCTTGCGGACCGGCTGGGAGCCGGTCACGTCGAAATCGCCGGTCACGTCGAAATCGCCAGTGGAATCATCCATATCCACAGCGTCAACATGACGTTCGCCGGTCGTGTCGGAATCATTCTGCTGTGCGGCCGCGTTACGGCGACGCTCCGATTCGTTCAGCAACGTGCCTACGGTGATTGTGCTCGGCGGGCGCTGGGAGCGATCCTTGGACTCCTGCTTCGTTTCAGTTTGCACGCGATTCTTCGCTGTGGCGACACCCAACTGGTGGGCCAGGCGTTCCACCTGCGCCTTGAATTGCATAATCTTGGCATTGTCTGCCTTGTTCAAAGCGGAAATAAAATCGCCGACCTGCTCCATCTGCAGCCACAGATTGGCCCGCAGCATAATCAGATCATCCAAACGATTGCCCAACATGCGACCGTATGCGGAAAGCAAGGCATTGCGGTGGTTCTCGTCAAGCTTGGCGAAAATCCAAGCCAAATCGCGGGCAGGATCGTTGACCTGCATATCCTGCCAATTCGTGACCGCGGTGATGGACGAACCGGAAAAAAGCACATCGCCGTCACGCAACCCGCCATGCACCGGGCAAGTGGAGAACGACCACAGGCCGTCGGTTTCAAGAATATTCGCCCAACTAGTGGTGATCTCCTGCGGAACATGACCAGCCTGACGCAGGCGCTTGATCCAAGCGGTCAGCTGAGCGCGAATCTGGCCGGTGACAAACGTCGGATAGCCCGCTTCCTGCAGGAAGTCGGGACGAAGGCGATGAATCGCGCCCAAAGCGGTGCCTACGCTGGAACAATCATCCAAAGTCAGCAGCTCCAACGGCCGCGCCTGACCCACATGGTGGGTGGCCACCAGCACGGACGTATCTCCAGTGGCGGAATGCTTCAAATCGCCGTTTGAAAAAGCTACTATGCTATCGACGGCAAAACCCAATCCGCCTAATTCGCGGGCTTGCGAGAGCGTCTGCGCAGCGCGCACGCGACCGGCAAGACGCTTACGGCCTTCAGGCGTGTTGGATGCGAACACGTCATACAGCTTGCCCGCTGCATCCTGAACCACGGCATGGTCGACGCCGTACCCCTCGTCGGTCGGGTTGGTCTGTTCGCTGGCACGCGCGCCCGCAATGGCGGCGTTCGGCATCGCCGCACTCGTCAGGGCAGCTATCATAAATTTGCTTCGTTCGGTCACAATTCCAACCTTAATACACAATAGGGGCGAAGCGTTGCCGACTTGCCAGTAAAACTGCAGGTGAACCGCGGGCAAATCGTCACATGGCGACGGCAATCTGCCACAATGGAACGTATGAGTGCAACAGCGGAAGAGATTCTTGACGGATTGGATGAGGCGCAAAGGGCGGCCGCGACGGCCGTGGACGGCCCAGTGCGCATCATCGCGGGCGCGGGCGCGGGCAAGACGCGAACCGTTACCCGCAGAATCGCCTATGCGTGCGCCACCAAAGCGTGGAATCCACGAAGCACGATCGCAGTCACATTCTCCGTCAAAGCGGCGGCGGAAATGCGTAGCCGCCTATCGAAACTCGATGTCGCAGCCGACGTCAAAGCAGCCACCTTCCACTCCGCGGCCCTCCATCAGCTACGCCAAGTGTGGCCGGACGTATGCGAGGGGCCGATGCCGTTCATTTCCAGAAATCCACGTGAACTGGTGGAGCGCTCGCTGCGCCGCGTCACCGCCTTCCAAGTGGATGACGACACCATACGTAACTTGCAAGCGGAAATCAACTGGTGCAAAATCTCACTGATCGCACCGGAAGATTACGCGCGGGTTTGCGCGGCAACGCATCGACAGCCGCCATCAGGCCTCGAACCAAGCCAATTCGTAGACGTATACAAAGCGTATGAGGCAGAAAAAACCAACCGCAACGAAATCGATTTCGACGATATTCTGCTGATCGTTTGTCATCTGATGGAAAGCGACGAGGAAGTGGCCTCAGCTATCCGCTCCAACATCAGATGGCTTACCGTCGACGAGTACCAGGACGTTTCGCCATTGCAGCACCGTCTGCTCACCCGATGGCTCGGCTCAAACCGCAATATTTGCGTGGTGGGCGATCCGGCGCAGACCATCTACTCGTTCGCGGGCGCAAGTAGCTACAGTCTGCTCAACTTCGATTCGGAATTCGGTCCGCTCACCGCTGACATCAATCTGAACAACGACTACCGTTCCACGCCGCAGATCGTCAACTATGCCAATCGTGTGCTTGCGGCATCGCCGCAACGGGCCGATTATCTGAAGCTCAGCTCTGAAAGGAGCAAAGGACGGAGGGTCGTGGAAACCATATATGGCAGCGATTGGGAGGAAGCGCAAGGTGTGGCGGCGCGCATCCGCAAACTGGTGGATGCGGGGGAGTCGCCGGCCGATTGCGCGATTCTCACCAGAGTCAACGCGCAGCAGAAAATCCTGTGCAAGGCATTGGCCGAACAGCATTTGAGATATCGCGTGCGCAGGGATAGCGGATGGCAGAATTCCGCACTTTCCGACGACACGCAGACCAGACTGGCCATGTTGGAGGCATTGGGCGTCGGCGCGGATCTGAGCGGCGTGACCATTTCCACTATCCACGCGTCCAAAGGTTTGGAATTCAAGCACGTGTTCCTTATCGGCTGCTCGGAAGGACTCATACCGTATGGGTTGCCGCAGGATGACGACGTGCTTGAGGAGGAACGCCGGCTCATGTATGTGGCCGTGACGCGCGCCGAAGACACGCTTGACGTCTCATATGCGCGTACCCGTGAAGGCAATGAGGGTGAAAGGGCACGACGGGTGTCGCGCTTTTTCCGCTGATACTGCTAACGGAATAGCGCGATTACTCGGCGTCGGTATCGTTGTTGCTGCCGGATTCTGCGGAATCGTCAGAGTCGCTGCCATTGGTATCGGATTCGCCGCCCTTGTGCTCTTCCTCGTCAAGCAGCTTGCTGAGTTCGGCATCCCAATCGATGGTCATGCCATCGGCGTCGCCAAGGGGCTGCGACGCCATATCGGTGGCATTGGAAGCGGCGAACGTCGTATTTTCCGTGTTTTCCGACGATCCGTTGTTCTGCGACTGTGAGGTGTTGTCATCGTCATCATTCGGCAGTTGCGGCAGTAGATCGGGATGTGACCATTTCGCGTCTCGTGCCTGCGCGCCTTCCGTAGCGCAGATGTTATCCCACAATGCGGCCGCTTCACGCATGCGCTTCGGACGTAATTGCAAGCCGATCAGGCTTTCGAAGGTGCGTTCCGCGGGACCTCCGATGGCGCGCTCGCGGCGGAGCATCTCACGAAGCTGTTCGATATGCGGAATATGAGCCATGCCGGCGCGCCACACTACGGTGTCTACCCAACCCTCTACCAAGGCGAGCAGATTCTCCAGCGATTTCATGGCCTGCTGTTGTTCAGGCGTGTCAGGGAACGCCACCTTGGTGATGTTCACCGCGTCGGCCATGGAATCCGGGTCGACGGACTGCGCATCGCGGATCTGCTCCTCCATGGCGTCCAAATCGATGCTGGTGCCACGGGCATACTTGCCCAACAGCGCCTCGAAGCGTGGCATCAGCCACGGCACGGAAGCGTACAGGCGCGAATGGGCGAGCTCTTGCAGTGCAAGATAGCTCATTACTTCGTTCACGTCGATTTCCAAGGATTTCGCATATTCGACGACATTCTGCACGATCAGGCCTCCAGCCGGATTCTTCAGCAACGAAATGCTTTGGTCGAAACTGCCGCGCACCTCATGTGACAAATCGCCGGCGGCACGTCCCAGCTGCATGGCGAACGACGTATTGCCGACGAAACGCATGAGTTTTGCCGGATCTTTCATATCATCGGGAATCGGAATCTGCACCGGACCGGCGAAAATGCCGGAAATTTCCGTATGGAATTCGGAATCGCCGAAACGCTGTGACAAAATCGAAGCCAGAGCGTCGCTCATCGACTCGGCAATCGGGGATGCAAACTGCGCCCAGGAATCGATGCATCCTTCCACCCAGCCTGCGCGGGTAAGCACCTGCGTTTCGCCTTGCGCGGGGTTGAATTCGCAAGCGGTGTCAAGCCACAGATTCGCCTCGCTGATGGCTCGCCGGGCCATCTCGCCGTACTCCGCGCTCACACTGGTTTCCGATCCTTCGCCATTGGCCTGCTGCAATGCCAATGATTTCGCCAGTTTGACGTTGATTGGACCTTCCTCGGTGATGTGCTGGATGTCTCCGAAAGTGTTGAGCCCGCCCGCAGTGAACGCCTGCATCATCGACCTGACCTCGGCCGGCTTGGGAAGCTTGCTCACATCCTGACTCATCAACTGGTCGCGCAACTCTTCCGGCATGTTGGAAAACTGGTTCCATGCCATCTCGCCTTGAATTGGTCCGAAACAATCGATAAACCATTGGCGGATCGCGTTCTCGTCCATGCCGGCCCTGCCTTTTCCTAAGCGTTTGTTCAAGTTTGGTTGGTTCCATACTATGTTATGGGAGGTATGCCCAAGATGAAGGAAACACGACGAATTCACGGCAAAAACACACGTAGCGGCGCTCCGGGACGTGTCAAACGATGGCTGATAGGCGCGGAAGGTTGGCTGTCCGCGCGTTCATGGCGTTATCTTGCGGGACCGTTGGTGGCGGTACTGTGCGTATTGGTGTTGATTATGCCCAGCGCGTATGTGGTGCAGGTGCCCGGCCCGACACAGAATGTGCTCGGGGAGGTTTCCGGCAAGCAGGTCATCGCCGTTTCCGGTGCGAAAACGTATAAGGATTCAGGCCAACTGCTGTTGGTCACGGTCAATGCTTCAGGCGTGCCAGGGTACCCGGTGTCGAACGCGCAGGCATTGGTGGCGTGGGCCGATTCGAAATCCACGGTGATGCCTCAGGAAGCGGTGGTTCCTGTTGGGCAGACCGCAGAGGAATACAAGCAGTCCAGCGACAAGGAGATGACGTCATCGCAGGATTCCGCCACCGCAGCGGCGAAAAAGTTCCTGGAAGAGCATGGTTATGACGTGTCCGGCATGAAGGTGTCCATGCATGTGGACGACATCGGCGGGCCGTCGGCGGGCATGATGTACACGCTCGGTCTGATCGACAAGGTGACCGGTGAAAAACTTTCTGGGGGTAAGATCATCGCGGGAACGGGCACGATGAACGACAAAGGTGAAGTCGGTGAAATCGGAGGTATCCGTTTGAAGATGCTCGGAGCGAAACGCGACGGAGCAACTTGGTTCCTTGCCCCGGAATCCAATTGTTCCAGCGTTGTGGATCATATTCCCGAAGGTTTGAACGTGGTGAAGGTGTCCACTTTGCAGGAGGCGTACGATGCGCTGGTTGCCGTCCGAGACGGCAAGGGTGCATCCCTGCCGCAATGCTCCGCGGGAGAGTGACGCATTCCGAGATATAAGAAAAAACAATCTCGCAAAGTGAGCAATTCCACGGTTCGTAACGTATATGTTCGAGCAGTGTTGGTATATTGACGAACGTGAATCAAACGGCATCTGATAACGCTGAAGAATTCGGTTTCCACGCCGGCGACCTGGTACAGGAATGGCTGTGGGACGATGATGTGGATGACTCGATCCGCGCCAAGATCGAGGAGCTGACCGGTGAAGAGCTGGTCGACGAGGACTATGATTCCGCCGTTGATGGCGTGATTATCTGGTGGCGCGACGGCGATGACGAAGACGAACTGTCTGACACCATCGTCGATGCGTATGCGGTCCTTGGCGACGATGGTCCATTGTGGGTGCTCACCCCGAAGCCGGGGCGCCCGGGCGCGGCAAGTTCAAGCACCGTGCAGTCCGCCGCGAAGACCGCCGGCATGAATGCAGCCACGCCGCTGACCGTCAGCGGTGACTGGAACGGCATCCGTCTGCGCGCATTCGGCAAAGGCCGCTGATCGTATTCGTTTTACCTGCCTTGGCACGCATGGTCAAGGTCGGGCGCTCATATAAAGGCTTGGAATCACACGATTCCGAGCCTTTTTTGCTTGCAGAAGCAGTCGAAGAAGATGTTTCCATGAAATTGTCTATATTGACAAAAGTCATGACTTTGCTGACGTGCACGCGAGATAGTTGGGAATATCAGAAGAGTCGGAACGGCTTATTTTCTGCGGAAACAAAAGGTGGGCGATGAGGGACTCGAACCCTTTGCGCTCGGTTTTCACGATTGTTGTTATTCCGCCGTTTTCCCAGTGTTTCCAACGGTTCCCACATGGTTCGCAATTCACTCCAAATCATTCCAATTCACTGCAATTACCGGAAAAGTGTGGGCAAAATGTGGGCACGGAATCAGAGGTACATGTGCTGTCGCACGTAGGCTTCGACCTCGGCGTTTTCCTCCGGCGTGCCGATAGTCAGCAGCCACACGGCATTGTTCTTGCGCTGAACATTGCCCTTGCGAAGGCATTTGATGAGTCCTGCGGATTCGAGTTTTTTGGCGATCTTGCCTATGCGGTTGTAAGCCAGCTGCTCGCGCTTCGGATTGCGCGGCTCATTGCCGATCGCCACGAGCTCGTCCATTGACTGGGGAAGTGTCATACCCCAATCGATGGCGATTTTGAGCCATCCGGAAGCGTAGGTGCGCGGAAGCATGTGCTTTTCCTTGGCGGCTTTGTCCAGCGGCCAGTCAGCGGTGAGCCATGCCATGCGGCTGAGCAGGGCGTATTGAGCGAAGTCGAAGCTGCGTGCGCCCTTGTGGGTGACGGTGAGTTTCCCTTGGCTTGCGAGTTCTTCGACTGCCAGCATGTTGCGGTATCCCATTTCACGGTCCATTTCCGACCTCCAAGCCATGCGTTACAATGGTTTCGGAAGTCTTTGAGTGAGGCTTCATGTTTTACCTCCGTGGTGCCGTTAACACTGCGGAGGTTTTTTGTTCTGAAACACATTATACGCTAACTTGCAAACATGTGTGTATGGCATGTTGTAAACAAGGGTGCATATTAACCTTGCAAGTGGAAAATACTAACTTGCAAACATGAAATATACATATATGCATATGTAACATTATTTTCATTCTTTCATACAGCGCCAATGCGCTGAAATGGAAGAATCGGCACGTCCAATCCCCATCTGCGGTAGCTTGAAGCAGAGAGAAGGAAGGGGAGATCCTATGAATGCGAGACTCGACGAAATTGCATCCTGGAGGCCTGCGCCTTCAGGTGGCCTGGAAAGCGCCGTCAACGAATACGGCTACCCGACCGTGATTCATCGCACGCCCAGCAGGCTCGTGGAAGAATGCGAGATAGCCTTCGACGCAGGGCTTTTGCTTGCAGCGCTGAGCCTCGTCGTGACTATACCCGACGTCTGCGCAAAAGCCGTCGGCATGAAGTACACCGATTGGTGTGTGAAATACCTGGATCTTCCAAATACCGGCGAGAAGATGAACGCCGAGCGAAAAGACGAGAAGAGCCAAGACGAGATTAGCGATGAGCTCAACGGCATAACGGCGCGAGGTGCATTCACCGCCTCAGACCTCTACCAGCTGCGCTGTGCTGTGGTCCATGCGGGGTCCTCGGTCATCGAGGGCAAAGGAAAGGATTACAGCCCCTACAAAGTCATCGGTGTATGCGTCCAAGGCAACGAGTGCGGAATCGTCGCGAGCTACGGCCATACCGGAGTTGGTGCGGAAAACTTGAAGGCCTGCGCATATGACTGCGTTATCAAGCTCGAAGGCCTCATCTCTCGCATGGCCAAAGGCGTCGTCTCGTTCCTTGAAGAAAATCCCGAGCGGGATTGCGAAAGAGGCATCAAGACAGGGATAGACCGTCGAGGTGTGACGGATTTCAGACCGCTAAGCCGAATCTCCTATCGTTAAAAAAGTGGTTGGATTTTTAGAGATAATATTCGTTAAATTAGTGGTTGGGCTTCGGTGGGCATCATCTTGATTGTCCAACCAGATATTTACCAATTTCCAACCACTTATTTACATACCCAATATAAAAGCCCCACAATTGGTGGGGCAAATAGAAAAGAGTGTCACTGCTTGGTGAACGTGCCGCAATTCTGAAGCTTGAGCTGCTGCCCATCGCTCACTGTCACCTGCGGGTAGCCACCGCCTGGCATGTCGTTCTGCACGATGTCGTCACCTACGGAGACCTCCCAGTAACAGCGGTCCGTCACGGAATCGTTCGCGCGATACGTTCCGGCGTCGATGTCCTTGCCGACCTGCCACACGCCATCGGAAGCGCTGGTTCTCTTGGCGTTATCGACCTGACCGGTCAACGATTCGATTTGCGCCTGCAAATTGTCCCGCGTAGCCTCCATCTTCTTTATGTCGGCCTTCATGCCGTCAGCCTTGTCTATCGTCTCCGAGGCGGTATCGTAATCATCCGAGAGCGAATTGTATTTGTCAACAAGCTTGTTGTATTCGTCTATCAGCTTCGAATAGTCGGCATTGTCGGCTTCGATGGTCTCGGCGGCTTCCTTGACCGCGGCGGAATGCACGCTGGCGGCATAGGTGGCCGCTCCGACGGCCAACGCCACTGCACATACGGCGGCGATGCCGGAGCAGACCGCCGACTTCACTTTCACGTCCTTGCCGAGCCATGCCTTGAGCTTGACAAGCATCGCATTGTTCTGTCTGATTCTCATTGGTTTCTTCTCTCTTTACGTCGAACGGGGGATGCAGCCGATTCTACGCCGATGCGAGCGTGCTCCGGTAGTCTTCGAGGACTTGTGTCGTTATGTCGAGCTCGTCGGCGATCTGCCATTCGTACTCGTACATGCGTTCGAGTAATGCGAGTTCGGTGGGATTGACCAATAGGAGCGCTGTCTGCGTGCGGCAGCGGCGTTCCTGCTTCGAACGATCGTTCGCACAACCATCGTCACCATGCTTCCAGTGCAGCAGCTCATGCGTGAGCACGCATCTTTTCGCCGTGTAGGTGAGGCGCCTGTCAATGAGTATCACGCTGTTGGATGCGTCGTAGCAGCCCCATAGTCCGTCCGGCAGGATGGCGCTGGACACGGTGACCGGCAGGCCGATGATGGCACGGCGCATGGCTCCGTATGTCATGCGCCGGTCGATCGGCAGGTCAGGCAGGCTCGTCGTAATCCGGCCCAGCCTCTCCATTGATGGCCTCCTGCTTGCCAGCGGCGTTATAGGCGGCAAGACCATAACCGCCTGCCTGCGCTTTCCTCTCGGCTGCTTCGACGGCATGGCGTTTGGAGTCCATCACGATGTCTCCGATGGATACGCCGGTCACTTCGCTGATGCGTTCCAGGTCACTCAGGTTGAGCGGGCGCGTGAAGTTCTGACGTTTGTACCAGTAGTCCTCGCCGAAGCCGCAGGCCTTGGCAAAATCTTTGACGGTCATGCCGCTTGCCTTTTGGAGCCTGACGCACTCTCGCATGACCTGTTTTGCGAATGTGGTCACTTCGTTTGCTTTCATACCCATGCCTCCATTATAGCCAATTACGTAGTCATTGTGTACAAATTGTAAAGAACTATGCAATTTCATAGACTTCAATCTACGAATTTGCGTAGAGTAAAAACTGTCGAAAGGAAAAGAGAGATGTTGAGCACCAAAAGAACCAAGACCCCCGACCACTACCCATGCGGCCACATGCGCGGCCCCGGCTGGCACGACTGGCGCGCATGCCTCACCAAACAGGGAATCGAGGAGGATGAATGGCCGGTCTGACGGAAACAGCCACCAGAAACCTCAAAGCGGAACTCGCCAGACACGACAAGACACCAAAAGACCTAGCAAAAGCATGGAGCCTTGAAATCAGAGCCGTCAACAACAGGCTCAAAGGCCACACGCCACTCTCGACGGACGAAATCGAAAAAGCTGCGGCCATGCTCGACATGGAACCTGAAAACCTCGTCATGCTTCTCATCCAGCCGATCGACAGCATCAAACAATTCAAAGCCTGAAAGCCACACCAAAGGAGCGTCCGATGGACAGCAAGACCTACACCAAAGACCTGCGCAAAGCCTGCGTGGAAGCCGTCTTCGACGAATTCGCCGAGCATGGTGACATGATTCGCCCGCAATACGCGGAACAGTGGGATGAAATCTACGCGAGCCGGTTCCTAGGCCACATCACCGGACCGATGGACATCGACGTGCCCGACCTCGTGGACGTCATCATCGACACGATCGTCAAGGAAGCGCAGAAATGACCAGCCAACTACTCAATCCGCCAAAACCGCCGACACTCCACGAGACAGGATGCCTGCTGCTCGCATCAAGCGGATTCTACATCCGCCTCCATGAGGACGGCAGTGCCAGCCTCGTGGACGGCATCCAAGACATCACCCTCGCGGACTTCACATCAGCGGAAATCGAAGACATCGCCTACGGGCTCAACAACAAGGTGGGAAACACACGATGAGCTGGATGGACGACGGCGGATTCGATATGCAGGCCTTCACCGCCCAGGACGGCAGACCGATGGCTCGAATGAGCTTCCGCACATCGACCGGCCAATACTACTTCAACCTCACCAAGACCGAAGTGCAGCGCGTCCGACGTGAATGCAATCGAATCCTCAAGGAACTGGAGGCAAGCAAATGAACAGCCATGACCAACTGCACGACAGCGGGCAGGCGGGGGACGCGAAACCGAACTACACGCTCCGCCGCGTCAAGACCCTGCTCGCCATCATCGCCTGCACCGCATCGGCGACACTGCTTTTCACTTGGCGGACGGCGGACTCACAGACCGCCACCGTCCTCGTCAGCATCATCTACATTCTGACCGTCCTATGGCTGACCGTGCGGTTCGCCCCACGCGACTAAGACTTCCCACCAGCCGACAGTCCAACAAACAAACCAATTAGGGATGTTTTCGCGGACATCCACGTTCACTCATGTCGGCTGGCGGGAACACATAACTGAATATCGACAAACAACAAATCCGCCACGGCGTTTGCATACACACTTCTGTCGTGGCTTCGGCTGGGCGACGGTTCGCCCGTCCACGGATTCCAATCTTCTCCTGTCTAAATCTATGCAGGCACTCCGGTGCCTGCGGGTCCTTTCTTACTATGCCTGACTGCTTCAATCACAGTCGGCCACGCCACCGGCCGCGAACACGTTCAGGTCGCGTTCCAACAGCCAAAGGGGCGTTCGGAATCCAAGGACGGCATCGGTTCGACTCCGATGCCGGCCACTCGGCCCCATCCACTCGTCAGGACGGGGCACACAACTTAAACAAGCAAAGGAAAAGCCTATGAGCAATGAAATCCAACGATTCGAGTTCAAGGGCGCATCATTACGCGCCCTGACCGACGAAGCGGGGGAGCCTTGGTTCGTCGCCAAGGACGCATGTGACATCCTCGGCAATGACACAAATCATCTCCGCGAAGCTCTTGATGATGACGAAATCACAAACCTCCGTAATTCGGAGGTTTGGAATCAGCCAGGGCGTGCGCCTCTCATCATCTCTGAGCCCGGCCTGTACAAGCTCATCATGCGTTCGCGGAAGCCGGAGGCGAAGGAGTTCCAACGTTGGGTGACGCATGAGGTGCTGCCGCAGATCCGCAAAACAGGCGGCTACATCCCCACCACGGACGCGGACGATGACATGACCATCCTCGCGAAGGCCGTGATGATCGGCCAACGCACCATGGAGGCGCAGAAGCAGCGCATCGCCGAACAGCAGACGCGCATCGTGGAACGGGAGCCGAAAGCGCGGTTCGCGGACGCCGTGGCCGCAAGCGACGGCACGTGCCTCATCGGGGAACTCGCGAAAATGCTCCGGCAGAACGGTTTGGACATCGGCCAGAACCGACTTTTCGAGATTCTCCGGCAGGACGGATACCTCGGCAAGACCGGCTCGAACCGCAACGTGCCGACCCAGAAGGCCATGGACTTGGGACTGTTCCGAATCAAGGAAACCGCCATCACCCATTCGGACGGCCACGTGACCATCAACCGCACCGCGAAGGTCACCGGCAAAGGCCAGACATACTTCATCAACCGCTACTGCCCACCCGACGACGATGAGTGATCTGCTCACGCCAAACGAACTGGCCGTCATGCTCGGCATGAGCGTGCGCACCCTCGCCAACTGGCGGTCGACCGGCAAAGGCCCGCCATATTTGAAAATCGGCGTGGAACCGCCAGAAGGACATCAGGACAGACGCAAAGTCAGATACCAGCGTCAAACCGCGGAACAGTGGGCCTTGGCACACAAGTACCAAAGGACGGTGGCGAGATGAAAAACGGGAGATTCGTTCCGGTGACACGGATCCAAAGCAGTCCAAACGTCACAAGCGACGGGAAAGCACGCGTCGACACCGGCAAACCGACCCTCGCACAGCAGGGAATCGACGTGGCCAAGTTCATCCACGACAACCACGCGCTCATCGAAAAACTCAGAAAGGGAACACGTTGAAACACGAATACACGGACGGCGAACTCGCCGAACTGAAAAGCATCTACGACGAATCAGGCGAAGCCGGCCTCAGCATCACCGAAATGCGGGCATTGCGCAAGGCCGGACTCCTCACGCGGGATCCGCCGGCGAAACCGGAGGAACCGTCGAAACGCGATCTCATCCTCGCGCACTGCCAAAAACGCATCGAACAAGGCCAGCCGTTCGACGGCAAGGAAACCGCCGAAGCGCTCGGCATAAGCCCAAAAACAGCCGGCAACATTCTCAGCCAACTCCGCAAGGAAGGACTATTGCCGACCTACGACAAGCATTCGCCACGCAGCAAAACACGGAAAACCACCACAACCGAAAAGAAGGAAACCATGACCAACACAGCAATCCAGGAACAGAAGCCGCAGCCCAAGCCGGAGAACCCACGCGCCATCATCGCAAACGCACTCATAGGCATCTACGACTCCATCTCGGCATTGCAGCGTGCCGCATACCATGCCAACGACAAGGTGGTCTACATGTTCGCCACGAAACTCCTCAACGGCGAACTCATGGATCTGAAAGCCAACTACTCGAAGGACGCGGCAAAATGAAGCTCAATTTCGATAGCAAGGACGGCGTTTTCACCGTCAAGGCCGAGAACAAGGAAGAAATCACCCGACTCAAAATGTCCGCGATGGACATCGCAAATCTGATTGTCAATTACTTCAATGCCGAAATTCAGGAAGTGAAAGTGGAGAAGAAATGAAACGCATCCCACTCAAGGACACGGAACGCTATCAGATTGAGCGCTTCCGGCAGTGCAAGAAGACGGAACGTCATCTCGCGTGGCTGAAAAGCAGGAAGGCCGGCGTGGGCGGTTCCGACATGAGCACGATCCTCGGCCTTAATGCTTTCAAGACACCTTACGAATTGTGGCTTGAGAAGACCGGCCGCGTGGAACCGGAGGACATTTCCGACAAGTGGGCCGTCATTCGTGGCAATGCCTTGGAGAACGAGCTCAGGAAGCGTTTCCGCGCCAATCATCCCGAGATGCTCGTCACGGACGGCACCGACAAGCAGTTCATCATGCGCGGGAAGCCATACCTGCGCGCGTCCCTTGACGGCATCCTGCAGAAAGAGAACGGCGATTTTGGAATCCTCGAAATCAAAACGGCGAGCAACCGTCGAGCGGGGGACTGGCATGACGATGACGGCAACCTCCGAATCCCGCCATACTACTTGGCTCAAGTCGAATTCTACGCGCTCGTCACGGGATGGACATGGGGCTACGTGTACGCGGCCATCGGAGACGACGAGCCGGTGGAGATCCCGTTCAAGGCCGACGTGGAGGATATGGCCGCGATCGACAAGGCCGCAGCCGACTTCTGGCGTTTCGTCACTTCTGGCACGCCACCGCAATTGACCGGCGGCGACGTGCAGAAGGCGTTCCCGGAACCGACGCCGGACATCGTGGACGAAAGCGCCGACGATGACCTCTACGACCTGCTCGCAAGATACGAGAGCACGTCCAACCGCGCGAAGGAACTGACAAACGAGCAGAAGGCATTGCAGGAGCAGATCATCCTGCGCATCGGCTCGCATACGGGCGTGCGCTGCGGCAACCTCCAAGCCACCTACAAGCCGACGACCCGCAAGGAATACGTCGTCAAAGCCACCACATACCGCAAATTCGCATTCAAAGCCACCGAAGAAAAGGAGCAATAATCATGGGACAGATCGCACAGCAGGCGCAGGGACAGCAGATGGTCGAAATGACGCCGAAACGGAATCTGAAAATGATGATGAAGAAAAGCTGGCCGCGCATCGCCAGCGTCGTCGGCAACAACATCAGCCCCGACCGCCTCTACCAGATGTGCTTGTCCGCGATCAACAAGACGCCGAAACTCGCGGAATGCTCGCCGCAAAGCGTGCTCTCATGCTTCATGACCTGTTCCGCGCTCGGACTGGAACCGTCCAACGTGGACGGATTGGGACGAGCCTACGTGCTTCCCTTTTACAACAAGAAATCCGGCGGAATGGAAGCCACGTTCATCATGGGCTACCGTGGCATGATCGACTTGGCGCGACGTAGCGGCCAGCTCGTGGACATCAGCGCCCGAGCCGTGCACCAGGGAGACGAATTCTCGTACAGCTATGGCCTCAACGAGGAGCTGCACCACGTGCCATGCGCCAACCCCGGCGAACTGACCCACGTGTACATGGTCGCGCATTTCAAGGACGGCGGACACTACTTCCTTGTCCTTAACCGTCAGGAGATCGAGCAGGCGAGGGCGCGCAGCAAGAGCGGCAATTTCGGCCCGTGGAAGACCGATTACGAGGCCATGGCTAAGAAGACCGCCATCCGTCGCGCCGCCCCGTACCTGCCTTTGACCGTGCAGGCGCAGACCGCCGTCGCCGCAGATGACATCACGCCCGATTACGGCGACGTGTTCCAGCCGGTGCTCGATGACGATAGTGCGGAAGAAGCCGATGACGTGACCGCCGAAGTCATGGAAGCGGATACGCCGGAGGATACCGAAGCCGACATGAAGGAGGCTGAGTGATGGCAGGAGAAACCGTTATCACGATTGTCGGGAATCTGACCGCCGATCCGGAACTGCGCACGACGTCCGCGGGCGCGCAGGTCGCGTCATTCACGATCGCCAGCACGCCGCGCTCCTGGAACCGTAATACGGGCCAGTTTGAAGACGGTCAGGCCTTGTTCATGCGCTGCAGCGCGTGGCGCGACATGGCCGAGCATTGCGTCTGCTCACTCGCGAAGGGCATGCGTGTGATCGCGCAAGGCCGTTTGCAGCAGCGTTCCTATCAGGCGCAGGACGGCTCCAACCGCACGGTCATCGAGTTGCAAGTTGACGAGATCGGACCAAGCCTGCGGTATGCGACGGCTCAGGTACAGAAGATGCAGTCAGGCGGATACCAGGGCGGCAACGCCAACGGTGGCGGCTATCAGCAGCCGCAGCAGGCACGGCAGCAGCCGCAGGCTCCGGCCGATGATCCGTGGGGCGCGCCAGCCGGAGAGCCTGACTTCTGATGCGCGAATGGATAGAGCCGCCGGATGTGGAACCGGTATGTCCGAGGCATGGGTGCGCGTTGTATCCGGCGCGCCCCATCCCATGCCCCGAATGCGAAATCGAAGCCGAGGAAGAGGAGGCCGACCAATGAGCGGCAAGCAACGCAAGCGCAGTCGCAAGACCGCGAAGGATAACGGCACGCGCATGGAAACCGCCGTGGAATCCTATTTGCAGTGGGCTCTGGACGACCCGCGCATACAACGCCTCCGTTTGCATGGAAGCAAGGACATCGGGGACATCGGCAACGTGTACTGGCATGGCCAGCCCGTGTGCATCGAAGTGAAATGGACGCAGACCATGGACGCGCCGCAACATATGCGCGAGGCCGTCACGGAAGCGGGAAACATGGACTCGCCCTACCCGTGGGTCATCCAGAAGAAGGCAGGCGTGGGCCTCACGTCCATGCACAAGCTCGGACAACAGCACGCCTACACCGTCACCGAAGTGATGGACGCGATGCTCAGGCTTTCACCATCGGCATTGCGCGCGCGAATCAAACCCGAACCATTGGGAAGGAAGAAAACCATGTGTCTAATCACATTGCAGGAGTTCGCATTGATACTCAACAGTGGATTGCCGCTCGGCCCGGACACGGAGGAATGATGGCTACGAACGTTACCCAGAAAGACAAGACGCTCAACGAGATCATCGACTGGGCGAAAAGTCGCTGTCATGAAGCCGGACTTTCCAGATTCGATGTCCGTAGAAAGAGCGACCGAGACTTCTATGACGGCCAAGTTAACGCATTCCATGAAATGCTAGAGCTTTGCCGTTCCATGCTCGGCTATTCCGGCTCCATGCCGTCCGAGGTGCCTAATCAAAGCGAGGAATGATGTCAAAAGATAGCGAAGCCCTGTACGAGTTCGCTCATTGGCTTAGCGAGAAGGGTCGTGAGGCTCGTGAGGAACTGGTGTACAAGCAGTACACGCCATGGATTGATGACGTGGCTCTTGGCCGTCTCGAAGCATACGACGAGGCATACAAGCATTGCAGGGAGATGCTAGGCAATGCCGACTCGATATTCTCCCCGAAATTCGACAAGGAGACCAATCAAAGCGAGGATGCGAAATGAGCAGGACTGAAACCACTGCCATGCTGTCCGAGCTGGTTGAGAAGCGTCTGAAGAACCGCGTCAGCTTCTGGGCAAGCGAGGTGAATTTCGACTTGGGCACCTCGAAAAACAGACGAATCGACTTCATGGGATTCAAGCCGTTCACGCCCGGCTATGTGCTCATGCCGGCAAGTGTGGAACTTGGCGAGTTCTCCTGTTACGAAGTCAAGTCCTGCATGGCGGATTTCAAATCAGGCCATGGGTTGACGTTCTACGGGGACGTGAACTACCTCGTGACCACAAGGGAACTGGCCGAGGAACTGCGAGTCAACTACCTGCTGCCACACAATATCAATCAAGTGCTCACACCATCGAAAAAAGGCGACAAGCTCGTACCGCTTTTCGACGTGTCCGGCAAGTGCCCATCCTACAGGTGCCGCGCCGCAAGCGAAATGCTGTACGCGATGATCGAAGCGAACGGGAAGAGGACAAATTGAGCATCGCGGATGATGAAGCTGAGAAGGTATATCCGACCCGCTACTGGAGTGGAACGCGTGTCAAGGAACAGTTTTCCTGCGACACGGACGATTTGCAGGAAGCGTACCTGCGCGGTCGCAACGCGCCACCGGCTGACGCCGAGGTCGAAGCCGTGGCGAGAAAACTGATGTGGTGGGACATGGCACCAGCCTGGGAAGACGTCATGCCAAGTGAGGACTGCTTCTGGACTCTGGCCGAGCCGGAGATGCGCGCCAATTACATCAGGGACGCTCGGGAAATGCTCGAAATCGCACGGAAGGCGGCAAACGAATGAGCATCGAGGACTGGATTGAAAAAATCGCCGTCGCCGTCGCGGTAATGTTCTTCGTCATATTCATCGCCTTCATCGGCTATATCTGCTGGGCTGAAGCGACGGCGGACACCATCATCCTCCGTGATGACGGCCAATCATACGCATGTCAGACCAGCAGAATATCCCCAGCGCCACACAACTGCAAACCGGTCAAGGAGAAACGATCATGAGCATCAGATACGTGGAATGCGCCCACTGCGGAGAAGTCGTCGGCACATATTACGTGACCTGCCCCTACTGCGGCTACAAGCTGGCCGCGCGCAAGCCGACAAGCATGGATCCGCTGTATGGCATGACCGACGACGAATTCTACAAGCGATTCGGGAGCATGTGATGGAAGATGTTGGAATTCTTCCTTGGCCCCCACCAAGCTTGGCGGAACTCGAAGAAGCTTTGGATTCGATGGACCACGACGGAACCACAAGAGGAGATTAGGCGATGGCTAGACGCGGCTACGTGCAGCTCGTGAACGGCTTCTACGCTAACGAGAAGGTGCAGGAACTGGCCCGCAGCGGACGCATGGACGCTGTTGGAGTCTTCTGCATGGCTTTGACGTATTGCGGCGACCATCTCACGGACGGATTCGTGCCGCGCCGCGCCATGCTCTATGTCATCGGCGCCACGGGCGAGCAGGTCAACGCACTGTGCGATGTCGGAATGCTCGAAGCGGTTGACGAAGGCTGGCTGATCCACGACTACACCGCCCACAACCGCACCAGAGAGCAGGTATTGCATGCCAGGAAGAAAAGCGCCGAGCGCGTGGCCAAGCATCGCAACGAATCGGATGTAACGGCGTTACATCGGAACTGTAACGCTGTTACATCGGGACAAACACCAGAACACCAGAACACCAGAACACCAAAGAAAGAGAAAGAAGAATATTCTTCTTCTTTCTCCAAAGAAATCGGGGTAAGCGACTTCGAGCTAGTGAGGGAGAAGGCGCACGCCAACGCCGACATCATCCGGAACTATCCGAGCCTCGACCTATCGGACGCATGGAATGCATTCATCTCACGGCATTACGGCGAAACCCGCACGGTCAACGAGTGGACGCGCCTGTGGAAAGGCTGGTGCCAACGCAGAGCCAACATGAGCGGCATCCCACCGTCGAAACGCCACAAGCACACATGGCAGTGCGAACACGTCCTGCAAGCGCTCGGACGCGACAAGGAAACCGCCACGCCAGACCAACAAGCCTGCCAGATGGCGAAACAACTCAACAAGGAGGAAAACGCGAAATGAACAGCAGAACCACCACCCATCCCACGCACGAAGAACTAGCCAAAGCATGGCGAGAAGGCTACTCCGCAGGATGGAAAGACCAGGAATGCGACTTCCCGCAATATACAAGCGAAAATCCATATCTGGAGGCCGAATGACCAACACCGAGAAGACAATAATCTGCACCGTCATCACCTGCATGCTCATCATCTTCCTCACCATCGGCACATGCATCTCCATGCAGTGGTACACGGACACCCACCACGATTTTCAAATGGAGACAGTCAGGACGGGAGACGTGACGTGGGCATGCCTCAAAGACCGAGGCGCATACATCGGATGCAACACAGTGGAGGAATACCGGTGAAGAAAAACCTTGAGAAAATGATCCTGAAATGGCATGAGGACGGCATCACCTTGGACGAGACCGCCAGACTCGTCCCGCAAGTCCCGAAAGCCGAAATCGCAGCCATCATCTACCAGCACGACAAGGAGACCAGACTTTGACTGACTGCCAGCACTGCCACAAGCCCACGAAACCGGCGGCGGACAATCCGCTCTGCCAAACCTGCCGTGAAACCTATTGGCAGCTGATCCGCCAACTCGGACACGTCCAACTGCCCGCTCTGCGAAGCATCATGCTCCGTCAGGCGCACATCGGCACCCCGGCACACACGCCGAACAAAGGCAACGCGCCACTGCCCATCGACACCCGCGCGCAGGATCTCATCGCAGACAGCGAAGCATGGCTCGCCGAGCAGGCAGGCAAAATCAACTCGCACTACGGCAACCTGCCATGGGACAAGGCATGGCAGCGCATCATCGCCAACAAGCACACCATCCTCAACATGAGCACCGCAGCCGGTGACTACGCCAGCCTGCAACACATCATCCGACGCAACGAACAAGCCCTGACGCCAGAAGACGAGCTCATCATCATCGGCACCTGCCCAAAATGCGACAGCATGCTCACCGGCACGCCAGAAGCCGAATCGGTCACATGCCAAGGCTGCCACAGGGAATGGGCTGCGCCAGCAATCAAAGCAGCACGAGACGAAAGACTATGGCAAGTGCAAATCACCGGCACACCCAGCGATGCGGCCAAGGAGCTGAAACGATACGGCCTGACCGTATCACGCAACCTCATCAGCCAATGGCTCAAACGCGGCAAACTCCACGCCACGCCGACGGAACACAAGCGGCAGTACACGTTCAACCTCGGCGAGTTGGCCGCACTACTTGACTGTCACCGTTGAAATGCTATACTGTCGTATGTTCGTAGAATGGTTCAGCCGGAAACGGTTGGACCATTTTTGTTTATGACATTCTCCTCCCAATGCCTTCCCTCTCGGCGCGTGAAGTATCGGCACGTAGGGGAGGATTTTGATTTTTCGAATATCGTATTGCCCTCCGGCTTCGGTCTAGGACGCCCACACCATCCGCGGCGCATCATGATGGAGGATCGATCACATGAGTATGAGACGTTGCGCTTGGCACAATTGCCCGCAGCTCGTGCCACAAGGACAAAGGTTCTGCCACGCTCACGTCCACTCATACAACCAGCAGCGCGGCAGCTCAACAGCAAGAGGATACAATGCAGCACACCGCCACCTCCGCAGGGCATGGGAGGCACGACTAGCCACAGGCGAAACACACACCTGCGCCAAATGCGGACAGCCAGTCACAGCCTCAGACCAATGGGACCTCGGCCACACAGACAACAGACAAAGCTGGACAGGACCAGAGCATCGCAGCTGCAACAGGAAAGACGGACAATACAAAGCAACCGCAAGCACCGAACACTGGACGCGACACTAAGCCAAGCCACAGCAGCAACCACAGTCGCAGCCAACAGGCAAACCGCAAACACAGACACGACACAAACAAATCAAACACGAAGCCGCAAGCCAAGCAAGCACACACAACACAACAACAAAACACACACCAAAACAGGAAAAAATACAATCAACCAACCCGCCAACACCCCTAGGGAGGTACCCCGAACGGCAAGACCAAGACCGCCGGTGAGGGGACTCGCAAGTTCGCGGATAGTTCAAGATTTGACGGATTGGCCGAGACAGTAATTTTTCCGGTTCGAGGATTGGAGGTCGCATGGCGACGCATGGCGGCGCACGCACGCGCTCCGGTCCAATGCCGGATCCGTCCAGCGCACGATCTGACGCGCGTGGTCTTGGCG
>ERZ772867.1562-NODE-1562-length-25440-cov-4.643727_pt1 | contig 25440 bp, 23 predicted proteins | sample MGYA00511341_ERZ772867 | MGnify/ENA primary metagenome ERZ772867 (study PRJEB29015, sample SAMEA2737707) | human gut metagenome | biome: human gut; feature: human-associated habitat; material: faeces | place: China | collected 2012 ... | reverse complement strand
TCTCAATCGGTTTAATCTGGTGTTTTCAAGATGTCCTTATGAGGAGTCGCCCTTCCGCGTCCTGCTTTTTCTTGTCGGAACCACGGCCTCCCGGTTCCCTTATCCACGCTTTTCCAGCTTTTGCAGCATCTGGGTAAATTCCCGCGGCAGCGGACAACTGACCTCCACCGCCTGACCTGTGGCCGGGTGGATAAACCGCAGCCCGGTGGCATGCAGGCACTGACCCGTCAGCCCCGGCACCGGCTTTTTTGCCCCATACACCGTGTCGCCCAGAATGGGATGGCCGATATAGGCCAGATGAACCCGAATCTGGTGCGTTCGTCCTGTTTCCAGATGGCAGCGCACATGGGTTACCCCCGGATACCGGGCCACTACCTCCCAGTGGGTCACGGCCCGGCGCCCATCCGGCACCACGGCCATTTTCTTCCGGTCGGACCGGCTGCGCCCGATGGGCGCGTCCACGGTGCCGCTGTCTTCCCGGAAATTGCCCACCGTCAGACACTCATAGGTTCTGGCCAGCGTGTGGTCTGCCAGCTGGGCGGCCAGCGCCTGATGGGCGGCGTCGTTCTTGGCTGCGATAATTAGACCGCTGGTATCCCGGTCAATGCGGTGTACAATGCCCGGGCGCAGCTGCCCTCCCACGCCGGAAAGGCTTCCCGCGCAGTGGTGCAGCAGGGCGTTGACCAGCGTGCCGTCCGGGTGACCCGGTGCGGGATGCACCACCATGCCCGTGGGCTTATTTACAACAATTACATCGCTGTCCTCATAAACCACATCCAGCGGAATATCCTGCGCCACAGCCTCCGGCGTCTCCGGCTGAGGCATACATACAGAGATTTCCAGCCCGGGGACCACCCGCTCACTTTTCCCGGCTGCTCTGCCGCCGCAGGTTACCTGCCCGTCTGCCAGAAGCCTCGCCGCCGCCGAACGGGTCAGCCCGTCGATGTGACCGGCCAGAAAGCTGTCCAGACGCTGGCCTGCATCCTCAGCCGTTGTCAGCAGTGTGATCGTTTCCATCAACAGGCTCCTTTTTCACTTTGTCGTATTTCTCATAAAACCACAGATAGTACACACACCCCAGAACGGCGCCTACCACCACAAAGCAGTCCGCCAGATTAAAAATGGGATAGTCAAACAGCAGCAGGTCAAACATATCCACCACATAGCCGTGTACCACCCGGTCAATCATGTTTCCCAGACCGCCGCCCAGAATCAGCAGACAGGCCGCCACGCCCAGCGGGTGCCGGACAATCCGCCGCACCAGCAGCACGGCCACAGCAATCATCAGCGCCGCCGTTACCGCCAGCAGCACTGCCGTTTTCCCGGACAGACTGGACCAGGCGGCCCCGTAATTGTGCAGCCGGGTCAGGCGCATGATCCCCGGAAGCAGCGGCGCGGACTCCCCCAGTGCCAGATGGGTTACCGTCCAATATTTTAAAAGCTGGTCAAGGCCCACCAGCGCGGCAAGAATCACAATGTATAAAATCATGGGCAGGACTTCCCTTCTGTGTTTAGCTCATTTTCTATCATAGACTATTTTCGAAGGATTTGCAATGCCGCAGCAAATCCTGTTTCACATTTTTCGCGGTTGCCTGTGATCGCACTGTCTGCCTGTCTGCCTGTTTCGATGCGGGAAGAATCTGATTTCTTCCGGTTTCACCTGTTGTTTTGGCCGAAAAGGTGTGGTATAATTCTATAATTAAAGTAGAGGATTAGCGCCTTCTGTCGGATGGCGCCGTAACGGAGGTATATTTTGGACAGAAAACAGGTGGTTTTAACGGCGGAGGACACCCAGCGCCAGCGCAGTTTTGAGCGGCAGATTGCGGACATGCATGCCCGTCAGGGGCGGACACCTCTTGCCATGGTGGATACCTTTGGCTGTCAGCAGAATGTGGCTGACAGCCAGCATATCATGGGCATGCTGCAGGCCATGGGCTTCGCCTTTACTGAGGAGGCGGAGGAGGCGGATGTGGTGGTGCTGAACACATGTGCCATCCGGGAGCATGCGGAAAAGCGGGTGTTCGGCAATCTGGGCGCCCTGACCCACACGAAAAAGAAGAATCCGCAGCAGATCATCTGCCTGTGCGGATGCATGGCCCAGCGGCCGGAGGTGGCGGAAAAGGTGCGCAAAAGCTATCGCCATGTGGATCTGGTGTTCGGCCCGCAGGCCATGTGGAAATTTCCGGAGCTGCTTTATCAGATCTATACCCACCGGGGAAGCCGGGTCTTTTCCGTAGACGATGAACACGGCACCATTGCCGAGGGGACTCCCGTAGTGCGCGAAGGCCGGGTGCGGGCATGGGTGTCTATTATGTACGGCTGCAACAACTTCTGCTCATACTGCATCGTGCCCTATGTCCGGGGCCGGGAGCGCAGCCGGGAAATGGACTGCATTGTATCTGAGGTGCGGCAGCTTGCGCAGGAGGGCTATAAGGAAATTACCCTTCTGGGCCAGAATGTAAACTCTTACGGCAAGGATCTGGAAACGCCCTGCGATTTTGCGGATCTTTTACAGGAACTGGACAAAATCGAGGGGGACTATCTCATCCGGTTCATGTCCTCCCAGCCCAAGGACGCCTCCTTCAAACTGTTTGACACCATGGCGCACAGCCGCCATGTGGCTCATCAGCTGCACCTGCCGGTGCAGTCCGGCAGTGACCGGGTGCTGCGGGCCATGAACCGTCCTTATGACAAGGCCCGCTATCTGGAGCTGATTGGCTACGCCCGCAAGTTGATGCCGGACCTGGTGCTGACATCGGATGTAATCATCGGCTTCCCCGGCGAAACGGAGGCCGAGGCCATGGAGACGGTGGAGCTTGTGAAGCAGGTGGAGTTCGACGCGCTGTTTACCTTCATCTTTTCTCCGCGTCCCGGCACCCCGGCGGCCAAAATGGACGATCCGGTGCCCCGCGAGGAAAAGCAGAAGTGGTTTGACCTTCTGTGTGCCACCCAGAATGACATTTCAGCCCGGCTCCACGCCGGGTATGTGGGCCGGGAGCTGCGGGTTCTGGTGGACGGCAAATCCGATGACGCCCGCTGGCCCCTGTCGGGCCGCACGGCCGGTGGACGGTTGGTGCATCTGGTGGGGGATGCGGCCGCGCTGGGGCAGTACCGGCAGGTGCGTATTACCGACAGCAACACATGGGCCCTGTTCGGGGAAATGCTGTAATCGTTCATTCGCGTTTTTGATCGGGAGGAGACTATGCCTGATATTCAATGTCTGCCCGCCCATGTGGCGGATCTGATTGCCGCAGGCGAGGTGGTGGAGCGGCCCGCCAGCGTGGCCAAGGAACTGCTGGAAAATGCGCTGGATGCCGGGGCCACGGCCATCGTGGCGGAGGTGCATCACGGAGGGCTGACCTATCTGCGCATCACGGACAACGGCTGCGGCATTGCGCCGGAGCAGCTGCCCACCGCGTTTCTGCGTCATGCCACCAGCAAGCTGCGCCGGGCGCAGGATCTGGCGGCCATCGGCACGCTGGGCTTCCGGGGAGAGGCGCTGGCGGCCATTTCCGCCGTGTCCCGGGTGGAAATTTTTTCCCGTCCGGCGGGGCAGGCGATGGGCGCTTCCCTGCATCTGGAGGGGGGCGTGCCCGGCCTGGTAAACGAGGCCGGGTGCCCGGAGGGCACCACCATCTGTGTGCGTGACCTGTTTTACAACACACCGGCCCGAATGAAGTTTATGAAAAAGGATACCGCCGAGGCCACGGCAGTAACGGGGATTGTGACCCATCTGGCCCTGAGCCATCCGGAGGTATCCTTCAAGCTGCTGCGGGACGGCACAGAGGTGCTGCATACTCCCGGTGACGGGCAGCTGCGTTCGGCCATTTATGCTGCCATGGGGCGGGAATTTGCCATGGGCCTGCTGCCGGTGGAGGGCCGGGGCGGCGAGGTGAGTGTACAGGGATTTGTGACGAAACCGCTGTGCGGCGCAGGTACCCGGGGCAAGCAGCTGTTTTTCGTAAATGGGCGCTTTGTGCGCAACCAGATGCTTTCCGCCGCAGTGGAGGAGGCTTACCGCAACCGCCTGCTGAAGGGAAAGTTCCCGGGCTGCGTGCTGCATATTCAGCTGCCTACGGAGCTGGTGGATGTGAATGTGCACCCGGCAAAGACCGTTGTGAAATTTGTCAATGAAAAGACGGTGTTTGACGCCGTTTACTATACCATCAAGGATGTGCTGACCGCCGGAGAAAAACCGGCGGAAAAGCCCCGGCAGCCTGTCCGTCAGGAAAGCTTTTACCAGACGATGACGGTGCAGCAGTACCGGGAGCAGGCTGCCCAGAGCCGGGAAAAGGGGCCTTTGGGCAGTTATACAGGCCGGCCTGTGCTGCCCCATCCGGATGAAAAGCTGGCAGTTCGCGATGCATCTCCGGCTCAACCAGCGGCAAGGGCTTCCGCTCCGACGCTGTCTGGGGAGACGGACGCGGTGCGGGCCGCACCTGCGGCCCGGATTTGCCCGGTCCGGACGGCGGGCCCGGAGACGGCTCCGAAAGAGCGGCCTGTGGACGAGGGCGCTTCCGCGCCTGCGCCATCTGGGCAGGGGACCGGCAGCGAAGCGGCCTCTGGGGTTTCCGTAACCGCCGTCTCCGCCGTCCCGGAGAATAAGGAAAGCCCGAAAGATAGCGACAAAACCGCAGAAAAGGCGGTTCCGGTGCAAAATACCATCGACCTGCCGCTGCAATCTTCCCTGACCCAACGAGCTGCCCCCTGGCGCATCGCCGGGGAGGTGCTGCGCACTTATATCATCTGCGAGGATGAAGAAGGAACTATATGGCTGATTGATAAGCACGCCGCCCACGAGCGGCTGCGGTTCAACGCCCTGAAGGCGGGGCTGGAGCCGCCTATGAGTCAGATGCTGCTGACGCCGCTGACGGTGCAGCTGGAGGCAGACGATTACGGGGCGGCGCTGGAGCAGCTGTCCTGTCTGGATGAGTTCGGTTTCCAGTGCGAGGATTTCGGCGGCGGAACGCTGCTGGTGCGGCAGATTCCGGCAGACATTCCGGCGGAGGAAGCCGCCGCCACGGTAGAGGAGCTGTGCCACCAGCTGGCGCTGGGGCGGGCCGATCCGGCTGCCGGTCGGGACGCGCTGCTGCAAACCATGGCCTGCAAGTCTGCCATCAAGGCCGGCATGCACTCGGACGAGCGGGAGCTGCGGGCGTTGGTGGACAAGGTCCAGTCGGGAGAAATTCAATACTGCCCGCATGGGCGGCCTGTGGCTGTGAAGCTGACCCGTTATGAGGTGGAGAAGATGTTCAAGCGGGCCTGAGGCTGGCAATTTTCCCGAAAATTTCGCCTTGTTTTGCACTTTTCCACAAAGTTTTCCACCCATTATTTCTATTATTCGCTGTTTATGCAGCAGAAAGAGCGTGTACTTATGGCTGAACTGACCCCCATGATGCGGCAATATATGCAGATCAAGGAGCAGAACCGGGATGCCATTCTGTTTTTCCGGCTGGGCGATTTTTACGAGATGTTCGGAGAGGACGCCAAAACCGCCTCACAGGAGTTGGATCTGGCCCTGACTACCCGGGACCGGGGCAAGGCGGAGGGAGAGCGTACCCCCATGTGTGGTATTCCCTATCACTCCTCAGACGGTTATATCGCCCGGCTGATCGCCAAAGGCTACAAGGTGGCCATTTGCGAGCAGACAGAAGACCCGGCCACCGCCAAGGGTCTGGTCAAGCGGGACATCATCCGGGTGGTAACGCCGGGCACAGTGCTGGATGACGCTTCGCTGGAGGCCGGACGCAGCAACTTCTGCGCCGGGGTGTGGCTGGAGGGGCAGCAGGCGGGCTTTGCCGCCTGCGATATTTCCACCGGGCGCACCCATGCAACAGCCTTTGAGGGGGCAGAGTGCGTCAGCCATCTGCTCAACGAACTGGGGCGCTTTGCCCCGGCAGAGGTTGTGCTGAATCAGGAGGCGGCGGCAAACGATGATCTGTGCCGCCTGACGGAGGAGCGTATGACCTGCCACCGGGAGGTACGGCCCATGAACAGTTCTTCCGCGCAGGGATTGGTGCACCGGCAGTTTGGCTCCGATGCACTGGCGCGCTTGCCGGAAAATAATCCGGCTGCCCTGCTGGCGCTGGGAAATCTGCTGGGCTATCTGCATGAGACGCAGAAGGGCGATCTGCATCACATAGACACACTGGATTATTATCGTCTGGGCCAGTTTATGGAGTTGGATCTGACGGCCCGGCGGAATCTGGAGCTGACACAGACGCTGCGCGGAAAAGAGAAAAAGGGCAGCCTTCTGTGGGTGCTGGACAAAACGAAAACCGCCATGGGCGCCCGGATGCTGCGCAGCTGGCTGGAGCGGCCGCTGCTGAATGTGCAGGAGATTCTGCGCCGTTCCGATTGCGTGGAGAAGCTGTGCGGCGACACGGTAACCCGCGAGGAGCTGATGGTGGCCCTGACAGGCATCGGTGATATGGAGCGGCTGATGAGCCGCATCGTATACGGCACCGCCGGCGGCCGCGATCTGGCTGCCCTGCGCGGGGCTATGGAAAAGCTGCCCCATGTGAAGGAGCTGCTGGGCGCTTTCGACCGGGGGCGTCTGGGCGAGCTGGGTCGGGAACTGGACACGCTGGACGATCTGGCAGGTCAGATTGCCGAAACCCTGATGGACGAGCCTCCCTTCTCTGTGCGGGAAGGGGAATTCATCCGGGATGGTTTTGACCCGGAGGTTGACCGGTTGCGCTCCATTCTGCATGGCGGCAAGGGGATCATCGCCTCCATGGAAGCGGCAGAGAAGGAAAAAACCGGTATCCGCACCCTGAAAATCGGCTATAACAAGGTATTCGGCTACTATATTGAGGTATCCAATTCCTTCAAGGACCTGGTGCCTGACACATATATCCGCAAGCAGACGCTGGTAAATGGCGAGCGCTACATCACGCAGGAGCTGAAGGATCTGGAGCATGAAGTGCTGTCTGCCTCTGACCGGGACGCGGCGCTGGAATATGAACTGTTCACCCGGCTGCGGCAGGATATTGCCGGGCAGGTGGCCCGGATTCAGTCCGCCGCCTCCGCTGTGGCAGAACTGGATGCGCTGTGCTCGCTGGCGGCGGTGGCCGTGAAAAACAACTATTGCCGCCCCACGGTAGATGACTCGGGCGTCATCGAGATCATAGACGGACGCCACCCGGTGGTGGAGCAGATGCGGCCGGACAGCCTGTTCGTGCCGAACGACACCTATATGGGCCAGACCGAGAACCGGGCGGCCATCATCACCGGCCCCAATATGGCCGGCAAGTCTACCTATATGCGGCAGGTTGCCCTGATTGTGCTGATGGCGCAGATTGGCTCCTTCGTGCCGGCCAAAAGCGCCCATCTCGGCGTAGTCGACCGGATTTTTACCCGCATCGGCGCATCGGATGACCTGTCAGCGGGACAGTCCACCTTCATGGTGGAAATGACGGAGGTCAGTGAAATCCTTCACGCCGCCACAAGGGATAGCCTGCTGATTCTGGATGAGATCGGCCGCGGCACCAGCACCTTTGACGGCATGAGCATTGCCCGGGCAGTGCTGGAATACTGCGCAAACCCCAAAAAGTTGGGGGCCAAAACCCTGTTTGCCACCCACTACCATGAGCTGACCGCCATGGAGGGAACGCTGCCCGGGGTGAAGAATTTCAACATTGCCGTGCGCACCCGGGGCGAGGAGATTATCTTTCTGCGCAAGATTATTCCCGGCGGCGCCGACCGCAGCTATGGCATCGAGGTGGCCCGTCTGGCAGGATTGCCCGACGGGGTGGTCAGCCGGGCCAAGACCATTTTAAAGGAGCTGGAGGAGCAGGCGGGAAAGCCCGCCGCCCGGCCGGCCGCCTCCTGCGAGGAGGAGCAGCAGGTATCGCTTCAGGCTGTGGCGGAACAGGAGGTGCTGGCCCGTCTGCGGCGGGAGCAGGTGGACACCATGAGCCCGCTGGAGGCGCTGAACCTGCTGTATGAACTGAAACAGAAGCTGCTCTGAATGGCGCAGAAGCTTACTATCCGGGAAAGGAGTGCTGCATGGACAACCGCGTGATTTGCGTGGCCGGACCAACGGCCAGCGGCAAAACAAAAATGGGCGTGGCATTGGCCCGCCGCTTTGGCGGCGAGGTGGTGTCGGTGGATTCCATGCAGATTTATCGGGGCATGGCCATCGGCACCGCTGCTCCCACTGAGGAGGAGATGGAGGGAATCCCTCACCACATGGTGGCGGTGGCAGATCCGGCTGAAAACTGGTCCGTTGCCCGCTTTACCCGGCAGGCCGATGCCTGCGTGCAGGATATTCTGCGCCGGGGCAAGCGGCCCATTCTGGTGGGCGGCACGGGGCTGTATCTGGACGCGCTGGTGCGGGGCAGTGAATTTGCCCCCGGCGACAGCAGCGGCCAGACCCGGCAGGCTTTGCGGCGGGAGCTGGAGCAGGGCGGCATCGAGCCGCTTTGGCGGCAGCTGCAGGAAATTGATCCGGAGTGTGCCCGGCGGCTGCATCCGGGGGATGAAAAGCGCATTTTGCGAGCGCTGGAGGTCTGGCGGGAAACCGGCGAGACGATGACCGAGCATGACCGGCGCACGCGTCTGCTGCCGCCCCGGTATCAGGCGTATTACATCGGCCTGACCTTTGAAGACCGGGCCGACCTGAAAGAGCGCATTGACCGGCGGGTGGACGAAATGGTAGACCGCGGCCTTCTGCAGGAGGTGCAGACGCTGCTGGAGCGGGGACTTCCCCGCAGCGCCACGGCGCTGCAGGCCATTGGCTATAAACAGTTTCTGGCCGTGTATGACGGCAGCGCCACGGTGGAGGAAGCTGTGGCGGAGGTGAAGCTGCGCTCCCGTCAGTACGCCAAGCGGCAGCTGACCTGGCTGCGGCGCAACAAAGATATACACTGGATTTTCTGGGAAAAAAATCCGGATTTCCCGAAGGGGCTCCAGAATGCGACAGAATATCTCGCCGCCATGGGCTTACTATGAGCTCAGGGCGGACAGGCTATCGTCCGCGCCAATACAGAAAAAGGAGCAGACGACATGCAAAAAAACAACAATTTACAGGAAGTTTTTCTTACCAGAGTGCGCAAGCAATCCACGCCTGTCACCGTGTTTCTGGTGAACGGGTTTCAGCTGAGGGGGCTTATCACCGCGTTTGATTGCTTTACTCTGGTGCTGGATACAGAAGGACGGCAGCAGGTGATTTATAAGCATGCCGTTTCCACCATCGTTCCCCTGCACCCTGTTTCCCTGATGGAGGCGCAGGAGAACTGACAAACGAGGTCATATCATCATGCGATCAACACCCATCTTCAAAATTTTATCCGCTGCCGTGCTGGCTGCCGTGGTGCTGCTGGGGGGCATTCAGATTTACCGCTATGCAAACGACCCTCTTTCCACCACGCTGGCCTATCATGCCACCGTGTCAGACACCATTGAGGCAGACGGCTGGGTGATTCGGCAGGAGATTGCTTTGCCCACCTATGACGGCGCCCTGCGGCAAAAGGCGCAGGAGGGAGAGAAGGTGGGCGCCGGGCAGACCGTGGCCATGGTGTACAGTGATAAGAACGCACTGACCGCCGTGACACAGCTGGAGGAGCAGCAGCTGAAGCTGCAGCAGCTGCAATTCGCACAGAGCTCTTTTCTGGATGCAGATGCGGCCCTGAAGGTGGACAGCACGATTTCCGAGACGATTCTCTCCTTGCGTCTGGCCACTGCCGATGGGGACTATTCCGAAGCATCCGGCCAGATGTCGGCGCTGAAATCCGCGATTTTGAAGCGGAGCCACGGATATTCCTCTCTGGAGGAGATTGAAGCCGCCATTGCCCAGACCCGGCAGGAGATTGCCGACCTGCAAAACTCCCTTTCCGGGGCGCAGGCCATCACTGCTCCCCAGTCTGGCACCTTCAGCGCCGCCTGTGACGGATATGAGTCGGTGCTGACGCCGGAGGGGCTGGAGAGCCTGACTCCTTCGGAACTGCGGGGCCTGTCTGCCACCGGCAGCAAGGGCGGCTGCAAGCTGATTGTGGGCAGCACATGGTATTACGCCGCTGTTATTTCTGAAGAGCAGGCCCAGGGCCTGTCTGCCGGGGACGAGGTGACGCTGCGGCTGGATAAAGGGCTGAATCAGGATGTAGCGGTGACGGTGTCCTGCATAAGTCAGGCCGAAGGGGGCAAGGTGACGGTCGTTTTGGCCTGTAACCGGTATTTATCGGAGGTGACGCTGCTGCGCCACCAGAAGGGGCAGATTCTGCTGAAAAGCTATACGGGCCTGCGGGTGCCTGCCAGTGCCCTGCGGCTGGACGAGAATGGGCAGGCCGGGGTGTACTGTCAGGTAGGCAGCTATGCCGTGTTCAAGCCGGTGGATGTGCTCTACCGGGGCGACGGATTTTATCTGGTGCAGGCCACGGCGGAGGCATCCGGCGAGCGCATTCTGCGTCCGGGAGAGCAGGTGTTGTCGTCTGCGGCAGCGCTGCGTGACGGCATGGTCGTGGGCGTGGGCTGATCGGTTTCCTGCGGAAACGCTGACAGGCGGGGCATGCTCCGCTGAAATATAGAGATCTTTTTGAAGGGAAGGACGCTTCTTATGTCAATTCAGGAAAACATTGCTGCCATCCGGGAAGAAATAGACCGGGCGGCCCGGGAAAGCGGCCGGACAGGCCGGGATATTACGCTGGTGGGCGCCAGTAAAATGAATGACGCCGCCACCTGCCGCGAGGCCATCGCCGCCGGCATTGATGTGCTGGGGGAAAACCGGGTGCAGGAGATGACGGAAAAGCTGGCGCAGCACGCCTATGACGGCGCACCGCTGCACTTTATCGGCCATTTGCAGCGCAACAAGGTCAAGCAGGTGGTGGGCAAGGCGGCTTTGATTCAGTCAGTGGGCAGCGAGGCGTTGCTGGCAGAGATTGAAAAAACGGCGGAAAAGCTGGAACTGGTGCAGAACATTCTGCTGGAGGTAAATATCGGCGGCGAGGAGTCCAAGAGCGGCTTTACGCCGGAAGAAATCTTTGCGGCGGCGGAAAAGGCCCGGGCGCTTCCCCATGTGCAGGTGCAGGGCCTGATGTCCATCCCCCCGGTGGAGACGGTTCCCCATGGAAACCTGCCGTATTTTGAACAAATGTACAGGCTTTATGTTGACATAAGCGAAAAAATATACGATAATGAATTAAAATACATCTCCATGGGCATGAGCGGCGATTTTGCCGATGCTATCCGGGCCGGAAGCAATATGATCCGGGTGGGCACTGCCATTTTCGGAGCGAGAAACTACACCAGATAAGCGGGAGGAAACATACCATGGGCTTTATGGACGAATTCAAGAAGATTATCCACCCCTATGATGACGAGGATTATGATTACGAGGAGGAAACCGAATTCCCCTCCGAGCGTCCTGCGCGGGAGGCATTTGACGACCGGAAGGAAGAACCCCGCCGGTCCAGCAGTGAGGAACGGCGCAACAAGGTGGTGAATATCCACGCCACCACCCAGCTGAAGGTGGTGCTGGTAAAGCCGGAGCGGTTTGAAAATGCGTCGGAGATTGCGGACCATCTGCGGGAAAAGCGGACGGTGGTGCTGAATCTGGAATCCACCAACAAAGACATTGCCCGGCGGCTGGTGGACTTTCTGTCCGGCGTAGCCTACGCAGGCGATGGCAAGATCAAAAAGGTCTCTGCCAACACCTATATCATTACGCCTTATTCCGTGGATCTGATGGGCGATCTTATCGACGAGCTGGAAAACAACGGCCTGTACCTGTAAGGGCAAATGATCGGAGGGATTTTGAATGTTTACACCGCAGGAGGTTTCCGATAAGACATTTCCCAAAGCGTCTTTCGGTGGCTATAATATGGCCAGTGTAGATGAATTTCTGGACACGCTGACCGAGGACTATACCTCACTTTATAAGGAGAATGCCGCCCTGAAGGCCAAGCTGAAGGTGCTGGCCGAAAAGGTGGAGGAATACCGGGCAACGGAGGATGCCATGCGTTCAACGCTGCTGGCAGCCCAGAAAATGGCAGATTCCATGGTGGCTGACGCCACCACCCGCACCGAGCAGATGGTGCAGCAGGCCCAGCAGGAGAGCCGGAAAATTCTGGAGGACGCAAAAAATGCTGCGGCCGTTACCAATCAGGATCTGGCGGAAAAAACAGCGCAGGCCCGGCAGAAGCTGGAGCTGGCTCAGGCGGAGCTGCAGCGCTTTGTCGAGGAAAGCGCCGCCCTGTGCCGCAGACAGACCGAGTTTTTGCAGCAGCTGCCTCAGATGGAGCTGACCGGCCCGGCGCAGGAGGAAGTCCCGGCGCAGGAGCCCCAGCCGGAGGAGACGCAGGAGGCACCTGCCGCCCCGGCCGAGGAGGAGCAGACCGCCGCACCCGCCCCGGAGCAGGCTGCGCAGCCAGAAGAACCCGCTGCACAGGAAAGCAGCGCAGAGGCGGACAAAACGGAGGAAGAACCGGAGGAGGACAAGCAGCCCACCACGGTTTTTGAGCCGGTGCAGCCGGACACGGACTTTACCCGGGAATTCCGCTTTGATCTGGAAGATTTGAAATTCGGCCACAATTACCAATCCGGCAAGCAATAAAGCATTTTCGCAGAACGACCACAACGGGGGCGGACGGCGTGCCGTCCGCCCCCGTGTTTTATCTGAAAGGAGCCGCCTATGGACACCAAGCCCATCATCGCGCTGCTGTATGATTTTGACAAGACCCTGTGTACCACCGATATGGAGGACTATGCCTTCATTCCTGCACTGGGCTATACTCCGGCCCAGTTCTGGCGCAAGGCCAATGATTTTGGCCGGGACAACGGGATGGATGGGCTGCTGGCCTATATGTACACCATGATTGACGAATGCCGCCGCCAGAATATCCGGCTGGATCGGGACTTTCTGGTGCGGTGCGGCCACAGCATCCGGCTGTTTCCCGGTGTGCGGGAATGGTTCGGGCGGATCAATGCCTTCGGGCAGACGCTGGGGGTGGAGGTGGAGCACTATGTGATTTCCTCCGGCCTGCGGGAAATCATCGAAGGCAGCGGCATCGGTCATGAATTCCGGCAGATTTATGCCTGCGAATTCTTTTATAATGCAGAGGGGCTGGCCTCCTGGCCCAAGCTGGATGTCAACTTTACCAATAAGACCCAGTTTGTCTATCGCATCAACAAAGGCGTGCTGGATGTTTCCGATGACCGGACACTGAACGCCTCCATGCCGGATGACAGCAAGCGCGTGCCCTTTACCAACATGATCTACATCGGTGACGGCCTCTCGGATGTGCCGTGCATGAAGATGATGCGGGCTTACGGCGGCGAAGCCATCGCTGTGTATCAGGAAGAAAACCGTCAGGGCGTGGAGGATCTGCTGAGCAAGGGCCGGGTGGACTTCATTTTCCCGGCCGATTACCGGGCGGGAACGGCGTTGGACGAAACGGTGCGCAACATCATCCGTAAAATGGCCATTGCCGATGCCCTTGCGGAGGAAAACGCCCGTCAGCACCGGCAGATTGGTCAGAGCGGTCTTCCCTATCAGGCAAGCCTTTTTGAATAGGCCGAAAAAGCTGCTTTACAAAAAACCTCCGGGACCTGAAAGTCCCGGAGGTTTTTGCTGCTTCATCAGGGCAGATAATTCAGGGGGTCCACATAGGTACCGTATACCTCCACAGCGAAATGGCAGTGGCTGCCGCTGCTGTTGCCGGTGGAGCCCATATAGGCGATGAGCTGCCCCTTGTACACATGGTCGCCGGCGGAAACCGCAAGAGAGCTGTTGTGCCCATAGGTGGTAACCATGCCGTTTCCGTGGTCAATATACACGGCGTAGCCCAGCCCGCCGGACCAGCCTGCCTTAATCACCGTGCCGCCGTCGGCAGCATAGATGCCGGTGCCGTAGGAGTTGGCAATGTCCAGCGCGTTGTGGTTGGAATAGGCGCTGGGGAAATCCGATACATCCCGGTATCCGAAATAGGAGGTGATGATGCCGTTGCAGGGCCAGCGCAGACTGCCGGTGGCGATCCAGCTGGGGCGCTCCTTGGTGCCGCGGGCCTGCAGCTCAGGCACAGGCTCCTGCAGCACAACCGATTCCACCACCTCGCGGTCGGTTTCTTCACCGTTGATATAGGTCACATTGGCAGAAATCTCTGCCTTTCCGTAGACGCCGGAGGACAGCACCTCATAATCGCCCTCATACATGGAGCTGTCGTCCTGATATTCCACCGAATAAGGCACATCCTGCACATAGTTCTGCCGCTCCACATCCACCACCGTCAGATAAGGAACCGCGTTGCTGATGGTCAGCACATCTCCGGCGTGAATCAGGGTCACATCATAGCCCGGGTTCAGGTTCAGCAATTCATCTGTGTCCATCTGGTTGGCTGCGGCAATATCATACCATGTGTCGCCGGCCTGAACCGTGTAGGTGACGGCCCCTTCCTTTGTGGAGTTAAGCTTTTCGGCAATATAGCCCAGATTCATCATCAGGTCAGCTCTGTTATATTCCTGCCGGATTTCCGTCTGTTCCACGAAGTAGCACTCCACGGTGCTGGGGGTGATATAGCCCACCTTCAGCTGATCCAGCAGCTCCTCCAGTGCGCCTTCAAATTCGGTGGCGGCCACAGGCTCGCCGTCTACATACAGTACATAGCCATAAGCCACCTGCCCCAGCTGAGCAGACAGCTTCTTTTCCAGTTCCTTCTCCGTTTCCACATTGGCCCGGCGCACCACGCGGGTGGTGGTTTGCAGCAGATCGGAGTCGATCTGATAGCCGTCATCTGCAAGGGTGGTGCGCGTAACCTGCTCCAGCGTCTGGGCAGCTGTGCGCACTGTCCGGCGGGAGGCTACGGTGCCCATGGAAATGCCATCATAGGTAACAATGGTGCCGATGGTATAAAGCGACAGTACCACGGCTACGGCGGCGATGGTAACCGCGCCGCCCAAAAACAGAGCGGGATGCAGCTTTACCCGCTCAAACAACGCCCGGCGGCGGTTTCCCGTGTGGATGCTGCGGCGGCGAAGACGGTAAAGCCGCTCGCGGATGCTGTCTGTCAGCCGGGGAAGGCTGCCCCAGATAAATAGCACCAGCTGGGCCAGCCTGTGATTCGATTCCGGAAATCGGCTGGCCTGCTTCTCCCTTTTCATATAAATCAAAGCCTGCTGGCCCCGGTTAACCTGACCGCCGATAAAGTCCAGCAGCCGCCGAACCGCGCCCTGAAGGTCCGTATAATGCTGCAAAAGATCAGGGTGCTCCTGCAAATACCAGCGCAGACGGCTCAGGCCGCTGCGGTTCTTTTGTCCATTCATATCGTCACACCTCAAAAGGTTACAAATCAGTTACAAATGGTATGATACTCTATTTTCCTCCGTTCGTCAAGCGTTGTGGGAGAATTTCCGTTTAAATTTTCTGTAAATTGGGCAAAATAACGCTTTTTTCGGACAAAACAGCACCCGGCCTGTGGGCCGGGTGCTGTCATTTCCGGGGGAAAGCTGCGCCGTGTTCTCCCCTTCCGTCCTGCCGACAGGGAAAGGCCGCCGTTACTCCTCGTTTTTCAGTTCCTGCAAATACTTGTATAAGGTGGGTTGGGCAATATGCAGCATGGAGCACACCGTCGCGGCGGCGCCCCGGGCGGCAAAAATACCTTTCTCACTGAGCCGGGCAATCAGCCGCAGCTTGTCCTCCCGGGAATCCATGTCAAAGGGCTTGCAGTTCTCCATCTCCTGCAAAATCATTTTCAGAATCAGATCCTCCAGCGTATCGGTGCTGGGATCCGGCTCCTGACGCAGAGGCTCCTGCCCCACCATGCTCTCCAGCAGGTCGCGCATTTGCAGCAGACCGCTGATGTCCTGGTTTACACACACGGTATATACCACGTCTCCCATTTCATCCCGCACAAACAGATTGGAGGATTTCAGCGGAACGCCGGTGCGGCTGGCGCTTCTGTAACCGACGATATGGGCCTTGCCGTCATTTTTTGCCTGTCGGGCCAGCAGCTCCATGGCGGTGCTTGGCTCCCGCAGACCGGCCTTGCGCCCGGTGATGTGGCCGCCGGAGATCCAGAGGATGCATCCCTCCCGATTGTGCAGCACCACTTCGGCATGCTCGCCCAGCAGGCGGGCCAGAAATTCACAAAATTGTATCAGCTGTTTTTCCTGCATAGTTTAAGACTCATTTCCTTTTTTCAGCAAAAATGATTTACGAATAAGAACAGTATAAATGTTCTTGACAAAGAATGCAAGGGATGTTACACTGAGAATATAAAAAAATTATATTTATATAATTGTTTTATATATCGCAATCTCAAAAGGAGGCGCCTATGGATTGGAGCACGCTGCTGCAGGGCCGGAAAAACGCTGTGTTTCTGGGCGAGGCAGGCTGCGGTAAAAGTGAATTGGCCATGAATCTGTCGCTGAGTCTGGCGGGGGCAGGCAAGACGGTCCACCTGTTTGACATGGATCAGACCAAGCCCCTGTTCCGCAGCCGGGACGCTGCATCACTGCTGCGGGCAGGCGGCGTGCAGTTTCATTACGAGGAGCAGTTTGCCGATGCGCCCACGCTGGTGGGTGGTGTAACACCGGCGCTGCTGGATGGGGAAAGCTATACCGTGCTGGATGTGGGCGGCGACTACATCGGCGCAAGAGCCGTCGGCGGCTTTGCCCATCTGCTGAAGCGACCGGATACGGCGGTGTTTTATGTCATCAATTGCTATCGGGCCTGGAGCGGCGATCTGCTGTCCATCGACGGCACTCTGTCCGCTGTGCTGAAGGCGGCCCGGCTGCAGCAGGTGCAGTTTCTGGCAAACCCGAATCTGGGGGTGCAGACCACTGGCAGGGAACTGTTAGAGGGTCTTGCACGGACGAAGGAGCTGCTGGCGCCTTATGCGGCGGTGCAGGCGGGCTTTGCCCCGGAGCAGCTGGCTGCGGAGGCAGAGGCGGAAAGTCCCCTGCCCCTGATACCCATTCGTCTTTATCTTGGTTATCCGTGGCAGGAGGCCACTTGTAACGCTGAAACAAATGAAGGAGGAGTGTAAAACTATGGCAAAGGTTGAAATCGTGGCGGAGCGGTGTAAGAGCTGCGGCTACTGCATCAAGTTCTGTCCCAAGCATGTGCTGGCGGTTGGCAAGAATGTCAACTCCAAAGGGTATGAGTATGTGGAGCCGGTTCATCCGGAGGATTGCATCGGCTGCGCCATCTGCGCGAGAATGTGTCCCGATGGGGCCATTGATGTGTATAAGTAAGGAGGAAGAGACATGGCAAGAATTTTCATGAAGGGCTGCGAGGCCATCGCCGAGGCAGCCGTGCGCGCCGGCTGCCGCTTCTTTGCCGGCTATCCCATCACCCCGCAGAATGAGATTCCCGAGTATTTTGCCCGCCGGATGCCGCAGGTAGGCGGCACCTTTGTCCAGGGCGAGAGCGAAGTGGCGTCCGTGAACATGGTCTATGGCGCTGCCTCTGCAGGCGTGCGCTCCATGACCTCCTCGTCTTCCTGCGGCATTTCGCTGAAAAGCGAGGGCATCAGCTACTGCGCCAGCGCCCGCATCCCCATGGTGTACTGCAATGTGCAGCGGGGCGGCCCCGGCGTGGGCGCCATCCAGCCTGCCCAGCAGGACTATAATCAGGCCACCAAGGCCAGCGGCAACGGCGGCTTCCGCATGATGGTGCTGGCCCCCTCCACAGTGCAGGAGGCGGTGGACCTGACCTACAAGGCTTTCGACTATGCCGACCGTGACCGCAACCCGGTGCTGGTGCTGGCTGACGGCGTGATCGGCACCATGATGGAGCCGGTGGAGCTGCCGGAGATGAAGTCCGACGCGGAGATTGCCGCCATCAAGGACAGCAAGAAGAAGTGGGCCTGCATCGGCCACGAGCTGGACTACGCCAACCGTGCATGGATCCAGCCCGGCTGCTGGTCTACCGCCGTGCTGCAGCAGACCAACGAGGACGCCGACGCCATGTACCGCCGCTGGGCGGAGGAGGATGTGCAGGTGGAGGAATACCGCATGGAGGATGCGGAGGTTGTCCTGACTGCCTACGGCATCTGCGGCCGCATTGCTGCCAGCGCCGTGGATATGCTGCGCGCGCAGGGCGTCAAGGCCGGTATGATCCGTCCCATCACCGTGTACCCCTTCCCCTACGCCGCCTACGATAAGATCGACTACGCCAAGTGCAAGGGTATCGTCAGCGTGGAGATGAGCATCCCCGCCCAGTTCGCCGTGGATGTGGAGGCCGCTGTAAAGGAGCGCTGCCCGGTTACCACCTGCCTGTGCTCCGGCGGCAATATCATGAGCCGCGAGGCCGTCATCGAAACCGTGAAGAAAGTGATGGAGGGCTGAACCATGGAAAAGATTTATACCCGTACAAAAACCATTCAGGAGGACAAGGTTTCCGGCTTCTGTCCCGGATGCATGCACTCCACCGTCATCAAGCTCATCGGCGAGGTGCTGGAGGAGATGAATCAGGTGCAGAACGCCGCCTGTGTGCTGGGCATCGGCTGCTGCGGCCTGCACATGGATTACATCGCCTATGACAATACCACCGCGCCCCATGGCCGCGCCTGTGCCGTGGCCACCGGTATCAAGCGCGCTAACCCCGATACGCTGGTCTACACCTATCAGGGCGATGGCGATCTGGCCTCCATCGGTCTGGCAGAGACTATGTCTGCCGCCAACCGCGGCGAGAACTTCACTGTCATCTTCGTCAACAACGGCATTTACGGCATGACCGGCGGCCAGATGGCCCCCACCACGCTGGTGGGCATGAAGGCCAGCACTGCGCCCAACGGCCGTGATCCCAAGGAGCATGGCTACCCCATGCATATGTGCGAGATTCTGAACCAGCTGACCGCTCCCTACTATCTGGAGCGTACCAGCTGCAACACCCCCGCAAATGCAAACAAGACCAAAGCAGCCATCCGCAAGGCGTTCCAGAACCAGCTGGACGGCAAGGGCTTCTCCATGGTGGAGATCGTCACCAGCTGCCCCACAAACTGGGGGCTGGACCCGCTGGCCGCTCTGGATTTCATCGACGAGAAGATGCTGCCCGAGTTCCCCTTGGGCGTATACCGCGACAAGAGCAAGGAGGAGGCGTAACATGGAGAGAAATCTGATGGTCGCCGGTTTCGGCGGACAGGGTGTCATGACCCTCGGTAAATTTCTGGCAGAGGCCACCTGTGATTCTACCGACAAGAATGTAACCTTCTTCCCCTCCTATGGTGCGGAGCAGCGGGGCGGCACCGCCAACTGCTATGTGGTCATCTCCGACGAGCAGATCGGTGCGCCTCTGGGCGACATGATGGACGACCTGATTGTCATGAATGATCCCAGCCTGAATAAGTTCCTGTACAAGCTGAAGAAGGGCGGCACGCTGTATATCAACAGCTCCATCGTTACCAGCGAAATTACCCGCGATGACCTGAAGGTGGTCAAGGCCCCTGTGACGGAGCTTGCCCTGGAGCTGGGCAACAGCAAGGTGCTGAACATCATCATGCTGGGCGTGTATGTGGGCTATACTCAGGTGGTGCCCGAGGATGTGGTGTGGAACACCATCGAGCATAAGCTGAGCAAGAAGCCTGCCCTGCTGCCCATGAACAAGGAAGCGTTTCACCGCGGCCTTGCCATCGGCAAGGAGCAGCGGGCGCAGCACGGCCTGTAATCTTTCATAGGGGTACGCAGAATCTGCGGGTGCATACCCTCCGCACCGGCAGACGCGCTACCCGTTAGCTGTAGAAAATGCCCGGCTAATTTCCTTTAGCCGGGCATTTTCCACAATATTTTTCAGATAAACAGTGCAAGATTACAGTTTTTTTCTGCCCTCTTGCGTTTTGTTGAATCATTCGGTAAAATGAGGCGTACACCAAATTTCAAACATTTCGGAGGAATTACATGAAAAAGCTTTCTCGCTGGGCCTATGTGGTCGTTGGCGTGGCCGTGCTGCTGTTTTCCGGCATGGTCTATGCATGGAGCGTTCTGTCCGGCCCCATCGCTGCCGAATTTCCGCAGTGGAGTCAATCGCAGCTTTCCTTAACCTTTACCATTGTCATGGCCCTGTTCTGTCTGGGCGGTATGACCGGCGGATTTCTTTCTGGCAAGGTCAGTCAGAAAATTTATCTGTGGGTGTCTGCCGCTTTATTTCTGGTGGGCTTTTTTATGGCGTCCCGCATCCAGAGCCTTGCCGGGCTGTATATCAGCTTTGGCGTAATCTGCGGCTTTGCCAGCGGCCTGTCCTATAACGGCGTGCTTTCCACCGTCGGCAAGTGGTTTCCGGATAAGCAGGGCCTGATTTCCGGTATTCTGCTGATGGGCTTTGGCCTGAGCAGCTTTCTGGTTGGCAAGATTTATCAGGCCGCCACGCCCGATACCATCGGCGCATGGCGCATCAGCTTTTTGGTGCTGGGCATCGTCACGGCGGTGGTCATGGCCCTCTGTGGATTCCTGCTGGAAAAGCCGGGCCCGGATTTTGCCGCGCCTGCTGCCGCCGGGAAAAAACGGGCTGTTTGTCCTGTGGCGGCGGAGCTGTCGGCGGGTCAGATGGTGCGCCGGGGCAGCTTCTGGCTGTTCTATCTGTGGGCCATTCTGGTCAGCGCCGCCGGCCTTGCGCTGGTAAGTCAGGCCAGCGGCATTGCCCGCGAGGTGGGACAGGGCATCACCGCCTCCACCATTGCCACTGTGGTGGGGATGATCTCCATTTTCAACGGCATCGGCCGTGTGATTTTCGGCGGCATGTATGACCGTGTCGGCCGCCGGTTGACCATGCAGCTGGTGAATGTGCTGTTTATCGTCACTGCCGTGGTGCTGGTGTTTGCCCTGAAGCTGGGCAGCTTCCCGGTGCTGGTGGTGGGCTTTGTGCTGGGCGGCCTCAGCTATGGCGGCGTGACCCCCACCAACGCGGCTTTCACCAGCGGGTACTTTGGCCTGCAGCACTATGCGCTGAATCTGGCGCTGGTCAACACCAATCTGATGATTGCCTCCTTTGGCAGCACCATTGCCGGTGGCCTGTATGACAGCTCCGGCTCTTATATGAGCACCTATCTGATGATGGCGGTGCTTGCGGCGCTAGGCATTCTGGCGTCCTTTGGTATTACGCTGTGCGACAAGCGAACGCTGGCCCGGAAGAAATAAGCTGACGCCTGCCTTGAGGCCGGCGTGCCGTTCGGGGAGGTTATCCGGCGGGCTGACTCTGACAGCGGCGCATCATCACCGCCACAAAAGCGGCTACGATCAGTTCCGTAATGGGCATGGCAAACCAGATGCTCCCTGCTCCGGCCACTGCCGGCAGCAGATAAATCAGAATGCCGCTGATAACAGCGCCCGCCCCACAGACACGATAAAAGCGGTGGTGGGCTTCATCACTGCCTGAAAATTCATACGACTGCCTCCTTGATAGTTTCTGCGGTGGTCAAGCGGGAAATGTGGCCCGGAATGCAAAAAAAGCCGGATAAAGCACAGGCATCTCAGCCTGTTGCCTTATCCGGCTCATCATTTCCAACGAATGATTTGCCCTCCGAGCAAGCGGTAGGTATTATAGCTGCTTTTTCGGCAAATGACAAGCGTATGCGAGCATAAAATGCCTGCAAAGCGGAGTCTGACTGCCCGCCGACGGATCCGTCGCATTCCACCGGCTTACGCCAGTGCTTCCAGCCAGGCGCGCTCCTTTTCAATCTGGCGGCGCACCTCCTGCGGGGCGGTGCCGCCATAGGAGCCGCGTGCATTGACGCAGGCGGCGATGCTGACATCTCCCAGCATGGCCCGGGAAATTCGACTGTCGATGGCAGACAGCTCTGCGTCCGTCAGTTCTTCCAGCTGGCAGCCCCGGCCCTCGCACACCTTTACCATGCGGCCCACAATGGAGTGTGCCTCCCGGAAGGGGATTCCCTGTTTGGCAAAATGCTCTGCCACATCGGTGGCATTCAGGAAGCCCTTGCCCATCTGCGCCTGAATCTGGTCCATCCGGAATTCCGTGTGCTCCAGCATTTTTGCGAAAATCAGCAGCGTTGCCTTCCATGTGTCCACTGCGTCAAACAGGCTCTCCTTATCCTCCTGAAAATCTTTGTTATAGGCCATGGGCGTACCCTTCATTACGGTAAGCAGCTGCATCAGGTCGCCATAGACCCGCCCCACCTTGCCGCGGATCAGCTCTGCCATGTCGGGATTTTTCTTCTGGGGCATGATGCTGCTGCCGGTGCAGAAGCTGTCATCAATGGCAATGTACGAAAATTCAGAAGAATTCCACCATGCAAATTCCTCTGCCCAGCGCGACAGATGCATCATGGAAATGGAGGCATCGCTGAGAAATTCGATGCTGTAGTCCCGGTCACTTACGCTGTCCATGGCGTTTTCGGTGGGGGCGATAAAGCCCAGCAGCCGGGCGGTTTCATGCCGGTCGATGGGCAGCGTAGTGCCTGCCAGCGCGCAGGCGCCCAAAGGGCAGTAGTTCATCCGCTCCAGTGTGTCCTGCAGCCGCTGAATGTCCCGCTTGAACATCTGAAAATAAGCCATGAATACAAAGCCGAGGGTCAGGGGCTGGGCGTGCTGCAAATGGGTAAAGCCGATGCTGATCTGGTCGGCGTACTGCTCCGCCTTATCCAGAATCACCGTCTCCAGATATTTCAGCCGTTCCAGAATTGCCCCGATTTCCCGCCGCAGGTACAGGCGTCCATCCACCTGGCACTGGTCGTTGCGGCTGCGGGCGGTGTGCAGCTTTTTCCCCACCTTGCCGACGCGGGCAATGAGTCGGCTTTCGATGCCCATGTGAATGTCCTCGTCGTTGACATCAAAAGTGATCTTTCCGGTCTGAATATCGGCCCGAATCTCCTCCAGTCCGGTAATAATGGTCTTCGCTTCGTCCTCCGTGACGATGCCCTGCCCGGCCAGCATCGTCACATGGGCGATGCTGCCGTCTATATCCTCGTTATACATTCTCTGGTCGAAGAAGATGGAGGCGTTATACTGCTTGACCGCCTCGTCCATTTCTTTTTCAAATCTTCCGCCCCATAAGCTGCTCGCCATTGCGTCTCGTCCCCTCTCCCTTTGTTGGGTACATTATAGCATGTGGGGCGAAAAGGTCAAGGGTCTATATGCATATTTTTTCAAAATATGCATATAGACCCTTGTTTGTACAGCTGTATTCGGCAATTTCGTGCATAATTACTCATTTTGGGGACAGAAGCCTGCTCCTGCGAAGCAGATAATACCCATAACCTGCGGCGTCTGCCAGAAACCAGCCGATAGGGATGGCGGCCCAGATAGCTGTTTCCCCCACAGAACCTGCCAGAGCGTAGGCCAACGCTACCCGGGTGCCCAGGGAGATTACTGTCAACACCACCGACATGCCGGGATGCTTAATGGCCCGGTAAAAACCATAAAGCAGGAACAAGCACCCAATCCCCACATAAAATGCGCCCTCGATGCGCAGATAGCGTACGCCGGCCGACAACACCGCTGTTTCCTCCGGCCTGATAAAAATGCCCATCAGAGGCCGGGCCAGCAGAAATACCAAAAGGGAGATAACCGCGGAAAAAGCGGCGCTGACTGCGGTTGCCTGACGAAATCCACGACGCAGCCGGTCTTTGTTTCCGGCGCCATAGTTCTGGGCGGCAAAGGTAGAAAAGGCATTCCCGAAGTCCTGCACCGGCAGATAGGCAAAGGTGTCTATCTTCACAGCAGCGGCAAAGGCGGCCATAGTAACAGGACCGAAGCTGTCTACCAGCCTCTGGATCAGCAGGATGCCAAAATTCATGGCTGATTGCTGCAAGCAGGTGAGAAAGGACAGGTTGCCGATCTCGCCCAGAATTTTCCGGTCAAACCGGAAATCGCAGCGGCGGGGCAATACCTCCCGGCAGCGCAGCAGTGAATAGACAAAAAGCCCTACGCCGGACACATACTGGGCCAGCACCGTAGCGGCAGCGGCCCCGGCCACGCCCCAGGAAAACGCCAGCACAAACAGCAGGTCAAGTCCCACATTCAAAACAGCGGACACGCCCAGAAACAGCAGCGGCGCCGTGGAGTTGCCTACCGAGCGCAGCAGGCAGGCAAAAAAGTTATAGAGAAAGGTTGCCAGCAGGCCTGCGAAAATAATTTCCAGATAGCGGCCCATATCGCCCCGCAGCGCCTGCGGTACCTGCAAAAAGCGGAGAATCGAAGGCAGCCCCAGATACACGCACCCTGTAAGCAGCAGCGTCACCAGCAGAATCAGACAAAAGGCGTGGGCCACAGACCGGCGCAGGTTTTCCCGATCACCGCGGCCCTGATAAATGGAAAATAGCGCCCCGGAGCCCATAGCAAGGCCCAGAAAAATGGATGTGAGAAAGGTCATCAGTGTATAAGCAGACCCCACTGCCGCCAGTGCATCCCGCCCCAAGGCCCGGCCCACAATAAGCGTGTCGGCAATATTATAAAGCTGCTGCAGCAGGTTCCCGGCCACCATAGGCAGGGCGAACAGAAGCAGCCCCTTCGTGATGCTGCCCTGCGTCAGGTCACGGTATTTCATGATTTTTCGTCCTTAACAATCTCAGGTATTACAGCGAAAAGCAGAGGGACAGTTCTGTCCCTCTGCTTAGTGTAGCATAAACGGCCGCGATTGGCTACCTGATTTTACTTGGCCTTGCTTTCGCAGTACAGGCAGCGATAAACCCGGTTTTCCCGGTCGGTCAGACGGAACACCTGCTCCAGCTCCTGCTCCACCGAGGTGATGCAGCGGGGATTCTTGCAGTGGATGACGCCGCGCACTTCCTCAGGCAGATCCAGATAGCGCTTTTCCACCCGCTGACCATTGCGGATGATGTTGACGGTGGTGCCGGGGGCGATATAGCCCAGCACGGCAAAATCCAGATCCATTTCGGTGTCAATTTTCAGAATATCCTTCTTCCCCATCTTGCCGCTGGAGGCATTGCGGATAATGGCTACCTGACAATCCAGCTTTTCCAGTTCCAGCATCTTATAGATTTCCATACTTTTGCCGGCGGGGATGTGGTCCAGCACGATTCCGTTCTTTACAGCATCAATGTTCATTTTCTACCTCCTTGAGCAGCATCTGAATCAGCGCCATGCGAATGAACTTTCCGTTTTTCACCTGCTTGAAGTAGCAGGCCCGGGGATCGTCGTCAATTTTTGTGGAGATTTCGTTGACACGGGGCAGCGGGTGCAGGATTTTCAGCCCGGCCTTGGCGGTTTCCAGCTTGTCCGGGGTGAGGATATAGCTGTCGCGCAGGCGGAGATAATCCTCCTCATTGAAGAAGCGCTCTTTCTGCACGCGAGTCATATACAAAACATCCAACTCCGGCATGACCGACAACAGATCGTCAGTCTGGAAAGTATCCATGTGGTTCTTTTCCAGCACATCCTTGCGGATATAGCTGGGCAGCTCCAATTCGGGGGGAGAGATGGTGATGATGCGTACATTCTTGTACCGGGACAGGGCGGTGATGAGGGAATGGACGGTGCGGCCAAACTTCAGGTCGCCGCAGAAGCCGATGGTCAGGTTGTCGAAATGGCCCT
>ERZ772867.1559-NODE-1559-length-25502-cov-4.557158_pt1 | contig 25502 bp, 19 predicted proteins | sample MGYA00511341_ERZ772867 | MGnify/ENA primary metagenome ERZ772867 (study PRJEB29015, sample SAMEA2737707) | human gut metagenome | biome: human gut; feature: human-associated habitat; material: faeces | place: China | collected 2012 ... | reverse complement strand
CGATTACGCGCGATGTCAGCGGCGAAGGCGTGCAGCAGGCGCTGCTGAAAATCCTGGAGGGGACGGTGGCGAATGTACCGCCTCAGGGCGGACGCAAGCACCCACACCAGGAGTTTATCCATATCGACACAAGAAACATCCTCTTTATCTGCGGCGGCGCCTTCGACGGGCTGGAAAAGATTATTGAAAAACGCACCGACCGGAAGGGCATCGGCTTTGACGCGGTGGTGGAGAGCAAGGCGCAGCGCCGCAGCGGCGAGCTGCTGAAGGAAGTGCAGCCGCACGACCTGCTGAAGTTCGGCATCATTCCCGAGTTGGTGGGCCGCCTGCCGGTGATTGCGGCGCTGGACGGACTGACGCGCGACGATCTGGTGAAGATTCTGACCCAGCCGAAAAACGCGCTGGTGAAGCAGTATCAGAAGATGTTCGAGTTTGACCATGTGAAGCTGGTGTTTGAAGAAGATGCGCTGGCCGCCGTGGCGGACAAGGCCATCCAGCGGAACATCGGCGCCCGCGGACTGCGGGCCGTGATGGAGGGGATTCTGACACAGGTGATGTTTGACATTCCCTCCGACCCGACCATCCGGCAGGTGACGATTACGGCGGACTGCGTGGCCGGTCTGGCCCAGCCGGTTATCTTGCGGGAAGCAGAGCCGGACGAAAAAGTGAAGACCGGCAAGGCGGCGGAGAATCCGGCCGCACCGGCCTCTTAAATGAGCGATAGGGGAGAGGCGTAGCGTCGTCTCTCCTCTTTTCCCACACGGAGGGGACAGCCCTTCGTGGAAAGGAGCGAACCATGAAAGAAACAAATCTGAACATTCCCGTCCTTGCCCTGCGGGGCATGACGGTTTGCCCCGACCAGACCACTGGCTTTGATGTGGAGCGGGATATTTCCATGCGGGCGCTGAACAGCGCCATGGAGAATGACCGGGAGATTTTTGCCGTGACACAGCGGGAAATCTCGGTGGCACAGCCGCAGGAGAAGGACCTGTACACGGTGGGTACACTGTGCCAGATTTTGCAGATTATCAAGACTTCCGACACGTCTGTGCGGGTACTGGTGCAGGGATGCAGCCGCGGGCGCATCAACCGGCTGTGGCAGACAAGACCCTTTTTGCAGGCGAATATAGACCTGCTGGAAACGCTGAGCCCCACCGTAAGCGCCAACCGGGTGGAGGCGCTGCTGCGGCAGACCTACGCCCTGTTTGGAGAGTACCAGAACATGGTGCCGGATTTGTCGGATGAGCTGGTGTCCACGGTGCTGGATGCCCACGATCCGGGGCGTCTGGCAGACTATATCGGCCAGAATGTAACGCTGCGTCACCAGCAGCGGCAGCGCATTCTGGAGGAGCTGCACCCGGTGAAGCGACTGCAGCTGGTCAACGAAATCCTGACCCATGAGCTGGATGTGATTTCGCTGGAAGTGCAGATGGAGAAAAAGGTGCGTGACCGGGTGGCCCGTGTGCAGAAGGACATGATCCTGCGGGAGCAGGTGAGGGTTTTGCAGCACGAACTGGGAGACGACGGAGACGAGGAAATCCGGGAATACACAGACCGGGTGCAGGCGCTGAAGGTGTCTGACGAGATCCGGGAAAAGCTGACAAAGGAAATTGACCGGCTGGCCAAGCAGCCCTATGGCAGCGCGGAGGCATCGGTGATCCGGAACTATCTGGATACCTGCCTGGAAATGCCGTGGGGTAAGGAAACGAAGGAGCGGGCGGATGTAGACAAGGCCCGGGCTATTCTGAACCGGGACCACTATGGCCTTGAGAAAGTGAAGGAGCGGATTCTGGAGTTTATCGCCGTGCGGCAGCTGAATCCGAAGGCTAAGGGCAAGATCATTTGCCTGGTGGGCCCGCCCGGTGTGGGCAAGACCTCCATCGCCATTTCCGTGGCACGGGCCATGAATCGCAAGCTGTATCGCCTGAGTCTGGGCGGCGTGCGGGACGAGGCGGAGATCCGCGGACACCGCAAGACCTACATAGGCGCCATGCCGGGCCGCATTATTGACGGCATCATTCACAGCGGCGCCATGAACCCCCTGCTGGTGCTGGACGAGATTGACAAGCTGGCCAGCGACATGCGGGGCGACCCGGCTTCGGCACTGCTGGAGGTGCTGGACAGTGAGCAGAACGGCTCTTTCCGCGACCACTTTCTGGAGATTCCGGTGGATTTGAGCCGGGTGATGTTTATAACCACCGCCAACACCACGGATACCATCCCCCGGCCGCTGCTGGACCGGATGGAGGTTATTGAACTGAGCAGCTACACCGACGAAGAGAAGGTGCAGATTGCAAAGCAGCATCTGCTGCCCAAGCAGCTGAAGGAGCATGGCCTGCAGAAACGGCAGCTGCACATCAGCGACGATGGGCTGCGGGCCATCATTGCGGGCTACACAAGAGAGTCCGGCGTGCGCGTGCTGGAGCGGCAGATCGGCGCGGTGTGCCGGAAAACCGCAATGGCTATTGCTGAAAATGATGTAAAGCGAGTCAGCATTACACCGGAGAATCTGAAAGACTATCTGGGGGTAGTACGCTATACGGAATCGGCCCACAGCCGCACGGATGAGGTTGGTGTGGTGAACGGACTGGCATGGACTCAGGTGGGCGGCGAGATTCTGGAGGTTGAGGTGAATGTGATGGAGGGCTCCGGCAAGCTGGAGCTGACCGGAAACCTCGGCACGGTGATGCAGGAATCCGCCAAGGCAGCACTGAGCTGCCTGCGCAGCCGGTGGGAGAGTCTGGGGCTGCCCCGCGACTTTTACAAGACACAGGATATGCACATTCACTTCCCGGAGGGGGCCGTGCCCAAGGACGGCCCTTCGGCGGGAATTGCCATTACCACGGCGCTGCTATCGGCCCTGACCGGACGGAAGGTACGGGGCGATGTAGCCATGACCGGCGAGGTGACGCTGCGGGGGCGGGTGCTGCCCATCGGCGGACTGAAAGAAAAAACCATGGCGGCCATGCGCAACGGCATTCGCACCGTGATTATCCCGCGGGAGAATGAAAAGGATCTGGAGGAAATTGACCAGACCGTCCGCAGGGCGCTGCACTTTGTACCGGTGGAAACGGTGGATCAGGTATTCCCGGTGGCGCTGGCACGGGAGCAGAAAACGGAACCTGCGGCGGAGGAGGTGCTGCCCCTGCTGACGGTGCAGCCGACGGCCGCGCCGGAAGTGCGGGCATGAGAGGAAAGGAGGCGCGGCATGGCGCTGAATTTTAACAAGGCGGAGTTTATCCGCTCGGCGGTGCGGCCGGATATGTTTATCCGGGACGGACGGCCCCAGATCACCTTTGCGGGGCGTTCCAATGTGGGAAAATCCTCCGTCATCAACCGCCTGCTGAATCGGAAAAATTTTGCGCGGGTAGGCGCTACGCCGGGCAAAACCACACAGGTAAATTATTTCCTCATTGACGGGCGGGTCTATCTGACGGATTTGCCGGGCTATGGCTACGCCAAGGTGTCCAAGGAGGAGCGCGACCGGTGGGGCAGGCTGATGGAAAGCTATTTTCAGGAGCCGGGGCTGATTTCACTGGGCGTGCTGATTGTGGATGCAAGGCATAAGCCCACAGCGGACGATGTGACCATGTGTGAATGGTTTCGGGAGAGCGGATGCCCCATGATCGTAGTGGCCAATAAGCTGGACAAGCTGAAAAAGAAAGAAATTGAACCAAATTTACAGCAGATCCGACAGACACTGCAGCTGGCGGAGCAGACGCCGCTGGTGCCCTTTTCCGCAGAGAAGGGCGACGGGAAAACGGAGGTTCTGCGGTTAATTGGCAGCTTCTGTCAATAAGCAGCCGCGCAGGCTGCCGCACTGTATTCAAGACAGCTCCTCCGCACCGGAAGGGTGCGGGGGAGCTGTCTGTGCTTTTCTGGGAAAAGCGTTCATCTGCAATGAGAATAAGGCTTTTTACATTGTTCTCTTGCAGAATGCAAAAAAATATTGTATAATAACTAAAAATATTTCAGCTTTTTAGCCGGAGATGGTGGAAATCTTCCAAATCAGCACCGTTTCCGGGCAAGGAGGACATGTATGGCCTCGTTTACGGTCAACGGACGGACGGTTACGGTTCGTGAAAATCAGAAACTGCTGCGCTTTCTTCGGGATGAACTGCATCTGACCTCGGTTAAGGACGGATGCAGCGAGGGCGCCTGCGGTACCTGCCATGTACTCATCGACGGAAAGCCGACCAAAGCCTGCGTGCCCCAGACGGACAAGCTGGAGGGGAAAAGCATCCTGACGGTGGAGGGCCTGAGCCGATGGGAAAAGCAGGTGTACACCTTTGCATTCGGACAGGCGGGGGCGGTGCAGTGCGGGTTCTGCATTCCGGGGATGGTCATCTCGGCCAAGGCGCTGCTGGATCAGAACCCGGCGCCTACCCGGGAGGAGGCGGCATTTGCCATCCGCAACAATATCTGCCGGTGCACCGGATATGTGAAAATCATTGACGGAATCCTGCTGGCAGCCGAGATTTTCCGGAAGGGATGCCTGCCGGATGCGGAAAGCAGCGACTGGCAGGTGGGCGCCCGGGTACCAAGACTGGATGTGGAGGAGAAGGTTCAGGGCTATGGCCTGTACCCGGATGATCTGTATGTGGACGGGATGCTCTACGGCGGCGCGGTGCGCAGCCGGTATGCCCGGGCGCGGGTGCTGCGCATCGACACAAGCAGGGCGGAGGCGCTGCCGGGCGTGGTGCGGGTGGTAACCCGGCGGGATATTCCCGGACAACCGCTGGTGGGACACATTACCAAGGATCAGTACACGCTGGTGGGAGAAGGAGAGATCACCCACTATCTGGGCGACAGCATTGCGCTGGTATGCGCAGTGGATCAGAAAACAGTGGAAGCCGCCAAGGCACTGGTGGAGGTGGAGTATGAAGAACTGACGCCCATCCGCAGCCCGGAGGAGGCCGCCGCACCCGGTGCACCCACGGTGTTTGAGGGGGCGGAGAATAATATACAGGCCCACAAGCACATTGCCCGGGGCGATGCGGAGGGGGCCATCCTGCGCAGCCGGTACCGGCTTACGCGCCATTTCAGCACCCCATGGACGGAGCATGCGTTTCTGGAGCCGGAATGCTGCGTGGCAGTGCCGATGGAAAACGGAGGAGTAAAGCTGCTGACCACTGACCAGTCCTCCCACACCACCATGCATGAGTGCGCCGCCATGCTGGGCGTGGATGCGGAGCACTGCCATGTGCAGAATATGCTGGTGGGTGGCGGCTTCGGCGGAAAAGAGGACATGTCGGTGCAGCATCATGCGGCGCTGCTGTGCTATCTGACGCGAAAGCCGGTGAAGTTCAAGCTGAGCCGGCAGGAGTCGATTCTGGTGCATCCGAAGCGCCATCCCATGGAGATGGACTTTACCATCGGGTGTGACGAAAACGGCATAATTCAGGGCGTGAAGGCCCGGGTGGTATCGGACACGGGGGCCTTTGCATCTTTGGGAGGGCCGGTTCTGGAACGGGCCTGCACCCATGCGGCGGGGCCGTACGCCTATCAGAACTTTGAGGTGGAGGGCACCGCCTATTACACAAACAACCCACCGGGCGGGGCCTTCCGGGGATTCGGCGTGACACAGACCTGCTTCTGCATGGAGTCACTGCTGAATGAAATGGCTGATCTGGTGGGAATTTCCCACTGGGAAATCCGGTACAGAAACGCCATCCGCCCCGGGGGAGTGTTGCCAAACGGTCAGATCGTGGATGAGTCCACAGGACTGGTGGAAACGCTGGAGGCCATCAAGCCGGCCTTTGACGCGGCTGCAGCCGCCGGAAAGCCGGTTGGCATTGCCTGTGCCATGAAAAACGCAGGCGTTGGCGTGGGACTGCCGGACTATGGCCGGTGCCGCCTGCGGGTGGAGGAGGACGGATGCGTGCACATATATTCGGGTGCATCGTGCATCGGGCAGGGCCTTGGGACGGTGCTGACGCAGATGGTCTGCACCGAGGCGGGGCTTGCCCGGGAGCAGGTGGTGTACGAACGGAGCAACACCTGGATTGCACCGGATTCCGGAGATACCTCCGGCTCCAGGCAAACACTGGTAACGGGTGAGGCCACCCGCAGGGCGGCGGAGTTGCTGCGCCGGGAACTGGAGCAGGGAAAACGGCTGGAGCAGCTGGCCGGACAGGAATTTTACGGAGAGTACTTTGCCAAAACCGATCCGCTGGGCGCGGCGGTGCCGAATCCGGTGAGCCATGTGGCATACGGCTACGCCACCCAGATGTGCATTCTGGACCGGGAGACAGGCCGGGTGGAGGAAATGGTGGCCGCCCATGATGTGGGAAAGGCCGTGAATCCGCTGAGCGTGGAGGGGCAAATTGACGGCGGCGTGGTGATGGGCATGGGCTACGCCCTGACGGAGCGCTATCCCATTGATACAGCTTGCAGGCCCACTGCCAGATATGGCATGCTGGGGCTGCTGCGGGCGAACCAGATTCCCAAAATCCGGGCTATTGTGGTGGAAAAGGCCGGGCTGAAGGTAGCCCGGGGAGCCATCGGCATCGGGGAAATCACCTGCATCCCGACGGCACCTGCCATCTCGGATGCATATGCCCAGCTGAACGGTGAAAGGGAATACGCTCTGCCGCTGCGGCTGACGCCCTATGCCAGAAAATAAGCGAAAGCCCCGTCTCCTGGCGGAGATGGGGCTTGGATGAAAAATCGGGAAGGGCCAATATTTTACAGCCGGTGCAGCTGCTGGGGGGTATCTACATCCATCAGCGCAGCGGTGGGAACCTCCCACAGGAGCAGGTCACTTTCGTGGGCGCGGATCACGCTGCTGCCGCCCTGATCGCCTTCAATTTCCAGAAGCTCCGGAAAAAAGCGGGCGGGAAAGAGACAGGGATTTCCCCGGCGGCCCTGATGGCCCAACGCCACGATGTGATCCGGATGACTTTCGTAAAAAGCCAACAGGCCCTCCACATCACTGCGGCGCAGACGGGGCTGGTCCGCTACCTGAAAGAGCACGGCGTCGCAATCCAGCATCCGGGCAAGACCCAGCTGGACAGAGAGACTTTGCCCGGCCTCCGGATGAGGATTGGAAACTACCTGAAAGCGGAAGCTGCGGGCAAGGGACTCCACCTCAGGATACTGCGTGACAACTGCCACCCGGCTGAACAATTCTGCCGGGACAGCCTGAAGCGCCAGCTGGATGAGGGGACGGCCTTCGTATTGCGCCAGAAGCTTATTGCGGCCAAAGCGGACGCTGTTGCCGGCAGCCATGACCACACAGCCGATTTTCATATGCGGTACCTCCTGTTCAGGCAGTTGCGGCGTTGGGAATCGCTTTTTCGCCAGTATACCCGATTTACAGGAACACTGTCAAATCAATTTGGCGGGACAATTCGTTATCTTATAAGTAGAACCACGGCGGTTCTTTTCAAAAGAGGAACAATATGATACAATATTGTTCAATAAAACCGCGAATCATCTGAAAACTCTTTATTTTTATGTAAGGGGGCACAAAAATGTCGGCAACAAAGATTGGGGATAGAATCGTCCGGGTTGATGCCGTGCAGAAGGCGCGGGGCGAGGCGGTCTATGTCAGCGACATGACGCTGCCGGATATGCAGTACGCCTACATGGTCAGATCCACTGTTCCAAGAGGGAAAATATTGCAGATCCATCTGCCGCAGCTGCCGGAAGGGTACTGGTTTATTTCGGCTAAGGACATTCCGGCTCAGGGGAAGAACGAGCTGTGGATGATTATGAAGGACTGGCGGTGCTTTGCAGAGGACTATGTACTGTATGTGGGCGAGACCATCGGTCTGGTGGTAGGCCCCGACCGGGGCGTGCTGAAGGAGCTGCGGGATCAGATCCAGATTGACTATGAGGAGCAGACTCCGGCAGTGACCATTGACGACGGCATCAACTGCGTGGGCGGACCGATGTTCCCGGAGAAGGGCAGCAACGAGATGTGCGAACTGTTCTGCGAGAAGGGCCGGCCCATGGCAGAGGTGTTTGCCGAGGCGGATGAGATTTTCGAGGAAACACTGACCACACCCTATCAGGAGCATGTGCATCTGGAGACCAACGGCGCCATTGCCACCATGGAGGATGGAAAGTTCGTCTTCTATGCCTCGGCCCAGTGTCCGTTTTATATCAGAAAGTCCATCGCGGGGCTGCTGGACATTCCGGCAGAGGACATCATCATCCGCCAGTGCACGACCGGCGGCGCCTTCGGCGGCAAGGAGCATTTCCCGGATGTGCTGTGCGGCGCCCTGCTGGTGGCGGAAAACAAGATTCGCAAGCCTATTAAGATGATTTTTGACCGGGAGGAGGATACCCGGTTCTCCGTGAAGCGGCATCCCTCCAAGTGCATTTACAAGACCGCCATCAAGGATGGGAAAATCACCGGCATGGAGGGACACATCTACTACAACTGCGGCGCGTATCTGTCCTCGTCCTATGTGGTGCTGCAGCGCGGCGTGTTTCACGGAAACGGCGTTTACACCTTCCCCAACACCTATCTCAAGGGCGTGGGAATCGGCACCAACACCTTCCCCACCTGTGCCTTCCGCGGCTTCGGCGCGCCGCAGACCATTTTCGCCGTGGAAACGCATATGGACCACATCGCACGCCATCTGGGCGTTGACCCGCTGGAGTTCAAGATGCAGTATCTGGCGAAGAAGGGCGATGAAACGACCACCAACGGCCACATCATCGAGGAAGTCAAGCTGCCCGAGATGCTGGAGGTTATTACCCGGGAATCCGACTATTGGCGCAAGAGCCGGGAATACAAACCCGGCTGCGGACGGGGCATCGGCATTTCCCTGTACAACCACGGCGGGGCCTTCACCGGAAACGGCGAGCAGGCGATTATCAAGGCTCATGCCCGGCTGGTGAAAACCGGGGACAGAGTGTCCATTCAGGTTGGCTCCACGGAGATGGGGCAGGGCTTCAAGACCACGCTGCGCAAAATCTGCGCGGCTACGCTGGGCGTATCCATTGACCAGATTGAATACAAAGATCCGGATACGGCTAAGGTGGTGGACTCCGGCCCCACTGCCGCCTCCCGCTCCACAATGATCGTGGGCCGGCTGGTGGAACGGGCTGCACTGGAAATGAAAGAACGCTGGGACGAGGGGGACTTTTCCACCGAGGTGGAGTATGAGCACCCCGAGGGCTATCCGTGGGATCAGGCCACCTTCCGGGGCGACGCATACCTGGGCTATGGCTGGGGCGTTGCCTGCGTGGAGGTGGAGGTGGATAAGCGGACCAATGAGGTGCGCACCACCGGTATCTGGTCTTCCCACGAGATCGGCAAAGCCATTGACGAGCTGATTGTACACGGGCAGATCAACGGCGGTATTTTGCAGTCGCTGGGGTATGGCTCCATGGAGAAGCTGGAAAATAAGAAGGGCTATTTCCGGCAGAAAAGCATGTCTGACTATGTGATCCCGACCTCTATGGATTTCCCCAAGCAGTTTTACCATATTCAGGAAAACCCCTACCCCTGGGGGCCCTACGGCGCAAAGGGAATGGGCGAGTTGGTATTCAATGGTGCGTCCGCCGCCTATGTGGACGCAGTGGAGCGGGCGCTGGGAACGCAGTTTCATGCCATTCCCATCCCGCCGGAGGATATTGAGGAGGCGCTTGCGCATGTTCACTGATGTTCGATTTACGCTGAACGGCGAAGAAAAGGTTTATACCGGCGACCCGCTGCGGCGGCTGCTGGATGTGCTGCGGGAGGATTACGGCCTGACCGGCAGCAAGGAGGGCTGTGGCGAGGGGGAGTGCGGCGCGTGCTCTATTATCAGAGACGGCGAATTGGTGACAAGCTGCATTATCCCGATAGGAGCCGTGAACGGCTGCACCCTGCTGACCATTGAGGGCATCCGGGACACGGAGAAGGGCAAGTGCATCATTGACGCATATGCCGAAGGCGGCGCGGTGCAGTGCGGTTTCTGCATCCCCGGCATGGTAATGGCCACCTATGTGCTTTTAAGCAAGAATCCGAATCCGACGGAGGAGGAAATCCGGGTGGGGATCAGCGGCAATATCTGCCGCTGTACCGGGTATGATCTGATTGTGGAGTGCATCAAGCTTGCGGCGGAAAAAGGAGCGGCGCTATGGAACAGGTAAAATGCTTCATGCCGGAGTCTCTGGAGGAGGCTCTGAGAATCCGAAAGGAGACGGGCGCCATTCCCATGGGCGGCGGCTCTGACCTGATGGTAGCCAACAGCCGGGGCGCGGGGATTACGCCTGCTTTCCGGACGGCGGTGATGCTGCTGGCCGGGGTGAAGGAGCTGCGGGGCATCCGGGAAAATGAGGACGGCAGCGTGTCCATCGGGGCTATGACTACTTCGGCCCAGATTGCGGCGTCGGAGGCGGTTCATCCGCTGCTGCGGGACGCAGCGTCCCGGATGGGCGCCATCGCTCTGCGCAACAGCGCTACCATCGGCGGCAACATCGGCAACGCATCGCCCAAGGGCGACATGCCGCAGCCGCTGATCCTGCTGGATGCGGAGGTGGTGCTGCAGAGTGTGGACGGACAGCGGAAAATGAAGGTGGACGACTTTATCATTGCCACCAAAAAGACGGCCATCCGGCCGGATGAGCTGATTACGGAAGTGGTGATTCCCAGGCAGGAATTTACCCACATCTTCTTTCACAAGGTGGGCATGCGCCGGGCAAACGCCATCTCCAAGCTGACGCTGTCCGCCGCGGCTACGGTGAAAGACGGCGTGGTAGCGGACTTCCGGGCATCTTCCGGCGCGGCAGGCCCCAAGGTGGCGCGCAGCCGCGCGGCGGAGCAGCTGTTGATTGGCAAAACGCTGGAACAGCTGCCGGAGGCAAAGGGGGCGTTTCTGGATGCGTGGAACGATGTAATCAGCCCCCACGCTATGCCGGAATACCGGCGCAACACAACACGGCGGATGCTGGAGTATTTTATTGACCAGCTGGCAGCCGGTCATCCGGCGGGGCGCATAGAATAAAAGCAGAGACATGGAAGCGGAAGCATAAGCAGATGATGGAATTGATACGGGGAGGAAGAACGATGGTAATCTATCATCCCGGAACACCGCTGGAGGCGGTGACGCTGCGGCGGGACATGGCAGATACCGCCGTATATCTGGCCGGCGGGACGGACAATTTGCGCTTGGGATCGGATGCGGCAGGGAAGGACCTGATCGACCTGAGCGCACTGGGAATGGATGATATTTATGAGAAGGATGGCCGGGTGTATATCGGGGCACGGTGTACGCTGAACGAACTGATTGAAAGCGAGCTGGTGCCGGAATTTCTGAAGGACGCGGCGCGGCTGTGCTCATCCTTCGTGCGGCGCAACAGCGCCACTGTGGGCGGCAATCTGGGCCTGCGGCGGCAGGACAGCTATCTGGCGGCGGCATTTACCGCGGCAGAGGCGGTGCTGCTGACACAGACTCCCCACGGGAAGCAGGAAAAGCCGGTGGGGGAGTATCTGCAAAGCCGGTGCAAGCGGCTGATTGAGTATATCACAGTAGAAAAAGACCGCACCGGCTGGGTGCGGCGCTTTGGAAACACCTCGGCCAGCCACGCGGCTCTGATTGCCGCACACAGCGGGGGAGTATATGCATTGAGCATACACGGAAGCGACTTTACATACGGGAAAACAGCTGACATTGTAAAGGATATGACTTTTACGGATGATCTGACCGGCAGCGCCGACTATAAGAAATATCTGGCATCCATTGTCTTTACGCTGGAGGGGAGGTAACGGCATGGAAATCAAATGCAACATCAACGGAAGAACCGTTACCCTGCATGGCGAGGAGACTATGCGCCTGCGGGATGCGCTGTATCACGAAGGATATTACTCCGTTCGCGACAGCGATGACGCCGAGGGCTTTGCCGGGTCGGATACCATTATTTTTAACGGCAAGCTGCGCTATGCAAACTTTATCCTGCTGTATCAGGCTGAAGGGGCGGAGATTCGCACGGCGGAGTCCCTGATGCAGGGGAGAGAACTGAACTATGTGCAGAAGGCTATGATAGCCTCCGGTATTGTACAGAGTGCGTACAATGCACCGGCGGCAGCGCTGATGCTGACATGGCTGATGGAGCAGCACCCTCATCCCACCCGGGAGCAGATTCGGGAGGTGCTGACAGGTATTTTCATCCGGGATGCCGGATACGAGCATTACTATCTGGCAGTGCAGCTGGCCACGGAGCTGCGGGACTTTGGCCAGTTCCGCACGGAGATTGCCCCGGCCTTCCGGGCCAATCTGGAGGTGATCGGCAAGCCCTGCGGCAAGGTGGACGGCGCTGCGCTGGTTTCCGGCGAGCCGGTATTCGTGGAGGATAAGGTACCGGCTAATGCGTGGTGCCTGCATGTGCTGCGCAGCCCCTTTGCCAGTGCCTACATCAAATCCATCGACACCACAGAGGCAGAGAAGCTGGAAGGCGTGGCAGCCATTATCACGGCATTTAACTGCCCGGATGTTTACTACATGCAGGCCGGTCAGGGCACGCCGGAGCCGTCGCCCCACGACCGCCGGCTGTTTAATAAGAAGGTGCGCCATGTCGGCGACCGGGTGGCGGGCATTGTGGCGCGCACACCGGAAATTGCCGACAGGGCTGCGGCGCTGATTAAGGTGGAGTATGAGCCGCAGGATGCGGTGTTCACCGTGGAGGAGGCCATGGCGGAAGGGGCGCCGCTGGTACACAACGGGCCGGTCCAGTACAATGCCGGTGCGCCGGATGATCTGGAGGAGTACAACAAGCTTCAGGGCGACCCCCGGGAGGGGAAGGTGGTTTACCAGTTCCCCCTGCACGCGGATATACACAAAAATATAGCTGCATCCAACAAGGGTGGCATCGGCGACATGGAAAAGGGCTTTGCTGAGGCGGATGCCATTGTGGAGCAGACTTATCAGACCAGCCAGATTCAGCATACTCCGCTGGAGCCCCATGTGTGCTATGCCCATGTGGAGAACGGCCGGTTGGTGCTTAACTGCGCCACGCAGGTGCCCTATCATGTGCGGCGCATTGTCAGTTGGGTGTGCGGTATCCCGGAAAACAAAATCCATGTCATCAAAGAGCGGGTAGGCGGCGGCTATGGCAGCAAGCAGGATATTCTGGTGGAGGACCTGACGGGCTATGCCGCATGGATTACCGGCAAGCCTGTGTATTACCGCAACACCCGGGCCGAGGAGTTTTACGCCAACTCCACCCGCCATCCCATGCGGGTACATGTGAAAATGGGCGGCAAAAAGGATGGCACCATTACTGCCATTTATATGGAGGTGTGTGCCAACACCGGCCCTTATGGAAACCACTGCCTGACGGTGCCTATGAACAGCTGCTCCAAGACGCTGCCGCTGTTCAAGGTGGAAAATATGGCTTACGATCTGAAGGTGTTTTACACCAACACACCGCCGGCCGGGGCTTATCAGGGATATGGCACGCCCAAGGGTACCTACGGCATTATGATGGCTATGGCGGAGCTGGCCGACAAGCTGGGCATTGATTACCGCACCATGGTGGAGAAAAACCATGTGGAAGAAGGATACATGCTGGAAATTCTGAAGGGGCTGGGCGAAGGCCGCGAGGGCGCGGTGGTGCCGGTTGGCTCCTGCGGACTGGATGAAGCGATCCGGCAGGGCTGCGACATGATCGACTGGGGCAAGAAGGAAGTGTCCGATGACCCCGACTGGAAAATTGGCAAGGGCTTTGCCATGATTATGCAGGGCAGCGGTCTGCCGGGACTGGACCACGCCGAGGCCATTGCCAAGCTGGAAACAGACGGCACGGTGATTCTGAACAGCGGCGGCGCCGATCTGGGCACGGGACTGGACACCATTTCCGCCAAGATTGTGCGGGAAATCCTGAAGCTTCCCATGGAAAAGATCACGGTGGTATCCGGCGACACGGATTCCTGCGTGTTTGACACCGGCGCATACGCCTCCTCCGGCACCTTCTTCAGCGGCAACGCCTCGCTGGTTGCCACGAAGAAGCTGAAAGAACTGATTCTGAAGGAAGCTGCCTTGCAGATGGGCGAGAGTGCGGATGACTTGGATGTGCGGGAGCCGGGAGAGGTCTATTCCAAGAAGACCGGGGCATCGCGCAGCTACTGGGACATTTCCCACTCGGCCACGGCGGGCGATGGACGGGGCCAGATGGTGGCCCACGGCAGCTTTGTGACCACTGCGTCTTCGGTTCCGTACGGCGCGCATTTTGCGCAGGTGGCGGTGAACACGAAAACAGGTGAAATCAAGGTGCAGAAGTTCTACGCCCTGCAGGACGCCGGTACGCCCATCAACCCGGAAATCGCCCTGTGCCAGATGTACGGCGCGGTGATGAAGTCTATCGGGCACTCTCTTTACGAGGGGATGGTGCTGGACAGGGACGGCCGGTGCATCAACGCCAACCTGACCGATTACGGCGCCCCCATGATCGCCGATGCGCCGGAGGATTTCAAGTCGGTGCTGATTGATGTGGACGATCCCTATGGACCTTACGGCGCAAAATCCATTTCCGAGATTGCCTGCAACGGCGCGGCACCGGCCATCGGCATTGCCATCCATGATGCCTGCGGCGTGTGGCTGCGCAGCTGGCCCATGACCCCGGAGAAGGTGCTGAAGGCACTGGGGAAAATCTGAGGAAGCTGAAAGACGACAGTATTTCACGGGAGGCGGCTTTTGCGGCCGCTTCCCGTGAAAAAATCAGAAAAAGTATCCGAAAAAGCCTTGACAGAAGGGGAGATGGGTGCTAAAATACTCTGGAAAACAAAGAAGGTCGGTTGCATCCGCCTCACCTCCAGCAAAGGCAAAGAGGTAAACAGCGAAAAGATCAGTTCCTGCATGGGGCTGTCTGGCTGCGCGGGTGCAAGGTGCATTCGCGTTTTTTATTTTGGAATGGAGGTGCTTCGGCCATTAGCAAACTACAGCATGAACTCAACGAGGAAATCCGCGATAAGGAGATCCGACTCATCGGCGAGACCGGCGAGCAGATGGGCATCCTCTCGGCGGCAGAGGCTTTGGACATTGCGGAAGAACGCGGTCTGGATCTGGTGAAGATTTCTCCCCAGGCAACGCCTCCGGTGTGCAAGCTGATGAATTACGGCAAGTACAAGTTCGAGCAGAGCAAGCGCGAGAAGGAAGCCAGAAAGAATCAGCATGTGGTGGAGATCAAGGAAATCCGCATGTCCCCCGGTATTGATGTGGGCGACTTTAACACCAAGCTGAAAAACGCCCAGAAGTTCTTGAGCGAGGGCAACCGCGTGAAGGTTTCTGTTCGTTTCCGGGGCCGCGAGATGGCCCACACCGACATCGGCCGGGATTTGCTGAAAAAGTTCGCTGAGCAGTGCGCCGATGCAGCAACATTGGATAAGGCCGCCAAGCTGGAGGGTCGGAACATGTCCATGTTCCTGTCCCCGAAGGCGAGCAAGTAATTGATTTTTTCCGCAACGCGGAAGAATAGACGGAAGGAGTTTTTATCATGCCTAAACTGAAGACCCACAGCGGCGCAAAGAAGCGCTTCAATCTGACGAAGTCCGGCAAGGTCAAGAGAGCTCACGCATTCAAGAGCCACATCCTGACCAAGAAAGACACAAAGCGTGGCCGCCGTCTGCGCACCACCACCTATGCAGACCACACCACCGAGGCGACCATCCGCAAGATGATCCCTTACAAATAAGAGACGGATTCGTTAGAATAGGAGGCAAGAACAAATGGCAAGAGTTAAAGGCGCAATGATGGCGCGTAAAAGAAGAAATAAAACCCTGAAGCTGGCCAAGGGCTACTGGGGTGCAAAGTCCAAGCATTTCAAGATGGCCAATGAGCAGGTCATGAAGTCCCTGACCTATGCTTATGTCGGCCGCCGGCTGAAGAAGCGCGATTTCCGTCAGCTGTGGATTACCCGTATTTCTGCCGCCTGCAAGATGAACGGCATGAATTACTCCACCTTTATGCATGGCCTGAAGGTGGCCGGTATCCAGATCAACCGCAAGATGCTGTCTGAGATGGCTATCAACGATGCGGTGGCTTTCTCCGCCCTGTGCGAGATTGCCAAGAAGGCCTGAATCTGATAAGAAAAGCGTCCGGAGAAGCCTCCGGGCGCTTTTTTTGGCAAATTCTGCTCATTGCCTATGGATTTTTTCCGGAAACTGCGGTATATTTAAGCCGTGGTAACAAAACGCGCGAAAGGAGCTTTATCTGATATGTACTGCGTGAGAAAAGTAAATGACGACTATACATGGGTGGGGGCCGACGGCCGCCGGCTGGCAATGTTTGAGGGCGTGTATGATGTGCCCGCAGGTATTTCCTTCAACAGCTATCTGCTGAGGGATGAAAAGACCGTGCTGTTTGATGCGGCGGACAGCGCCGTGTCCCATCTGTTTCTGGAAAATGTGCAGCATGCGCTGGATGGGCGGGGGCTTGACTATGTGGTGGTGCATCACATGGAACCGGACCACTCGGCAGAGCTTGGCAATCTGCTGCTGCGCTTCCCGGAGGCGAAAATCCTGTGCAGCGCTATGGCAAAAACCATGATCGGCCAGTTTTTCGGCCCGGAGCTTTCAGACCGCATCACCGTGGTGAAGGAGGGCGACACCCTGACCACCGGACGGCACACGCTGCAATTTGTGGCGGCCCCCATGGTGCACTGGCCGGAGGTGCTGATGACCTACGACCAGACCGATAAACTCCTGCTGACGGCAGACGCCTTTGGCTGTTTTGGCGCGCTGAACGGGCGGCTGTTTGCCGACGAGGTGGATTTTGACCGGGAATATCTGGCCGAGGCCCGCCGGTATTACACCAATATTGTGGGCAAATACGGCACACAGGTGCAGGCGGTGCTGAAAAAGGCCGGCGGGCTGGAGATTCAGATGCTGCTGCCGCTGCATGGGTTTGTGTGGCGGGAAAATCTGGGCTATATTCTGGGCAAATACGACCTGTGGAGCCGGTACGAGCCGGAGGAGCGGGGCGTGCTGATTGCCTATGCCTCCGTTTACGGCAACACGGAGAATGCAGCCAATGTGCTGGCCTGCCGTCTGGCGGAGCAGGGCGTGAAGGTGGAGATGTTCGACACCTCTGTAACGCCGTCTTCCTACATTCTGGCCCAGGCCTTCCGGCTGAGCCATGTGGTGTTTGCCGCGCCTACCTACAACGGCGGCGTGTTCATCACCATGGAGGAGCTGCTGCACGACATTGCCGCCCACGGACTGGCAAACCGCCGGTATCTGCTGATGGAGAACGGCTCGTGGGCCCCGGCAGCAGGCCGGTTTATGGCGAAGATTCTGGAGCCGCTGAAGGGTTGGACGGAAATGGGCGGCACGGTGTCTATGCGCTCGGCACTGACCGAGGGACAGGCGGACACGCTGGCGGCACTGGCCGGGGCAATCGCACAGGATGTGAAGGAAGGGAAATAACCCGAAGCACCGGTGAGAAAAATTTAGCCAAATTTCCTGTAAAATACAAAAATGGGCTTGCTATGTAAAGACAGGAGTGCTATAGTAAGCTTGTACGGGGCTGTATGGGCCGCATGATATTTCAAAACGGTTTTACAGTGCCGAAAAAACGAAAGAAGAGGAGCATGAACGATGAAAAAGAAGTTGTCTGCCATTGTTCTGGCACTGGTTCTGGCGCTGAGCCTGTTGCCCGCCGCTGCGTTTGCCGCGGATGGAGATGTGGCGCAGGTAGGCGAGCAGACCTATGCTACCGTCGCTGAGGCTATTGAGGCTGCGAAGGACGGTGGTACGGTTAAGCTGCTGAAGGATGTAGCTGAGCCGATTACCATTCCGGCTGGTTACACGGTTACGCTGGACCTGAATGGCAAGGTGCTGGCAAATTCCGAAGTTCCGCAGGACAAGACTGTAACTGGTGCAAAACACACCATTACAAACAACGGTACGCTGACCATTACCGGTGATGGTGTTGTTGACAATGTGTCTCATGCCAGAGCTGCACTGTACAATGATGGTAAGGTTACCATTGAGAAAGCGATGATTACTCGTTCGGCCGAGAAGGGGTCGGCACCTAATAACAACGGTGGAAACAGTTATTATGTCGTCTATAATCATGCTGCCGATGCCGTTATGAATGTGGAAGACGGTGCTTGGATTTCCGGTACCAGTGCTTACAGTTCCTGCGTCCGTAATGATGGCGTGATGAACATCAAGGGCGGACATATCTCACAGGATGACTTTATTGTGGTAAAGAACGACTCCGGCACTCTGAATGTTACTGGAGGCGTTATTTCCTCCATGAACGATCAGGCCATTCAGAACTGGAGCACGGCAACGATCTCCGGCGGCGCATTCAATGGTGACATTTACACTTGGGCTTATACTGATAACGGCACTCCGTATGCGGGTAAAACCACCATCGCAGGCGCTGAGAACGAGGAAGACATCAGCGTTGTTATCAACGGTGATGTTTACGGCGTTAGCTATGATGGAAGTGCTGCCAAGGCTCAGGTAAAGATTGAGGGCAATACGCTTGTAGTTGGTAGCGTTAAGTCCGCACAGTATGATAGTGCACATTATCCCGAAAAGGTTGATGCTTCTGAGATTGTTGTTGCTGGCGGCGTGTATACTGAGCCTGTGCGTGAGGAATATGTGGATCCCTCTTTGAAAGTTCAGGCCAAGTATACTGATGATGAAAGCAATGTTACTTTCTACACTTTCTACACCGATATGGATGCAGCCCAAGCGGATGGGATTGCTCAGGGTGAAGAATTTACCGTTATTAACAAGGATGCAGGCACAAGAGTTTTGAATATAACGCTTAACTACACTGCCGATCAGCTCTATTACAGCGTTCAGTATCAGGTGCCTGAAAATGAGTCTCTGCAGGTTACGCTGGATGAGCCGAATAAGCGTGACAATTATACCTTTGTTGGCTGGAAGTCTTCCGCTGATGGCAAGATTTACAAGGCTGGCGACGAGGTTGCTCTCTCTGACGATGTTACCTTTACGGCTATTTGGTCTGTGAAGGTCAGCTATGATTATGGCTATGAAAACAAGCTGGATGTGACGGATGTTGTTGAGGGTTCCGTCATCAAGCTGCCTGAGGCTTCCCGCGAGGGTTACACCTTCAAGGGTTGGAAAGACAGCCAGAAAGAGTATAAGGCTGGGGACGAGTACACGGTGAACGCGGCTGTGACCTTTGAGGCACAGTGGGAAGCCGTGAAGAATTCCAATCCTACCAACCCCACCAATCCTACCAATCCCAGCAACCCCAACACCGGTGTGGCTGGTGTGTCCCTGTGGGTGTCCCTGCTGGCTCTGGCCGGTGTGGCACTGGTGGTGACACTGGTTGCAGGCAATCAGAAGCACGGCCGTCGGGAGGCTAAGTAAGTCCTTCCTACGCGCTTCGTTTCCGAATCGCTGAATGTCAGACATTGTTGTATATGGTACCGTAAAGGACAGGCGCGGCAGATTTTTCTGCCGCGCCTGTCCTTTACGCCTATTATTTCCAACTAAATTTCCCCCGGCAGCGCCGGGGGAAATTTTAGCAGCAGTTACTGCTGCTGGTTGCACTGATTTGCCCGGTTGCTCTTTTCCTGGGCCTGCTGGGCCTGCTGGGCCTGCTGGTTTTTGTTCTGCTGGGCCTTATTCTGCTTCTGCTGGTTCTGCTTGCTGGTCTTGTCCATGTGCTCACCTCCCTTGTCCGTACTACGGTGTTTATAGCTTGGCCGTTTTCTGCCGGAAATATGCAGATGCCGAAGGGATCGGGAGAAACTTTGGCGCGGACAGACTGCAAAGCGCACCGCGCATGCGACAAATGCACATGCGATAAATACGCATGCAACAAATGCACGCCCGACAAACCTGCATCCGACAAACCTGCATCCGACAAATCTGCATCTCACAAGGCCGCATGAACATTTTGGCGGAAATGCCCTCTTATGCGTGACAAACGGAGAAAAGGGTGATATAATAAATTGAATTTATGTGCAGCCGGGAGGAGACAATGCCATGCAGGGAAGACTGATTGTGTTTGAGGGAACGGACGGCTCCGGAAAGGCTACACAGACGGCCCTCCTGTGTCAGACATTGGCAGAGCGTGGGATTCCGTTCCGCCGACTGGAATTTCCCCGGTATCGGGAGGAATCCTCGGCCTTGATCCGCCTTTATCTGGCGGGCGCCTTCGGCAGCAAACCGGGGGATGTAAACGCCTATGCCGCCTCCACCTTTTACTCGGTGGATCGCTATGCCAGCTACCGGCAGGACTGGGGCCCGTTTTATGAAAACGGCGGGCTGGTTATTGCCGACCGCTACACTACCTCCAACGCAGTCCACCAGACGCCGAAGCTTCCACCGGAGCAGCGGGAGCAGTTTCTGGACTGGCTGTTCGACTTTGAATACCGCCTTCTCGGCCTGCCGAGGCCCAGCCGGGTCGTGTATCTGGATGTTCCTACGGAGCTATCGGAGCAGATGATGCGCCGGAGAGAGCAGCAGACCCACACAACGGCGGACATTCACGAGCAGGACGAGGCGTATCTGCGGGCCTGCCGGGAAAGCGCAGAACTGATTGTCCGACGCTGCGGCTGGGAGAAAATCAGCTGTGCACAGAATGGCGCTCTGCGCCCGGCGGAGGAGATTCATCGGGAGGTTTTGCAGCGGCTGGAGGGGCTGCTTGTCCCGTAAGGACTGCGGGAAAAGGGGACGCGGGGCGTCCCGGGTTTTCCCTGTCAGCATGAGCAGCAGGAGTCGCCGCTGTTTCCACAGCCGCAGCCGCAGCCCTGATTGCCTCCATTTCCGCAGCAGCAGAACACCAGCAGCAGAAGGACGATGAGCCAGATGCAGGAGCAATTGTTGTTGTCAAAGCACATTTCTGTCACCTCACTTACCCGGTCTTGATACACCATTGTATGTGACGGCGGCGTTATTTGTATCTTGTCCCCTCAGATTTTATATCCAAGAAAGGAAACAGACCCATGGAAGAAAACAAAAGATCCCATACCCATAGCTGGGACGCCGAGCATGTCCGCCGCGCGATCCGGCAGACAGAAGCAGACAGCGGGCATACGCCGCAGAAAAAGCGGAGAAAGCGCTTCAATGTGCCCATTTATATTGCAGCAGTGGTGCTTAGCTCCATGCTGCTGGCCGGAATCGGCTGGCTGCTGGCCAACGACCTGTGCGCCTTTAACAAGCCTGAACTGACGGCGGAGGTGACCATTGAGAAGGGCGACAGCCTTGGCAAGGTGGCCGGAAAGCTGAAAAAGGCGGGCCTGATTGATTTCAAGCTGTTCTTTATGATGTACGGCGGCGTTACCGGCGCGATGGATAAAATCGACCCCGGCACCTATGAGCTGAACACGGACATGGACTATCGCAGTCTGGTGGGCGAAATGTACGACCCCGACGTTCTCCGCCGCGAGCAGGAGGGACTGGTGCTTATCACCATACCGGAGGGGTATACGGTTGCGCAGATTATTGACCTGCTGGCTGAAAACGGCGTTTCCACCAAGGAGGAATTGGAGGATGCTGCCGCCAATTTCGATTTCGGCGAGGAGTACAGCTTCATTGACAACAACCTGATGGGCCAGGTGAATCGGCTGGAGGGGTATCTTTTCCCTGATACCTATGAGTTCTCGAAGAAAAAAACTGCTGTTTTTGCCATAGACACCATGCTTACCAACTTCGTCAACCGCACCAGCGACCTGATGGACGCCATCAACAGCAGCAGCTATAACCTGCGCGAGATTATTACGCTGGCCTCGGTGGTGGAGAAGGAAGCCATCGGCGACGATGAGGAGCGAGCCAACATCGCCTCGGTATTCTACAACCGTCTCAACGGCGGAAATTCCGAGGTGGGAACCGTGCTCCAGTCCGATGCGACCATCTATTATGCACTGCGCGTCATGGGACTGGACGACAGCCAGTTCTCCACCGATCTGGACAGCCCCTACAACACCTATAAGTACGGCGGACTTCCCGCCGGGCCTATCTGCAATCCCAGCCTTTCGGCTATCCGGGCGGCTATTTATCCCAATGATACCGATTATTACTACTTTGCCTATGGCAAGGACGGGGTCAGCCATTTCTTCCGCACCTACAACGAGCATCTGGCCTTTGTCAACAGCGACATGTATGCACCGGACTGATATGAGAAAGAAGCCTGAATTACTGTCCCCGGCGGGGGATATGGAAAAATTGCAGATGGCCGTTCTGTATGGGGCAGATGCCGTGTATCTGGCGGGCACTTCCTTTGGCATGCGCTCTTTCGCCGGGAACTTTACCCCGGAGGAGCTGCCCCGTGCTGTGGCCTATGCCCACGCCCACGGCGTCCGGGTTCATGTAACGGTGAACACCATGCCGCGCTGCGGCGAGGTGGACCAGCTGCCTGCGCATCTGGAACGGCTGGATGACGCAGGCGTGGACGCACTGATTCTGGCTGATCTGGGGGCGTTTACAGTGGCGGGGCGGTATGCGCCGCACTGTGAGCGGCATATCAGCACCCAGCAATCCATCGCCAACTATGCATGCGCGCAGGCGTGGTACGATCTGGGAGCGAAAAGGGTGGTGCTGGCCCGGGAACTGAGTCTGGAGGAAATCTGCACCATACGGCAGAAAACCGATCCACGGCTGGAACTGGAATGCTTTGCCCACGGGGCTATGTGTGTGTCCTATTCCGGGCGGTGTCTGCTGTCGAATTACATGACGGGGCGGGACTCCAACCGGGGAGCCTGCGCTCAGCCCTGCCGGTATCAGTATGCCTTGGTGGAGGAAAAGCGCCCGGGCGAGTATTTCCCGGTGTTCGAGGATGAAAAGGGCACCTACATCATGAATTCCCGGGATATGTGCATGATTGATCATCTGGACGATCTGATGGATGCAGGAGTGGATTGCCTGAAAATTGAGGGGCGGGCCAAGTCTGCTTACTATGCCGCTATTGTCACCGGGGCGTACCGCCACGCTATTGATGATGTGGCCGAGGGACACGCGCCGGACCCCGTTTGGCGGGATGAGGTGGAGCATGTCAGCCACCGGCACTATTCTACAGGCTTTTTCTATGGGCAGCCCGGTCAGTATTACGAGGATTCCCGTTATATTCGCCAGTGGCAGATCTGCGCTGTGGTCAAAGACTGTACAGTAGATGGCCTTGCCACTCTCAGCCTGCGCAACAAATTCCGCGCCGGGGATCAGGTGGAACTGGTTGGACCGGATACCCGGCCGCTTTCCTTTATAGCCCCGGAAATGCGCGATGCGGACGGCCAGCCGCTACTTGAACCGAAGACACCACAGATGGTGTTTCAGATGCAGCTGCCCCACCCGGTTCCTCCAATGAGTTTTATTCGCCATGCTGTAGATCTGTCCGGCAAATAAGGCCGGCAGAAGCGGTAAACGCCCGGATCGAAAGTTTATCTTTCGGTCTGGGCGTTTTGGCCTATTTTGAATAAAACTCTTGCAAAACAAGTGCTGTAAAGTAAAAGCGCTTTCGTGTATCGCAGAAGCTGCCTTTTGCATCTGAAAAGAAATCCATCAGTAGAGCGGTAATTAAAAGGCGGGGGAACCTATCGGGATTATGCCTGCTCTGCCCGATGCAGGGCGTCTGCCAGATGGGCATAGTCAGAAAGAGTCAGCCGCTCCCCACGGACGGAGGGGTCCAGCCCGCAGTTTGTTACGATCTGCGTCAGCTGCTCCTTGGGCAGGGGATAGGCCGTTTGTAAGGAGTTTACCAGCGTTTTGCGCCGCAGGGCGAAGCCTGCCCGCACCGCCCGGAACAGCTGAGCGGTGCTTTCCACCTGCACCGGCGGCTCCTTGCGTACCGGACAATGGATCACCGCCGAGGTTACCTTGGGTGCCGGCAGGAAACAGCTGCTGGGTACGGTGAAAAGGAGGGTCGGTTCCGTATAATACTGCATCAACAGGGAAAATGCACCATAGTCCGCTGTGCCGGGCTGCGCGCAGATTCGCTGCGCCACCTCCTTCTGAATCAGCACCGTCAGCGAGTCAAAGCATCGGCTTTCCACACAGGCTGTCAGCAGGGGAGTGGTGATGTTATAGGGCAGATTGGCACACAGGATGGGCCGCAGCCCACTTAGCTGCTCTGCCACCAGCCGGGACAAATCCAGCTTCATAATATCTCCCGGTATCAATGTGAAATTGTCGAAGCCTGCCATCGTCTCCTCCAGCACCGGATACAGCCGCCGGTCAAGCTCTACCGACACCACCTTTCCGGCCCGCCGGGCCAGCTGCTGGGTCAGAGGGCCGATGCCGGGGCCAATTTCCAGCACGCCGGTCTGTTTGTCCGCGCCGCAGGCGTCTGCAATGTCGCGGGGCACCCAACCTTCGATGAGAAAATTCTGCCCCATGGACTTGGAAAATCTGAATCCGTGGCGCGATAGCAGTGCCTGTATATCATTTCGGTTGCAAAGATCCATTTTGCGTTCTCCTGTGTCTTCAAAGTTATTCTGTCTGACATGCTATAATTATATCATGCTCTGCATCCCCCGTAAAGGAAAATGTCCTTTTTACGGCCGTGCAGCAGGGGAAAGCACGGAAGCGGAGCCGTAACCGGCTCCGCTTCCGTGTATTAGGAGAGAAAGATGAAAAAGAGAATCGTATGAAAAAGCCTGCTGGCTGAATTGGTTGTCTGCCGCTTTGGGAAACGGGCGGGCAGCTGCCCGGAATATTCGCCGGTTGAAGAAATCTGCGTTCCTTTCAGCTTGCCTTGAGTATAGCGGAAAATGCTTAAAGGAACCTAAAAAAAGTAAGAACAAACTAAGAACAAATGCTGACACAGACATGTGGCGGGAATACAGATTGATTTCGTATAAAGGAAACAAAAAGGACTTGCAATTTCCGTGGAAAGTATGTTAAAATAAGCTATCTTATTCCCACCGGGATGCAGCACTCCACTTTTCTTATGGTGCATCCCGGCAAATCAAAGGAGGAACAAGTGTCCGCTATGGCTGGCGGTGCGGCAGTGTGGAGACCTGTCGTAAGGCGTTGCGGAGCAATCCCGGCGCGAAGCCGTTTTTTGCGGAGGCAAAGCGGTTACAGTCAAAAGAATATGGCAAAAGTAGTCCTGAAGAATCTGAAGAAGGTTTACCCCAACACGGAAAAGAAAAAGAAGGCCAAGAAGGGCGCCGAGCCTGAAAAGAAGGTTAATCTGCAGATCACCGACGAGGGTGTTGTGGCTGTGCAGGAGTTCAGTCTGGAGATTGCCGACAAGGAGTTCATTGTTCTGGTTGGTCCTTCCGGCTGCGGTAAGTCCACTACGCTGCGTATGATTGCAGGTCTGGAGGATATTTCCGGCGGTGAGCTGTACATCGGCGACAAGCTGATGAACGATGTGGAGCCCAAGGACCGTGATATCGCCATGGTGTTCCAGAACTATGCTCTGTACCCCCACATGACCGTGTATGAGAACATGGCCTTCTCCCTGAAGCTGAAAAAGACTCCCAAGGAGGAGATCGACCGCCGCGTGAGAGAGGCTGCCGAGATTCTGGACATCACCCAGTATCTGGATCGTAAGCCTAAGGCTCTGTCCGGCGGCCAGCGTCAGCGTGTGGCCATTGGCCGCGCCATCGTGCGTGATCCCTCCGTGTTCCTGATGGAT
>ERZ772867.1554-NODE-1554-length-25535-cov-14.839757_pt1 | contig 25535 bp, 18 predicted proteins | sample MGYA00511341_ERZ772867 | MGnify/ENA primary metagenome ERZ772867 (study PRJEB29015, sample SAMEA2737707) | human gut metagenome | biome: human gut; feature: human-associated habitat; material: faeces | place: China | collected 2012 ... | reverse complement strand
CTGCGGAGGCGACCAAAGGGCTTTCCGATCGCCCTTTGGAAACCTTCGGCGCCGCCACTTTTGGGGGTAATCCATCTTGACGACAACCGAAAGCGTTAGCCGGGAGAACCGGAATTGTCCCCCATCTGCGCCACAATCCTTTCCACATGCCGCCGCGCCTGATTCGCGAACTGCTCCGCCTGCTCCGGGGACTGCGGCGCGTCGCCCATCAGCCCCACAAACTGGCTGACCTTCAAGCCCAGCGCTTCCTGCATCACAGCGTCCGAACCTTGCGGCGCAACGAGGTAGTAGCACAGGAGAGAATCCTCCTGCCCCATGCGGTGCGCGCGGTCCTCCGCCTGCGAATGCACCGCCGGTGACCAGTCCAGTTCGCCAAAGACCACGCATGTCGCGCGCTGGAGATTGAGACCGCTTGCCGCGCGCAGGCTGATGCACAGCACGTCCGTCCGCCCGGATTGGAAGCGGTCAACCGCGTTCATTTTCGCCAGCGTCGTCTCCCGCCCGGTGATGAACCCCGGCGAAAACGCCTTCAATTCCTGCTTGTAGATGTCCATCACCTGATGGTGGTGCGCAAACAGCAGCACTTTTTCGCCGCCGTCCAGCAGCGCGCGCACAAATTGGCACACATACGGCGCTTTCGCCACGCCCGTGGCCTGCCGCGCGTGCTGGCTGATGGATTCCTCCAGCATTGCCCGCTCCTGCGCCGAAAGCTGGTCGTCCTGTTTCCAGCGCAGCACGTCGCGCATCACGGGCGCCATCAGCTGGGCGTATACCTTGTCGTTCCAGTCCAGCTCCTGCACCAGCCGGCGCTTCGGCGGCAGCTCGCGCAGCACCTCCTGCTTCGTCCGGCGGAGCATCAGCCCCTCCCGCCGCAGGTACGCGCCGAGCAAATCGGGCTTCAGCACAAGCTGATTGCCGTAGCCGCTGCACCACTCGCGCGAGAACGACTCCCAGTCGCCCAAGAAGTGGTAGTCGAGTATGTTGATGACGTTCCAGATTTCGCCGCCGCGGTTGTAAATCGGCGTGCCGGACAGCCCGATAACGCGCTCGCAGCTTTCCGACAGCAGCGACGCGGCGGAGTACTTTTCCGTCCCCGCGTGGCGAAGTTCCTGGATTTCGTCGAAGATGACCGATCGAAAAGGCAGCGTCGGCAGCACGCTCTTCCACCCGCGCAGAAGCAGGTAGTGCATGATGTACACGTCCGCTTCCGGCAGGTCGTAGGGCTTCAAGCCCTTGATGACGTGCACGCGCGGCGCTTTGCCGTCCACCCGCAGGAAACGCAGCGTTTCCTCCTGCCAGTTGCGGGTCAGGTGCGCGGGCGGAATCACCAGCGCGGGCAATGAACCGGTGGAGGATAGAAACGCCAGCGCCTGCACCGTCTTGCCTAAGCCCATTTCGTCCGCCAGCAGGCATCGGTCATGGCTGCACAGGTACGCCAGCCCCTCCTCCTGAAATGGGCGGAGCGTCCCCAGAAACGCGCCATCGGGCGGGGTCATGCGCACGGGCATGGTCGATAACTTTGCCTGACGAACCGCGTATTCGCGCGCGCCCGTGACCGCCTTTTCCCACAACGCGCGGTCGCTTGCCTTGATTTCCAGCGGGAAGCGCATCATCAGCCAGCAGAGGTCGCCCACCGCCCGCCGATGCGCCGTGAACCGCGCTTCGCCGCGCCTGCTGCCCGCGCTGCCCGGAAACAGCCGCTTGCACACCTCCGTCACCGACGGGTCGCCCTTCACCACCCAGCATTTGCTGCGGCGGTTGTAGCTCAGCGTTCCCAGCGGCGCGCCGGCGGGCGGGTACGGGCGCAGGTACGGCGGTAGCAGTTCCGCTTCTTCTTCATTCATAGTGCAATTCCCCACAGCCGGTTCAGGCATACGCACGAAATCGGCTTTCCGTGAATTCGATTGGGTACGGCGACTGTCCGCTCAGTCACGAGAATTAAACTGCTGATTTGCCCGCACGCGGCGTAGCGGGTCAGCTGCATCACAATGCGCTTGCGGTCAGACTGCCCGCGCTTGATTTCGATGCCGATGCCGCCGGGGCAAAGCAAGTCGATGCGGCAGCGCGGGGCGAGCGAGACTTCGTGCGCACAGGGGATTTCCGCCTCCGCAAGGGATGCCCGCACGAGGTCGTGCAGGTCGTATTCGCCTTGCTGGATGGGGGCGCGGATGCCGCGCAATGCATGGAGGATTTCTGCGAGAGAATCCGCCGCCGTGTTTGTTTGTGTATCCATTAGTAGAGACCCGCCATCGCCTGTGTTAGCTGCCCCATTGCCGACGCAACTTCCGCCGTCGTCGGGGCGGGGAGGGAGATGACGTATTCCAGATTCGTGATGGCGGACTGAATCGCGGAGTAGCGCTGCGCGTCGTTTACAATGTCCATGCTCTGCAATTGCGCGTAGGCTTGCGAAAGCAGAATCTTCGCATCGGGAATCAGCGTGTTCTCCACCATCGTGTTGCTGCCGGAGCTGGATGCGCTCGTGTGGTACGGGCAGGTGCCGCTTGCGCCCAAGACCGCGTAGCTGCCGAGGTACTCAATCAGCACATCCTCATATTCCGTGCCGATGAAGGACGCCAGCGGGTGTCCCGACGGAATGGTCAGCACGCCGCGTGTGACCGTGTCCGGGCAGTAGGGGGAGGCGAGCAAGCCGCTGACGGAGCAAATCGTCTGCGTCGTGTGCATCTGGCAGGAAACCGTCGGTTCTGTGCCGGCTTTCCAGTAGTCCGTCACGACCCCGTAGCCCATCGCGTCGCTGCGGCAAGCGTCGGTGGCAAGCTGCCCCGATACCGCGCATGTCGTCACCTTCACCAAGCCGTAGTCGCTGGCGCTGCCCTCCAGAATGTCGCGGTTGGACAGCCCCTGATGAATCTTGCTCATGTAGCTCTGCCACAGCGGGGCGGCGGAGCGGGAGCCGGTGGATTTCGACGACAGCGCCTTGTAGTTGTCGTGCCCAACCCACAGGGCGGAGGAGTAGTAGCCCGTCATGCCAGCGAAGAAAACGCCCTTCTGGTCGGAGTTCGTGCCGGTTTTGCCTGCGACGGTCTGCCCCTTGATTTTCGCGTTTGTGCCCGTGCCGGAGGAAACCGCCTGCTTGAGCATGTCCACCACCATGTACGCCGTGGATTCGCTGAACACGCGGTGACGCTCCTGCTGCTGGTGGCCGTCCCAGATGACCTTGCCCGTGCTGTCGGAAATGCCGAGGACGGAGATGGGCTGCTGATACACGCCGCCGTTCGCCAGCACGCCGAAGGCAACCGCCATCTGCATGGGCGTAATGCCGCTGGAGCCGAGGGACAAGCCGAACGGCGTTGCGTCAATGTGCGCATCGTCAATGCCCATCGCGTGCAGGAAGGCAACGGAATTGTCCACGCCCACAAGGGTCATCAGCGCCTGCGCGGCGGCGGTGTTGTGGCTGTTGACGAGCGCCTTGCGCAGCGTCTCCGGGCCGGCGTAGGAGCTGCCGCCGTAGTTGCGCGGCCACGAATCCTGCCCGTTTGACCCGCGCCAGCCGGAAATCGGCAGCGGCATGTTCATCACGATGCTCGCGGGGGATGCGCCAAGCTCAATCGCGGGGGCATACACGGCAATCGGCTTGATGGACGAGCCGACGGGCATGGTCATATCCACCGCGCGGTTGAAGGTTTTCATCGCCGTCGGGCGCGTGCGGCTGCCGACAATGGCTTTGATTTCGCCCGTGTGGTAGTCCACAACGACGGCGGCGGCCTGCGGCTCAACCGTTTCGTCGTATGTGCCGTCGGAATTGCGCGTGCGGTAGACCTTGTCCGCCGGGTCGCGCAGGGTGGGGTAGTTCGTCCAGTTTTCCAGCGTATCCTCGACGGTGGACTGAATGGAGGTGTCGATGGCGAGCTGGACGTGGTAGCCGCCGGTGCGCAGCTTGTTTTCCATGGCGTTGCGGTTGGCGGAGGTGTCCTCAAGGTTGTTCAGCTGCAGCAGGATGTCGATGACCTCATCCACCGCGTATTCGACGTAGTGCGCGTAGGCGTACATGCCGGTGGATGTGTTCGGGTCTTTCTCCAGCACATGCGCGGTCGCCGGGTCAAGCGCCTCCTGATACTGCTCGTAGGTGATGTACTGGTTTTCGTACATGCAGCGCAGGACGTAGTTAGTGCGGTCGTTGGTGATGGCGGGGTAATCCACGCCTTCCTTCTGCCGCGTGTAGAAATTCCGGCGCGGATTGTAGTAGTAGGGCGAATTGCATGTGCCCGCCAGCATGGCGCATTCGCGGAGCGTCAGTTCGCCCAGCGGTTTGCCGAAATATCCCTGCGCGGCGGTGTACACGCCGTAGTAGTTTTCGCCGAGGTAGATGGTGTTCAGGTAGCTTTCGAGAATCTGATCCTTTGTGTAGCGCGTTTCCAGCTGCATGGCGAGGTACGCTTCCTGAATTTTGCGCTTGTAGCTCTGCTCGGAGGAAAGGAGCGTATTCTTAATCAGCTGCTGGGTGATGGTCGAGCCGCCCTGCGTGGAGGAGGAGGAAAGGTTCGACACGAACGCGCCGATAATGCGCTTGATGTCCACGCCGTTGTGCGTGTAGAAGCGCGCGTCCTCCACGGCGATAAAAGCGTGCTGGAGGTATGTCGGCATGGCCTGAATCGACACGATGACGCGGTTCTCCGAGCCTTTGTATTCGGTGATGAGGTTGCCGTTGGCGTCGTAGATGAAGGAGGTTTGCGCCTGATCGTCAATCGCGGCGAGGTCAAGCGTCGGGGCAGTTTCCATGTACCCTTTCGCAATGCCGACCACCGCGCCGACTGCCGCCAGCCCTGCCACCAGCACCAGCACCGCGAAAATGCGGATGACGTTGACGGCAATCGACAGCACGAAGTTCGGCTTCTTCATCTCCGGCTTGAAAATGGAGCGCTTGTAGACCTTTTCCTCCTCCGGCAGCGCTTCGCTATCATCCGCCGAAGCGTTCCAGAAGTCCTCGTGCGCGAACATGTCCGCCTGCCCCGCAACTTCCACGGGGTCGTCGTCGTCCGCCCAGTTCGGGTCGTACTCGTCAGGAGAATCGCCCTGCGGGTTGTCCTGATAGCCGTCCTGATAGGAAAAATCGTCGTTTTCCGGCACAAAGTCCGGGGAATCGTTGCGTTTCTTCACTGCTTCAGCCCCTTTGCGCCGTAAGCGGCATGATGCGCGCCTCGGCGGAATATGAAGGAATGTGCTATTTCCGGCTTCACCCGCGCTATCGTGGCGCATTTTCATCCGAAAATAGCATAATCCGCAGAGCAAACAAAATTGCATCCTATATTATAGCACATATTCGCTCATCCTGCAACGGCAGGTCAACGAAAGGAGGATGCACCATGCCCCAGATAAACAACGAATCAGAAGCGAAAATTCCTGCAAAGCGCCGAAAATCTCCCCGGCGGCGGTGGAAACGCGCGCTGCTGCTGCTTGTGCTGATGACGCTGCTGATTCTCCGCGTCGAGCGCAACGTGACCGACGTCGTGCTGACGCTCTCGCAGGCGACGGCGCGGTCGCTGGCGATTCAGGCGCTCAACGAGGCTGCCTCGGAGATGCTCGGACTTGGCGTGCATTACGCCGACCTGATGACCGTCGAGAAGGACGAACAAGGGCAAGTGCGCCTGATTCAGGCGAATACCCCGGAGATGAACCGTCTGGCGGCGCAGGCGTCCCTGCTTGCGCAGGAAAGATTGACCGCCATGGGGCAGAAAACCGTCGTCGTGCCGCTGGGCAGTGCCGTCGGGCTGACGCTGCTGGCGGGCGCTGGGCCGGGCATCGCCGTGCAGATTCTGCCTGTCGGCTCGGTGCAGGCGGCGTTCAGCACCGATTTCACCACCGCCGGCATCAACCAGACACGCCACCGCATTTCCCTCGTCCTGACTGCGAACGTGCAAATCGTCATCCCGACCGGCGCGAAAAACGTGCAGGCCAGCACGCAGATGGCGATGGCGGAAAGCATCATCGTCGGGCAAGTGCCGGATTCCTTCGCCGAGGGCGGCAGCGACAACAGCATCATCGACCTTGCGCCGTGAGGGGGAATGGGGTATAATAGAACGGAAATCCCGCTGATTTCAGCAGAAAGAAGCATTACCATGCGCGTTCTCGACATTGACCTCGACTTTTTCCTCGCTGATTGCTGCCCTCTTGCCGAACTGGGCGAGCGCCCATCCCTCCCTGGACATGAGCCGTGGGAAGCATCCGCCGTCCGCGCGTTCCTCGAAAACCAGTGCGGCCTGTCCCGCACCGCCCCCAAGCCCGGCCGCATTTTCGAGACGCATGACGGCGCGCTCCGCTTCTGGGAGGAGCAAATCGCCGCCGGACGCCTGACCGCCCCCTTCGACGTCACCCACGTCGATGCCCACAGCGACCTCGGCATCGGCTATCCCGGCCCGAACTTTGTGCTGTTCAACGTCCTGTCCATGCCCGTCCAAAAGCGGCTGGACTACACCGCCTTCTATGCCCAGAAGAAGCTCGATGAGGCGAATTACCTGCTGTTCGCGCTGGCGATGCGGCGGATTTCGGCGCTGGATAACGTGCGCAATCCGCGTTCGCGGGCGGACATTCCGCAAGTGCTGCTTGACGCGGACGGCAACATCCATCTCAATTCGCTGACCGCGCAGATGTTCGCCGCGAAAAACGGCGCAGAGCCGACCGTACCCTTCCGCGTGTACGACGACTACCGCGATTTCCGCGCGGCGGGGGCGTATGACTTCGTGACGCTCGCGATTTCGCCGCGGTACGCGCCGAAGGAGGCGGATGGGCTGGTGGAGGTGGTGGGGGAATATATCAAGAAAGAAAAAAATTTTTGTAATGGGTGTTGACAAAATAAAAAACATGTGATATATTAAAGATGTCCTCAATGGAGGAAAAGCGACCTATAAGCAAAGGAGGCGAGTCCAATGGGGCGGCTGGATGATTCAGAAGCAATAGCCGAGCACAATCAAAATAGGAGGAAAACGTATGAAGAAAATGACGGCATTACTGCTTGCGTTGGTTTTGACTTGCTTGTTTGCTACGTCGGCGATGGCGGTAACGGTTACTGGTCCAAAGAAAACGTTCACTGTGGGAACCGGCATTAAGAGTGATGAATCGGATGAGCCGTATCTGGAAATTACGGAGTTCTCCACATCGGGTGCAGGGTATTTCGTTTTCTGGGTCACAAACAATTCCAATGATACGCAGGTGTCGCCTGCATATTATCCTAATAGCGCGGGCGTTAAGACAATTTACTATATGCAGGAAAGCAGAAAAGCTGGCTATGTAAAGGCAAATGTCAGTTATTCGGCTCGAGCCAGAACAAATAGTTCTGTGCCAACAAATGCACAAAGTACACTTGTAGCTGTTTTTGCGCCGTAACGTGATAAATTAAATGAGCGGAAGTGTCCTTTGCGGGATACTTCCGCCTATTGAGTTTTACTTACAGTCTTAACGATTTAAAGAAGGAGAAGCGAATGAAAAAGTTTCTGTCGCTGATGCTCTGCGCCGCTCTGACCCTGTGCGCTTTTGCCGCCTACGCGGAAAATGCAGAACTGAACATTGCCACCAATCAGTATTATGCCTTGATGGAACGCATGGAGCAGTTTGAACAGGAAAGCGGCATCAGCATCACCTGCGAAAAGTCCGTAGACATCATGGACACGATTTCGACCGCCTACGTTATCAAGAATCCCGACATTGATTTGTTTGTTTTCACTGCTTACGACGGCTTATATACCCTCAAAAACATGAAATACTACGCGCCGCTAACCGGCAGCGCGATTTTGCAGGACGCTTTCCAGCATGTCTATCCCGCTCTGCGCCCCGTCTGCACGGATGACGATACGCTGATGGGCTGGATAATAGATGCTTCCCCGATGGGCATGATGGTCTTGACGGAATATCTGGACGAATGGGGAATGAAGTCGCCCGAAACCTTCGACGAACTGCTGGATGTGTGCAACGAAATTCTGGAAGAAGGGCTTCTGCCGGAAGAGACAGGGCTTCTGATGCAGGAATACACCCAGTCGGGCATGATGGACTTGTTCATGAAGTATTACATCATGACCTCCCTGCAGGAGGGACGCAGGCTGGACTTTACGGACGAAACGTTTCTGCATTACGTCCAGCGCATCAAGGACGAACTGCCCGCGGAAGAAGAGCCGCGCATGGCATTTGAAAATATTTTCATGATTCCGGGTGCTTCGTCCGCCCCGTCGCAGATGATTCAATTCGTGCCGCGCATTTTCCCGGAGCAGAACAGCGCGGTTGAAACGTATGTGACCATTGCTGTGGTGAACCCCTACGGCAAGAATCAGGAAGCCGCGATTCAGTTTTTGGAATACTGCGCGACACATCTGACAGATGGAAGTTACTTTATCTATGACAACCTGACCGAGCCGATTGAAAATCCGTCGATGGTGGCGCAGCTGGATGAACTTGCGGAAAAAATCGCACTGCTGGAACAGAAAGCAGATAAAGAGCGCGCGGACGAGGACACCCTGCGCGACTTGCAGGATCAGTACGCAAACATGGAGCAGTGGCGTTATTTCTCTTCGGCGGAGGATATTGCCTACTATCAGGAGATGGCGAAATCGCTGTATGTGTCCGAGGGTTCGCCGCTGACGTATGATGACGCGCTTCAGGTGTTGGTGCAGCGCTATCTGAACGGCGCGTTTGATGCGGCGACGTTCGCGAAGGAATGCCAGAATCATGTGGAAATGATTTACGCGGAAATCGGCGAATAATCAATAGAACCAAAAAACCTCGCGGCATCATCTGTCGCGAGGTTTTTATGTGCAAATCAAATCCCCGTTGCGGATTTCGCGGACGTGGCGATATTCTCCGCGTGGTCGCCAATACGTTCGAGGTTCGTCAGCATGTCCAGATAAATCATGCCGTTCTTCGCGGAACACTTGTGGTTCTTCAAGCGATCCATGTGGTGGCTGCGGAGGGCTTCGGTCGTCGTGTCGATTTCGTCCTCCACGCCCTCCACTTCGCCCAGCAGCGTGTCGTCCGTCACCTGCGCCTTGAACATGTCCAGCGAGCGCTGCACCTGTGCGCGCACAAGGTTCGACAGGCTTTCCAGCTCCTGTACCGCCTTGGGCGAGAATTTCACCTCATCCTGATTCTTCAGCTGCGCGGATTCGAGGATGTTCTGGCTGTGGTCGCCAATGCGCTCCATGTCGTTGACGACGTGGAAGAGCGAGCCGACCAGCTTCGTGTCCTTCTCGGACAGGTCAAGCCCCTTCACTTCCACCAGCGAATCGGTGATTTCGCGGTTCAGGTAGTCCAGCACGTCCTCGTTCCGTGCCAGCTCTTCGGACTTCTTCTCGTCCCACTCGTTGAAGCACTCCATTGCGCGCTGGAAGTTGCCCATCGCGATGCTTCCCATGCGCTGCACCTCGTTGAACAGCTGCGCCACGGCAATCGGGGGCGTTTTGAGCATACGCGCGTCAAAGTAGAGCAGCTTCATTTCCTCGGCGGTCGAGCCGTCGTCCTTGATGATCAGGCAAGCGAGCTTCTCCAGCCAGCTTGCGGCGGGCAGCAGCAGCGCCGTCGTCGTGACGTTGAAGAGAATGTGGACAATGGCGATTTGCAGCTTGAGATTGCCGGGGGAGAGCATCTCGACCCAGCTTGCCAGCGGCAGGCAGCAGGCGATGATGACGAAAATCACTGTGCCGATGACGTTGAAGAGCAGGTGCACCGTCGCCGCGCGCTTGGCGGTGGAGTTTGTGCCCGCGCACGCCAGCAGCGCCGTGACGCAGGTGCCGATATTCTGCCCGAAGAGGATGAAAATCGCGCTGTCCAGCCCAATCAGCCCCTGCGCGACGAGCGTTTGCAGGATGCCGATACTGGCGGCGGAGGATTGCAGGACGGCGGTGATGCCTGCGCCGATCAGCACGCCCAGAATCGGGTTGTTGATGGACGCCATCGCCTTCTGGAAGCCCTCCCACGTCCGCAGCGGCTCCATCGCGCCGGACATGGTGTTCATGCCGATGAACAGGATGCCCAGACCCATCGTGATGGTGCCGAACTGCTTGGCGGTTCTGTACTTGTCGGGAAGATTCGAGAGAATCAGCCCCAGAAACGTGAAGATGGCGGCGAAATCAATCTGCACAGACAGCAGCAGCGACGTGACCGTTGTGCCGATGTTTGCGCCCATAATCACGCCGACCGCCTGTGTCAGGGACATCAGCCCCGCGTTGACAAAGCCTACGACCATGACCGTCGTCGCGGAGGAGGACTGCACCACCGCCGTGATGGTGATGCCCGCGAGCATGGCGAGGAAGCGGTTGCCCGTCACCATGCCCAGCAGCTTTTTCAGCCGTGTACCCGCCGCTTTTTCCAGCGCTTCGCCCATCAGCTGCATCCCGAACAGGAACAGCCCCAGTCCGCCGAACAGGGATAAGACATTCATAATCGTCATGATGGTTCGTTTCCTCCGAGCGTGCCGCAATGCAGCAGAATTCCGCCTGTGCGGGGAAAAATCGCATACATACCTACTTTACCACACTTTGCGCTTGTTTTCAACTGAATTTTACAGATTCACGGAGATTTCAGCGGGGGACAACCCCTCCGTCCCCACCCCGCGCACGAAAAAAGCCGCCCCGAAAGGCGGCTGTGGTTACATCGGCTTGCCGTACTCGTAGAGGGTGTCGCTCGGCAAATCGACATCTTCGTTCCAGAATACGCACGTCCGGCTTTCGTCCAGCTGCACCTGCTGGAACAGCCCGTGTACATCCCGCAAAACGCCGTAGCCGGGCAGGGCAAAATCCTCCTTCACGTCGTACCGCACGCGCCGCCCGTCGTCGAAGGACACGGACAGGCAGTAGTCCGGCAGCGGGGTCACGCTCTTGATGCGTGGAATCATTTTCGCACCTCCTTACAGGGGCGGCAGCTTCCCAATTTTCTGCTCATCCCACATGGTTTGCAACGCCGTTTGGTGCAATTTCAGCCATTCGGTCACAAGTTCCTGTGCCTTTTTGGGCAGGTCGCCTTCTATCATTTCCAAAGTACGAATATTAAATTCTCCCATATACTCGCCGTAAAGCGCATGAATGTGGGACGGCTCATGTTCCTTGGGCTTGAAGAACATTTTGAATAACAATGCCATAAAAGCGGCTAATTTCCGGCACATTCATCCCTCCTATCATGGGTGTCCGGCTGTGCTTCCCACTTTTATTATAGCGGATAGGGAATCAAAAAGCAACTGATTTTTCAGCAGACGCTGTTTACTTCACTTTTCCCTCACCATGTGGTAAAACGTCCCTTCTCCGCTGAGCGTCACCCGCTTCACCGGCTCGCCCACCACCCGGAATCCCGCCTTCTCGTAGCAGCGAACGGCGCGCGTGTTCCACGTCCGCACTTCCAGATACATCGGCTTGCCCGGATACAGCCGCTGGGATAAATCCCACGCCAGCGCCGTCATCTGCGTGCCGTACCCCTGTCCGCAGTGGTCGGGATGCGCCCCGATGCCGAAAAACACCTCGCTGCCCTCATCGGACAGGTTCACGAAGCCCACCAGCGTTTCGCCATCGTAAAAGGAATAGAAATTGTTTGCCGGATTCGCGAAACCGTATCCGTGCTTCTTCTGCTCGGCATACGGCGGATTGTTGTACATCGCGTATTCGCCGGGGTACTGCCACGCGCAGATGGCTTCCTTCTCGGCTTCGGTGGTCGGATGATACGTCAGCATGGGCGTTTTCCTCCTTGGGGATATTTCTGATTATGCAAAAAACCGGAGGCAGCCTGCACCGCCCCCGGTCAAATCCTCGATTATTGCAGCACAATGCCTTCCGCTTCCAGCTCCGCGCGGGTGCAGAGCCGCAGCGTCACATAGTTCTGCTGGCAGATGATGTAGCCGCCGCCTTCACGCGTGTCCTTGTTCTCCAGCGTCACGATGCCCTGCGCGATGCAGTCGTGGTCGGCGCAGCTGGCGTCGGTCATCTCGATGCTCGTCTCCGTGACGTGGATGATGTTTACGCACACGCCGTGGATCAGCCGGTAGTACCCATCCTCCAGCAGCGGAATCGGCTCGTACGTCTTTGTGCCGACTGTCACAAGCAGGAACGCGACGGCTTCCGACGGGTCGCGAACCGCGCTTGCCATCGGGGAGGGCGCGATGCCGGGGTCAGTGCCGCGCGTCGCCGGGTTCAGCTTCGCGAAGCTCAGCGATTCGTTCGATGCCGCCAGAATCGCCTGCGCGTCGGCGAGGGTTTCCTGCGTCGTCGTCAATTCCGCCTCTGTCGCGGCCAGGGTTGCCTTTGTGGCTTCCAGCTCCGTCGTGGCGGTGGTCAGGCTGTCCTTCGTCGCGGCGAGTTCGGATTCCTTCGCGGTCAGGGTGTCCTTCGTCGCGGTGAGTTCGGCTTCCTTCGCGGTCAGGGTGTCCTTCGTCGCGGTGAGTTCGGCTTCCTTCGCGGTCAGGGTGTCCTTCGTCGCGGTGAGTTCGGTTTCCTTCGCGGTCAGGGTGTCCTTCGTCGCGGTGAGTTCGGCTTCCTTTGCGGTCAGGGTGTCTTTCGTCGTCGTGAGCTCGGCTTCGGTGGCGGTCAGCGCCGTCTTGGTGTCGGACAATTCCGTCGTGGCGGCGGCAAGGGTGTCCTTCGTCGCGGTCAGCTCGGTTTCAGTGGCGGACAGGCTGGTTTTCGTGTCGGACAGCTCCGTCTGCGCGGCAGTCAGCGTGTTCTTCGTCTCCGACAGATCAGCTTCCGTCGCGGCGAGCGCTTCCTTCGTGTTCTCCAGTTCATATTCCTTTGCCGGCAGGGATGCTTTCAGCGTGTCCAGTTCGTTCTGCGTGGTGGACAGCGTGTCCTTCACTGCCGCCAGTTTGGTCTGGGTGATCATCAGCGTGTCCTTCGTGGATGCCAGCGTGGTGTCGCGGCTGTTCAGGGCAGTCTGCGTTTCTGCGAGGGTGGCTTCGGTGGACGCGAGGGTGTCCTTTGTGGCGGACAGTTCGGTTTCGCGGTCAGCAAGCGTGCCCTGCGTTTCTGCGAGGGTGGCTTCGGTGGACGCGAGGGTGTCCTTTGTGGCGGACAGTTCGGTTTCGCGGTCAGCAAGCGTGCCCTGCGTTTCGGCGAGGGTGGCTTCGGTAGACGCGAGGGTGTCCTTTGTGGCGGACAGTTCGGTTTCGCGGTCAGCAAGCGTGCCCTGCGTTTCGGCGAGGGTGGCTTCGGTAGACGCGAGGGTGTCCTTTGTGGCGGACAGTTCGGTTTCGCGGTCAGCAAGCGTGCCCTGCGTTTCGGCGAGGGTGGCTTCGGTGGATGCAAGGGTGGTCTGGGTATCCGTCAAGGCGGCGGCGGTCGTGTCCAGCGTGGTCTGCGTGTCCGCGAGGGTGGCTTCGGTGGATGCGAGGGTGTCCTTCGCGGCGGACAGGCTGTTTTCGGTGTCCGCTAAGGTGGATTGGGTGGAGGACAGCGCGCTCTGCGTGTCCGTCAGCTGATTCCGGGTGTCCGTCAGCGAATTGTGGCTGACGATGAGACCGGCGCCAAGTGCGATGGAGGAAACTGCCAGCACGATGGCGGCAATCATCCAGATGATGGTCTTTTTCCGGGCGGCAATGGGGCTCATAGCAATCCTCCTAACAAACGACGAAAATGGGCAGAAACCTTCCGTTTTTTCCAGTTTACCACCATCGGGGGAAGTTGTCAATCTCGAATTTCGCGGAAGCACAAAAAACGCCCCTCCGCCGACAAAAGCAGAGGGGCAGGGGAAGGCGGATTAGGGCACCACCGCACAATTCGGCGGCGCGTCTGACGATGTCTTTTCCGCCATCTGCGGCATGCAAATTCCTCGATTTACCTCCAGTAAACCTTCGAAATTTGCATTTGCATCTGACGAAAAATCCATTCGCCAGCCGACCACCTCATTTGTGCGGTGTTACCCTTACTTCTTCAGTTCAATCCCTTGTCCCTTCAGCCGCGCAACCACGCCGTCAACAACCGCCTGCACTTCGTCGCGGGTGAGCGTGCGCTCCGGGTGCGAGAAGGAGAGGCGAATCGTGATGGTCTTGCCGGTGATGTCGCTGTATGTGCCCAGCACGGTCACTTTCTGCACCAGCGGGGAGTTCTCCGCCTTCACCGCGTCCAGAATCGGCTGGCAGCGATTGACCACGAAGGTCAAATCCTGCTCCATGCCGGGGAAGCGGGACGGCTCGCGGTAGACGATGGGCGCGGGCGCGATGGACGCAAGCGCTTCCATGTCGATTTCGGCAAACACAATTGCCGCCTTCTTGTCGATGTTCTTGCCGACAACCGGGTGCGCCACGCCGATTTCGCCGAGGTCAACGCCGTCCAGCACGATGGCGTTCAGGTTCTTCGGATGCTCATAGGAGTGGGTCGCGGTCATTGCGTGGAAGGACAAATCCTTGTGCAGGATGTCGCTCACGGCGACGCACAGCATGTCGCGCAGGCGGAAATACAGCGTTTCCACGTTATCGACCTTGCTGAAGAGCGTCACGCACAGCTTCTTGTGTTCCTTCGCCAGGTTGTTCTCGTCCACGCCATCGACGACGTGACCGATTTCAAAGATGCCGAACGACGGCGCATAGCCCGTGTTGACCTTCACCTGGCACAGCTGGGTGGGAATCATGGAGCGGCGCAGCGTCTCGATGTTGGGGTTGGAGGCGTTGAGCAGCTTCACGTTGTCCTCGACGGCGATGCCGAGCTTCTTGTAGTCGTCGGCGTACTGCCAGATGTAGGAGTGCACCTCGTGCAGCGAATAGCGCTTGACGAGGATGTCCTTCAATTTGTCCTCGACCGTCTTTTCGGTGGACATGCGAACCGGGTAGAGCGGGGATTCCGCCGTGTGCAGGTCGAAGTTGTCGTAGCCGTAAATGCGGGTGATTTCCTCGATGATATCCGCCTTGATGGTTACGTCCTTCGTCGCGCGCCAGGAGGGGACGTCCGCAGTGAAGGAATCGCCATTGCGCGTCATGCCGAAGCCCAGCGCGGTCAGCGTGTGCATGATTTCGTCGGAGGAGATGTTGATGCCGGTATAGCGGTCAACAAACGCCTTGTCAAAGGACAGCTGCACCTTCGGATAGTGGAAGGCGTACTCGTCGGTCAGGCGGGAGGTGACGCGCATTTCCGGGTCGTATTCCTGGAGGAGCTTGACGAAGCGGGCGATGGCGACGGTCGTCATTTCCGGGTCAAGGCTCTTTTCGTAGCGGGCGGAGGCGTCGGTGCGGTGGGCGAGGCGGACGCTGCTCTTGCGGACGGAAGCCGCGTCGAAGGTCGCGGATTCCAGCGTCAGGCTCGTCGTGTCATCGACGATTTCGCTGTCCAGACCGCCCATGATGCCCGCGATGGCAACCGGCTTGTCGCCGTTGCAGATCATCAGCGTGTTCGGGTCGATGGTGCGCTCCACTTTGTCCAGCGTCTGGAAAGGGAAGCTCTCCGGGAAGCGGCGGATGCGGATTTTCTCCACCTTGCGGCTGTCGAAGGCGTGCATCGGCTGCCCCATTTCCAGCATCAGATAGTTCGTCAGGTCGGCGAGGAAGTTGATGTCGCGCATACCGCAGTAGTTCAGGCGGATACGCATCGCCATCGGGCTGACGTGGCGGTTGATGTTCTCCACCCGCAGGCAGGAGTAGCGCTGGCACAGCGGGTCTTCAATCTTCATGTCGATGGCGGGCAGATTGTTGTACGCCGCCAAATCCGCCACGGGCAGGGCTTTCAGCGGACGGCCGGACAGGGTGGAGAATTCGCGCGCCATGCCGTAGTGCCCCCACAGGTCGGGGCGGTTCGTCAGGGACTTGTTGTCCACCTCGAAGATAATGTCGTCAATGGGGTAGAGCGCCTTCAAGTCCGTGCCGCAGGGAACATCCTCCGGGATGACCATGATGCCGGAATTGTCGTCGCTGATGCCGATTTCCTTCTCCGAGCAGCACATGCCGTAGGACGTGTACCCGGCGAGCTTGCGCGGGCTGATGGTGATGTCGCCCAGCTGCGCGCCCACCTTCGCGAACGCGGTTTTCATGCCCAGCTGCACGTTCGGCGCGCCGCAGACCACGTCGGTCAGCTGCCCGTCGCCCGCGTCCACCTTCAGCAGGTGCAGCTTGTGGGATTCGGGGTGATTCTCTACGCTGACGATCTGCGCGGCGACAACGCCGGACAAATCCGCGCCCTTGTGGAAAATTTCATTCTCAACTTCCGCCGTGGACAGGGAGAACTGGCGAATCAGCGCCATTTTGTCAAGACCCGTCAGGTCAACGAAGTCGGAAATCCAGTTCATTGAGATCAGCATGTTCGTCTTTCCTCCGCATTACTCGTCGTCCGTGAACTGCGCCAAGCGCGTCAGGCTGCCGCTGTTCAGGTCGCGAATGTCCTTCACGCCGTACTTCATCATGGCAAGGCGCGTCATGCCCAAGCCGAACGCGAAGCCGGTGTACTGCTCCGGGTCGATGCCGCCGGCTTTCAATACTTCGGGGTGAATCATGCCGCAGGGGCACAGTTCCAGCCAGCCGGAATGCTTGCACGACGGGCAGCCCGTGCCGCCGCAGATGAGGCAGGAAATATCCAGCTCAAAGCCCGGCTCAACGAACGGGAAGAAGCCCGGACGCAGGCGGACTTTGATGTCCTTGCGGAACACCTCGCTCAGCATCGTTTTCATGAAGTAGATCAGGTTCGCGATGGAAATGTCCTTGTCCACCATGATGCCTTCCATCTGGAAGAACGTGTTCTCATGGCAGGCGTCGGTCGCCTCGTTGCGGAAGCAGCGGCCGGGGAAAATCGCCTTAATCGGCACGCCGTCGTTCACCAGCGCGTCGCGGTAGCGGCGGTAGATGGCGTTCTGGGCGGCGGAGGTCTGCGTCTTGAGCAGCTGCCCGTTGTCCAGATAATAGGTGTCCTGCATGTCGCGCGCGGGGTGGAACTTCGGAATGTTCAGGCTCTCGAAGCACTCGTAGTCCGTCACCACCTCGGCGTAATCCTCCACCGTGAAGCCCATCGACTTGAACACCTGCTCGCACTGGCGCTGCACCAGCGTAATCGGGTGATACGACCCGCGGGTCATGTCCGGCGGCATGGAGATGTCAAATTCGGGCAGGGCGTTGATTTCGCGCTGCAATTCCTGTGCCTTGAGCGCTTCCAGCTTTTCCGCCAAGGCGACGGTGATGGCGGTTTTCAGCTCGTTCGTCTCGCGCCCGACGGTCTTTTTCTGCTCGTCGGTCAAGCTGCCCATGCCCTTGAGCGCGTCGGTCACTTTGCCCTTGCGGCCGAGGTAATTCACGCGCAGGGCTTCCAGATCCACCATGTTGGCGATCTTCTTCAGCTCGGAATCAAAGCTGCTTTTCAGGGCTTCGATCTTCTCGTTCATTCCGGATGTTCCTCCTTACAGTTGGATGAAAAAAGCCCGTCCCATCGTTTGATGAGACGGACTGAATCCGCGGTACCACTCGTCTTGCGGCAAAGGAAAAAATCCGATTGCCGCCGCTTGATGGGCGATAAGGCTGCCCACGCCGAAAAACTCACGGGATGAAGGTTCACGCCGTGCGCCCTGCCGCCTCGCACCACCCGGCGGCTCTCTGATATCCTATTTCCTGCATTCGCCTGTGCCATCTGCTCGCGCCTTTTTCCTTCTGGCGTCCGCTCGTTCCACTTAGCGTAGCGCTGCTACGCTGCGTTTCACTCCCGTTAGCCAGCAGAAAAAATTCGCTTCGCATCTTGGCACATTCTCATTTGAAAATAGGAAGGGGACTTGCACGCGCTACTGTTTCCCGGTCATCGCTTCCAATATTTCGCTGACTTTCGTCGGCACGCTCTATCTTACCATAGGTTGAGGCGTTTTGCAAGGGGGCAAATTCGGAAATTGGAATTCGGAATGCGGAATAAAAAGCGCACGGAAGTGGAACTCTTTCCATCTTACAGGCGAACAAACCATGAATTTTTCCGATTTATTATTTACAAGCCATTTTTTTGTGCTATACTGTAAGATGCGTTATCATGTAAAGCGCGATTCAGGCGCTTGCGTGAAAGTCCGCGCGGGGGAGGGACAAAATGCCCTCCGCACAAGGCGCGGCAGGGAACTTCGCGCACAATCGCGCGGAAGAAAGGAAAGGAAGCCGGATGAGCAACAGCCGTCCACCCTATGATGGCGCCGGGGACGCCGGACAGAATCCTCAGCAGCCCGGTTTTTCGCAGGGCAATTATCCGCCGGCGCAGGGCTATGCCCCGAATGGCGGCTACGCGCCCAATGATGCCTATGGTCAGGGCTACGCGCCGCAAAACGGCTATGGGCAGCCGCAATATGGTCAGCAGGGGTATGCGGACTATCAACAGCCCTATGGTCAGCAGGGATATCAGCAGCCCTATGGTCAGCAAGGTTATCAGCAGCCGTATGGGCAGGGCTACGAGCAGCAGGGTTATCAGCAGCCGTATGGGCAGCAGGGCTATCAGCAGCCATACGCCCAGCAGCCTTATCAGCAGCAGCCGTATGACCAGCAGGGGTTTGTGCAGCCCGGCGGGTATCAGCAGCCCTACGAGCAGCAGGGGTATCAGCAGGGGTACAGCCAGCAGAATCCGCAGGAAACGGATTTGCCGCCGGAGCAGCAGTACGCGCAGTATACGCCGGACGGTCAGCGCGTGTACCCGACGTCGGGGCGCAGCGGCTTCCGGGTGCAGCCGGCGGCGCACAGGAAAATTCCGTGGGATACGATTGCAAAAGTATTGATGTTCGGCGTGCTGCCGATTCTCTTCATTTTGAGCATGGTGTTTGCGTGGACGGCGGTGAAGTGGATCGTCCTCGTCGGCGCGGTGGCGAGCATCGCCGCGCTGTGGCTCCGCGAGCTGGTTACGCCCAACGCGCGGCTGGTGCTGTCGCTTTTGCTGGCGTCGGCGGCGGTCGTCTGCCTCGTCAGCGCACTGGCGACGAATGCGGCGGACAATCAGAACCCCGCGCAGCCGAATCAGTCCGGCCAGATGCAGCAGGGGAGTACATCGGGCAATAACCTCGATGTCAACCTGACCGCGACGGACACGCCCAATCCCGCGCCCACGCCCACCGCGACGCCTGTGGATGACTCCGAGGAGTGCTACGCGCAGCTGCATTCCTTCTTCACGCTGTGGAAGAACAACGCCATCAGCCAAATGGTCAACCTGACGGCCCCGTCGTGGCGCAGCAGCATCAAGGGCGGCACCGACGCGGTGACGCAGAAGCTCTTCGGCGAGGTGCTGACCAATCGCACGCCCGTCAGCTGGGATTTCACGGCCATCACGGGCACATCGAACGACATCGCCCGCATGGTGACGGTGCGCGCCGTCATCAACAAGAACAACACCCTGGGCGAAAGCATCTACCTGTGGAAGGTGCGCATGGTCAAGGAGGACGGCGTGTGGTACGTTGACCCCGCGACGCTGCAAAGCAACGAGCAGGAAAGCACCGCCACCCCGACCAACGCCCTTGCCACCCAGCCCGTGCTGAACACCAGCCATCCGGACTTGATTCTCTACTACAACCAAAACGGCGGAACGTATTACCACATCGACCCGAACTGCGCGTCCATCAATCAGCGGTATCGCCCGCTGACGGCATCCTTCAAGTGGACGCAGATTGACGACGAACCGTACAAAAACCTGGAGCAGTGCAAGGTGTGCGGCGCACCCCTGCGCGAAGACAAGAGCAACTGATACTCACATATAATATTAGGAGGACAACACGATGGACACCAATGCCAAGCTGTATCAAGACATGACGAAGATTCTCGTCAAGCGTGAGGACATCCAGAAGGCCGTTGCCCAGCTGGGACGGGAAATCACCCACGACTATCAGGGACGCGATCTGGTGATGGTCTGCATTTTGAAGGGCGCGAGCGTCTTCTTCTCCGACCTCATCCGCGAAGTCGATTTGCCCGTGACGCTGGATTTCATGGCGCTTTCGAGCTATCGCAACTCCACCAAGTCCTCCGGCGTGGTCAATCTGGAGAAAGACCTGTCCGTGTCCATCAAGGGGCGCGACGTGCTGATTGTGGAGGACATTGTGGACAGCGGCAACACGCTGTTCTACCTCGGCAAGTACCTGATGGGCCGCGGCGCGTCCTCCATCCGCATTGCGACGCTGCTGGACAAGCCCGACCGCCGCAATCCCGAACACAACCTGACGGTGGATTACCACTGCTTCAAGATTCCGGATGAGTTCGTCGTCGGCTACGGGCTGGATTTTGCCGAGAAGTACCGCAATCTGCCGGACATCGGCGTGCTGGACAGCCGCGTGTACGGCGCGGCGCGCGAATAAATCAGCCGATTCTTCCCCAAATAAAGATAAAATTTTTGTAAAGATGGATTTTTCCGCACACGTCATTCGTCTATATGGGTATACGCCGCAACAGGCGGATGGCGCTGGAACGGAAGGAGGATGCTCGCATTGAAGAAGTCTCGCGGGATGTTCGGCTACGTCGCGGTTTTGCTGCTGATGGTGCTCACCATTTCGATGCTGTTCACCAACGGCTTTGGCAGCAATATCCGTGACCGCCGCATCACCTATCCCCAGCTGCTGACGATGATTGAGGAGGGGCAGGTTCGCTCCGTCGCCATCCGCGGCACGTCGCTGGTGGGCGTGACGACGACAACAACGGTCGCCGACGCGGATTTCCCTGACAAGAACTACGATTTTGAAACCACCATCGGCGCTGATTTCATCGTCACCGCGCGGCAAATGCAGGCGGCGAAGCTTGATAAGCCGCTGGACGAGGTGTCCGTCAAGGATTTGGCGTTCACCATCATCTACCGTCAGCCGCTGACCACCCCGTGGTGGTATGATTTGATTCCGCTGGCGATTTCGCTGGTGCTCTGCGGCGTGATGTTCTGGCTGATTATGCGCGCGCAGACCGGCGGAAACGGCAAGGTGATGAACTTCGGCAGAAGCCGGGCGCGCATCCATGACCCGAACAAGAACAAGGTGACGTTCGCCGACGTCGCGGGCGCGGAGGAAGAGAAGGAAGAACTCAAGGAAATGGTGGACTTCCTGCGCAACCCCAAGGCGTACATTGACATGGGCGCACGCATCCCCAAGGGCGTGCTGCTCATCGGCCCGCCCGGCACGGGCAAAACCCTGCTGGCAAAGGCGGTTGCGGGCGAGGCGGGCGTGCCGTTCTTCTCCATTTCCGGCTCTGACTTTGTGGAGATGTTCGTGGGTGTGGGCGCGAGCCGCGTCCGTGACCTGTTCGACCAAGCCAAGCGCGCTGCCCCGTCCATCATCTTTATTGATGAGATTGACGCGGTGGGTCGCCATCGCGGCGCGGGTCTGGGCGGCGGACACGACGAACGCGAGCAGACGCTGAACCAGCTGCTGGTCGAGATGGACGGCTTCGCAATCAACGAGGGCGTTATTGTCATGGCGGCGACGAACCGCCGCGATATTCTTGACCCCGCGCTGCTGCGTCCCGGCCGCTTTGACCGCACGATTCTCGTCAATTACCCCGATATGGCGGGGCGTGTTGCCATCCTGAAGGTGCACGCCAAGGGCAAGCCCCTTGCGGATGATGTGGATTTGGAGAATATCGCCAAGCGCGTGCCTTTCTCCACCGGCGCGGAGCTGGAAAACATCATGAACGAAGCCGCGATTCTGGCGGCGCGCGGGCGCTTGAAGGCCATCAATCAGCAGACGCTGGTGGAGGCAATCTCCCGCGTGCAGATGGGCCCGGAGAAGCGCAGCCACAAGGTGACGCAGCGCGACAAGCGCATGGTCGCCATCCACGAGGCGGGTCACGCCATCGTCGGGCACGTCCTGCCCAACTGCGACGAGGTGCACCTGATTACCATCGTCCCGCGCGGGCAGGCGGGCGGCTACACGCTGTCCCTGCCGACGGAAGAGGACGATTTGCAGACTTACAGCCAGCTGATGGACTTCGTGGCGATGGGGCTGGGCGGTCATGCCGCGGAGCAGCTTTATCTGGGTGAGTTCACCACCGGCGCAACGAGCGACCTGAAGAAGGCGACGGAGGTCTGCCGCCGCATGGTGACGCAGTTCGGCATGAGCGAAAAGCTGGGCCCGGTCTATCTTGACGGCGATCAGGAAGTGTTCGTCGGCATGGAGTTTGGGCAGAGCCGCGGGTACAGCGAAGAAATGGCGGCGCGCATCGACGCGGAAGTCAAGCGCCTGCTGGAGGAATGCTACCAGAAGGCGGTGGACGCCCTGAGCGCCAACCGCGACCGCATGGAGAAGCTGGTGGACGCGCTGCTCAAGTACGACACCATCAGCCGCCGCGAGTTCGTCACCCTGATGGAAACGGGCGCGCTGCCGGATATTCAGGATGCCGACACCCGCACCACGGGCGATGTGATGATGCAGGATATGGCGGACGAAAAGAAGGAAGAAAGTTCCGAAAAGTCTGCCGAAACGCCTGAAAAGAGCGCGGAAACGCCCGAAAAGACGGCGGATGCGCCCGAAAAGACGGCGGATGCGCCCGAAAATCACCCGGATGCCCCCCATGAAGCCTGATTTGCACACCCACACCACTTCCTCCGACGGGCTGCTTACGCCCGCGGAGCTGGTGGCGCTGGCGGACAAGCACCGCGTGACGCTCCTTGCCGTGACCGACCATGACACGTTTGACGGCGCGGCGCAGCTGCTGGGAAAACCCGCGCCGATGCCGATTCTGCAAGGTGTCGAATTGTCCCTGCGCGATATGCCCGGTCTGCACCTGCTCGGCTACGGGCGCGGGACGGATACGCCCCTGCACCGCAAGGTTCGGGCGCTGTCCCAAATGCGGCTCGGACGCGCGCGGCAGATGGTGGAGAAGCTGAACGCGCTGGGCTATCCGCTGGATTACGACGAAATCGCCTGCGAAGCCAAGGGCAGCGTCGGTCGGCCGCATATCGCCCGCGCGATGGTCAGCCGCGGCTATGTGGTGGATACGCGCGAGGCGTTTGACCGCTTTCTGGCGGATGGCGCACCTGCCTATGTGGCGGGGGAGCGCTTGAGCATGGCGGAGGCGCTGCCGCTGATGCAGGAAAGCGGATTCGTGCCCGTTCTGGCGCACCCGATGGAGCTGGAGAAAATCGGCGCGCTGCTGCGCCATCTGCTCGGCGTTTGGCAGGAGCAGGGCTTGCGGGGCGTTGAGGTTTACCACCCGTCCGCCGGACGCGCCACGCCCCTGCTGGATTTGACCGCGCGGCGCATGGGCTTTCTGGTCACCGGAGGCAGTGACTTCCATGGCGATGGCGACCGCCACGGCATGGTCGGCTGCACCGCGCCGATGTGGGCGAGGGCGGCAGATGATGTGGAGAAATTGCTGCAAGCAGTGGAAGCTGCTGAAATCATGTGATATAAGATGAAGAAATACCGAATTGCCATCAGAAAGGGGTGCTGAAACCATGTCCGAATTCAACGACAACAGGCAGCCGCGCCGCCGCCGCACGCAGCTGAACGCGGCGCAGTATGCCGGGCAGCAGACGCTGGACAACAGCATCCCCCTTATCCGCACGGAAGACGCGCCCATGCAGCCGACAAATCCGCCGCGCCGGAATCCGCAGCCGCCCCCGGCGCAGCAGAGCGCCAATCCGCCCATGCAGCCGATGAGCGCGGCTCAGCCGATGGGTGCGGCTCAGCCGATGAGTGCGGCTCAGCCGATGCGCCCGCAGGGGATGAATCAGCCGGGGCAGGGGAGCCAATATGCGCAAAGCGGGCAAATGCGCGGCTTCCGCGGCGTGCAGGGGACGCCCATGCAGCCGCAGCAGGGCTGGAACAACGGCGTGCAGCCGCTCGATGCGGCGCACCAATTGGAGCAGTTCCCGTGGGGGCAGCATCAGCAAAACATGAACACCGGGCGCAATCAGCCGATTCGCGGCGGGCAGATGATGCCGAATCAGCCGATGAATCCGCAGCACCCGCAGAATCCGCCGTATCCGCAGCAGAATTATGGCGGATGGCAGCAGCCGATGTATCCGGTGAATTTTCCGCAGTATCCGGCGAACGGCAATGGCGGAAGCGGCGGCAATCATCCGCCGACGGGGCTGGGGGGCTTCAACCCGGAGCATCGCGAGCCGAAGAACGAGCCTGTCCGCCGCAAGCCGTCGGGCCAAAAGCTGCTCAAGCGCATCCTGTTCTGCGCGTGCGCGGTGGCGGTAATTTGCGGACTGGTCGCGGCGGGCGGCGCCATCAGCAATGCCATCCAAGAGCAGAACGAGCGGGAAGCGCTGGTCGCGTCGGTGACGGCGTATGACGACAAGTACGTCCCGAACGTGTATGTGGACGGCATCCACCTCGGCGGCATGACCCGCGCGGAGGCGGAAGAGGCGGTCACGGCGCACGCGAATCAGCAGCGCGACGCGTGGAAGGTGCGCCTGATGTACGCCGGTCAGCTGGTGAGGGAAATCACGAGCGCCGACCTGAACATGACCGTCGATGTGCAGGAAGCCCTCGACGCGGCGTGGCAGCCGGGGCACACAGAAGGCGGCATTGACGCGCGCAAAGCCACGATGGACGCGCTGGCGGAAAATCCCTACGAGGGGTATTCCGCCACGCCCAGCGGCGACAATGTGGTGATTGACAACATCCTGCTCAGCATCGCGCAGCAGGCGTACATCCAGCCGGTGGATGCGCATATTATCTTCGATTACAACAATTTCAACAATCCGCTGACGATTCAGCCGGAAACGGTCGGACGCTATATGGACACGACCGAGGCGAAAAATCAGGTGTACCAGATGATGTCGTCCCTGGTCAGCGGCGAGGTGGAGCTGACGACGCGCGAGCTTCAGCCGACCACGACCAAAGCCATGCTGGAGCCGCAGATTCAGCTGCGCGCGACGGCGTACACCCCGATTTCGACCACCAGCACGGAGAACCGCAACCTGAACATTCAGGTGGCGTTCGAGCGCATCAACGGCAAGATGCTTGCAGCGGGCGAAACATTCTCCTTCAATACGGTTGTGGGCAAGCGCACGAAGGCAAACGGCTTCTATGAAGCGATTGAGTACGCGTATGGCGATCAGCGCATGGGCTACGGCGGCGGCGTGTGTCAGGCGAGCACGACGATGTACCTCGCGGCGGCGAAGGCGAACATGACGATTCTCAAGCGCGAGCCGCACTCCGACGCGGTGGGCTACACCGACTACGGCAAGGACGCGACGGTATCCGACAACCGCATTGACTTCAAGTTCCGCAACGACACGAACAGCACGATTTTCATCGTCGCGACGGTGATGAAGGACAGCCGCTACGACAAGTCGCACAAGGTGTGCGTGGTGTCGATTTACGGCGAGAGCCTCGGCAAGGGCGTGAAGTACGAGCTGGAAACGGTGACGGTGCAGACCCTGCCCGCCCCGACTGAGCCGGAATACCGCAAGGACACGAACCACACCTACGCCACCTATGTTGACCAAGAGTACACCTACCGCAAGGCAACCGACGGCTGTGTGGTGGAAAGCTACCTGGTGAAGTATGTGGGCGGCGCGGAAACCGAGCGCAAGCTGATGTACACCGACACCTACAAGGCAAAGAGCGAAATCATCTACGTCGGCACGGTGGAGCGGACGGAAGAGGGGCAATGACCAGAGGCTTTGCCTCTGGACTCCAGCAGGGGCGCTGCCCCTGCACCCTGCAAGGGAGTTCCTCCCTTGACCCTTTTTCGCGATTGAGTTGGT
>ERZ772867.1553-NODE-1553-length-25553-cov-19.092988_pt1 | contig 25553 bp, 32 predicted proteins | sample MGYA00511341_ERZ772867 | MGnify/ENA primary metagenome ERZ772867 (study PRJEB29015, sample SAMEA2737707) | human gut metagenome | biome: human gut; feature: human-associated habitat; material: faeces | place: China | collected 2012 ... | reverse complement strand
AGGACGGAAAGAAGAAAATCCGGCAGTTTGAGAACCGGGAAAAGATGTTGCGTCAAAAGCTATCCAAAGAGGAACGCAGAACACGCAGCCACCGCCTTATCGTCCGGGGCGCAGTCTTTGAAAGTATTGTGCCGGAAGCAAAGAACATGACCGACGAGGAAGCCACAGCACTTCTCCGGCTTGCCTTGACGAGTGAACCAGCGCGGGAATATCTGAAAAAACGAGCAGAGGGAGCGACAAGCTGAAAATCCCTTAGGAACTAAGGGCGCACTTATACACCCTTGCGGGCGTGTGCGCTCTGCCGAGGGCTTATCTCCGCACAGGGGACTTCCCCCGCGCTCCGATATATGTGAAATTATGTCACAGTTGTTTGTTCCCGTGGCATTATTTAGCGCATAACCCCCAGTGTTATTACTTTTACAGGAAAAAATTCTTGTCCGTGCACCATTGCTTGGCGAATCAATTCGCCAAGTCTGATCAAGACTGTCTGAGACTCGTGCTTTAATATATACATTGCGTCGCGCAGTTGGTGTGCCATCAGCAGTCATATAAAGACCTTCGCCACCATGGGATTGAAGAGTATAATTTGCCATGATTTAACCTCCTATTATTTTTATATCTGGGCTCATTCTTTACAACGTCTTTTACAAACGGTAAAATAATGATAAACAATCAAACTTATCTTGATAATCGTATGAAAGGGGCAGCATAAATGAAATCTAAATTGCTTTTGGCAGTTGCCTTTTTGTCAATTGTCTTGACTTCCTGTACAGCAAAAGCTCCTGTCCCGTCCAGCGCGTCCGATCCCGGGGAAACAGCCGTGCCAACCACAGAACATCCTATCCCGTGGTTGGACAGAACACTCGAGTATCTGCCGGAAGTACTCCCTGAGCAATACAGGGAAGTATTGTCTCCTTGGGATCCCTACACGAGAGCGCTTCTAACGGACGGTGTAGTGATCGTTGCGCCGGATATGAAATTTTCCAGTTTGCCTCAGAACTTCCGGGATACCCTGAAATGTATAGATAGCGACCTTCCTTATGGTCAGTACCTGGATGCGGATGTTCAGGAATTTCAAGATGTGCTCTGCTCAGTCTATGAGAACGACGATTTGCAGATCATAACGGCATACTTTGACCCGCTGAAAGAGGACCTCTATTCTGATGCCGGGATCGAATATATTCGGGTTGTTCACGCACGATCGGATCATTTTTGTACATACCAAGGGGTTCGACTGGGTGATTCGGCGGAAACTTATACAAGTCAAGACGCAGGTACATCGATTTCCACCGGGACACCGTATATGACCTATGTGACAGACGATGGCAAGCTGGCGGATCTGTTTTCCAGTTCTTTTGCTGAGATATCTAGTCTCAAGGATAGAGTTGCTGACATTTCTTTTGTAAAAGATTAAAAACTCGACTCCATTAGCACTACTATGTTGGAGTTTCGCTATTTTACTGCATCGAATTTCCTCCTCCTTACTTTCTACAATGGCGAGTTAAAGGATGCATCTACTGCATTGCCTTCATTCATGTATTGATTGGATAAGCCAAAACATTACATGCATAAGGCCATTTGCACAGTATGCGGTCAGGCCTATGGCGGTTTTGCTGCCCATAGTCTGACCAAGACCGAAGCCAAGGCTGCGACTTATACAGAAACCGGCAATAATGAATACTACACCTGCTCTGTTTGCCAGAAGGTCTTTAAGGATGCGGCTGGTACACAGGAAACCACTGTTGAAGCGGAGACGATTGCAAAGCTGACCCGTCCGTCCTCCGGCGGCTCCAGTAGCCATGGGGATCGTGATCCCAGCTATGCAGTGACCGCACCCAGCACCAAGAACGGCGATGTGACCGTCAGCCCCAAGAACGCTTCCAAGGGCGACCGCGTGACCATCACCGTGACCTCAGATAAGGGCTACGAGTTGGACAAGCTCATCGTCAAGGACGCCAGCGGCAATAAGCTCAAGCTCACCGATAAAGGCAACGGCAAGTATACCTTCACTATGCCCGGCAGCAAGGCCACTGTTTCCGCTGAGTTTGTCGAGGAACAGGCGGCTCCATCTTTGCGGATGTTCCCGCCGATGCGTATTATGCCAAGGCTGTAGAATGGGCTGTGAAGAAGGGCATTACCAACGGCAAGGCTAACGGCCTGTTCGGCTCCAACGATTCCTGCACCCGCGCTCAGATCGTCACCTTCCTGTGGCGCGCCGCCGGTTCTCCTGCTCCCAAGGGTACGGCTAAGGTTCCTGCTGACGTACTCCCTGGCAGCTACTGCTATGACGCAGTGGCATGGGCGCTGGAAAACGGTATCATCAACGGCCTGGCTGACGGCACCTTCGGGGTTAACAACACCTGCACCCGCGGCCAGAGCGTGACCTTCCTGTACCGTGCGATGGGCACCGCTCCCACTACGGTGAACGGATTTACCGATGTGGCGGCTGATTCCTTCTGCGCTGACGCTGTTGCGTGGGCTGTGGAAAACGGTGTGACCAACGGCACATCCGCTACGACGTTCAGCCCCAATAACGGCTGCACCCGTGCCCAGATTGTTACCTTCCTGTATCGCGCCTATCAGGGCAAATAAGGGGCATCAGCCTATATAATGCAAAGCGAGGCCACCGGAAATTATCCGGTGGCCTCATGCTCTGCTCATGAACGGTATTTGGTTGATGCCCCTCTGCGGGGGTGCCTTTCTCTACCCCGCTTCTGTAAACAAGCAATTTATTGTACCGGCTGATTGACTAAGCCAACGAACAGTGGCAATCCATCATAGCCAGTGATGGCAAACAGGAACGGACGGTCCAGTACAAAATCCATTTCCTCTTCCGGAGGCGCTGCAGCTCCGGCCATCATCATCACGGTATATGCCGCCGCGGTCACACCCTCTTCGTCGATGGCCACACGAGCCGCATGGTCGGCTTTGGAAAGGAAGATCTCTGCAACTTCCGAAGTCATGGGGCTGAAATCGGCCACTGTGACATCAAATACATCCGTGACACCGAGGGCACGAAGGCCGTCTCCCAGGTCAAAATCAGAGACGACGTCAAATTTGGGAACGGACATATTCACGATCAGGTGCTTGCTGTTCTCCCAGTTTCCATTGCTGTTCAGGAATTCCATCGTTTGCTCATCGGCAAGCAGATCATCCATAGCCACGCCCTCATCAGGCAGGAGGAACCACATTTTGCCGCTGCCCTCCAGGCTCATAGAAACAGCACCAAACTGATCTGCCCAGTAATAGGTGTTGCTGCCGCCCTTGTGCATGAAGTCGCACTCCACGGTTTCTCCGTCAGCGCTGAGCAGGTGGAACAGGCCCTTTTCCGTTCTGGCCTCGTTGAACTCACTGTGCCACTTGGCACGGTAGTAGATGGTAGAGGCCAGAGCCATAACGGTCTCGGGGTCCATGGACAGGCCATCAGCCTGTGCTTCCAGCAGTCCTCCGGTTTGCTCGTTGATCCAGTCCCGCAGAGCCTGATTAAATTCCTCGCTGCCCATCTCGCCACGGAAGGAGGACGCATAGTAATTCTTTGCCAGACTGTCCATGGTGGCCTGGTTGAAATTCACGGACTCATTCAGCCACAGGGAGTTTGCCAGAATGCTTGTCACAGCGCCGTCATTGCTGTAATTGGCGTTCCAAACGCTGGCCGCCTGGGAGCGCAGAGCCTCAATATTCTCACTGCCCAACAGCGTGAGGATCTGCTGTCGGCTCTCTCCGTCCGTCACCTCTGCCAGCATGGCAAGGGCCATGTAGACATTTATGGGAGAGTAGACCTTGTTTGCGCCGTTGGAATTGCTGAGGAACTCCCGGATCGAACTGGCGAAGAACGGTTCCAGACCATCTGCATAACCCTCCGGTTGATTGCGTTGAGCGTTCCTGTCTTCCTTCCATGCGTCATAGACCACATCAAAGCTATCGCTGTCGAACTCGCCGGTCTTTTCATCGAAATACTCCATCTCATTGGGATAGGGAGCCATCTCCGGGTAACTGGCCAGAGCCAGCGCATAGGCCGATGCAGTGTTGTTGGGTTTCTTTTCATCCATATTGGTATCTCCCGCACAGCCTACCAGAGAAATCAGGCAAGCCGCCGTAAGGCACAGTGCTATCAATCTTTTCATGCTGCATTTCCTCCTTAGTCCACGATGGTATCTGTGCAGATAGCTGCTGTTATGATTCCCAAGACCTCGTCGCCGTAGCTGTCCCACCAGTCGGCCACGCCATGAGTCGTTGCCACAAAATTACCCTTGCTGGCCGGATAGCTGATATAGTTCCAGATCTTACCGCCGTCGTAAGTGCCCATGGTGCCATTTCCGAATTCTTTGGTTTCCAATCCGGTACCGCAGACACCGAATGTAGGCCAGTAGTGGAAGTCGATCCATCCATCTTCACCAGAGGGACGGAAGCTAACACCGTAGCTCATGCCATCGGCGCTGTATTCCTCAATCATATATTCCCACCCGGACAGGAGGGGGATACTGACGCCAAATCCGTCGTATTCATAGGCGATACTGTTTGCTGTGGTGCTATCTACGATGTCAAAGCCTGCATAATAGGTTTCCTTATCAAAATCACCGGTGCCGCGGAAATCCATGATCGACTTGCTGATCCGGTAGCTGCCGGCAGGAAGTTCTCCGTACAGGCGGCTCCAGTTCACATCCCATTCGGTATCCTCGTTTGCAGGGATCATCCATGCTTCTGACGTCCAGGCAAGCTCACCCTCCATGGGAAGCAGCTCAACTGCGACCCATTCGCCATCCCGGAGAACCTCGAGGCCATAATAGCTGCCGGTATTCAATTCACCTGTAGGCTCGCCGTCCTGCTGCGTACAAACAATGGTCAAGCCGGACGGGGTGATATTCTTTGCGGTCAGCTTCACACCCCAGGGGTCCTGATAGGCGTATGTTGCCGGGGTGCGGCTGATGCCCACCAGACCGGACACTGCAGGTGCACGCTCGCTCAATACCCCGTTGACCCACACCTTATCGGTGGGTTTGATTACATCGCCCATCTGCACTTCAAGGAACAGATGCCACTGAGCCATGTCATCAGTCACAACTTCCGGTGCCTTGCTGTCAATCGTAATGGCCCAGCCATCCGATGCGCCATCCTCCAAGCGGTGGCGACGCACATCCGTGATCTCATGGCGGATAGAGCCGCTGCCTTCCTGCAGCACGATCAGCACCAGATTCTGCCGTTCAAAATAGGCATCATCATACTTGTCACAGGCATCCAGAAAACCGATGGAGGTATCGGAGTAAACTACTTCTCTTCTCTCCAAGTCATAGATATCCTTGTATGCCTCATAGTAGGCCTCCAGCTCTGCTTTGGAACTGATCACGGCATGGTAAGGATAGCTTCGGTCATCAGAGTAACCGTCTGTGCGGATGTATTGTGCATCAAAAGCGTATGCTTCCGGCGCGGGGGCTACAACATTGGGATCTGCTTCATTGGCAACTATGGTCCAACCCAGCTCCGCAAGTTCTTCCATAACTTGCTCAGGGATGTCGGCCTGCGTGCCGTCTTCCAGCTTCATATACCAATACGCGCCGGTGCCGCCCGGATAGGACTCCTGAATGCCGTCGTGAAGAAGCAGGATCTTATCGCCCGTCTCCAAGCCAGCGAACATACCTTCTTTGTCCTTGCGGTTACTCATGACAATGGGCGAGTTGCCGTCGATGAACATATACGATCCATTCTCCGCCACCAAACAGCGACCCACCGAGAAATCCAGAGAATGACTGACCATATACCAAAGGAGGCCTGCACAAACCAAAAGCAGTCCTCCAATCACACAAAGAGGAATCATCCATTTCTTTTTCTGCTTCATGCCAGCAGCCTCCTTTTTCTTGTATCAGGCATAAAGCCTTTGTATATATAGACGCAAAAAAACGGCCAAAAGTTCCCAATGGTGAGCAATTCACCATTTTCAATAATATATGCTATAATTATTTCAGAAATAGTGAACCAATCGACCTTCGTCGTTGTATATGTAAGTGAAAGGGGGTGCGGAGAGCTTGATCGATCAATACATTAGGCAATACGGAAAACGGCTGTATGGGCTTTGCCTGTCTCTCTGCGCCAGCACCTTTGAGGCAGACGATCTATACCAAGACACATGGCTCCGGGTAGTCAAGAGCATATCGCAGTACGACCCAAGCCGAGAGTTTGAGCCATGGCTGACGAAGATCTGTGTCAATACATACCGCAACACCCTGCGGCGTATTGCACGAAGTCCCTTGCTGAATTTCCAGACGAACGAGGAAAAGGATGCACTTCTGCAATCAGTCCCGGCACCGGAAAATCCGGACTACGGACCACTCTATGAGGCCGTTGACGGATTACCAGAAAAGCTCCGACTGGCTGTAATCCTGTTTTACTTTGAGGAAATGGACATTGCAGCCACCGCACAGGTACTGGGCATCCCGGAGGGAACCGTGAAATCCCGATTAAGCAAAGCAAGAAAACTATTGAAGGAGGTGCTTGGCCGTGAATCAGATTTACAATTTTGAGCAGCACAAGCCGCCCGTACTGAATGAAAATATGCTCCGTGCTGAACTGGAACGGCGCAGGCTCCGTTGGCAGACGGCATTGGTTGCTGTTGCAGGAACCCTTCTGCTGATCGCAGCGGCGATGCTCGGTTTCCTTGTGCTGGAGGACTATCCGTGGATCACTGCATTGTGTCTGGCCTATGTCCTGTTCTCCGCTACCGGAGGCAGTGTTCTGGCCGTTGTTGTTACTAAAAAAGGAGGTGTTATCCATGAGTAATGTTGTTATTGCAATCCCGCTGTTTATGCTCATGATTATAGTTGCGTTGCTCCCTCTCCTGATTGGTGTCTATGTCTATCGGGATGCTAAAAGGCGTGGGATGAATGCGGCTCTGTGGACACTGATCGCAATTTTAGCCCCCTCACTGATCGGCTTTATCATTTATCTGCTTGTGCGGGGCAACTATTCCAATCTGAAATGTCCACGCTGCGCTGCCACGGTCACAGAGCAATATGTGGTATGCCCCAAATGCGGCGCAAAGCTCAAGCCGAGCTGCCCGAACTGCTCTGCTCCCGTAGAGCCGGATTGGACTGTATGCCCGAAATGTGCGCAGCCACTTCCGACTGTGCAGGAAGATATCGTTACACCCGTGCAGCCCAAGGATAAAACCCTGTGGAAGATCCTGGCGGCCATTATTATAGTTCCTGTTGTTTTACTTCTGGTGTTGGGACTCAGCTTCTCTGCAGCCTCTGGTGGAGGTTCCTCCAGCCTACGGGAAGTCTCCTTCGATGAATATTATGCTGATCAGGAACTTCCCGAAAGCACCAAGGAGTATGTGCGGAATTGGTTGGGAGAAATTAACCCCAGAACCGACCATGTATACGCGCTCCGATATACCTACCGATTCAATCCGAATAGTGAAACCACAGACTATTACTATTTGATTTATGTTCCGGGTGGTGGCGATGTAGATCGCCGTGGCTTTGGTTATTCCACAGGGTTGTTCAGTACGGCTTTCAAGCTGGAACTGGAGGGCACTAATGATCAGGATGGTCTGTACTGTGTTATGACCACTTCCAAGAAAGCTGCCCCGCAGCTTCGCGTTACTTTGAACGGCAAGCGTTTGGAAGATGAAATCACCGTCGTGGACTTCAATCCCACACTCTACACCATTGCATCCGAATCCGATTACAGTATGCTGACCAATGCCGCAGGCGACCTGTATCTGGAGCAGTTGGAAAAGGAAATGGAGCCAGACCTCGTTGCTATTACTGTTGTAGAAGATGGGCAAGGAGTGGCAACCGGCGAATTTGATGCACCTGACTTTCTGCTTAATACCGTTACTGGCATCCATGAGTTGCATTATCTTGAAGAGTACCCCTTTTCTTTGGAGAATTTCCAACTTTCCGACTATTTTACCCTCTCCGTCCACTATGCGGATACCACTGGTGAGGCTCACTACGAAGATACCAGCAACTATTTAATCGTCGAAACGGAAAGCGCATGGTATTTGATTGAAATTGGACCTAATAGCGTGATTGAGAAGATTCTGGAGGAGGGCCAGATTACAAGCAGGGATGATGTACTCGTCTATGAAATAAGCGAAGATGCCTACAGTGAGTTGGCAAATCTATTCGACAAAACAACATAAGGAGGTATGTTTATGGGAAATATGTTATTTGATTTCATTCTTCATCCTGCTTTTGTCGTGTTTGTTTTGATTGCACTTTTCGCTGCTGTTGTGGCTTTAGTAATCGCTCATAGACAGAAGCAACTTTCAGCCGGATTGAAGGCGATTCTCATTTCAGTGGTCGTACTGTGCGTCCTATACCTTCTGTTCATGGTAAGCCTTGTCTTCTTGTTTGACAGTTCACCTCCTGCACCCCCTGTTCCGTACACTCCATAAACAATAGTCAAGCCCACAGGATCATCGTAGTTCCTGTGGGCTTGATTTTACTTTGCTCTTTTTTTGAAATAGACCAACACAACTGCGAGGCACTCAATGCAATAAGCTGCTCCGAAAATCACATGACGGACAGCAGCGACTTGCCGAGCCTCTTGAAGATCCTCTTCCGTACATACAGTAATCGGCAAAATCGTTCCATCCTTGGGAGTGTATCGAAGGGAAACTACACTTCTGCGACTGATATATTCGCAGACCACATTGCCGTTCTTATCTTTCAGTCGGCTCTTCAGGGCTTCTTCCTCACTAGTCTCATTGCCATACTCATCATAATAAGTCGGCGTTCCTATCTGTTCTTCGGGTGCAGGAACGGCTGCTGATTCTTTAAGGCTGGCATTGTATGAGGGATTGGCAGGGACATCCTGCTCCATATATTCAATGAAGCTGTCGTAGTCCTCGAATGTGGTGCCTTCCATAATGCTATACGGGCCCCAAATGGACGTAGCAAATTGATGACCAATGAAAGTAACTGTCAGTACTACGGCAAGTACAATGGCGCAGGTGCGTTTCAGCTTATGGTTATGCTGATAAATGGTTGACTCCCTCTCGGACAAACTATATGTTCCTTTTTTCAGAAGGGACGCATTGAGGAAATAAAGCACAATAGCATAGATCAGTAGAAATGCCGCAGCGCCCATCGCGCCCCAGATCAGCAGGCTGTCAGAGCCGAGTCCCATATAGGCATCGACTAAAATCAAGGGGAATGTGAAGCCGATAAACGCTACCGTCAATCCAATGGATTTCTCTGCAAGGCCGATGACTTTTCGCTTGAAGTCAGAAAGGATGTCTGCATCCAGACCCGCATCTTCCACGCTGAAAAACGCTTGGTTCACGAACACAGCTTGGCAAACGATACTGGCCGCAAAGAAGATCGCACCCAAAAAGAAGCCAAGAATGGCTTTCAGGAAAGCCAGATTACAGACCAGCGCAACGATCATGCCGACCACAGTAATACCCATTGCAATGTAGGTGTGGTTCTTATATTGAGATAGCGTGGATTTTAATAGACGCTGGCGCTGTTTCTCACCTTTGGGGGTGGTCTCATTCTCCTCTGAAATCACGGTACGTTCTTCAGGTGACTTCCGCTCACCCCGAAGCAGCTCATCACAGGTAACGCCAAAGATTTCCGCGATAGCAGGGATTGCAGCCAGATCCGGCGCACCATCGTCCCGCTCCCAACGGCTGACAGTCTTATCAGATACATTCAGACGCTCCGCCAAATCCTTTTGCGTCATGCCGTTTGCTTTTCGTAATGCGGCGATAAAGCCGCCGATAGTTTTCTTTTCCATATTGAGTCCTCCTTTGGATGGGTGGTTTGCTTTCTGTGTCTTTATTCTAAGATTGTGGTAGTGAGAAAGCCACCCAATAGACTCAGAATCACTCTCGGAATACGAGAATCACGGCATTTTGCCCTATGAGAGCACTGGTTCCATATCCCCGTCGTTTGTCAGATCACCGTCACCGCTGACCGGAATCACATCGCCCAGATAGGTCGGCTCCGGTTTCAGGATACTCGTCGCAAAATCCTTGTTACGAGCAAGGATCTCACGCAACTCACGGTATGCTTGTCCCACATAGGTATGATAGTCTGCGGCAACACCATACGCCTCCACGCCCAGGGCGTTGGCAACATGAAGCGCACGGTAGAGGTGGTATTCCTGCGTGACAATGATGATCTTGTCAGCGGCAAATACATCTCTTGCCCGGAAAATGCTTTCGTATGTAGAGAAGCCAGCGTGATCCATGAAGATATCCTCGGAGGGGATGCCTTCGTCCATGGCCTCCAACTTCATGGCCTTGACCTCGTTGTAGTCCTTCTGTCCGTGGTCGCCGCTCATGAGCAGCTTCGGAGCCGCACCGGACTGGTACAGTTCAATGCCTCTGCGAAGCCGATCCGCCAGCATATCGCTGGGGCGTCCGCTATCATGGACATAGCAGCCCAACACAAGGATGCAGTCAACATCCGTCAGTGTGGCAGCCTCTTCAGAGGAAAGGATTTGGTCTGCGGTGCTTTTCTTCACATGTCCATTGATGCCCAGGACGGTGACACCGCCGATTAGCGCAAGGCATAATAGTGCAATGAAAAGGCGCTTCCATATTCTCTTTTTCATATAGCACCTCACATTTCTCGCCTTAGCAGCGTTTCAAAACAATCCCTTGTTATACTTGATAATTGCGTACAGGCTCAGGCCAAGCCCAACAATCACCGCAGGAATCAAAACCGTTGCGCCGATAATCGTATAGACTTCAATCTCTGTTAGGTAGGTTATCAGTGAGAATAGGCCAAAGACGATAATTGCAATGCCAATAATCAATGTGCCTAATCCCACTTTTTTGCCAAAAGGCTTTACGTCATCCGGTGAAACCCGCTGTCGATGATACCAGTGGAGAGAGGAAATATTGCCCTTCATGTTGGATATGCCAAGAATACTGATGATAATGCCAAGGATAACAGGACCTATAACATCTCCCATTTATTTCGCCTCCTTACAACCGGCTTCCGAATCTACTTCCAAATCGTCCGGTGGTTTGTTCAATCGGATATCGCAGTATCTGCTGGAACACACAAATACCATTCGGTCATATAGAGAACCACAATACCCTCGTCCACCTTTGCATACTTCATTTCCAAATCAGGGTCGTAATACCCAGCTTCGGGTTTGCTTTCGATGTAAGGAACGGCGTGTTCAAGGAATGTCATTGATTCAATCTCTTCGGACTCAAAATAAATCGGATCGCCAACAACATAGTAAACTTCACCATCAATGGTGACTGCAGCCCGGTTGTTGTCATACGCAGAGTCTGTATCTATCTTGACATATTCGATTTTCTCATCGGCAGCATAATATACGATCACATTTGTGCTGTCATCAACCTCCCAGCGATCTCCCCAAAAGCCGGAGAGCATACTGTCAGGTTCGCCCCAGATTTCGCGCAGCTGACCACGGTCATAGCCGATAAGGTCGTTGTTATCAACTGTATAGGCTCCTTCTTCAAAGGCGGAAATCACAGATTCTTTAGAAGGAATATCGTACATGCTTCTCGCGCCCAGATTGCCATGCCAATCTGTAAAAATGGCTGCGGCAACTACCAGCAGTGGGAGTGCCGCCATAAAAACATAACTCCGTGCAGATACAGCATAATCCCGTTTGCGCCATAGCCAATCTGCCACAATACCGATTATGCAGCCAAGAGCAGGTCCGATGCAGAGCAACAGCAAAATAAGGTAACCAAGCGTATCCCAGCCGCTGGCAGCCACACAACCCACGGCTGCTACTATTGCCACGATGGCGACAACCAAAAGCGGGAGAAACTTCACCCATTTTTTCTGAACTGCCTTGCACAAAAGCATCTGTAGAAACAGAAACGGTACGGCAGGAAAATAAAACGCGCAAATCTCGACGGCACCGTAAATCTCAAAGGGGAATGCTACCGCTCGAACAAGGAATAGGCTTATGCTGACTACAAGCGATACTGCAAAAAACACAGTCAGTATCCTGTTGGAATGATTTTTCATAGAAGCACCTCACTTATAGGTCTGTTTTCAAATCAAATCCACATCCACATCGTCCATCAGTTTCTCGCTGAACACAACGCGCCACTCCACATCGTCCACAATCGGCTCAAAACGCAGAGAAGAACAAGCTGCGTGGAGCTTCGGTGCGCTCTGTCCCATGATAACAGACGTGGGGCCGTCAGCACCGCCGATAACACCGATTACTGCCGCATTACAAAAAGCTACCGGTGCAAATTCGTCGGGGTCACGCTTTTTCTGCCTTGGACGGTCGCCCTCGGTACAGTCCTGAATCATAAAGCCCCGACCTGAAATGTCCGGCTCCAGAGAATAGCTCATCGCAAGGTAATGGCTGGGGTATTCCATATTGGGATCATGGAATGCACGCTCCGGCAACTCCTGTTGCTCCACCTCATGGACGGTCAACGTATATATCTTTCCAGTCATAGGATGAGTCAGGGAAATGCTTTCGCCCACTGTAGGAGTCTGAAAATGCTGTCCTGCGATATTCTCCCTCTGCCGCTCCATACGAACAGTGAGAGACTGAATATCCAGACCGTTTACTTCGCCCCAACGGTAGCTTGACCGCTGCATATACCAAGCAAGGCTAACATCCAGGCCATAGTGTTCCATAATCTGTATTGCTTCCGTCTCCCGGCGCAAGCCATCAGCCAAACAGCTTTCCGGAATCCACGGTAATCCGCAGCTGTGGTCACTTTGCAGCTTATACCCATTCAAAGTTACACGCCCCTTAAAGCTGGTGTGTAACGGATGCTCTCGCTCAATTTGTTCCTGTTGCTCTTTGGTATAGTGATTGTTACCTTCATTCAGCAAATCCCATTTATCAATAAATGCTTTTACCTGAACAGGATCAGCCTGTTTACAGTAGTCGATCACAAGGCCTTTATCACAGATATACACGGCAGGGATATACCACTTTTCTTCGCCCCAGCAAAAGGATTTTTGGATAGGGATTTCAATGCCTGCGTTGCCTTCATTTCTCCAAAAACCGCCGTCATAGGTAACTTTCCATTCTTCTGCCCTAACAGGTGCCGCCGCATTCATATCCGGATCGTAGTATTCTTCCGTATAGGGAATCTGAGATAGGTCGAATTCAGCCTGCAGCTTCTTTACATAGGCAAAGGCGTCCTCTAACGGCACCAGCCTAAACTCTGTCCGAAGTACATCCAAAACAGACTGTTGCTCCTCTGTTGCAGGACAGTCGATCAGAAATGCCTTAAACTGCTCCTCATCCCAAGCGTAGCACTGCTCCAGTGCATCCATACTCCCACAGGAAAGCAACAGACGAAGAAGATTCTCGAAGCTGTGTGCAATGGGGTGAACACAATCCCCGAAGTTCATGGGACTGACCGCAAAAATCATCTCACCAAACTCCGGGATGGTGCAGTAGTGGATGCCATCCACACCGGCCCAGCCGATGATCGCGGCATCTCTGGGAGTGCAGTAGTAGGTAACATCGGTATCGCTCTGCTCCAAACCAATAGCAGAGTGCCTGATGTTCAGTTTCTTAAATTTCTGATAAGTGGTCATTGGTGGCCTCCTTGAGGTACTGCTTCAAAAGTTAAAATAAGGATGGTTTCGATATTCGGGTGGGAGTTCTTTCCCAAGACCGGTCCAACCAAGGTTTTTCACCAATACAGACTTCTGCTCTGGGAAAGCAAACTCATTCAGGTAGTCAATGAAATCCGCTTCGTTATAGCAGTAGACTCCCTTAATTCTATAACGCTTTGCGTGAGGACTTGTTTTCATCCACTTGTCGCAAAACTCGATACAATATTTCCTTAGATGGTTAGCCACATCATCGGGCACAGAATATACGACGCTGTCTCCATCGGCACTGATAATTATTTCTTTCATACCAACATCTCCAACCTTAATTCGGGGTTGCTTTCAATTCGATCAGAATAACTTCCGGGCGGTTGTTGAAACGGAACGGCAGAATACTGTTTCCGATGCCTCGGCTGACGATCATATTCGTGTTACCCTCGGTGTATAAACCAGAATCATACTTCGGGAACAAGCCCTGATTGGGGGCCACCAGGCCGCCGACAAAAGGCAGTCGGAATTGCCCTCCATGGGCAGCATGGCCGCTAAGAGCCAGATCCACGCCACAAGCCACATAGGTATCGAACAACTCCGGTCGGTGGGAGAGCAGAACAGCAAACCCATCGTCCTCAGTTGAAATTTCCGCCAGAGTGTTACTGACTACTGATGCGGAATCTCCGAACAGATAATCAGTATTAAAGCTGGGATCGTCCACGCCCAGGATGGTGATGGTCTCGCCGGATAGCTCGATCTCCCCCCGTTCATTTTCCAGCACCACGACCCCGGCAGCTTCCAGACCCGCTTTCAGCTCGGCACACTCAGAAACTCGTGCTTCGTGATTGCCGGTGACATAATAGCAGGGAGCGATTTTCATAGCTTTCTCCGCAAATGCCAGTGCAACCTCAATGTTGGTATTACGGGAGTCAATCAGATCCCCGGTGATGGCGATGATGTCTGGATCGGCCTCCCGGAGCACAGCAAGAAGCTTTTCGTTGCCATCGCCCATCTCAGCATTGTGCAGATCTGAAACATGGGCGATACGGTAGCCGTCAAATGCATCCGGCAGCTCTTTACTGCCAACCGTGTAAGTATTCAGTTCCAACGCTGTATTGCCCCATACTGTCCAAACGACGAGTGCCAGAAGGACAGCAGCAATAGCAAGTATAATTGTTCGTTTCTTCTTGCCAGTCATAGAAATCTCCGCATTATGTGTTCCGGCGCTCACTTTTCCGATACTCATTTAGGTTGTAGACACCGGAGGCAACCCAACCCAAAGCGATGATGATTAGAATGACACGCCAAACCGGAGCCACTTCAACGACAAAACAAAATGCATATAGGGCAATCAGGCTGAGCACCATACAGATAATTGTTGTGATAAGTTTTACTTTGTTACGCGTTTTCATATTTCTCCTTCAATCTGGGAATATCTTCTTTGTCGATCCATTCCTCAGAGTAGCCGCAGGCGCAGCAAACATACCGGTGGACAAGCACAGCGGAGAAATTGCTCCATCCGGTCTGAATGTTATTGCCGACACCGTATGCTCCGGCCTTGCCCGGAACTTTGATGATGTCTGTGCTGTTGCACTTGGGACAAATCTTCCTGTTCTTCATATCGTCGCTCCTTATCCCAATGTCAGTTCCTGGGGGAATGCTTCTTTTCTCATGACTCCCCACATCTTGTCAATGTAGGAAAGGGTGTAAAAGTTTTCGTAGTAGTGATAGTAGAATGCGCCCTTCAGCGTCATACTGTATACGCCATTCTCCTCAGTCACAAAGCCCATTAGCTTTGCCAGCTTCAGTTCCGCACCGTACATCTTCTTCAGCGGCACACCAAAGAACTTCTCAAAACCACCGGCAGCGACCTTGGTGCTGTATGCCGTCCAGAACAGGTAGTAGATCATTCTCTGGCGCAGCGTGAAGCGGAGGGTCAGAGAGGTAGGCAGCTTCTCTTCTGCAATTCGGTTACAGTATTCCTCCACGGAAAAGGTGTTGATTTTGAACTGATCTTTCAACAGAGTGGTTGCCGAGCAGCCGAAGCCGAGGAAGTTATCGCGGGTCATGGAGGAGTATCTGGCGTCGGCCTCGCTGGAAAAAGTCCAGATGGAGCTGCGGGTGTATCCCTGATCCATACAGTATCGGGTGATGGCATCCAGCAGCTCCCGCTTTTCCTTTTTGGGCATCGTGGTCACGGTACTGGGGGTAAAGGTAAAATCAATGAAGGGATAGATCGCCACATGGTTCGCGCCGCTCTGGAATGCGGCATCAACGTCGGCCTTCAGATCCTCAAAAGTCTGATTCGGCAGTGCAAAGATAAAATCCATGGAAACCGTCTCAAAGGGGACCTCGGACAGAGCCTGCTTCATGGCAGAAATATCAACGCTTGTTCTGCCAAGAACACTCTGGAACTTCGTCTGGAAGGACTGGATACCAATGCTGATTTTGGTGACTCCTGCAGTTTTCAGTGTCCGCAGGACATCCGGCGTGACATTATCGGGATGCAGCTCCACGCCAATGCCTTCGGTAATAACAAAGTGTTCCTTGATGGCACCGATGATCTCTCCCAGCCGGTCTGCCGCAAGGGCCGGTGTGCCGCCGCCAAAATACAGGCTGTTCGTTTCCTTTTTACCGCTCTGCTGACCGCCCACAGCGTGGATCTCCCGCAGCAGAGCATCTATGTATCGGTCGCACAGATCCTTGGAATATCTGACCTTGCAGTACGGACAGAAGTTGCAGATGCTCCTGCAAAAAGGGATATGCACATACAGGCCCAGATTGTCGCAGTCTTGGTAAGACAGAACATTGTCGTATTCATTTTTGAAGATGAAAGGCTTTGTCGAACGTGTCAGCCACATTCTGGTCAGCGATGTAATGATACTCATATGGCTCCTATATGTATCTCAGGTAGGTTGTCAGCATCTCAAGTATGATTTTAGGGTTACCCTTAAACAAAAGGGTGTACTCAGCAACGAAGAAATAGCCGCATTCGTCGCAGAGATTAGGTACATCGATACAGCGTCCACAGGTGGATACTTTTCCGTTTTCGATGACCACGCATTGGTGGCAAGGCGTCGGGAAGCTGTTGTTGATCAGGTAAGGGAAAGCGCTCCGCAGATTGAACACCGGCGCACCGGCCTTCATCATCCTTGTGATGACATCGCAGCAATGGGTTTTTTCCTCTCTGGAGAGAGCCAACTCTCTGGTGTCCGGATAGGGCGTGTGGAAATTAAAGGATACTGCCCGGACATTTTTGGTATCTCTGGCCGTAAGGCAAACATGCTCCACAGCATCCTTGTTGATCTGGTTGATGGCCATGTAGAAGCAGATGTTATCGGAGGTGGCATGTTTAATATTCTCCATGATGGTGTCGTAGGTATCGCCACGGACTGCATTATGACGCTCCCGGTCGCCGTCCAGACTGAGCAGAATCAAGTCCGCTTCCGGCAGATCAATCGGGAAGGTACCGTTGGTCACCACATTGACGATGAGAAAGCCCATCTCCTTTGCTTCTACCACCAGATCCCGCAGGGTGCGTTCTCCGTCCCTCCAGAGGAAGGTCTCACCGCCGCAGAAGAACAGGATGCGGATTCCCATGTCGTAGAGTTGCTGCATTTCTCTGCGGATCTGCTCATAGGGATGCACAACGGCGGTGATGTTATTGACGGAACAATGCTTACACTTCAAGTTGCATTTGTCTGTTACAATGACCGTTCCCAGGATAGGCTCCTTCTTGCGGAACAAAACAGTTTTGATACCGAAACCTGCAAAATGCAGAAAGGACGAAAGCTTCATAAGTGTACCTCACAAAAAAGCATCGAAACAGACACTGGCAATCTCATCACGGAGCAGCTTGTCTCCAAATCGTGCATTCTCGTATAATGCGTACCATCCGGGGAAAAGCTGCATTTCCTTACTTTCTTCACAGTACAGCGACCAATCGCCATCCTTGTGGCTCACGAAATAATGCAGACCATCGTGGGACAGTTCCATCTCACGGCCTGTTTCCAGAGAGAGGAGCATCAGCCCATCGTTATAGCGCCGCTGCCACTCTTTCCAGAAAGCGGTGTATCCGTTCCGGTCAAACTCATTCTCCGGGATTTCTTTCGGGGTACAGGCATCGTAGAACCGCTTTACGCTTTTTGCAAAATCCAGAACCTCGTACTGATATTCCCGAAGGGTCACGACTTCTTCCTGCCCGGAGGGGAGGATAAACCGGACGGCATTGCCTTCATGGATGGTGGTCCAATCCGTTCCTGTATCGCATCCGCTGATAGCAACTTCAGTCAGGTCATCATTGGCAATAAGAGTATGCCCACAGCAGGGGATCATTTGAATATCATACTCTGCCATCAGCTTGTCGTTGGTGAGCGTTTTCAGCAGATACAGAGCAGTAGCGCTGACAGTACCCGTATCTTCAAGAACGGTATCGCCAAACTGTACCGTAACATGACCATGCAGGCAAAGATCCTGCGGGTCATCAGCTGCGCCACCGATCCACTCAAAGTTGTCGGCTTTTATTCTGAAAACACCCATGTTGATACCCCCTTAACCACAAAGCAGCGGCAACCGATTGCTGCCGCTGCTGTTGCAGCTTAATCGTACTATGGATTTCCAATCAGTTCATGTCGATTGTGTAAACGATAGATTTTTCAAAGAAATCTTAAAGAATACCCGTTACGCTGGGCCACTGCCAACAGGTACCGTTTTTGATACTTGAGCTGCACATAGCGCATGACCTTGTTGTAATAGACGGGATTGGCCGCGCCGCCAAGGATACCCACAAGCGGAAACCCTTGCACGAATTTCAGGAGCAGCATGTCTACCGCAAAAGCACTTCCTGTCTTCTGGATCTGGGCCTGCAGCTCATCCTCGCCAGTTTGCGGCATCTCCTCGATCATGCCATCCACCCGTGCATTCTTCACAGCAAAATCAGGGCCTTTGGTAAGAGCTGTTTCCATCATGCGAAGGATAAAAAGCCGCTCCTCTGGAGTATCATAGGCAAAGCCATAGCTCAGGGCGGTTTCATAAACACCTTTAAGCAACATACCGACAAACACCACGATATCCGGCAGGCCAATGCCCAGTGCCCCAAGGCCGATTCCTTCCACAGTTGTCAGGGCGGTGTTTGTCAGACCAGACCGACCGGCATTTCGCTTGACCTGTTTCAGTTCCTTTCGGCCACCCTTGACCTGGACGGCATAATCCTGAACGGAATGGGTCTCTTCAAGATTCTGACGGTTGTAGGTTTTTTCAATGACCCCGACGCCTTGAGTAAATACCACGGAAAACGCCTTGCTGAAAGCTGTCTCTAAACTGCGGTAAACCTTCTCTGGCACCTTCTTCTCCAGATCCGTTTTCCAGCGGGGTGCTGTCGTTTTCATGGCGCTCTGCTTCAGCTGCGTTTCCTTTTTCAGTACAGAGGCGTACTCCTTTTCCAGCGCAGCACGCTTCTTGTCTTTCTTTATGAAAATCGACATAGATGCTCCTTATAGGCTTAATTACTGGAAACAGAAACACTCACACCGCCCTTTGACTCTGTCACGGCGTCGATGGTCAGCACCACGGCCAGCGCAATGATCTCATCGGCCGGATCCGCGATGTCCAGCTTGAGCTCCGGGCCATCTGCTCCCGCACCGCCCAGCAGAGAGGCCACAAGGCCCACCACCACGGCGATCAGCCATTTGCCCCGCAGCGCTTCCCGGGCAATATATCTAAAATCAGCGGCGTATTTCATAGCGCACTCCTTTCTTTTGCGGTCAGGATCAAGCATTATTGGAATCGATAGCCGGAGGAGCCCATATGGAATACAGTCTCCATCATCTTGCCATGGTCTGGGAAGATGCGTTCCTCAAAGCCCTCGACTTTTTCGAACGAAATAACAAGGTTATCCTTGTCGATCCAGATGCTGACCGGCTTTCCGTTTTCTCTCTTTGCCCATTGTGCATCATCCGTTTCCTGTGGGGATATAGGGCCGGATGGACATGGCCACACTGCAGATGGGCATGGTCTGGAGCCACACCTTGCCCGGCCCGGTGAGGATCGTGTTAAACAACCCCTCGCCGCCCAGCAATGCGTTCTTCACGCCGGGTACCGCCTGAATGTCCATCTGAACGCCTGCGGTAAAACCCGCCACATTGCCGGTGTCCACCACCAGCTGTTCACCGGGGCCAAGCTCATACTCCACCAATTCGCCATCGATCTCCACGAAGGCCATACCCCGGCCGGACAGCTTCTGCATGATGAAGCCCTCGCCGCCGAAAAGCCCCACACCGATTTTCTTCTTGAAGTGGATGGACAGCTCCACCCCGGCCTCAGCGGCAAGGAAGGCGCTCTTCTGCAGGATCATCTCCCGGCCCGGACCGATCTCCACGGCCTTGATCTGGCCGGGGAAGCTGGAGCCGAAGGTGATCATACCCTGGCCCCTGGCCGCATAGATGTTCTGGAACATGCTCTCTCCGGAAAACGCCTTGGCGAACATCTTGCCCAGACCACCGCCCCGGGTATCCATCTGCATATTGGGGGTCATCCAGACCATGGAGCCCTTTTCGGTGATCATCTGCTCGCCGCTCTCCAGCTGACAGACCACGATGGGGAACGAACCACCTTTGATCTCATAACGCATATTCAGTACCTCCTATAATTCTGTGTTTATATCCTGATGCAGGACTTCATAATTCCTGCTGCTATACCGATCATGGCTACGGGAATGATCAGGATGGCGCCGCCCACAAACAGCAGAAAGACAATCAGCATGGGCAGGGTAAGCACGATGAGAATACCTGCAATGATTTTCGCCATGCCCCAGGTGAGCTTCAGCGCCAGACTGATAGCTTTGATCAGCAGCCAGACAAAAACAATAACGGATAGCAACTCAAACATTTCTTTTCCTTTCAATCAGCGCTCAAAGCCCTTATATCGGGTGCCCTGGTGAGTCAGCATACCCCGGTCACCGATTTCCAGCTCTTGATACTCGTACCGCTTGACACGAAGCTCGATCTGCTCACCATCTTGGGTCTCGAATGTAATGTGATAGGAGTGACTATGATGATGGTGTCCGTTGCTGTGGTGATGATGTGTTTTTCTTCGCTTATCCACGATAGTGGCAGATCCCGTCAGAACGGGAGAGTTCTCGTTCTCGATGAACTGGCCGATACCCTTGGCAATGATATAGAAAAACACGACAAACCAAATGATAACGAATATCTGCATTCTGATCCTCCAATGTTCTGTAAAAGGGGCCCCACTTCATCGTGAGGACCCTATGTCTATGTGAAGTTTTGGCTCAACAGCCTTGATTCCGAGGGCTTCGGCGTAAGCTGGGTTTTTCCTGATCTTATCCAGAAGCCGAATGATCAGGATTCGTTCTCTCGCAATCAAAGGTACCACTTCCTTTGCTTAGATGTGGAAATCTGCCTCCTGCTTATGGCTCTATTGTACCTTTGTGCTGCCCGGAAATAAATGGCTGTGTCAGCAAAATAAGAGGGTATAATTCTTCGTCTGGAGAAAAATAAAGGCTGATCAGACCTGCTTGCCTTTCAGAGCGTTATACTGCTCTATATCAATGACTCCGGTGGCCAGCATCTTTTCTGACCACAGCTGCAGCGTCTCCACGGTGATGGAGATGCGCTCCAGCTCCTCCTGTATGTAGATGAAATCCGCCAGTTCATCACCGGAGATACGCCCGTCCGCCGTGATCTCGATAAGCCGCTCCTTTTGCCTGTGCATGGAGTTCAGGGAAGCCAGCATCTCCAGCACAATCTGGGACAGGTCCTTGATCTGGATCTCCGGCACATACTGCTGCCCGATGGGACACTGGTTGGCGCAGTAGTAGTTGCAAAGGTTGGGCTGCCGGTATTTCTCCGCCATGGCCAGTACCTCGTCCGGATAGGGCAGGGATCGTTCGTTCTCGATCTTCTCGATACGCTCCGGGGAGATGGTCTCCAGTAGTTCGCTGGCCGACTCTCGGGTGAGCTTCAGGCTCTCTCTGGTCAGCTGGTAGATGTTCTTGTTTTCTTTTGTGGATACTCTGGCCATGTTCAACTTCCTCGCCTTTCATCATGCGTATCATCATTATACGAGTTAGCGACAAAAAACGCAACTGCCACCACGCGAAGTAAATTATATCATTGTAATGCCGTTTTTGGCAATTCTTATCTCCTTTTTGTGTGCGCTTATTGGGCAGTTCTCTTGAAACGCAAAAATCCCGCACAGCAGCCGTGTAACCTGCCGTGCGGGAAGTTGACCCTTTATTCTGCGATCAGACGATCCGTTTTAATGGCGTAAGCATATGCTTCTGCGCTGACTTTTCTCAGGTAGGCCAGCGGCATGAGCTTGTCCACCGTCAACTTTTCACCGGCAAATGCCGCAGCATCCTCAATTCGCTCATAGTCATTGCCTGTCAGCAGGCACGCCGCCATATACATTACCTTAGTTGCTCTGGTGGCGGCGATCTCCGGGCTGTAGTTTTCTGCGTAGATATGGCCGCGCAGATCACGGATGCCCTTTACATACAGAGGGTATTCCTCTGCATCGGATTTTCCTCGGGACGCGAGGCAAAGTGCTGCGTCAAATGTATCCCGAAGGCAGTCTTCCACACTGGCATCGCTGCCGCGGTATGCAAGTTCTGCCTTGGCAATTTCCGTGTATGTATGGTGCACTTTCGCAGTGTCCTCAAAGATATCAAGCAGAGAGGTCACATCGTAAAACTGTTTCATGACCTCCATATCCTTGCCGTCATTGAGGAGAATACCGGTGGTGTGGGGTGCAAATGCGGTGAGTTTATCCGCCAGGATACAATCTGCGCTGGGAATCTGTACTGCCAGATATTCCGGCTGCGTTTGCAGCAGCTCGTTTCGGATTTCCTTGCTGATAAGCTCAGCATAATGGTTTTCCTCGAACAGGACGTCCAAGAGGATATACAACGGCTTATGGTTTACCGGGGAATCATAGGTAAACTTGAAATGGCGCTTTTCGATATTATTTTTGCCGATGCGTTTTTGTTCTTCCGCACTCTGGAAAGGGAATATCTTGGATGCCTCTTCGATAAAGGCATCCAGATCCGTTCCGGGCTCCACAATGATATCAATGTCAGTGGACAACCGGCGCGGACGGTTCATCAGGAGCATCAGGCAGGTACCGCCCTTGAAAATAAAGGGCATTCCCACGCGGGCCAGAGCCTCCAGCAGTCCAAAGGCGTAGACCGCACGCTCCAACAGTACGGGGTCACGTTTGCTGGTTTTCTGAAGTTCCCGGATATGCTCTTCTGAAAAGCTGATTGGCTGTATCATATCGTTACTCCGTTCTTAACGTAATATTTGTCTTTTCTCGAATCAGCGCCCTCAGCCGTTTTTCAGCAGCACGGCGCTTGGCATAGCGGAACAGGCAGCTCTCGTCGATTACATAGCCGGAAAAAGCCCCCTCAAAGATGGCCGGATATTCGCTCTTACTGATCACTTCCTGCAGCAGAGGGTCAGAAACCAAATCCACCAGCATCTTTTCAAGGCGGGTATGCCATGCTTCCTCGTTTCCTCTGGGAGCCTCAGTGACCAGTTTGTTTAATACGATCATGCCATCATACCAATACTGGTGATACAGTTCGGGAGTCGGGTCGAGAAGCACCTTGCCAGGGACCTGCTCCTTGAGCAGGTCGAAAACAAAATCAATAATATCATCCTCCACGGAGAGGAACAGAACATTGTGTGCCAACTGATGATTGACAAATTCGTTGAGTTGCACCAGTTCAAAAATGGTGAACTCCACCGCAGGAAACGCTTCCCGAATAGCCCGTGCAGCAGCGCAGGCCTCCTCTGAGTATTCATGCCGATAATTGCTCATCTTATTTCCGGAGACACAATACGCATTCCGGCCGACTCGAACGACCTCTCCGCTTTTCACCAGGCCACGCAGTCTCTTGCGCATAGCCTCTTCTCCAAGCGGGCAGCCATTGTCCTGATTGGTCATAAAGAAATCCCCAAAGCTAAAACTCTTCATGCCGGCCAATGCCGTCAGATGAACCTGATTGAACATGATAATCACCTCGCAAACCGTCCTATTTTGGCAACAGATACTCACTATTGCCGTTTTGGTACAATTACATTATACTGCTTTTCTCCGTTTCGTCAATACCATTTCGGCAATAGAGGGTGTTTACTGACGAAATAGTACCGTCGAAACATGAGAATAGTATTGCCCTTCAAAAGCATTTTATTCGCAGAGCCGAAAATGGTTGCATCGAAAGGTGAAATCTCATTTCACCATACCTGAAGCAAAATGCTTGGAGGATTCTGTTATAATGGTTTTAAGAGGAGGTGCAGCATGTATAGCATATCGGAATTTGCAGGCTTGTTGGTCAAGCAGGCCCGGGAAGAGAAGCAATGGGATCAGCAGTATCTGGCTGATGAGCTGGATATTGATATCCGCACGCTCAAGAAAATAGAAGCAGGCAAATCAGACATATCATTTGACACACTGAGCAGTCTGATCCATCTGCTTGAAATCTCACCGAAAATCCTGTTCTATGCTGATCGCACAGAAACCGGCGTGGAGATGGATAAGATATTTCGTCAGCTGATGCGCTTTTCTCCGGACAATATCCAGATGATCTGCGATTCAGCCCATTACATCCGGGCCTGGAAGGATGCCAACGGTGATGACTACCCTTTGGAACAATAAAGCATGACCGTTAAGAGAGATCCCTGCGCCGGAGAATACCAGCGCAGGGATTTCATTACACTTACCACTTGCTCATGATCTTACCATACATCTGCAGCTTTTCATCTTCGTAGCGGACTTCCCAAACATATCGGAGACTACGGCATCCAACGTCAGATTGCACACAGTGAAAGCGTTCTGGAAACGATTCTTTTCACTGGAACGCATGGATACGAGCTTACTTCGATAGCGGGTGAACTCGCGGAGAATACGGATATCCTTACTTGGAATGTAACTGCTGGGAACTAAGCCCATACGAAACAGATTGCCGACGACGTACAGTTTGAGGTTGTCGGTATCTCTGACATTCGGGAAACCGACGATTACCCCGGCATCCGGGTCGCGCTGAAAGCGAACTATCCGCCGATCAGCGTACCTCTGACGGTGGATGCCACCACGGGCGACATGATAACGCCCCGCGAGGTGGAATACACATTCTCCCTGCTGTTCGATGACCGCACGATCAGTATTCTTGCCTATAACCTTGAAACGGTTTTGGCGAAAAAGCTGGAAACTGTGCTGTCCCGCAACATTGCGAATACCCGTCCGAAAGATTATTACGACGTACATATCCTGTACGCACTGCGCGGCGCGGAGTACGACAAAGCGACGCTGCGCCGGGCGCTGGAACGGACGACGCAGAAACGCGGTAGCGGCATGATCCTGACAGACTACCCGGAAATTATGAAAGAGATCCGCGAAAGCGATACGCTCCGCAAGCTGTGGGAGAAATACAGCCGCGAGTAACCGTGTGCATTTGCTTATGTGTGATAAAGAAGTAATAGAAGTGTAAAAAATTTTGCCGTTCCTATCCGGCACTTGCGCAGGGTGTCGGATAGGTCGGGCTTTATTCTTCGGGCAAGTCAATCTTGCCTACAAAGCTGTAATAAATATCAATGCGCTGGCGGCGTACTTCGTTCTCGTCATACTCACATTCATAGACAACGATTTTCTCCACCATTTCACGCAAGAGGGTGTGTGTCAGTTCCTCGATAGAAAGGTACTTGCGGACAACGTTCATAAACTTTTCAGCGTTTACCGTGGCTTCCTGTGCCTTGTCCAGTTCGCCCTGCAATGCGGCGGCTTTCTCCTTCAGTTCCCGCTGCTCGGCTTCGTAGTCTGCGGACATTTCCATAAAACGCTCGTCATTGATTTTCCCGTTTACATTGTCCTCATACAGACGTTTGATATAGCGGGAAAGTTCTGCAATGCGGCTCTGCACCTGTTCAAGCTGCTTCGTGGCTGCCGCCTGTTTCCGCTTGCCGCCCATTTCATTCTGCTGGATAAGCAGCTTCACGAACCGGGCTT
>ERZ772867.1549-NODE-1549-length-25603-cov-7.877172_pt1 | contig 25603 bp, 20 predicted proteins | sample MGYA00511341_ERZ772867 | MGnify/ENA primary metagenome ERZ772867 (study PRJEB29015, sample SAMEA2737707) | human gut metagenome | biome: human gut; feature: human-associated habitat; material: faeces | place: China | collected 2012 ... | reverse complement strand
CAGGTATCCCCGTAGACCAACGGCGCAATAGATGTAAATCTCTTTGTCGCGCGGCAGTTCGCCGATCCGGCCGCGAAGCTCGTCCAGCGGAATGTTCACCGAACCGGGGATCGCTCCGAAGGCGTGTTCCTCGCGGGTACGCACATCCAGAAACAGCGTGTCGCAGCGATCCGCTTCCGCCATTTGCCGCCAGGTCGCCACAGGCATCGCCCCGCTGATGATGTTGCCGGCCACATAGCCGGCTATGGCGATCGGGTCTTTTGCCGATGAAAAAGGAGGGGCGTAAGCGTGCTCGACTTTTATCAGATCGTAAACCGTGCCTCCCTGCTTGATCAGCAGGGCAATCTGGTCGATACGCTTGTCCGCTCCGTCGTAGCCCACGCACTGACCGCCGTAGAGTTTGCCGCTCGCGGGGTCGAAGGTCAGCTTGAGGGTCAGCGGCAACGCATCGGGATAGTACCCCGCATGCGAGGCCGAATGGGTGGTCGAACTGGCATACGGAATGCCGAACTGTTTGAGCCGCTTGGCCGCAAGTCCGGTCGAAGCCACCGTCATATCGAACACCTTGGCGATAGAAGTTCCTATCGCCCCTTCATATCGGGTCGTATTGCCGAAGACCATGTTGTCCGCCACGATGCGTCCCTGGCGGTTGGCGGGATTGGCCAGGTAATTTAGCCAGGGTTTGCCTGTCAGCGGATGCGGAAATTCGATGGCGTCTCCCACAGCATAAACATCCGCCGCCGAAGTCTGAAGATAGTCGTCCACCCAGATGCCTCCCGTCTCGCCGATCCTGAGTCCGGCTGCTTTGGCCAGTGCCGTTTCGGGACGGATGCCGATCGAAAGGATAACCAGGTCGGTCGCGATACTCTTCCCGCTTGTGAAAAAGACCTCGATTTTGTCGTCCCGTTTTTCGAAGCGTTCGACGCTCTGCTCCAAATAAAGGTGCACCCCTTTTTGTAACAAGTGTTGGTGCACATGCGAGGCGATGGAGAAATCGACCGGCGCCATCACCTGATTGCCCATCTCTACGATCGACACTCCCGCTCCCGCGCGATGCAAGTTCTCGGCCATTTCCAATCCGATAAATCCCGCGCCCACGACGACAGCGCTGGCGACCGTTCGTGTAGTTATATAGTTTTTGATACGGTCCGTATCGTCGACGTTTCTCAGGGTGAAAATTCCTTCGCTGTCGATGCCCTTCAGCGGCGGACGCACAGGCGAAGCGCCCGGCGACAGGAGCAGCTTGTCGTAGCTTTCCGTATAGGTCGATCCATCCGCACGGCGCACTTCGACGCTCTTTGCCGCGGTATCGATGCCTACCGCCTCGTTTTCGATCCGCACGTCGATATTGAATCGTCCGCCGAACGAAGCCGGGGTCTGTAAAAAGAGTTTTTCCCGTTCGGCGATCGCGCCGCCGATATAATACGGCAGACCGCAGTTGGCGTACGAGATGTATTTGCCTTTTTCGAGTAGGACGATCTCGGCCTCCTCGTCTGCCCGACGAATCCTGGCCGCCGCGGTTGCACCTCCCGCGACGCCTCCGATAATGATATGTTTCATATAGCCTGTTTGAAAATTATTTACAATGCGATCTAATGGAAGATACTTCTGTAGGAAAGTAATGGCGCAAAGGTGCGAATTGTTTTCCGATAAAACAAGATTCCTGTGGAAAATAATTTCCGGATTTGTATCGTTGTTCTTTTAATGATTTTATAATTAGTATATTATGTCTTTTGTGGGGCGGGTATGCGTTTAAAAATAATGACGTGACAACAGATGAGGGGCGGGAAATAGGTCTTTTTGAAACGGTCAATAGGGCCGGAACGACTTAAAATATGCTATCTTTGCGGCTCGGGACGGCATGCGCCGGACCGTTTGTGGAAAGATTTGGCCGCTTGCAACCACGGAAAAAAATGCTAAAATAGTATTTGTGTTCATCTACAACAGCTGAGTTTTTCCCATTGTTTAAAAGTATTTTAAACCATTAAAAAATTTTAAAGATGGGATTTTTATTTACCTCCGAATCGGTGTCCGAAGGACATCCCGACAAGGTTTCGGATCAGATTTCCGACGCAATCCTCGACGAATTCCTGCGCCGCGACGCCAACTCGAAAGTCGCCTGCGAAACCCTTTGCACCACGGGACTCGTGGTCGTGGCGGGTGAAGTGCGCTCGGAGGCGTATGTCGATGTGCAGGGCGTGGCGCGCCGCGTGATCAACCGCATCGGCTACACCCGGAGCGACTATCAGTTCGACGGCAACTCGTGCGGCATTCTGTCGGCCATTCACGAACAGTCGTCGGACATCAACCAGGGCGTCGTCCGCGAAGCCGAGGAGGAGCAGGGCGCCGGCGACCAGGGCATCATGTTCGGCTACGCCTGCAACGAGACCCGCGAGATGATGCCCGCGACGCTGATCCTGTCGCACGTGATCCTCAAGGAGCTGGCCGTCATCCGCCGCGAAGGCGAGGTGATGACCTATCTGCGTCCCGACTCGAAGTCGCAGGTCACGATCGAGTACGACGAGACGACGAACAAGCCGCTGCGCGTGCATACGATCGTCGTCTCGACGCAGCACGACGAGTTCATCCTCTCGGGCGAGGGCCGCAGCGAGAAGGAGGCGGAAAAACAGATGCAGGACAAAATCCGCGAGGACGTGCGCACGATTCTCATTCCGCGGGTCAAGGCGCGTCTGGAGCGCGCCGGCGACCAGCTGGCCGCACTGATCGGCGACGACTACATCCTGCACGTGAACCCCACGGGCAAGTTCGTGATCGGAGGGCCTCACGGAGACACGGGACTTACGGGCCGCAAGATCATCGTCGACACCTACGGCGGCCGCGGCGCGCACGGCGGCGGCGCCTTTTCGGGCAAGGACTCGTCCAAAGTGGACCGTTCGGCGGCCTATGCTGCGCGCCACATCGCCAAGAACCTCGTGGCGGCGGGCGTCGCCGACCAGATTCTGGTCGAGTTGAGCTACGCCATCGGCATCGCGCAGCCGCTGTCGATCTACGTCGATACCTACAATTCACCCCGTCCCGCGGCGTTGGCCGGCATGACCGACGGCGAGATCGCCCGCCGCATCGGGAAGCTCTTCGACCTGCGTCCCGCGGCCATCGTGAAGCGTTTCGGCCTGAAAAACCCGATCTTCGAGGCGACGGCCTCCTACGGGCATTTCGGCAATCGTCCTTACACGAAGGTGGAGAAGGTCTGGGAAAACGGCGTCGAGACCGAGCGCGAAATCGAGTTCTTCGGCTGGGAGAAACTTGATGCCGTGGAGCAGATCAAGCGGGAGTTCGGCCTTTAGCGTCCGGATACGCTGAAAAATCGGGGCGTCCGCGCAGGATGTCCCGATTTTTGTGCGAAAAGGACATACTAACCGGACGTTATTGTGCGTTTGTCCTTCGAAATTGAAATTTAAACGTACAGCTTATGTAATGAAGTTGCCTCTGATTAATAGAACCAAAACATTTAATTCATTATGAAAAAGGCATTTTTGATTTTAGGACTCGTAGCCGTGTCGGCCGCAGCCGGCGGACTTACGGCTTGGACGGTTTCCGCGGACCGCGGAGGTTCCGTCGCATACATCGAGCGCGAGGTGGAACGTACGCCCGCGCTGGGAACCCAGTTTACGTCTTACCAGGCCGAGCAGTATCCCGACCTCACCTACGCCGCCGAGAATGCGGTGAAGGCCGTCGTGAACATCGAGGCCATCCAGCAGGTCGAGATGCCCCAGCGCCGGGGCTACGATCCGTTTCTGGAGTTCTTCGGAATCCCGCAGGATTACGGCCGCGGCGACGGAGGTCCGCAGTACCGCGAGCAGCGGGCCGGCGGTTCGGGCGTGATTATTTCGGAGGACGGCTATGTCGTGACGAACAACCACGTCGTGGACGGGGCTTCGAAACTCAAGGTGAAGCTCAACGACGGGCGTTCGTTCGACGCCAAACTCATCGGCAAGGATTCGGCGACGGACCTCGCGCTGCTGAAGGTCGAGGCCAAGGGGCTGCCTACGCTGGCTTTCGGATCGTCCGATGCGCTGCGTCTGGGCGAATGGGTGCTGGCGATCGGTTCGCCGTTCGACTTGCAGTCGACCATCACGGCCGGCATCGTGAGCGCCAAGGCGCGGCAGCTGGGAGCCATTCCCAACGATTTCAGGATCGAGTCGTTCATCCAGACCGACGCGGCGGTGAACCCCGGCAACTCGGGCGGCGCGCTGGTCAACACCCACGGCGAGCTGGTGGGCATCAACACGCTGATCAAGTCGCAGACGGGAAGCTACGTGGGCTATTCGTTCGCCATTCCCGAGTCGATCGTCCGCAAGGTGGTGGTCGATCTGAAGGAGTTCGGCGTCGTGCAGCGCGCCCTGCTGGGCGTACAGTTCCGCGTCGTGGATCAGGATTTCCTCGATACGGAGGGTAAAGAGTTGGGCATCAAGGATCTGGGCGGCGCCTACGTGGCCGCAGTTGTCGAGGGCGGAGCCGCTTCGGAGGCCGGAATCCGCAAGGGAGACGTGATTCTGGACATTGATGGCGTGAAAATTGTTGAGCCTTCGACGCTTCAGGAGCAGATCGCCAAACGCCGACCCAACGATACGGTTAAATTATCCGTAAAAAGAGACGGAAAGGTGAAACAATTTGACGTTACTTTGCGTAATAAAGCAGGTAAAACGGAATTGGTTACCAAGGAGGACGTCGATGTTGTCGATGCGCTCGGAGGTAAGTTCGCCGATGCGGGCGCCAAACTGTGCCGCGAACTTGACATCAAGGGCGGCGTGCAGGTGGTCGGCATCAAGGCCGACGGAATTCTGGCCCGCGCCCGTGTTAAACAGGGATTTGTGATCACTCACATCAACGACCGCCCGGTCTATTCGCTCGGCGACATGCAGCGGATGACGGAGAAGGTCCGTTCGATCGACGGCGTTTATCCCAACGGCCGTTCGGCAAGCTACACGCTGGTGGAGTAAATCGCAGCCCGGGCGGGTTTATGGATTGCAGTATTATTAGGATAGTTAGAAAAAAATATGCGTCAATTAAAGATTACAAAGTCCATCACCAACCGCGAAAGCGCCTCGCTGGACAAGTACTTGCAGGAAATCGGCAAGGAGGAGCTTATCACGGTCGAGGAGGAGGTGGAACTCGCCCAGCGAATTAAAAAAGGAGACCAGGAAGCGCTTGAGAAGCTCACCAAAGCCAACCTGCGTTTTGTGGTGTCCGTCGCCAAACAATATCAGAATCAGGGATTGAGCCTCCCGGACCTGATCAACGAGGGCAACCTCGGGCTGATCAAGGCCGCCGAGAAGTTCGACGAGACCCGCGGTTTCAAGTTCATCTCCTATGCCGTGTGGTGGATTCGTCAGTCGATTCTCCAGGCTTTGGCCGAGCAGTCGCGCATCGTGCGTCTGCCGCTCAACCAGGTGGGTTCGCTGAACAAGATCAACAAGGCGTTCGCACGCTTCGAGCAGGAGCACGAGCGCACGCCGTCGCCCGAAGAGCTGGCTACGGAACTGGAACTCCCGAAGGAGAAGGTCACCGACACGCTGCGTGTCGCCGGCCGCCACGTATCGGTCGACGCTCCGTTCGCCGACGGCGAGGACAACTCGCTGCTGGATGTGCTGGTGAATCCCGATTCGCCCAACGCCGACCGCGGGCTGATCAACGAGTCGCTGTCGACCGAGGTGGACCGTGCGCTGGAGACCCTCACGGAGCGTGAGCGCGACATCATCAAGTACTTCTTCGGCATCGGAACCTCGGAGATGACTCTCGAAGAGATCGGCGAGAAGTTCGACCTGACGCGCGAGCGCGTGCGTCAGATCAAGGAGAAGGCGATTCGCCGCCTCCGGCATTCGTCGCGGTCGAAACTCCTGAAATCCTATCTGGGATAAAGTTTATGGGATTAGAAAACCGGTCGTGTTGTATACACGACCGGTTTTTTGGTGTCTAATCTTCGTTGATCGGTTGTGGCTTGCCGTTGCGCAGGAAACTTTTCAGGTCGGGTAGTGTGACGTAGCCGTACGACGTTCCCGAAATGTAGAGCGTATCGCCGCAAATGCGTAGGGGCGTGGTCTCTGGATCGAATGGGCTCCAGAAACCGAGCGTTTGCGAACTTTTTCGTCCCCGACTGGCTTGGATGTAATTGTCGCCTTCGACCGAGAGAACGTGGATCGAAGTCTTTTCCAGTTGTGTAATGAGCGCTTTGCCCGATGCTTCGGCCCGTTTGTACTCCTTCAGGATTGCCGCGCTGTTGCCGGCGGTAAAGAGCAGGTAGGCAGCAAATGCCGTCGAGAGGATTTTATTGCTTGTTTTCATGACTTTTCCGTTTTAAATAGTTGTTGTGGAGAGTCTGCAGGTCGTTCATGTCAATGCCCAGTTCGTCCATGCGGGCGAACATGGTGTGCAGTTCGACCCGAATGAATTCGTGTCGCTGGGCTTCGAGTGTCCGAGCCTGCGAGCCTTCGGCGACGAAGAATCCCATGCCGCGGCGGATAAGGATCAGTCCGTCGCTTCCGAGTTTATCGTACGCCCGCATCACCGTGTTGGGGTTGACTTGTAGTGTCACGGCGAGTTCGCGTATCGAGGGGATGCGCTCCCGCTCGGGCCAACGGCCGGAGACGATGGCGCGGCAGGCGTGGTCGTAGATCTGGAGCCAGATCGGCTGGTTGTCGTTGAATTGCATGGCCGGATTATTTGAGAGTTTTTTCCCGGAGCTTGAAATATCCGGTCACCCAGCTTACGAGAGTCCAGTATCCGAAGATCATCGTGTAGGCGCCGTATTCCGGGAGTTGCTTCCGGAGCGGAAAAGAGAGCCTTGCGGTGTCGGAGTGTATGTTGACAGTGAATTCGGAAAAGGGAATGCGGACGAATAATCCGTCTGATGGCATCAGTACCCAGTAGTAGATGATGAAGAATAGGATGAAAGCTCCGGCGAGCAGCAGGAATATTTTCATCGGGTATTCCTTGCCCCAGCAACAGGCCAGCAGCAGCCCGGCCTGCACCGTGAAGATCGTCAGCCATGTAGGATAGATCATGATTCGGATGATGTTGCCGTCGGGGATGTCTGCCGCGGCTGTGACAGGCCACAAGACGAGGCTGAAAAGCAGGGTGGCGATAACCGTTGTGTTGAACCAGATGAAGAGGTATTTCTCCGCCGCCGTGACAGGCAGCGTGTAGGAGCGTACCATCGGCAGCCGCTTGTAGAGGTTACGGCAGCTCAAGCGGGTGACGTAATACATGAATCCCAACATCGTGAAGCAGGCGGTTACGCGGAATTCCCCCGGATCACTGCGCCATGATCCGTAAAACCACGCGAAGACAGAGAGCAGAATCAGAATTGCCAGCAGGCCGTAGCCGTAGTAGCGGGCATTTTCAACGTAATGTTTGCGTGCATATAATACAGTGCGCCGAAAAGAGATGGAGTTATTCATGATTGGTGGGATTTGTGTGAAGAATCGAGGGAATGGTCATGCGGTCGTGGGTGGTGGCTGCGAAGATCAGTTCGAGGTCCGGACGGCTTTCCCGGCCGGTCGTATTGAGGGCGATGCCCTCTTCGCCCGAGAACGAGGGGGTGCTGTAAATCGCTTTCGCGTCTGCGGGCAACGGCCCAAACGTGAGGCGGCGCGACAATTCTTCCGTGGTTGCGGCGAGCACAAGGCCCTGTTCGTCGAGGATGACGATTTTGTCGATCAGGTTCTCGACTTCGCGGACTTGATGGGTCGAGATCACGATGGTGCGTTTCTCGTCGGCGTAGGCCGCCAACAGGCTGCGTAGGATTGTTTTCGACGGGATGTCCAGACCGTTGGTCGGTTCGTCGAGTAGCAGGAACTGTGGATTGCAGGCGAGTGCGAAGGCGATGTAGCCTTTTTTGCGCTGGCCCATGGACATGTCGTGGGGATTTTGTGACGGATCGATTTCGAGTGCTTCGCAATGACTTTCGAACATTTCTGCTGAATAACCGGGGTAGAAGACACCTGTGTGTGAGGCAAAACGGCGGAGTGGAATATTCGGCAGGTTCAGTTCTTCCGGGATCAGCATCAGCCTGGACAGAAAATCCACGCTCCGCTGCCGCGGGGTGAATCCATCGACGGCAATGTGCCCTGTATCGGGTTCGAGCAGTCCGCAGATAAGTTGCAGCAGCGTGCTTTTGCCAGTGCCGTTGCGTCCCAGCAGGCCGTGGATGTGCCCTTCGCCGAACGTCAGCGAGAGATCTGCGAAAACCTTCCGGCGACGGTTGTAACCGAAAGAAACGTTTTGAAAAGCAATCATGGCTGTTATTGTTTTTGTGTATTAGTGTGGTAGTACACTGCAAATATAGGGCGATAATTTTATATTCCAAATTTTTTCGGAATTTTTAAAAAAGGGGAATGGCTACGCGTCTTAATGGATCGTGGCGTTTTCGTAACCGTGTGTTCGGTGGGTCTGGGGAGCAGGCTCCAACAGCATGACTGTGATCAGAAGTGCGAGTTGTCTAATTGGGTGATTCTGTTAAATGTTGTTACCACACGATCGGCTCCTTGCCCACGGAGCGGAGGTATTCGTTGGCGCGCGAGAAGTGGCGGCAGCCGAAGAATCCCCGGTAGACCGACAGCGGCGAAGGGTGCACGGCTTTGAGGATCAGGTTGCGCTGCGGGTCGGCGATGGCGCCTTTCTTCTGGGCGTAGCTGCCCCAGAGCATGTAGACGATGCCCTCTTTGCGCTGGGCGATGGCGCGCACCACGGCGTCGGTGAAGGTCTCCCAGCCGCGGCCGGCGTGCGATGCGGCTTCGTGAGCGCGGACCGTGAGCACGGCGTTGAGCAGCAGCACTCCCTGTTCGGCCCAGCGGTCGAGGTTGCCCGTAGACGGTATGGGCGTGCCGGTGTCGTCGGAGACCTCCTTGAAGATGTTTTGCAGCGAGGGCGGGAAGGGAACTCCGTCCGCGACCGAGAAACAAAGCCCGTTGGCCTGTCCGGGACCGTGATAGGGGTCCTGGCCGATGACGACCACTTTCAGGCGGTCGAACGGGCATTTGTCGAAGGCGCGGAAGATGTTGCTGCCGCGCGGGAAAATGCGCCGCGAGGCGTATTCCTGCCGTACGAACTCCGTGAGCTGCGCGAAATAGGGTTTTTCGAACTCCGGGGCGAGGAGTTCCTTCCAGTCGGGGGCTATCTTTACATCCATGTTACGAGCGGTTAAAGTCGTGTAAATGTAGTAAAAAGTTCCCGGAATGCCGTGTTTTTGCGGCGGATTTCGGCGGGCAGGGCAAAAAACGGGCGGCATCCGCTGAACTTGGGGTGGACGCCGCCCGTCGCTGATGGTAAGAAGGGGGTTATTTTTGGGTTGCGCCATAGCCCACGACGAGGATTCCGTCGAGACTGCCTTGGGGTTTTTCAGGCCGTTCGGAGAGCTTGTCCCCGCTGCCTTGGAGGTAAAAATCGACGGGCAGCGTATATTTCACGCGCACCTTCTCACCGCGCTGTTCGCCGGGCGTCCATGCTCCGGCGGGCGAGGAGGCGATCACGCGGAGAGCCTCGTCGGCAAGCAGTTTGTCGGGCGATTGCAATACCAGGATATTGCTTACCGAACCGTCCTTTTCGACGATGAACGAGACGATGACACGTCCCTGGATATTGTTTTTCATCGCTTCGGCCGGGTATTGGATGTGCATCTGTATCCAGTTGCGGAAGTCTTTGATCTCGCCGCTCCGGAACGAAGGCATCTTCTCGGTGACCAGGAATGGTTCGTTACCGTCGGGAGCGCCCTGCACGGTTGCGCTTTCGGTCTGGGGCAGGCGGAAATCGACGGGCAGCGTATATTTCACGCGTACCTTCTCTCCGCGCTGCTCGCCGGGCGTCCATGCTCCGGCGGGCGAGGAGGCGATCACGCGGCGGGCCTCGTCGGCAAGCAGTTTGTCGGGCGATTGCAATACCAGGATGTTGCTTGCCGAACCGTCCTTTTCGATGGTGAACGTCACGACCACGCGGCCCTGAATGTTCCGTTCCACGGCCTCGGCGGGGTATTGGAGGTGCTCCTGCACCCACGCGCGGAAGTCGTTGAGGTCGCCGCCGCGGAACGAAGGCATCTTTTCGACGATCAGAAACGGCATGTCTTCCGTGGACGCGGAGGCGATTTTGACCGATCCGGGTTTCTCGTTGAAAACGGCTTCGTCAGCCGCCGGTTTGGCTGCGCCTTTGGTGGTGATCACGATCACGCCGTTTTTACCCCGCGAACCGTACACTGCGGTGGAGGACTGATTTTTGAGGACGCTGATCCGTTCGATCGTATTGGGGGCGATGTCGTCGATGCTCGTCCGCTCGACGCCGTCGACGATATAGAGCGGTTTGGCTTTCCGCTCCTTTTCGGCTCCTGCGGCGCTTTGAGGCGCGGGCGTTTTTTGGTCGCCGGGGGTTACGCTGACGGGGTCGAGCTTGTTGCTCTCGGTCTCCAAGGTGATTTCAAAACTCTCTGCGCCGGATTTGTCGGAGACGCGGACTTTCCGGGTCTGGCAGCCGACGTAGGAGATGACAAGTTCATTGCCGGGAGCCGCTGAAATCTGCGCCGTGCCCTCCTTGCCGGTCACGGTTCCGACGTTCGATCTGCTGATCAGTACGATTGCGCCCGGAAGCGGCTGGCCGTTCTGGAAGACGGTTACGGAGACTTTTTTCTTCGTTGCGTCCTGGGACGCCGTTTCGTCGGCCGGGGCCTTTTCGGTCTCTGCAATCCGGACCTCGGCGGCGCGCGTGGTCAGCGAGAAAGCGCACAGGAGTCCTATCACGGCGGGAAGCGTTCCCGCCAGCCGCAGCAGGGAGTGCCTGCCGGAAGTTTTCGTTGTCATCATTTTAAAGCGTTTTTTGGTTAAGGAATCCCGCAGCCCGTTGGCTATTTCCGGACTATAACCGAATAGCTGCCTGAATATGGTTTTCATGTAATGTTCGATGTCGTACCCTTCGGCCAGCACGTCGCTGTCGGCTTCGAACTCCTCGGCTTCGGTGAGCCGCCGTGCGGCGAGCCATACGAAAGGGTTCCACCACAGCGCGGCCTTCATGCATTCCATCGCCACGCGCTCGGCGGAGTGGCGGTGGGCGACATGGCTCGCCTCATGGGCTACGATGGCCTGCAACTCTCCGGCCGGGATCTGGTCCCAGAGGTAGATCGAGCGGAAGAACGAGAACGACGCGATCCGCTGCGGGGTGCGCACGAGCGTGAAACGCTCCGTGCGGGTGATCGCCGCACCGCGCCGCAGCCGGCGGATGCGCACGACCTGCCACAGCATGACGCCCGCGACCAGCCCGACCCCGATCAGGTATACCGCCAGGCATATCGCTTCGGGTGTGACGGCCGGAGCCGCCTCTTCGACCACCTCGGCGGTCCATTCGGCCTCGGGCAGTGCGACCGTCGGGGCGACCTCGATCACCTTGCCCGGCCAGACGGGGATGCGCAGCAGCGGAATGACCGCCGCCAGGAGGGTCGATGCGAGCAGGTAGGCCCTGCACCAGCCGAACCGCACGTGCCGTTCGAGCAGGATGGCGTAGGCCGCCAGCAGCACGCCGCTGCAAGCCAGCACTTCGAGGGCGTAGATGGCGAGGGTTTTCACGGCGGTTATTTTTTGGCGTTGCGCATGATTTCGAGAATTTCATCCATCTCCCGGGCGGGGATGTTTTCATGGCGCGAGAAGAACGACACCAGTTGGGCCAGCGAGCCGTCGAAATAGCTGGAAAGCATCGACGACATGACGCCGCGGGCATACTCCTCGCGGCCGATCAGCGGAAAATAGCGGTGGCTCTTGCCCTCGGCCGTATGGCTGACGAAGCCCTTGTTCTCCAGAATCTTGAGAAACGTGGCGACGGTGGTGTACTTGGGGTGGGGTTCGTCGGTCCGGGCGATGATGTCGTTGACCACCGCGTCGCCCAGACGCCAGAGAATCTGCATGATCTCCTCCTCGCCGCGAGTCAGTTCCGTAATCTTGGTATTCATAGGTCGTGTTGTTTCGGGTTTACGACACAATATTACTACTAAATTTTTAGTAAAACAAATTTTCGATCTAAAAATTTAGTAGATAAGCCCAAAATAATTGATACCTATATTTATAAGAGAGGTGGAGAGGCCTGGTCGGGGTGGTCGGAGCTGGGTGCGAGGCTATCGTAGCTGCCGTTCGGCCTCGTTGTCTTTCTCCTCCTTGTCGTCCTCCTCCCAGTCGAACCACGGGAATTCGTGCCGGCCGCCCAGCGCGAAGCGCGTGTAGGTGATCGGAAGTCCCATTTCGAGAAAGCGGGTTTCATAAGCCGTCTTGACCGAAAGCACCTCGTCGGCGAACCCCGAACCGTAGATGTCGGGTTCGGAGACCTCGCAAGTCAGCCCGTAATGGCGGATGACCTCGCCCGTGTAGGCGTAGAGGTGCTTGGAGTCGGTCTTGAGGTTGATCCACCCGTCGGGCCGGAGCAGGCGGGCGTAACAAGCCAGGTAGAGCGGCGAGGTGAGACGTTTCTTGGCCCGCCGGGTCTTGAGCTGCGGATCGGGGAAGGTGATCCAGATTTCGGACACTTCGTTTTCGGCGAACAGCGCGTCGATGAACTCGATGCGTGTGCGCAGGAAGCCTACGTTGTGCATCCTGCGGTCCGTGGCGGTCTTCGCGCCGCGCCACATGCGTGCGCCCTTGATGTCGATGCCGATGTAGTTGCGCTGCGGGTCGCGCTGAGCCAGCGCGACGGTGTATTCGCCCTTGCCGCAGCCCAGTTCCAGTACGATGGGATTGTCGTTGCGGAAGAAATCACGGTTCCAGTTCCCTTTCAGCGGGTGGTCGCGGTGGAACACCTCGTCGAATTCGGGTTGCACGAAACATTCGAAAGTCAGGTTCTCGCGGAACCTGCGGAGCTTGTCTTTGCCCATAGTGGTCTGTTGTTCCGCCGGACTGCGGGGCCGGCAGGACGGTAATGTGTTTTCGGTTATCTGCTTTGCTGCAGGTCGACGCCGACGGCTTCGACCCCGCGGACGGGGCGGACCGGCGTGACCGAGCAGCGGTAGTCGCCGTGCTGCGTGAGGCGGATTCGGCGGCGGTAGGGGATCGCTGCCTCGCGCATCAGGGCCGCGGGACCCTTCGGGTGCGGGATGACGAGCAGGAACCACTCCCCGAAGCGGAGCGAATCGGGGGTTACGGTGGCGATGCGGACCGTCAGCGTGTCCTCCGCGAAGCGGTCGTTGCAGCGTAGGAAGATCACGGCGTCGCGCAGCGACACGGTGTCTGCGTTCGGCAGGCGGATTTCGGCCCGCGAGTCCCACCGGGCGGGGTTGACGTCGGTGACCGCCGACTGGTGGGGCGAGACGCAGCTTCCGGCCAGAAGCGCGGCCGCCACGGCCGCGATATGCCCTGCCGAGCGTTTCACCGCGCTATTGGTTTTGATGCGTTCCGCCGTTATTGCCGCCTTCGCTGCCGCCTCCGTTGCCGTTATTGCCGGCCGGGGCGTTTCCGCCGTTGTTTCCGTTTCCGTTTCCGTTTCCGTTTCCGTTTCCGCGGCGGCGGTTGCGGTTGTTGCGGCTGCGGTTTCCGCCCTCGCGGCCGCCTCCGTTGTTTTCACGGGGTTCGCGGCCGTTGTTCTCGCGGCCGTTGTTTTCGCCTCGGTTATTGTCGCCGCGGCCGTTGTGCGGACGCTCGCCGTTGCCGCCGTTCTGACGCTCCCCTCCGTTGCCTCCGTTGCGCGGACGGTCGTTGCGGCGCGGCTGCCTGTCGGGACGGCCGGGCTGTCCTTCACGCGGCTGGCGGGTCTCTCCGCCGGACTCCTGCGGCGTCTGTCCGTTCTGCCCTGCGGGGCGTCCCTGCTCGCCGCGGCCCTTGTTGTTGCGGCCGCCGCGCTTGCGGCGTTTGGCCTGGTCGAAGCGGGTGATGCTGTCCTCCTCCGAACGGTAGGTCGGCTCCTCGATCTCCGGGCGGATGTCGTCGGCGTCCTGCAACCGTTCGACCTTCTTACCCTGGCGGTTCAGCGCCATGATCTCCCGCACGCGCGAAACGGGCAACGTGGTGACGTTGGCCATCGCCTCCTTCGACGAAGAGAAGGTCATCGTTCCGGCCAGCACGTCGCTCTTGACGCAGAACCATTCGCCTTCGGCGGCCTGGAGCGGTTCGCGCAGGCGTGGGAACTCCTTGCGGGCGTCGACATAGGTGTCGTATTCGTACATCATGCAGCACTTGAGTTTCGAGCACTGCCCGGCCAGCTTCTGGGGGTTGAGCGAAATGTCCTGCACGCGCGCGGCTCCGGTCGTGACGCTCGAAAAGCTCGACATCCACGACGCGCAGCACAGTTCGCGGCCGCAGGCGCCCAGTCCGCCGATGCGTCCAGCCTCCTGGCGGGCGCCGATCTGCTTCATCTCGATGCGGATGTGGAACCGTTCGGCGAAGACCTTGATCAGTTCGCGGAAGTCCACGCGCTCGTCGGCGATGTAGTAGAAGATAGCCTTGATCTTGTCGCCCTGATACTCCACGTCGCCGATTTTCATGTTCAGGCCCATGTCGGCGGCGATCTGCCGCGAGGCGATCATCGTCTCGTGCTCCAGCGCGATGGCCTCCTGCCACTTTTCGATGTCGTAGGGTTTGGCCTTGCGGTAGATCTTCTTGTATTCGCCGTTGTAGGGGTTGAATCCCGTGCGGCGCATCTGGCGCGCCACCAGGTCGCCCGTGAGCGACACGACGCCGATGTCGTGGCCCGGCGACGCTTCGACGGCCACGATGTCGCCCCGTTTGAGGTCGAGGTTGTTGACGTTCTGGTAGAACGAACGGCGGGTGTTCTTGAAACGCACCTCGACGATGTCGCTCGGCATGTTGACCGGGTACTCGTCGAGCCAGGCCGTTTCGTGGAGCTTGAAGCACCCGTCGCAGAGTTTGGCTTCCGGCTCCGAGCCGCAGTTGCAAAAGGCGCACCCGCGGCCCACTTCGGGTTTGCAGGCGCCCGTATGTCGTTTTTCGGTATCCATGATTGGGTATAATTTGCGTAAAGATACAAAATAATTCACAATTCAGAATTCAGAATTCACAATTTTGGCTTATTCGGGAACTATGCCTGCAAACTGAATTTATGAATTGCGAATTGTGGATTGTGAATTCCCGTTTGCATGCAAACGGCTGATGCTGCGGCGGATGCGCACGATCATCATCACGGCTGCGGCCGACAGTCCGAACGAGAAGCCCAGGAAAAGCCCCGAAGGACCCATGCCCATCGTGAAACCGAACAGGTAGCCCGCCGGGAGGTTCAGCAGCCAGTAGGAGACGAAGGCGATCGGCATGATGATCTTCACGTCCTGAATGCCCCGCAGGATACCCACCGAGACGTTCTGGATGCCGTCCGACAGTTGGTAGAGCGCAGCGAAGACCATCAGGTTCGAGGCGATGGCGATCACCTCGGCGTTGGTGGTGAAGAAGGTCGGGATCACGTTGCGCATCGTGATGAAAACCAGCGCTGCGAGGGCGTTCCACGCCAGCACGAGGTGGTACGACGCCTTGGCCGCGAGCGACAGCTGGCCGATGTCGCGCGCGCCGTAGCAGTGCGACACGCGGATGGTGGTGGCCGCGCCGATCGACATGACGATCATAAAGGCGCAGTTGCCGATGGTCGTGGCGATCTGGTTGGCGCTCATCGTCTCCTTGTTGAACCACCCCATCATAATTCCCGTGCCGACGAAGGCCGAGGCTTCGAGGAACATCTGCATCGAGATCGGCAGGCCCATGTGCAGCAGTTGTCTGACCGACGCCCACGAGTAGTTGCGCGGCGAAAAGCCTTCGAGATAGACGCGGTATTTGCTGCGGCTGTAAAAGTAGCCGATCATCAGCATCGGGGCGATGATGCGCGACATCAGCGTGCCCAGGCCCGCGCCCTCGGCGCCCATCTCGGGAAATCCGTAGCGGCCGTAGATGAACACCCAGTTGAAGCCGATGTTCGCGAGGTTGGCCGCGATCGTGACGAACATCTCGACCTTCGTGTTGCCCACGCCTTCGAGGAACTGCTTGAAGGTGAAGAACAGCATGATGAACGGCATGCTCCACACCAGCATCCTGTAATAGGGGATGGCCATGTCGACCACTTCGGCGGGCTGGCCGAGGTGGTACATCAGCGGGATGACGGCGTACTGCACGGCGGCCATCGCCACGCCCAGCAGTCCGTAGAAGAGAATGCCGTTCTGGAGCAGTCCCGACGATTTCTCGCGGTCGCCCTGCGCGTAGAGTTCGCCCACGAGGGGCGTCATGCCCAGTGCGATGCCGATGGCGGCGATGAAGAGGATGAAGAAGACGGCGCCGCCGAACGACACGGCAGCCAGCGGCGTGGGGTCGTCTCCGCCGTAGCGGCCGACCATGAGGTTGTCGGCGAACTGCGTCAGGATCTGGCCCAACTGCGTGAGCACCACGGGCAGCGCCAGCCGCAGGTTGGCCTTGTATTGGTCTTTGTATGTTGCGAATTTGTACATAGGTGCGCAAAGGTACGAATAATCTCTGGGAAAAGAGAAGAAAGGTTTGTGCGGATTTTTCCAAGTTGAAATAACATAGTTCCTGGTCAATATTGACTTTCGGGGATTTTTTGCTGAAATTTGTGGGAGCAATACCCCAAAAGAGCGTTGTATTCTGCAAAACATTTTCTATCTTTGTCTTGCTGTCCGGATGGGCAGCGACATATTGTTGGCAGAAGTGTTTCGCTTTTATTCTTGAATGGAAATCTGGAAAATTTCACGTGAACAAGAATAAGCAATACAAACACTCATCGCCGTGTATAGTTATATCATTCTTGATATACTGTCCGGTGTGGGGTATTGTTTATTTGTTCACGGGTATTCCAGAACCTCCATTCAGATAAACGAACGACTCCACACTTCTTTTTTGACAACCGCCATATAGGAGCCGAGTGGCGCATATCTCAGTGCTTATGGAAAATAATTGAATTGGCAATAATTGTGGAAATAGATTCCTGTAATATTAGTGATAAATATTTGTAAATTAATAAAATATAAATTATGAAACAGTATAGGGTAATTGGGGTGTCGATATTTTTTTGTCTTTCATTTTTGGGGTGTAAAAATTACGAAAACCAAAAGGATAAAATGATACGATCCGTATGCGATTACAAAGCAATGCAAATCGAAAACGGAAACGTGGACTATGAGAATCTGTGTGATTTAAACCGGATTTTATCCCGATTCAGGGATACCATGCAGATGAGTTTAATCGAATATTGTTCGCAGAAAAGAGAGCAGAGCGAACGGGACTTAAAGTTGTCACAGCAGATACGCTTGAGTGAATATGACCTTATGACAGGGTCATCCAGAGCGGCTCTTGATAAAATGAAGCCGATGAATTATTATGAACAAGATTTGAAAAAATTGAAATCTATCCTAATGAAAACAGATTCATTGGCACTCAACTCGGACATGTATGCGAAAACGATCTCCGGGTATTTTACAATGGCATTGAGTAAATTAAAAAAGAAGAACAAGGCCGATGCCGATTTTATGGGGCTTCTTCTCTTTTTTGCAGGGAACTCTCAAATTATTTCGGACAAATACGAGATCGTTTATAATGCGTATTATGATGCGGTCCGATTTTTAATAACCGAACCGGAGTTTTGGATTTCAGATTATTGTAATATCGTGTTGAAAACGATAAAGGCATTTTCGGCGAAATTGGAGGCGGATGAATTTTATTCGATTTATATGGATATGGTAAACCATACTGCGGCTGACTATCTTGGTCCCGATCTTGTTGATATTATAAATACATACACTCGGTATGCGTATGTTACGGATAAGGAAACTGAATTTGAAAAATATTTGGCAATTTCATTGGAATAACGATCATACATTTAAAAATTGAAAACTATGGCTGGAAATTTATGGAAAATGACAGCGATCAAAAATGCTGGAAAACTGACGAAGGGAATGAGCGTCGAGATTCTTGTAACCGGAACATCAGCAAAACCGAGTGTAAAACAAATTATCGAGGCAATCGAAGACAAATACGGCGTAACCGTATCGAGTTGTCATTGTGGATATGCTAATTTTGAGATTGAGAAATTGAATTGAACCGATAGCTGTTTATGTAATAAGGGAGGACCGTGCGGTCCTCCCTTTGCATTCCAGCCATTCGGTTTTTACGCCACGCGCAGCTTCACGCCGTGGGCCTTGTCCGACTCCACGACCACGGTGTCGCCCTCGTGGAGCTTGCCGTCGATGATCAGCGTCGAGAGCGGTTCCTCGACGTTGTCCATCAGCGTCCGCTTGAGCGAACGCACGCCGTAGCGCGATTCGTAGCCCATGGTCGCCAGGCGGCGTTTGGCCCCTTCGGTGATCTTCACCTTGTAGCCCAGCTTCTTCGTGCGGTTGAGCAATCCCTGCAACTCCAGCTCGATGATCCGTTCCACGTCGGCGATTTCCAGCGTGCGGAACAGGATGATGTCGTCGATGCGGTTCAGGAACTCCGGGGCGAAGGTCTGCTCCAGCGCCTTGCGGTATTCGCTCTGGGGCGTCCGGTCGGCCACGGCGCTCTTCGAAGTGGTGCTGTAACCCACATGCACCGATTTCTGGATCACGGCCCGCGAACCCACGTTCGAGGTCATGATGATGATCGTGTTGCGGAAATCGACCCTGCGTCCCGAGCCGTCGGTGAGGTGCCCCTCGTCGAAGATCTGCAACATGGTGTTGAAGACCTCGGGATGGGCCTTTTCGATCTCGTCGAAGAGCACCACGGCGTAGGGCTGACGACGCACGGCCTCCGTTAACTGGCCTCCTTCGCCGTAACCGACGTATCCGGGGGGCGAGCCGATCAGGCGCGCCACGTTGTGTTTCTCGCTGTATTCGCTCATGTCGATCCGGATCAGTCCGCGGTGTTCGTCGAACAGCCATTTCGACACCTCCTTGGCCAGCAGCGTCTTGCCGACGCCCGTGGGCCCGACGAAGAGGAAGACGCCGATGGGGCGGTTTTCGTCCTTCAGTCCGGCGCGCGAACGGCGGATGGTGCGCGAAATCTTCTCCACGGCCTCCTGCTGTCCCACGACGCGCTTGGCGAGGTGTTCGCGCAGGGTTTGCAGACGGATCATCTCGCCGTCCGAGACGCGCTCCGCAGGGATGCCCGTCATGGCGGTAATCACCTCCTGGATATGCCTTGCGGTGATCTCCACGGGGTTGCTTTCGAGCGAGCGCTTCCATTCGGCGCGGCTCTCGCCCAACTTCGAGCGCAGCGCGATTTCCCGCATGCGCGCCGAGGCGGCCTTCTCGTAGACCAGCGCTTCGACCGCTTCGCGGCGTTCGCGCCTGGCGTCGCTGAGCGCCGTCTTCATGGCCCGCAGCTCCTCCGGTTCGCGTGCCGATTGCAGGTGCGCCCGCGAGCCGGCCTCGTCCAGCGCGTCGATGGCCTTGTCGGGGAAATAGCGGTCGGTGACGTAACGCCCGGTGAGCGTCACGCAGGCCTGCAACGCCTCCTCGGTGTAGTGCACCTTGTGGTGGCGCTCGTAGTGGGGCGCGATGTTGCGCAGGATCTGGAGCGTCTGCTCGGGTGTCGTCGGCTCGATCACCACCTTCTGGAAGCGGCGTTCGAGGGCCGAGTCGGTCTCGATGTTCTCGCGGTACTCGTCGAGCGTCGTGGCGCCGATGGTTTGCAGTTCGCCGCGCGCGAGGGCCGGTTTGAGGATGTTGGCCGTGTCGAGGCTGCCCTGCGTGGAGCCGGCGCCCACGATGGTGTGTATCTCGTCGATGAAGATGATCGTGTCCTTGGCTTTGCGCAGTTCGTCCAGAAGCTGCTGCATGCGCTCCTCGAACTCGCCGCGGAACTTCGTGCCCGCCACGAGCGACGAGACGTCGAGCGAGAAGAGCGTCTTGTCGGCGATGGTGTAGGGCACTTCGCCGCGCGCGATGCGCAGCGCCAGCCCTTCGACGATGGCGCTCTTGCCCACGCCGGCCTCGCCGATCAGGATCGGGTTGTTTTTCTTGCGGCGCGAGAGGATCTGCACCACGCGTTCGATCTCCTGCTCGCGGCCTATGACCGGGTCGATCTTCCCCTCGCGGGCCAGCCGCGTGAGGTTCACGCCGAACTTGTCCAGCAGGTGGGCCGGGCCTTTCTCCTCGTTCCTGTTCTCCTCGCCGAAGTCGAGCATGTGAACCTGCACTTCGGTGCGGAAGTCGTCGCCCACGGCGAATTTTTGCAGGTCTCCGGACACGCTGTCGGCCGTCACGCCGTACATCTCCAGCACGCGCGCGGTCGCCGTCGAACGGTCGCTGATGATGGCCAGCAGCGCGTGGGCCGTCGACACGCTCCGGGCGACGCCCGGCATTGCGAGCAGCTCCTCGGTGAAGTCGCGGTAATACTCCTCGGGTGACCGGGTCTCCTGCTGTTTGGCGCTGATTACCTCGCGTTCGATGCGCAGGCGCACCTGATAAAGCTCCCAGTCCTTGAGCCGGGAGGATAAAAGCTGGTAGGCGAGCGACCCCTCTTCGCGGAGCAGTTCCAGCGTGAGGAAGTCCTTGAGCGAATGCGTCATTCCCGCCTTCGTCGTGTTGAATGCCGAACGGGCGATGATGCCCTCCAACGTTTTCGAAATTTTTGGTTGCATGTTGCGTCGTCGTTATGAATTCGCCATACTAACGAGAGCGCGTATGTGATTATTATGCGGCCGTTTTTGTTTAGTGGTTGAACTTTGGTGGCTGACGCAGAGGCGTTTCCGTCGGACGGGCATTTTCGGAGCAGCCCCAAGGCATCGGGTTTACCGGCTGACTTTTAGTGTCTTGCGGGCTTTATCGGAGCGCTTCCGGACGGAATTGTATAGAATCGGCTTTTTTATGGCACGACTTGCCGGAATGTTCCGGATATTTCGCTGACGATCACCGAAATCCGACCGGAATGCATTTTCGGCCTTTTGGGGTATAAAATTTTATTTCGGGTGATTTCGTGACGGAAAAGGCTCTCCCGGACAGTCGGTTTTAGCTCTCCGCCCGCCGGGTTTTCAGCTGCGGGGCCACTCGCCGACCTCCATGTCGCGCATCTCCGCGCCGTCGATCGTAAGGCGTACGGCCGTGCGGACCTTGTGGAAGCCGAACTCCCCGGCGGCTCCGGGGTTGACGTGGAGCAGGTCGTAGACGGGATCGTAGATGACTTTGAGGATGTGGGAATGCCCGGCGATGAAGAGTTTCGGGTGCACGGACTGGATTTTCTGCACGGCGCGCGGGTCGTAATGGCGGGGATAACCTCCGATGTGGGTCATCAGCACCTGCACCCGCTCGCACTCGAAGACCTGGAACGCGGGGTAGACGCGGCGGGTCATGCCGCCGTCGATGTTGCCGCTCACGGCGCGGAGCGGCTTGAATGCGGCGATCCGGTCGGCCAGCTCGATCGAGCCGATGTCGCCCGCATGCCAGATTTCGTCCACGTCTTTCAGAAATTCGCGGAGCGTGTCGTCGAAGGTTCCGTGGGTGTCGGATATAATGCCGATGCGTTTCATTGGTACTTGTCTTTCCACAGCTGCGCCATCCGTTCGGCGATTTTGGCTTCGGCGGCGTTCTGCGTGTCGGGTTCGTAGAACTTCGTGCCCGAAAGGCTCTCGGGCAGGAACTCCTGCTCGGCGAAATGCCCCGCGTAGTCGTGGGCGTATTTATAGCCCTTGCCGTAGCCCGCCTTGTCCATCAGGCGGGTCGGGGCGTTGCGCAGGTGCAGCGGCACGGGACGGTTCGTGGTGTCGCGCTCGACCAGCGACATCGCCTTGTTGATGGCCATGTAGGCCGAATTGCTCTTGGGGCTGGTGGCCAGGTAGATCGTCGTCTCGGCCAGCGTGATGCGCGCCTCGGGCATGCCGATCTTGTGCACCGTGTCGAAGCAGGCGTTGGCCAGCAGCAGGGCGTTGGGATTCGCCAGCCCGATGTCCTCCGAGGCCAGGATCACCAGCCTCCGGGCCAGGAACCGCGGCTCCTCGCCCCCGGCCAGCATCCGCGCGAGGTAGTAGATCGCGGCGTTGGGGTCGCTGCCCCGGACCGACTTGATGAAGGCCGAGATAACGTCGTAATGTTGTTCGCCGTTCTTGTCGTAGAGGGCGATATTCTGTTGGAGACAGTCGGTGACGTATTGGTCGGAGATCGTCACCTTGCCGTCCGTGGCTCCGACGACGATGTCGAGGATGTTCAGGAGCTTGCGCGCGTCGCCGCCCGAGAATTTGAACAGCGCGCCGGTTTCCGTGACTTCGATGTCGCGTTCCTTCAGTTCGGTGTCGGTCGTCAGGGCTCGGTCGAGCAGCACTTGCAGGTCCTTGTCTTCGAGCGACTTGAGGATGTAGACCTGACAGCGGCTCAGCAGCGGGGAGATCACCTCGAACGAGGGGTTCTCCGTCGTGGCGCCGATCAGCGTGACGACGCCCTGCTCGACGGCTCCTAACAGCGAATCCTGCTGCGACTTGTTGAAGCGGTGGATCTCGTCGATGAAGAGGAACGGCGGGCGCTGGTCGAAGAACCGCTGCTTGCGCGCCGATTCGATCACCTCGCGCACGTCCTTCACGCCCGACGTGACGGCCGAGAGGGTGAAGAACGGGCGTTCCAACTGCGTGGCGACGATCTTGGCCAGGGTGGTTTTGCCCACGCCCGGAGGCCCCCAGAGGATGAACGACGGGACGTTGCCCGTCTCGAAGAACTTGCGGAACACCCCGTTTTTACCCACGAGATGTTCCTGCCCGATATATTCGTCTATCGTGCGGGGGCGCAGTCGTTCGGCTAAAGGAATGTTCGGCATGGCATGTTCGATTTATTAGGAACAAAGATAGGAAATTTTCAAAAAATAATCCTATATTTGTCGAACATACTGACAAACACGGAAAGTGTAAGTCTGTTCCCGAATCGTGAACGTAGGAAATTCATTGCAAGAGAGGAATAGGCAAACATCTTGCCGCGTCGTATCCGTATTCTGCGGGTATAGGCGTGGGAGCTGTCGCTTATTTTATCTTGCAAGGTATCCTACGACCTACGATTCTGAAATGGGCTTCAGCACCACGCTTTTCTTTTTTGTTTATGCCGCCGGGGTGCGGGTGGCGGAAAAAATCTTTATAAAATGGATGAAATGATCATTAAAAATGCTATTGGATTCATTGATGCATATAGCGTTAATGACGTAGAAAAAATGGAAGAGTTACAATGGGGATTAAAAAAGGGGGTATCATTATACTATATTACTCAAACGAAGCATCCATATTTACTTGGACTTGCGTTTTACTATCTTGCGTGCTATGACCTACGGAAACAAGAACCATTCTTAATGTCGGTTAGAAATAATGCGGCTCTTCAATTTGAACAGAAAGCCATATCAGATTTATTTGGGTTTGCTTTTGTAGGATTCTCAAGTGTGATTAAAACTCAAAATGATTCATTGGAAGATATTTTACATGAAGCCATTTATTCAGCTTTTGCTAACGAAATGAATCCTAATTCTCCTTTGAGTTCAGAGGTTAAAGCCGCAATGTATATTTTAATATTAGTACATAATTATCCACAAAGTATTGCGGTTTTTTTTGCTGATTTTAGAGAGGACCTAATAAATCAGTTAGTGGATGCTGATGCAGAATTTATTACAGAGAGAAGTTTTACTGAAGATGACATAGATAATTCTTTGTTCTATATATCATCTTTTTGTTATCATTTTATAGAAAAAAAACGTAAATACGTATCTAATATATCTTTAAGTATTGAAGATATGAGAAAATACGATAGTGCTATACATTCTATTTCTCAAAGTATAATTTATAATCAAGATACTACTATTGAAAAGGGTAATATTATTATACAAGCATTGAAGAATATAATTATGAGCTAATTATGAAATTATAATTTTGCTTTATTACGATGTTTTTGATTGTCGTTATTTACACAAGCGAGGTCGGAGCATATGCTTCGACCTCGCTTGTGTAGTTTTCTGCAAGTTAATGAATTAAATTAGTGTATGTTAGTTACTCTTCCGGTTTTTTCAGTTCCAGATACAGTTCGTCGAGCTGCGTCTGGTCGATGTAGCCCGGGGCGTCGAGCATCACGTCGCGGCCGGCGTTGTTCTTCGGGAAGGCGATGTAGTCGCGGATCGACTCCGAGCCGCCGAACAGCGAGCACAGACGGTCGAAACCGAATGCCAGGCCGCCGTGAGGGGGCGCGCCGTATTTGAAGGCGTTCATCAGGAAGCCGAAGCGCTTCTGCGCCTCCTCGGGCGTGAAGCCCAGCAGTTCGAACATCTTCTCCTGCAACTTCGAGTCGTGGATACGGATTGAACCGCCGCCGATCTCTGTGCCGTTGCAGACGAAGTCGTAGGCGTTGGCGCGCACGCGGCCCGGGTCGCTGTCGAGGTATTGCACGTCCTCGAGCTTGGGCGAGGTGAAGGGGTGGTGTACGGCGTAGTAACGCTGTGTCTCGTCGTCCCACTCGAACAGCGGGAAGTCCACCACCCACAGCGGGGCGAACTTCTGCGGGTCGCGCAGCCCCAGCTGCTGGGCCACTTCGAGGCGCAGGGCGCACAGCTGCGTCAGCGTTTTGAACTTCTTGCCGCAGAGGATGAAGACCATGTCCCCGGCCACAGCGCCGCAGCGCTCGGCCATGGCGCGCACCTCCTCGGGGGAGTAGAACTTGTCGATCGACGACTTCACGCCGTCCTCCGCGACGCGAATCCAGACGAGGCCCTTGGCGCCGATCTGCTGCCGCTTGACGAACTCCGTCAGCGAGTCGATCTGCTTGCGGGTGTACGCGGCGCAGCCCGTGGCGGCGAATCCGGTGATGTACTCGGCGTCGTCGAATACGCTGAAACCGTGCCCTTTGGCAAGGTCGGTAATGTCCGCGAACTCCATGCCGAAGCGCAGGTCGGGTTTGTCCGAACCGTATTTCTCCATCGCTTCGATCCACGGCATGCGGCGCAGCGGCTCGGTCAGCTCGATTCCCATGACGTGTTTGAACATGTGCTTGGCCCAGCGCTCGAAGATCTCCAGCACGTCCTCCTGCTCGACGAACGACATCTCGCAGTCGATCTGCGTGAACTCGGGCTGGCGGTCGGCGCGCAGGTCCTCGTCGCGGAAGCAGCGCACGATCTGGAAATACTTGTCGTAGCCGGCGACCATCAGCAGCTGCTTGAGCGTCTGCGGCGATTGGGGCAGGGCGTAGAACTGGTTGGGCGACATGCGGCTCGGCACGACGAAGTCGCGCGCTCCTTCGGGGGTCGAACCCACCAGGCAGGGGGTTTCGATCTCGAGGAATCCTTCGTCGGAGAGGAAGCGGCGGATCTCCTGGGCCATCTTGTGGCGCAGGATCATGTTGCGTTGCAGGGGCGGACGCCGCAGGTCGAGGTAGCGGTACTTCATGCGCAGGTCGTCGCCGCCGTCCGAGACCTCTTCGATGGTGAAGGGGGGCACTTCGGCTTCGTGCAGGATGGCCACCTTCTCGGCCGTGACCTCGATGTCGCCCGTCGGCATTTTGGGGTTTTTCGACTGCCGCTCGACGACTTTGCCGACGACCTGGATGACCCATTCGCGGCCCACGCGGCAGACCGTTTCGCGCGCCTCGGCGGGGGAGTGTTCCTCGACGACGATCTGGGTGATGCCGTAACGGTCCCTCAAGTCGATGAAGGTCATGGCGCCGAGGTTCCTCACTTTCTGCACCCATCCGGCCAGG
>ERZ772867.1547-NODE-1547-length-25683-cov-4.828313_pt1 | contig 25683 bp, 18 predicted proteins | sample MGYA00511341_ERZ772867 | MGnify/ENA primary metagenome ERZ772867 (study PRJEB29015, sample SAMEA2737707) | human gut metagenome | biome: human gut; feature: human-associated habitat; material: faeces | place: China | collected 2012 ... | reverse complement strand
GCAAAGGCCGGCAGACCGGCCGCTGCCGCATAAAAGCTCCAGGCGAACATGAGGATGTTATATGCGTTTTTGATATACAGCGCAATGACCAGCGCGCCCAGCGGCAGAATCACGGCAAACACGCGGGTCAGGCGCAGCTCCTTCTTTTCGGAGATGTTGGGCCGGAAAACCTTGTAGATGTCATGAACGCAGGTCTGCACGGATACAATCAGGTAGCTGTCCGCCGTGGACATGATGACGGACAGAATGCCTGCCAGCGCCAGACCCGTCAGCCCAACGGGAAGAATCTCGATGGCCAGCGCAGGGACCACCGCATCAGTGGAGCCGTACTGGGCCAGCTTTTCCGCCGAAACCAGCTGATGCGCCACCACGCCCATGAACCACACCAGCGGGATGGTCAGGCCGTATACAAGGGTGCCGAGGAACAGGCCCTCTTTGGCGGCTTTCCGGCTTCTGGCGGCAAAAGCCCGCTGCCACATTTCCGCGCCTGCCAGCGTGAAGACAAAATAGGTGATGATGTCGCCGATGATGCTGCCATCCAGATAGGGTTTAGCCAGCTCCGGAGCCAGATTTTCCAGAAAAACCGACAGGCCGCCCAACTTGGAAAGGGAGGTGACGGGGAGCAGGATGTACACAAACAGAATCAGCATCACAAACTGGAACACATCCGTATAGATGACGCCGAACAGACCCGAGGTGGCGGTGTAAACGATGAAAACCACGCAGGCAATCAGCGCCCCCAACTCATAGGAAATGCCGATTTCGGCGCCCAGCATGTTGATGATGGTGGCGGTGGCTGTAACCTGAGAGGCCACGGTGCCCATCATGGTGAAGGCAATCATGCAGCCCAGAATCACCTTGGCTGTTTTGCCGAAGCGCTGCTCGAACAGATCGGGAATGGAGGCGACATCAAAGGTGGTGCCCACGGCGGAGATGCGCCCGGCGAAGCCCGAGAAAATAAACATACCCAGCAGGTAGGGCAGCGCCGTCATAATGGCTTTAAAGCCGCTGGAATAGGCCACGCCTGCCCGGCCCATCAGACCGCTGCCGCCGATGATGGTGGCGCAGACGGTGGCCATCAGCACCAGCGGGCCAAAGGAACGGCCGCCCAGATAGTAATCATCGGTGCTCTGCACCTTTTTCACCACCACAATGCCGATGGTGACCATCGCAATGAGGTAGGCGGCAATGATGCCAAGGTCAATAGCATGCAATTCGTTGTGTACCATGTTTTCGGTTCTCCTTTCTGCCCGGCCTGGGGGCCGGGGTTGGTCATGCACCGGAGAAAAAGCGGGATACAGCCCTGCGGGCGGCTCCGTCGCCCACAAAGATCACGGAATCTCCGGCATACAGTTGTGCATAGGGGCCGGGGGAGATGATGTAAGACAGATTGCGACGGATGGCCACAATGGTGGCGCCGGTGGCCTGCCAGAAGCACAGATCGCCGATGCTGGTGCCGTTGGCGGGCCAATCGGCGGGCACGCGGCAGCTGTAGTTGGGGAGACTGTCCGGCGTCTGGCCGGTTTCATCCAGAATGTCCCGACACAGCTGGCTTACCTGCCGGTTCAGCTGCTCCTGCTTTTCCAGCAACAGCCGCAGCCGCTGCTGCTTCCGGCGCATATCGGCGCGGTCGTGCATGTTGTGAAGAAAGCGCCTTGCGTTATCTGCCGACAGCACATACACGCCGCTTTGCTCCTTTACCTGCACCACCTTCATGTCCGCCAGCAGCCGCACTGCCCGGCGGATGGTCTCCGGCGAGACGCTGTATTCCGGCGAGAGCTTTGAGCGCCCGGAAAGCTTGTCGCCCTCCTGCAGGTCGCCTGCGGCGATGCGCTCTGCCAGCGAGACGGCAATGCGCGTATATTGTGTTAATCCATCACTTTCCATAAAAACAATCTCCTTGCCGATACGGCCGAACTATTTACTAAATAATATAACATCTGACAACTTATTATTCAAGTTAAGTTTTCAGAAAGAAAATTGTGAAAAGATTGGCAGGATGTACAAGAAAACCGTAGGATTTTCGGCGGAATCACAGGTGCCGTCCCCCTTGCTTATTTGGCGCGCAGCGTGTAGACTAAAGACAGAACTGCATACAGGGCGGTACGCTCGGCTCCCTTTGGGGCCGACGGCGGAACGGGGTGAGACCCCCCACGAGACGGTCACTGTGATGTCTGCGAAGGCAGGCTAAGTCAGATACGGCGAGTGCTGCGCCTGGGTTTTGCCATCACCGAAGCCGAATCGCAGAGACACTTATTTAGTGCGCGGTCAGACTTTGGCTGCGCACTTTTTTAAGGGCTGCTGCGAAGGGCTGGCCGCAGGGCGTTATGGGTTTTCCGGATGGCAAAGCAAAAAAATCAGAAGAAAAGGAGAAAAGAACATGAAGAAACGGGCTTTATCCATGGTTCTGGCGCTGGTGATGCTGCTTTCACTGGTGCCGGCTTCCGTGTGGGCTGAGCCGGCGGCGAAAACTGTTTCCTCGGAGGCGGAGTTCGCAAAGATGGACGAGAACGGCAGTTACCGGCTGACAAAGGATATTAAGGTAAAAGCGCCGTACGAAAAGGATTTCAGCGGCACCTTTGATGGCAACGGCCACACGGTGACGCTGAATATCCCCGGCAGCAACAGTAATGTGGCTCTGTTCAAAACAGTAGCCGGCGGCACGGTGAAAAATGTGGCCACAACCGGCAGTGTGTCCGGCAACGAATGTGTGGCAGCCATTGCAGCGAGCATGACCGGCGGCAGCATTACGGGCTGCGCCAATACGGCTGAGATTTCCGCAACGAGCCGCTATGTGGGCGGCATTGTGGGCAAAATGAATGGCGGCACGGTGGAAAACTGCTATAACAAGGCAGTTGTTTCCACCACGCGAACCAGACCTGTATTTTTGGGCGGTATTGTTGGCAATCTGAATAGCAGTACCGCTACGGTAAAGAATTGCTATAATAGCGGAGCAATAAATACCACCGGAAAAAACGCGGCATCAATTGTCGGCTGGGTTACTAGCGGAACAGTTGAAACCTGCTACTATCTGGAGGGAACACATACTGCCGGTATGAATTCCTCCAGTGGAGAAGATCTCACAATGAAAAAGACCGACGCGGAGATGAAGGCGTCGGATTTTGCCAAGCTGCTGGGGGATGCGTTCATGGTGAAGGCCGGGGACTATCCCGCACTGACATGGGAGACGCCCACGGCAAAGGTTGCCTTTACGCTTTCTCCGGAAAATGCGGTACTGACGATTGGCGGCAATACATACACCGGCAGCTGTGAGGTGGCGCTGGCAGCGGGAAGCTACGACTACACCGTGTCCTGCGGCGGGTATACGAGCAAGACCGGTTCTGTGACCGTGATGGACGAAAACGGGACGCTGACGGCGACGCCGGATACCGTTTCGGTGACACTGGAGGAGGACGCGTCGGCATGGAGCTGGGTGACCTTTGATGTAACGCCCGCTTCAGCCTCTTTGAAGGTTCTGGACGGCGAGGCGGAGATGCTCCCTGCAGAGGACGGCAGCTATAAGCTGCTGAAAAACCACGCATATACATACACGGCCTCCACCACGGAGGAGGGCTATGAAGCGGCCACCGGCAGCGTGACCCCGGCGAATGACACGGAGCAGGTGCACGTGACGCTGAGGCAGGTGACGGCGGTGGCGGTAAAGACATCGCCCACCAAAACGGAATACTACAAGGGTGATACGGCGCTGGACACCACAGGGCTGACGATCACGGTGACTTATTCGGACGGCAGCACCAAAGACCTGACGGAAGGGTTTACAGTCAGCGGCTTTGACACCAGCGAGGCGGTGGAGGCCCAGACCATCACCGTGACCTATCTGGGCAAGAGTACTGAATTTACGGTGAAAATTCTGGAAAAGCCGATTTTTGCCGACTTTTTCAAGGACATCAAAGACAGCATTCAGGCGGTGGATGACGCCACCTATCCCTTTGCCGTGGTGCAGGATGCCGCAGGGAACTATCTGCAATCCAGCAACACAGCCAATGGAAGCGAATCGACCATTACGCTGAAGGCGAAGAAGAATGTGTCGCTGCGCTTTGATTATCTGGGCAGCAACTCCTCGTCCTCGTATTATTGCTTCACGGTGAAGAATGGTTCCAACCCGCTGCTGAGCGCTTACAATAAGACGAGTTGGGAGACTTTCAGCGCGGATGTGAAGGCCGGTGACACGCTGACGCTGACCTTTGAGCATCCATATGTCTACGGCAGCAGCGATTACTGCGTGAAGCTGAAAAACTTCCAGGTGTCGCCGCTGTATACGCTGACGATGGAGGCGGAGCCGAAGGACGCGGCGCTGACCGTGAAGAACAGCGCGGGCAAGGTGCTGACGGGGGAAAACGGCGTTTACACCGTGACGCCCGGCACCTACACCTATTCCGCATCGCGCTTCGGCTACAGCAGCCAGGAGGGCAGCGTGACCGTGACGGACGCAGATAAGACGCAGCCGGTTCATCTGACGAAGCTGGACAGCTACCCGGTGCACTTTGGCGTTACGCTGCCGGAGGGCGTGACGGAGGCGAGCACGGTAACGGTAAAGAGCGGAAACCAGACGGTGTACGCGGGAGACGGAAAGGACTGCACCCTGCCGGACGGCAAATACACCTATACGGTGACCAATCCCCGGTGCAATGATGCCGTGGGCAGCTTTGAAGTGAAGGGCGGCCAAGCCGAAGTAAGCGTGACACTGACGCGGAAGCCGGTGTTTGAGGACTTTTTCGACGGCATGGCAGGCGTGACGGCTGCCAACGGCACGGGCTATGGCTTTGCACCGGCCCAGGAAAGCGGAGAAGCTGTGCTGGCCTCTACCAATCAGGGGAAGAATAGCAGCACGGCGGAAATGACGCTCACCCTCACGCAGAATGCCATGCTGCACTTCGCCTACAGGGTCAGCTCAGAAGCAAACTATGATAAATTTACACTGAAGCTGGACGGCGGCGCACCACTGGTGACCGAAAGCGGGAACGGCCAGTGGAAGGAATACAGCGTGACGGCGAGCGCCGGGAGCAAGGTGACATTCCAGTACAGCAAGGACAGTTCCGGAAACAGGAACGACGATACGCTTTACCTGAAGAATTTTGCCGTGGTGCCGGTGTATACCCTGACGCTGGAGGTGAAGGGCGCGGCAGACGCGGATGTGACCGTGACCAACGAGGCCGGAGAGACGGTGACCGGCGAAAACGGCGCCTATCTGGTGCCGGCGGGAACCTACAAATACACCGTGTCCAAGTTTGGCTATGCTACCCAGAGCGGCAGCGTGGAAATCAAGGACAAGGATGTGCCGAAGACCGTTACCCTGTCCCCCCTTGAAAGCTTTGAGGTCGCCTTTGACACGGACCCGGCGGACGCCGCGGTGACGCTGACCCATGCAGCGACTGGAACGATTGCGGCTAAGGACGGCAAGTACACGGTATACAGCGGGGAAACCTACCGGTACACGGTGGAGAAAAACGGCTATGTAACCGTGTCCGGCAGCCTTGTGGCGGCGAAGAACGATACCATCACGGTGAAGCTGGAGAACGCGGGCGCGCCGTGGGACGGCAGCTCCAAAACCCAGCCGCAGAAGGACGGCGATGTGTATCTGATCTCCAATGCATCGGAGCTGGCATGGTTTGCAGACGCAGTGAATGGCGGGCAGACGACCCTGCAGGGCCGCCTGACGGCAAATATCAATCTGGGCGGCAAGACATGGACCTCCTTCGGCGAGTATGTTTACGATGATTCGACTAAGGGCTTTGCGGGAACGCTGGACGGCGGATATTTCACCGTCAGCGGGCTGACGGGAGCCGGCGGTCTGGTGGATTGCGTGGTGGCAGCCGGCACGGTGAAGAACCTGCGGGTGGATGCCGGCATTTCCACCAGCAGCGGCGTGATCGGCGGGATTGCCAACAGCAGCTACGGCACCATTGAAAACTGCCTGGTCAGCGGCAGCGTGACGGGCAATAGCAGCTACAGCACCATCGGCGGCATTGTGGGCCGGTCTATGACGGACAGCATTATCCGGGGCTGCGTGAATCTGGCGGCGGTGAAGAATGCCTATCAGAACTATGCAGATAGAAGCGCCGTGGGCGGCATTGTGGGCTATACCTATGGCCTGGTGGAAAGCTGCTATTCCATGGGCGCGGTGTCCTCCACTGCCAAGACCGCCAGCAGCCCCGGCGTGGGCGGCCTGATCGGAAAGGTCAACACCGGCGCAGAGGTGAAAGGCTGCTACGCGGCGGGAACGGTGACCGGCCCTGAAAACGGCATCGGCGCGTTTGCGGGCAGCAACACGGCCAGCATCACCAACTGCTACTATCTGGCGGCGAAGGCGCCGGGCGTGGCGCAGAACACGGCCTCTGCCCCCATTGCGCTGGAGCAGCGCACCACCGGGGAGATGCAGGACGACCTGTTTGCCTATCAGGTGGGGATGCAGTGCGACACAGGACGCAACGGCGGCTTCCCGGTGCTGGCATGGCAGGGCGGCCGGACACCGGATGTGCCCAGCCATCAGCAGGACATTGCGGCGGATCGGGATGCGCTGACGCTGAAGGATGCGGCGCGGGCCGAGGCGCTGGCGGCGCAGAAGGAACAGGTGCGGCAGGAGGCCGACACATTTATCGACGAAATTCTGGCCGACCCCAATCTGGGGGAGGACATGCTGATTGAACTGTTCGGCAGCACGGACAGACCGGTGATTTATCAGGCGTTCTATGACGAGTACGGCGTGGACCCGGATGACGACGGCACACTGACGCCCGACAGCCAGAATACATATCAGATCAAGGATGCGGGCCGGCTGGCGCTGGCGGCAGAGGGCGAGCATGGCAGCGCCATTACATGGGTCAGCAGCAGCCCGCTGGTGAACGCCGAAACGGGCGAAATGACCCTGCCGGAGAGCGGCAAGGAGACGGTGACCCTGACCGCCACAATCCGCAAAGGAAATTATAAGACCGAGCGCAGCTTTACGCTGGTGCTGTGGTCCCAGGCCGCCCAGACCATGGAGGTGCTGGAGGGCATGAAGGCCATGCTGGAAAAGAACAGCACGGTTTTGCAGCCCCTGCAGGTCTATGGCCACACCAATATCACCCAGGCGCTGACGCGGCTGCTGGTGGAGCAGGGCTATGATGACAGCGTGGCGGACGCCGTGCAGGTGCAGCTGCTGGATGCAGGAAAGCGGAACGGCTCCAATGACAGCATCCAATATATTGCCGAGGACGGCAGCATTACCTATTACACCGGCGCGCTGGGCAACAGCACCAACACGGTACAGTATCTGGGCCTGAAATTCCGGCTGACGCTGGAAGGCCAGAGCGTGGAGGTAACCACCCGGGCCTGCGTGGGCTGGGATGTGGAGTATGTGACGAATCTGCTGCAGCAGGCGGCTGACAGCATGAACTGGGACACCATCCGCGACAAGAATGAAAACACTGCCGCCGAGCAGACGGTGAATGGCTGGAATCATGTGGTGGTGGACGGCGAAGTGTCCCGGAATCTGCTGCTGCCCTACAGACTGGCCAACAACCCGGCGGTGAGCGTGGCATGGGGCTCCCGGGATGGAAATATCCTGTCGGTGTCGGACAACAATGACGGCACCTACACGGCAGAGCTGAACCGCCCCCTGATGGGGCAGGAGGCCAAGGCCGTGACGCTGATTGCCATGGTGACCTTCAACTTCTTCGACGACTACACTGCGCAGGAATACACCGGACGGGACGGCACTGCCTCGGTGCAGGCCCAGCGGTTCTTCGACTTCTCCATCGCTCCCAGCGATGTGGATGTATCGGGAGAAATTACGGAGGCACTGGAGAAATACCCCACACTGATCCGGGACTTTGTGGACAAGAGTGCCGTGCCTGACCTATCTGCGGTGACGGCGGATCTGCAGATGCCTCGTCCCTCTGTACTGGAAGACAACGGCATCATGACCGACAGCTGGGTGCAGCGGGTGAAAATGGTGAGCAACACGCCGGATGTGCTGGCCTTTAACGGCTATCACGCCATGGTGTACCGTCCGCTGCCCGGAGAGCAGCCGGCGGAGGCCAGCTACACCATCACCATCACGCAGGATGGCGCGATTCTGGGGCAGAAGACCTTTACGCTGACGGTGGCACCCTTTACGGAGGAGGAGCTGCAGCAGGCGGAGGCATTTATGCATCTGGCCATGTCGGACGAGGTGTACTGGAACGGTATCCGCGGCAAAAACACGGAGAAAAACAGCGTTTCCTCTGATCTGAACTACTTTGTGGAAATTCTGGACAAGGGCAACGGACAGGTGGAATATGTGCGGGGAATGGACGGCATTACCTTTGCCGGAATCGAGGCCGATGACATTCCCGGCTGGTATGACACCCAGCAGTACCGCAGCTTCAAGTCCAGCCGCCCGTCGGTGATTGAGCACGAGCTGCTGCGGGTGAGCCAGCCGGAATATGACACGCAGGTGACCATTGAGAGCGTGCTGACCTATACAAAGCTGGCGCAGTACTGGGAGAAGTTCGGCCTGGCGGAGGACAGTACCGAGGAGAGCCGGGCGCGGTATGCGCGGTTTGAGCAGTTTTACAAGCAGCCGGTGTCCGCCACGGTGACGGTGCTGGGTGAAAAGGGTCCGGCGCCCACAAGCCCCGAGGACATCAGCGTATCCCTGTCCATCAGCGGCAAGGGCTGGGACAGCTTCAAGGATTGCACCGGCTATACCTTTACCGGCAGCCCCGATCAGGACTGGACGGCGTGGGATGTGCTGCAGGCCTGCCTGAATGCCAACGGCTACAGCTATGTGGGCAGCGGCAGCTATGTAAGCGCCCTGACAGACCCCAACGGCGTGACACTGGGAGAGCTGGCCCATGGAGAGATGTCCGGATGGCTGTTCACGGTGAATGGCGTGATGGTGGACACGGTGCTTTCCGGCACGTATGTTCACAGCGGCGATGTGATTGAATTCTATTACAGCGCGGCCGGTATGCCGGATCAGCCCACTGATCCCACAGAGCCGGGCGGCGTGCCGGAGGCACTGAAAAAGATTTATGAGCTGACAAAGGAGCACATGGAGCAAACCGTGACAGACCCGGAGGTCGGCAACATCGGCGGCGAATGGGCAATCTTTGCCATGGCCCGCAGCGGGGTGGAGCTGCCCGAGGAGCTGGTCAACAGTTACTATGCCAAGGTGGTGCAGTATGTACGGGAGCATCTGGATGAACAGGGACGGCTGGACCGCTCCCGCTCAACGGATAATTCCCGGCTGATTCTGGCGCTGACGGCGTTGGGTATTGACCCGAGAGATGTGGACGGACACGATCTGCTGCAGGGACTGTCCGACATGAGCTATGTGAAAAAGCAGGGCACCAACGGGCTGATCTATGCACTGCTGGCCTTTGACAGCGGAAAGTATGACACGCCCGCAAATGGCGATGTGACCCGGGAAGCTTTGATTCAGGAGATTCTGGCCCGCCAGAACGAGGACGGCAGCTTCTATCTCGGCGGCGTGAGAAAGACGGCAAGCGTGGATGTGACCGCCATGGCCTTGCAGGCGCTGGCGCCTTACTATCAGGAAAACAGTCAGGTGAAGGACGCGGTTGACCGGGCGCTTGCATGGCTGTCCGGCCAGCAGAGCGAAAACGGCGGCTTTGCCAGCGACGGCAGCTTCAACGCCGAGTCCAGCGCGCAGGTGGTGACGGCGCTGGCGGCACTGGGCATTGATGCCGCCCGGGATAAGCGCTTTGTCAAGAGCGGCGGCAGCGTACTGGACGCCCTGCTGCGCTATCATCAGGGAGAGGGCGTCTTCATGCACACGGCAAATGACGGCGCAGATCAGATGGCCACGGAGCAGGCGCTGTATGCCATGGCAGCCTATGTGCGCCAGCAGACCGGCCGCAACCGCCTGTATGACATGACGGATGCGGCGCGGCGGACGCCGGTGACTCCCATCCAGCCTGTTCAGCCCGCGACACCTGGTCAGGGCAGCGTGCAGACCGGAGATGGAGAGAGCCCGGTGCTGTGGCTGGGCATGAGCGTGGTATGCCTGCTGGGCGCGGCAGCGGTGCTGCGACGGAAAAAGGAAACACAGAAGTAAATAAACCGGAAAAGGCAGACGGGGCCTCGCAGGAGGTTCCGTCTGCCTTTTGTGCATTGCAAATGACAGAACAAGCGGCCCTGACAAAGCGGCCAGAACAAAAATGGGAGGAAAGAATCACAGTTTTCCGATAAAAAAGAGAAAACGGAGAGAAAAAGAGAAGATATTCATTTTCCACTTTACCTTTTAAGATGGATTTGATATAATAAAATGTCATTATATTTACTGAAAGTCCAATGGGTGACTTCGGGAAAAGAAAAGGGGGCGGCTGCCGTGAAATTTGAAGAATGGAATCTGCGTGAAGGCGATGCTGCCGCCGCCCGGACACTGGAGGAGGCGGGCTTTCCCTATCTGGTGTCGCAGGTGCTGGCCGCCCGGGGGATACGGGACGGAGCGCAGGCGGCCGCTTTTCTGGAGCGGGAGCACAGTCTGACGCATTCTCCGTTTTTGATGCGGGACATGGACAAGGCCGTCCGGCGTATCGAGGAGGGCATTGCCCGGAACGAGCATGTGGCGGTGTTTGGCGATTATGATGTGGACGGAATCACGGCCACCGTGATTCTGGTGGACTATCTGCGCAGCCGGGGCGTGGAGGTGACCCACTATATCCCCCGGCGCATTGAGGATGGCTATGGCCTGTCTGCCGACGCCATGCGCGGCCTGCATGAAAAGGGCGTGACGCTGGTGGTCACGGTGGACTGCGGCATTACGGGCGTGGAGGAGGTAGACTACGCAGCGGAGCTGGGCATGGATGTGGTGGTGACAGACCATCACGAATGCAAGGAAACGCTGCCGCGGGCTGCGGCGGTGGTTGACCCCCACCGGCCGGACTGCACCTATCCCTTCCGCCAGCTGGCCGGTTGCGGCGTGGCGCTGAAGCTGGTGCTGGCGCTGGGCGGGCCGGAACGGGAGGAAGCGCTGTTTTCCCGCTACTGCACGCTGGCGGCCATCGGAACGGTGGCGGATGTGATGGAAATGACCGGAGAGAACCGGACCATCGTGTCCCGGGGGCTGGAGAGCATCCAGCGGTCTGACTTTGTGGGCCTGCACGCCCTGCTGCGAGAGGCGGGCCTGACGGACAAGGAAATCACATCGGTGCAGATCGGATTTGTGCTGGCCCCCCGCATCAACGCTGCCGGGCGCATGGGGGAGGCGGACAAGGCGGCAGACCTGCTGCTGTGTGACGATCCGGCCCGGGCCGGGGAGCTGGCGCGGGAGCTGTGTGAGCTGAACCGGGAGCGCCAGACCGTGGAGCAGGAAATCTATGCGCAGGCGCTGGAAATGATTGAGACGCTGCCGCCGCAGGAGCGCAGCGCGCTGGTGCTGGCGGACCACAGCTGGCATCAGGGCGTGGTGGGGATTGTGGCCTCACGGCTAAGCGAAAAGTTCGCCTGCCCCAGCTTCATGATCCACATCAGCGGCCATGTGGGCAAAGGCTCCTGCCGCAGCTGGAACGGGTTTAACCTGTTTGCAGCGCTGGAGGAATGCAGCGATCTGCTGCTGGGCTTTGGCGGCCACGAGCTGGCCGCAGGCTTTACGATAGAGGAGGAGAATATTCCGGCCTTCCGCAAGCGAATGAACCAGTGCGTGGAACGCTTCCGGGATGGAAAGGCGCCGGTATCTACCCTTGAGGTGGATGTGACGCTGCGCCAGCCAGGGCGGGTGACGCTGTGGGAGGTGGAGCAGCTGCAGGCGCTGGAGCCATACGGCACGGGCAACGCCCGGCCCCTGTTCTGCCTGCCGGGGGCCACGCTGGAGCGGGCCCAGAATGTAGGGCAGAACCGGCATCTGAAGCTGCGGATTTCCAAAGGGGCGGCCCAGTTTGAGGGGATTTTCTTTTCGGCCACGGCGGAGCAGTGCGGCTGCAAGGTAGACAGCCGGGTGGACGCGGCCTTCTACTTGCAGATCAACGAGTTCCGGGGAAACCGGACAGTGCAGATGCAGCTGGTGGACATACGGCCCTCCCGGCAGTGCAGCGGCAAGGAGGAAGAAGCGCTGGAGCTGGTGCGCCGGTGCGTGGAGGGACAGACCCTGACGGCACGCGAGGCCGGGCGGATGCTGCCCTCGCGGCCCCAGTGCGCCGGCGCATGGCGCGGCCTGCGGGCCATGGCGCCGGAGGGCCGGCTGGAGGGAGCGTATCTGCCGCTGGTGCGGCAGCTGGCCCAGATTTTGCCGGGGACGGAGCAATTCCTGCGGGCGGCCTTCTGCTTGGAACTGTTTTCCGAGCGGGGCCTGCTTTCCTGCAAGCGGGAGGGCGACCGGGTTATCCTGCGGCTGAACGGAGAAAACAAAAAGGTCGATCTGGAAGAATCAATTCATATGGCGGCCCTGCGGCGGGCCATACAGAGAAAGCGAGGCGAAGGACAATGAATGTACAGGAAAAATACAAACGGCTGGAAGACACGGTGCGGGCCTATAACCCCAGCGCAAATTTTGACCTGATTCACCGGGCCTTTACCTTTGCTGAGGAGGCCCACCGGGGGCAGAACCGGAAGGATGGCTCCCCCTTTATTACCCACCCTCTGGCGGTGGCGCAGATTGTGGCGGAGGAGCTGCATCTGGACTCGGAGTCCATCGCAGCTGCTCTGCTGCACGACACGATTGAAGACACCCCCGTAACCCATCAGGAGGTGGCCCAGACCTTTTCGCCCACGATTGCCGATCTGGTGGAGGGCGTAAGCAAGCTGACGCGGGTGCAGTATGTCTCCAAGGCAGAGGAGCAGATGGAAAATCTGCGCAAGATGCTGCTGGCTATGAGCAAGGACATCCGGGTCATCCTTATCAAAATTGCCGACCGGCTGCACAATATGCGCACCATGGAGTACCAGACCCCGGCCAAGCAGAAGCAGAAGTCTTTTGAAACCATGGAAATCTATGCGCCCATTGCCCACCGGCTGGGCATGCAGAAGATGAAGTGGGAGTTGGAGGATCTGAGCCTGAAATATCTGGATCCCATCGGCTATCAGGAGATTGAGGAGGCGCTGGAGGAAAAAGCCGCGGAGTATGACGGCTTCATGGCCTCAATCCACGATGAGATCAAGTCCCGGCTGGAGGAGGCCCATATTGAGGGCAAGGTCTACGGCCGGATGAAGCATCCCTACAGCATTTACCGGAAGATGTATACCCAGAACAAATCGCTGGATGATGTGTTCGATCTGTTTGCCTTCCGGGTGATTGTGAACACCGTGGCCGAATGCTACAATGTGCTGGGGATCATCCATGACATGTATAAGCCGGTGCTGGGCCGGTTCAAGGATTATATCGGCACCCCCAAGCCCAACATGTATCAGAGCCTGCACACCACGGTGGTGGGCCAGAACGGAATCCCCTTCGAGGTGCAGATTCGTACCCAGCAGATGCATGAGGTGGCGGAATACGGCATTGCCGCCCACTGGAAGTATAAGCAGAACGGACAGGGCTCCGGCGACGAGCAGGACTACGAATGGGTGCGGCGTTTGCTTGAAAATCAGGAGGGCGCCGATGCGGAGGACTTTATCCATTCGCTGAAGGTGGACATGTTTGCCGACGAGGTGTTTGTGTTTACCCCCAGGGGGGATGTAATCAATCTGCCCTCCGGCGCAACGCCCATCGACTTTGCCTACAGCATTCACTCGGCGGTGGGCAACCACATGATCTCAGCCAAGGTCAATGGACGGATTGTGCAGTTTGACTATCGGCTGCAAAACGGCGATATTGTAGAGGTGACCACCTCCAAGTCGGCCCACGGCCCCAGCCGGGACTGGATGAAGATTGCCCGCTCCAGTGAGGCGCGCAGTAAGATACGCCAGTGGTTCAAGCGGGAGTGCCGGGATGAAAATATCGTACGCGGCCGCAGCTCGTTTGAGTCGGAGATCAAGCGCACCGGCGTGTCGCTGAAGGAGCTGACCAACGACGAAAATCTGCCGGGAGTGCTGAAAAAGCTGTCCTATAAAAGCCTGGACGACATGTATGCGGCCATCGGCTACGGCGGCGTGACGGCGCTGAAGCTGGTGGGCCGGCTGCGGGAGGAAATCCAGAGCATCCTGAAGCGGCATCAGGAGGAGCGGGCGGCGGAGGTGCCCCTGAAGGAGAACCCGGAGAAGACCCGTCCCGCTGTTCCCAAGCGCAGCCGCAGTGAGCGGGGCGTGATTGTGGAGGGAATGAACAACTGCCTGGTAAAGTTTGCAAAATGCTGCTCTCCTGTGCCGGGAGATGACATTGTGGGCTTTATTACCCGGGGCTACGGTGTATCCGTGCACCGGGCGGATTGCCCCAATGCAGACCCCGCCCGGCGCAGCCCGGAGGAGAAAAACCGCTGGATCCATGTGGAATGGGCGGAGAGCACCAGCGAAGAATATTCCACCACGCTGGAGGTGGTGGCCAAAGACCGGCTGAGCCTGATTGCGGATGTGTCCACGGCGCTGTCGGCCACAAAGACGAAGGTGACGGGCATGAACGCCCGCAGCACGCCGGACGGCTTCTCCCTGATTACGGTGGAGATTGCCGTGTGCAGCGGCGAGCAGCTGAAAACCCTGCGTCACCGGCTGGAGCAGATTTCCGGCGTGATGCGGGTGTCGCGGCCGGTGGGCTGAGAATGAAGAAAAGGAGACGGATGAGATGCGAGCGGTATTGACGCGGGTAAAGCATGCCACGGTGACGGTGGACGGAGAGGTAAAGGGAAAGATCGGAGAGGGCTTTCTGATTCTGCTGGGCGTGACCCACACGGACACGCAGGCGCAGGCGGAGAAGCTGGCCGACAAGCTGACGGGACTGCGGATATTTGAAGACGAAAATGAGAAGATGAACCGGGGGCTGGAGACGGTGAACGGGGAAATTCTGGTGGTGTCCCAGTTCACGCTGTACGGTAATTGCAAAAAGGGCCGGCGGCCGGAGTTTCTGGCAGCGGCCCGGCCGGAGGTGGCCATCCCACTGTATGAGCATTTTGTGCAGTGCTGCCGGGATAAGGGCATTCATGTGGAGACGGGCGAATTTGGCGCCTATATGCAGGTGGAGTCTTTGAATGACGGGCCGCTGACGCTGGTGGTGGACACCGATAACCTTTGATAAACAGGAGCGGAAACTATGAAAATCGACGCTTTGCAGGTTGGGCCGATTATGACCAACTGCTATATTCTGCAGGATGAAACGCAGCAGGTGTGCGCGGTGATTGATCCCGGCGACGAGCCGGAGCGGATCGAGGAGGCAGTGCGCAAAACCGGGTGCAGGGTGGAGATGATTCTGCTGACACATGGGCATTTTGACCATTGCACCGGGGTGCGGGGGCTGCTGGAAAAGCACCCGGATCTGCCGGTATACATCAATGAAAAGGATGTGGTGGACCAGGCTGGCGGAGGGTTCGACCTGAAATTCCCCCGGCTGGATGAGAAGAACCAGCGCTATTACCGGGAAGGGGACAGCCTGATGCTGGGGAATCTGGTAATCTCGGTGCTGGAGACACCGGGCCATTCGGCGGGGTCGGTTTGTCTGGTGGTGGAAAACGCCATCTTTGCAGGTGATACCCTGTTTCACGGCAACTGCGGCCGGACGGATTTCCCGGATGGCAGCTACGAGGCAATTCTGCGCAGTCTGGCGCGGCTGGCACGGCTGCCGGGGCAGTATCATGTGTACCCGGGCCATGACCGGGAGACGGACATGGATTTTGAGCGGCGGGCAAACCCCTATCTGAAACAGGGGCTGGCGCTATGAAGCTGATATTTAAGGGGCACGATGACCGGTATGCCATCGAGCAGAGCCTGCTGGCCTTTTTCCCGGAAGAGCGGCCTGTGTACGAAAAGCCGCTGGAGGGGGAGAACTACGCCCGGGTGACACTGGCAGAGGGCCGGGTCTGGACCACGGCGACAACGGTGCTTTTCTATCAGGGGAAACAGGAGCGGGGCGTGTCCCGGGTGGCCATTCCGGCGGAGGAGGGTCCCTACGAGGCAGAGCGGCTGCGGCAGAAGGCGCTGAAGCTGAGCTTTTTCAAGGCGGCCCGGGCCGTGACCGGTGTAACGCCGTCCTGGGGGGCGCTGACCGGCATCCGGCCGGCCAAGCTGGCAGCCCGGTATCTGGCGCAGGGTCAGACGCCGAAACAGGTGGACCGGCTGCTGCGGGACACCTATTTCGTCTCGCCGCAGCGGCGCAGGCTGTGTATTGAGGCGGCGCAGGCGGGCCTGAAGGCAAAAGCGGAGCTGAAGCCGGAGGAAATCTCCCTGTATATCGGCATTCCCTTCTGCCCCACCCGGTGCGCCTATTGCAGCTTTGTCTCTCAGGCGGTTGAGAAAACATTCGGGCTGATGGAGCCGTATTTGCAGGTTCTGATGGGGGAAATTACGCAGGCGGCGCAGATGGTAAAGGAAACGGGCCTGCGGGTCAAAAGCTTTTACATGGGGGGCGGAACGCCTACTACGCTGTCTGCCCGGCAGATGGATCGGCTGCTGACCTGCCTGAATGAGAACTTTGACCTGTCTGACTGCCGGGAATACTGCATTGAAGCGGGAAGACCGGACACCATCGACCGGGAGAAACTGCAGGTGTTGCTTGCGCATGGCTGCAACCGGATCAGCGTGAATCCCCAGTCGCTGGAGCCGCAGGTTCTGGCGGCCATCGGCCGCAAGCACAGCCCGGAAGACATTGAGCGGGTGATGGAGCTGGCGGTTTCCATGGGCTTTCCCCATGTGAATATGGATTTGATTGCGGGGCTTCCGGCGGATACGCCGGAGGGGTTCCGGCGGACGCTGGATAAATGCCTGACCTTTGGGGCGGACAATGTGACGGTGCACACCCTGAGCCTGAAAAAGGGCAGCCGCATTCTGCTGGAGGGACAGCCTATCCCGGCGGCAGAGGATGTGGGCCGGATGCTGGACTATGCAAACGATGCGCTGCGGCAGACGAATTTCCGGCCTTACTACCTGTACCGGCAGAAATATATGTCCGGCAGCTTTGAAAATGTAGGCTGGTGCATATCCGGGGCAGAGGGCCTGTATAATATCTACATCATGGAGGAGCTGCACAGCATCCTGTCCCTGGGGGCGGGCGGCTCCACCAAAATGGTAGACCCGGTCCGGGGACGCATTGAGCGGGTGTTCCACGCCAAATATCCCAATGAATACATCAACCGTCCCGAAAAAATACAGGAAAATCTGGAGACCTTCCGGGCCTTTCACGAGGCCATGAAAAGGTAATTCCTTCGGCCCGCGGGCGCAGACGCCCCGGGCCGTGATTTTCCGCCGGGGAGAGGAGTGAGGCACGCTGTGGCACAGAAAAAACAGAGCTTTTTGGGCGGCGCGGCCGTGCTGACGCTGGCGGTAGCGGCCACGAAGATCATCGGCGCGGTTTACAAAATCCCGCTGGGAAATCTGCTGGACAAGACGGGAATGGCCCATTTCTATGTGGCTTATAACATCTACAGTCTGCTGCTGATCGTATCCACGGCAGGACTGCCGCTGGCGCTGTCGCGGATGGTGTCGCTGTCTCAGGCGCTGGGCAGGCAGCGGCAGAAACGGCGTATCTTCCGGGTGGCGCTTGGCCTGTTTGCAGGGCTGGGCCTTGTGTGCGCGGGAATCATGCTGCTGGGCAGCCGGATGCTGGCAGGGCTTTTGCATGACTCGCTGGCAGCACCGGCTATCCGGATGCTGGCCCCGGCGGTTTTCTGTGTGTGTATGCTGTCAGCCATCCGGGGATACACACAGGGACAGGGAAACATGCTGCCCACGGCCGTGAGCCAGATTATTGAATCTGCCTGCAAACTGGTGGTGGGCCTGACGGCGGCCTGGGTACTGACTCAGAAGGGGGCAGCCTCCCATGTGGCAGCGGCAGGCGCGATTTCCGGCGTGACGGTGGGAGCGGGCATCAGTCTGCTGACGCTGACGGTGTGGCTGCTGCGCATGCAGAAGGAAACGGGAGTGGGCCATGACAGACCCGACAGCCGGCGCAGCATCCTGCGGCAGCTGCTGACCATTGGTGTGCCGGTGACGCTTGGCTCGGTGGGAATGAGCCTGATTACCTTGCTGGATCAAACACTGGTGCTGGGGACGCTGCAAAGATCTCTGGGCCTTTCCGAGGCGGCGGCCACGGCTTTATACGGGGAGTACACTTTTGGCATGACGCTGTTCGCCCTGCCCAGCTCGTTTATGTACCCGCTGTCAATCAGTCTGGTGCCTGCCATCAGTGCGGCACTGGCCCGGTGCGACCCGGCAGGGGCGCGGCAGGCGGCAGCAGGCGCCCTGAAGCTGGGCGCGCTGATGGCGCTGCCGGTGGGAACGGGGCTTTCAGTGCTGGCGGGGCCGATTCTGCACCTGCTGTATCCGTTGGTGCCGCAGACGGCGGAGGCGGCGGCCTACCATCTGCACCTTCTGGGGCTTGCCAGTGTGTTTGTATGCATGATGATCGTCACCACCGGCATTTTGCAGGCATACGGCCACGAAAAACTGCCGGTGTGTACGCTGCTGGTGGGGGGTGCGGTAAAAATCGTGACAAACTACCTGCTGGTGGCAGATCCGGACATTTCGATTCACGGAGCACCGGTGGGAACGCTTTTATGCTATGGCGTGATTGCGGCGCTGAATCTGTGGGTCATTGCCCGGGTGGTGCCCCGGCGGCCCCGGTATCTGCCGCTGTTTGCAAAGCCGCTGGCGGCTACAGTCTGCATGGCGCTGACGGCCCGATGCAGCTATGGCCTGCTGGAGCATGCAGTCGGGACAAAAGCCGCCACGATGGGGGCTATTTTGCTGGCGGCGGCAGTTTATGCGGCTTTGGTTCTGGCCATGGGCTGCTTGACCCGTGAGGAGGTATTGCAGCTTCCGAAGGGAGAAAAAATTGCTAAAATTTTACACATTTGATGATTTCACAGCCTTTTTTGGCTGTGCCTCTTGAAATAGGAGCGTAAATATGGTAAATTTTGTAGAGAAACCGCGCTACGGCTATGATGACCTGCTGGAGATAATTCGCATTCTTCGCTCGCCGGAGGGATGTCCCTGGGACAAGGTGCAGACCCATGCCTCCATTCGCAGAGGCTTGCTGGAGGAAAGCTATGAGGCGGCAGAGGCCATTGATTTGGATGACCCGGCCCTTTTGAAAGAGGAGCTGGGAGATGTTCTGATGCAGGTGGTTTTTCACGCCGATATAGAGCGGCAGGCAGGGCGGTTCACCATGGAGGATGTGGTGGACGGTGTGGTGAAAAAGCTGATATTCCGCCATCCCCATGTTTTTGGAGCCGCGCAGGAGGAAAGCCCCGAGTCGGTGCTGGTAAGCTGGGATGCGCTGAAACGGCAGGAAAAGGGACAGAGGTCCACTGCCGAGGCCATGGACAGCGTGGCCCGGAGTCTGCCGGGCCTGTGGAGGGCAGAAAAAATACAGAAAAAAGCCGCCGACGCCGGATTTGACTGGCCCGACATGGAAGGGGCCCTTTCCAAGCTGGAGGAGGAAGTGGGCGAGCTGCGCAGGGCAGCGGAGACAGGCACCAATGTGTTCGAGGAATTGGGGGATGTGCTGTTTGCTGCCGTAAAGGTGGGCCGCTTTGCGGGCCTTGATCCGGAGGAGGCCGTTGCGTCTACCTGTGAAAAGTTCATCCGCCGCTTTTCGGCGGTGGAGCAGGGCGCGGCAGACAGCGGCCGTACGCTGCACGAGATGACCCTGGAGGAGATGACACAGCTCTGGAATGGGGCAAAATGATTCTGAAACGAGTATTCGTTTGGAATAGAGACATACTAAGGAAAGTTTACAGGAGGAATTTTTACCATGAACAAGACTGAACTGATCGCTGCCATTGCAGAGAAGACCGGCCTGTCCAAGAAGGACAGCGAGGCTGCTGTTTCCGCCGTTGTGGATACCATTACCGAGGCGCTGAAGGCCGAGGATAAGGTGCAGCTGGTGGGCTTTGGCTCCTTCGAGGTGAAGAAGCGTGCTGCCCGCACCGGCCGCAATCCCCAGACCGGCGAGACCATCGAGATTGCCGCTGCCAAGCTGCCCGTGTTTAAGGCAGGCAAGGCTCTGAAGGACGCCATTGACAAGTAAAAAATCGGAAACGAACACACCGGATGCCGGCGCACTGCGCCGGCATCCGGCTTACCGGAGGAAAAAGCATGCGGCTTGATAAGTATTTGAAGGTGTCCCGGCTGATTAAGCGGCGCACCGTGGCCAACGAGGCCTGTGATAACGAGCGGGTATCCGTCAATGGGCGGGTGCAGCGGGCCTCTTACGATGTAAAGGTGGGGGACCGGATTTCCATCCGCTTTGGCCAGAAGGAGCTGACGGTAGAGGTAGTAAGCGTGCAGGAGAACGCCGGCAAGGCCGATGCCGCCGCCATGTACCGCGAGTGCGGCGGGGACATGCAGGCATAATGAAGAAGCCTTTCCCATACACTGTGAAAAACACATGTGTGGGGGAGGCTGTTTTTATGGCATATGATCTGCAAAATGCGGCGGCACTGAGCCAGCGCATAGAACTGACGGGGCGGGAGAAGCTGACGGTAAGCGGCGTGGAGGATGTGGAGCGGTTTGACGAGCTGAGCGTAGTGATGCGCACGGCGGCGGGAGTGCTGGTGGTATCCGGGGAGGAACTGCATATCGGCAAGCTGTCGCTGGACGGCGGGGAATTGCAGGTGGATGGCCACATTGATTCCGTCAGCTTTGAAGACGGGCCGGTGCATCGGGAGTCGTTCCTGAGCCGGTTGTTTGGCTGAAAATGGAGGTTTACATCCGGCTGCAGCTGCAAACGGCCGGTGCGGCACTGGCGCTGGGCTGGGCGGCCGGGCTGCTGTATGATCTGCTGCGTGTTGTCCGGCTGGCACTGCGGCGGCGCTGTGTGACGCATGTGACCGACCTTGTGTATGTGCTGGTGCTGGGGTGGGCGCTGCTGCGCTTTGCGCTGACCATCGGGCAGGGAGAACTGCGGCTTTATGTGCTGCCCTGTGCGGCTTTGGGGTGGATGGGGTATCTGTTCCTGTTTTCCAGATGGCTGCGGCCTCTGTGGAGATTCTGGGCCGGCGCCGTGGCGGCGTTTGGAGGCTTTTTCCTGAAACCGGCGAAACTTTTTTTGCTTTTTTTAAAAAAAGCCATTTACTTTTTCCAAAAATACGGTACAATGTTACTGAATAAACAATGGTGGCCGTGGAAAGCACGGCGCAGCAGGAAAGGAGAGGCAGACAGCGTGGCGCAGAAAAAGAAAGCAGCAAAGAAAAAGCGGAAGGCCTCTCTGGTGTCGCTGATGCTGGTGGTGCTGATCGTCGTGGCCGGTGTGGAACTGGTGCGGGTCTACGGGCGGCTGCAGGAGGCCAAAAATCAGCAGGAGACTGTTAGCCAGCAGCTGCTGCAGCAGCAGCAGGAAAACGAGGCGCTGAAATCAGATCTGGACAAGGCGGATGACCCGGAGTTTATCAAGGGCCTTGCCAGAGACCAGCTGGGCTTGGTAGAGGACGGCGAGCGGATTTTCTATGATGTGAACGACTGAGCGCGTTTGCAATATATGATAAGAGGCATCAACATTTGGAAGGGAGATAATACAAGGGTTTATGGAGCTGGCGGTTGGGAGCATCGTCACCGGCAAGGTGACCACCATCACAAAGTTTGGCGCGTTTGTGGCGCTGCCTGAAGGGAAAAGCGGATTGGTACACATTTCGGAGGTGGCATCAGCCTTCGTCAACGATGTGCATGACTTCCTGACAGAGGGTCAGGAGGTGCCTGTAAAAGTGCTGGCCATCACACCGGAGGGGAAGATTAACCTTTCGGTGAAGCAGGCGCAGCCCCGACCGGAGCGGCCCGCCTTCCGGCGTGCCCCTCAGCAGGATCGCCCCCGCGCACAGGAGCGGCCTGCACGGCGTCCCGCCGCAGCCCCGGGGCAGACGGCAGCAGCTCCGGCAGAGCAATCCTTCGAGGACAAGCTGAAGCAGTTTATGACGCTGTCCGACAGCAAGCAGTCGGAGCTGAACCGCTATATGGCGGGAAAGCGCGGCAGCGGACGGCGGAGAAAGTAAGTGCGGAGAAATGCATCCTTACCTTCTGCGGAAAGCAAAACTTTATAAAATAAATCAGGTCGTTTGCACAGGAACCTCTGTACAAACGACCTGATTTTTTGCAGTCGGAAGCGGAAACGCAGAACCTTCTGTCAGAGAATCTGCCTCGTGTCAGACATTGAAGCGGAAGTAGATCATGTCGCCGTCCTTGACCACATACTCTTTGCCCTCAGAACGCAGCAGTCCCTTTTCCTTGGCGGCGGCCACGCTGCCGCAGGCAATCATCTCATCAAAATTGATGGTTTCGGCCCGGATAAAGCCGCGCTCGATATCGGAATGGATTTTCCCGGCGGCCTGAGGGGCCTTGGTGCCCTTTTTGATGGTCCATGCCCGGCACTCATCCTTGCCGTAGGTGAGGAAGGAAATCAGCCCCAGCAGGTCATAGCTGCACTGAATCAGCCGGTCAAGGCCCGATTTTTCGATGCCCAGATCCGCCAGGAACATGGTGCGCTCCTCGGGGTCATCCAGCTCGGCAATGTCCTGCTCCAGCTTGGCGCAGATGGGCAGCACCTGCGCACCCTCCCTCTCGGCCAGTGCCTTTACATCGTTGAAATAGGGATTGGCGCTGCAATCGGCAAAGCCGTCTTCGTCCATATTGGCGGCGTAAATGATGGGCTTCAGGCTCAGCAGGTCGCTGCTTTCCAGCAAAGCGGCATCCTCCGGCTCGCAGGGGAAGGTGCGGGCAGATTTCCCGCTGTTCAGATGCTCTGCCAGAGCCTTGAATATCTCTGCCTCGTGGAGAAATTTCTTGTCGCCCTTGGCAGCCTTGGACGCTTTTTCTACCCGGCGGTTTACCATCTCCAGGTCGGCCATAATCAGTTCCAGGTCAATGGTTTCAATGTCGCCCAGCGGGTCAACAGGCACATTGGTGCCCGCGTCAGCTACCACATGCATGATATTTTCGTCATCGAAGCAGCGCACCACATGGACAATGGCATCGGTGCGGCGGATATTTTCCAGAAATTTATTGCCAAGACCCGCGCCCTGACTTGCGCCCTTCACAAGGCCCGCAATGTCCACAAATTCAATGACTGCCGGAGTTTTCTTTTCCGGCTGATACATCTCGGCCAGCTTGTCCAGCCGCTCGTCCGGCACAGCCACCACGCCCACATTGGGCTCGATGGTGCAGAAGGGGTAGTTAGCGCTCGCGGCGCCGGCGTTGGTGATGGCGTTGAAGAGGGTGGACTTGCCTACATTGGGCAGGCCGACGATACCTAATTTCATAGTTTTCTCTATCTCCTTAAAAAGTCTTGATTTTCAAGGGCTTCCGGAATCTGGCACACTTGGCTTACGCCATTTTTACGCCATTTTCGCATGGACTTATATGCTAGGAAACCCTGCCTGATTCAAATTGCCGCACAGCCTGATCCAAAGATTCGGATGTGACATGGACGTAACGGTCCATCGTTGTCTTTATACTTGCGTGACCCAGCAACTTTTGAAGAACCTTGGGCTGCACGCCGCATTCAATCGCTCGTGTGGCGTAGGTATGGCGTAAAGCGTGCATACAGAATTTTTCAATTCCCGCTTCGTCACATAGCTTATAAAGGTGGGTATCATAGGAACTGTTCTTTGCCGGTTCCCCGGTACGCCAGTTGATAAAAACAAGATCACGCATACACAGGCTTGCAGTTTCTCCCGTGCGCCGATCCATGTATTCCAGCGTGGAGTTGAGCAGTTCAGATTCCTTTCGCTCCGAAACCTGAGAATAGAGCTGTTTCAAGATGTCGTAAGCATGGCTTGTCAGCGGGATGGTGCGATAGCTCTGCTGCGTTTTGGGAGGACCTGCGCGCCACACCTTCTGTTTATGCCGAAACTCCAGCGTCTTATTTACCGTAAGAGTTCTTGCTTTCCAGTCGATGGCATCCCATGTCAGCCCGATCACTTCACCTGTCCGCATCCCTGTTTCTAAAATCAGGGCATACTGCGCATAGTTATGGGAGCGTTTGGCTGCCTCCATAAATTTCTGCTGCTCATCCGTTGTAAGACATTTGATGTCGTCCACAGCGCGGACGGGCTTGGTAAAGCGAACGCCGTCCATCGGGTGCTTCCGGATCATGTCGTTCATCACAGCAGCCCGAAACATCGTTCCCATAGCAATATATGTCTGGCGGATCGTTGAACCGGCATACGATGCTTCCATTTGGTTGAAAACCATCTTGCAGTGCATCGGCTTGACATCTGTGAGCCGCATCTTACCAATCACGGGTTTTACATTGTACTCATACCGCTCCCGGTAATTTCTCTTTGTGTTCGGCGCTAAGTCTCCCACGATGTGGCTGATCCAGAACTCAAACCATTCTGTCACCGTCATATCCGGCGGAGCAAACACATCCTCATGACGGTCTGCATACTTTGCATCTTCCAGCCAGTTCCGGGCTTCCGGAAGTGAGGAAAAGCACTTGACCTGACGCTTTCCTTCACTGCTTACAAATCTTGCGCTATATAAACCGTCCTTTCTCTGGCAGATACCCTTGCCGCATTCTTTGCCTCGTAAACTTTTACCCATTCGGAAGCTCCTTTCCCACTATGAGAAGAAGCCCCTATGCATTTTATAATTGTAGCACAAGGGCTTTCTTTTCTCAATAGTGAACTTGCCTTCAAATTGCCATTGTGCGGCTGATGTACTCTTCAAACTCCCGGCGCTTGTCCGGCTTTTTCGTCCTGACGGACAACACGAAGGGGCAGCCGGGCGCTCTCAGCATGCTGCCGATCTTGTTGATGCCGATGCATCTCTCCATGTAAAAGCTCCTTTCCCGGGTTCATCAGCCGAGCAGACGAGCCGCCGTTTTCAGATTGTCGGCAGCGGTGCTTTTGCGGAAGCTGTCTCCATCGAACATGATCGGGACGCAGACCTCCAAGATGCGGTCATAAATTCGGCGGTCATCCAGATCGACAGCTTGCTTCATAACGGAAAGCGGGATATTCGTGGTGACGATCATGGGCTTGCCGGTCAGCAGCCGTTTGTCAACCACATCGAACACTCGCTCCTTACCGAAGCTGGTGTTACGTTCTGCCCCCAAATCATCCAGAATGAGGAGGTCGGGGCGCATAAGCGATTTCATGTAATGGTCGCGGTCCGAACCGAAGTTACCCTGCATACGGTTGACTACATCAGACATTCCCACAAAGAGGACGGACTCCAGACGGTCAATCAGAGCGTTGGCAATGCATCCAGCGGCATAGGATTTTCCTGTGCCAACGTTCCCGAACAGGAGAAGCCCGATCCCCGCTTTTTTGAACTCGTCCCAGTTCTGCGCGTAACCCCTCGCCTTTTCAAGCTGGGGTGTCGTAACTGCGGCTGCCTCAAACCGCCAGCCAGCGGCGGGCATATCACGGAACGCTTCGCTGCGGAGCATTGTCATATAGGACATTCGCTCGTATTCCCGGCGCTCCGCTTCTTCCTGTTCTCGGCGTTCGGCAGCGCACTTGCACATAACCGGGTGCTTGGTAAAGCCCTGTGCCTGAAGTTCTGCGGGATAAAAGGCTTCTTTCGGCGTGTGGCACTTGCCGCAGTATTTCAGCCCATCAGCGGAATTGATGTAATCGTCAGGTGCGGCATTAGCCGCTTCAACGGCATCAACCATTTTCGTAAAAATCGGATTCATAGACACTCTCCCTCGTTATCGTCGTA
>ERZ772867.1539-NODE-1539-length-25802-cov-4.525265_pt1 | contig 25802 bp, 24 predicted proteins | sample MGYA00511341_ERZ772867 | MGnify/ENA primary metagenome ERZ772867 (study PRJEB29015, sample SAMEA2737707) | human gut metagenome | biome: human gut; feature: human-associated habitat; material: faeces | place: China | collected 2012 ... | reverse complement strand
CAATCCCGGCAACTTCCTTCTGATGCACGCTATGGGTCCCAATGTGGCCGGTGTCATCGGCTCGGCGATTGCCGCAGGCGTTCTGATCTCCCTGTTCGGCTGATGCCGGTATCGCGGCAGAGCCGCGATGCGATGTCTCACAGACCGCGCCGCCCCCTGCGGCAGGTCCCGGTGTTTTCCGGTGCACCAAGCACCAGAGCATGATTGAACTATTTTGCAACTCCGACTTTGTAAAGGAGGAAATCGTTTTATGGAATTTTTGTCCGACAAGCCCCTGCTCATCACCGATACCATTCTCCGCGACGCCCACCAGTCTCAGGCGGCCACCCGCATGACCATCGAAGACATGCTCCCGGCTCTGGAAATTCTGGATTCCATCGGATACTATTCTCTGGAGTGCTGGGGCGGTGCGACCTTCGACGCCTGCATGCGCTTTCTGAACGAGGACCCGTGGCAGCGTCTGCGCAAGCTGAAGGCCGGTCTGCCCCATACCAAGCTGCAAATGCTGTTCCGCGGCCAGAACATTCTGGGCTACAAGCATTATGCCGACGATGTGGTGGACGCCTTCTGCCGCAAATCCATCGAAAACGGCATTGACATCATCCGTATTTTCGATGCCCTGAACGATGTGCGCAATCTGGAGCAGGCTATCAAGTCCACCAAAAAGTATGGCGGGCAGGTGGAGGCCACCCTGTCTTATACCATCTCCCCTATCCACAACGAAGCTTACTTTGTTCAGCTCGCCAAGGAACTGGAGCAGATGGGCGCGGATGCCATCTGCATCAAGGATATGGCAAACCTGCTGCTGCCTATGGATGCCTACTCTCTGGTAAAGGCGCTGAAGGAAACCGTCTCCGTTCCCATTCATCTGCACACCCATAACACCTCCGGCACCGGTGACATGACGCTGCTGATGGCAGCCTACGCCGGGGTAGACATTGTTGACACTGCCCTCTCGCCCATGGCAAACGGCACCTCTCAGCCCGCCACCGAGTCTTTGGTTGCCACGCTGCGCGGCACGCCCAGAGACACCGGGCTGGATCTGTCCAAAATGTCCGATGCCGCCGTTCATTTCCGCAAGGTGGCGCAGCGTCTGCAAGACGCCGGTATTCTGGACCCCAAGGTGCTGCGGGTTGACACCAACACGCTTCTCTATCAGGTTCCCGGCGGCATGCTGTCCAACCTGATTTCCCAGCTGAAGCAGGCAGGAAAAGAGGATAAGTATTACGAAGTGCTGGCGGAAATTCCCCGCGTCCGCAAGGACTTTGGCTATCCCCCGCTGGTAACGCCCTCCAGCCAGATTGTCGGCACGCAGGCCGTGATGAATGTCATCATGGGCGAGCGCTACAAAACCTTCCCCAAAGAGTCCAAGGCGATGCTTCGCGGCGAATACGGCAAGCTTCCCGGCGAGGTAAACGAGGAGGTCCGGCAGAAAGCCGGTATCGCCCCCGAGGATGTAATTACCTGCCGCCCCGCCGACCTGCTGGAGCCGGAACTGGAGAAATACAAGGAGGAATTTAAGAACATTGCCAAAAGCGAGGAGGATGTGCTTTCTCTGGCTCTGTTCCCGCAGGTTGCTCCCAAATTTATTGAAAAGCGGGATCACCCGGTGCAGCAGACACCTGCTGCTCCCACTCCGGATGCCCCTGCCCCCGATGCGGTGCGGGAGCTGTATGTAGAGTACAAATTCTGACAATTCCCATATAAAAAAGGAAGAAAACCACGGTTTTCTTCCTTTTTCATTACATCCCAAAAAATGTGCTGTTTCGTCTGTTTTCGGTTGCCTGAGAGCGCCAAACGCCTGTAATACTGTTTCGCCTGTTGCTTCATCGACTGCCAGCCTGTGTGTCGGCGAGGAAAATTGCCGTGCGCTGCACCAGCTTCCGGTAGACGCGCTGCACCATCCATGGTTCTGTGGAGGCACGCAATGCCTCCTCCGGGGTGAACCAGCCCACCGCACTGTTCTCATCCGGTTTCTCCCGCAGTGTCTCATCCTCCGCCTGTAGCAGATAGGTCACATTCATGTGAATGTGGCTGGGCACATATGCCCCCCGCTTTTCATGTCCCATCACCGCCAGACATTCCAGCGAAAAAATGCCGTTTTTCAGCAATTTCATCCGTTTTATCCCGGTTTCTTCCCGCACTTCCTGCATGGCAACCTTTAACAGATCCCGCTGGCCATCGGCATGTCCACCCACCCAGGACCATGAGTTATATATGTTGTGATGCACCAACGCCACCCGTTTTCCGTCCGGCCCCAGCACCCATGCAGAGGCGGTCATATGAGCCACCGGGTCAAGGCGGCTATAGGCGTTTGGATGATTCTGCAAATAATCCAGCATCCACCGGCGATCTGCTTCCTCCTGCGGGCAGCCGGGGCAAAAGGCCTGTATCTGATCCTGCATAAAATCACATCCTGATATGAATTTAAATTTATTCTCGCGGCTACAGCATGGCGTTGCTGCCGGATGACATTATAGCTTTTCTGCTGCCATATGGCAAGAGTCATGCAGGATTTTCCGATTGCAAAGAGCCGGAAAAAGAGATACAATAGGGACAAATCGGGAGACAATAAGGATCGTACTGATACCACGGGAGGATACTTTTATGACATTTGGATTCATCGGAACCGGCAATATGGGCGGAGCCTTGGCTGCAGCCGCCGCCAAGGCGGAAAATCCGAAGCAGCTGTACCTGACAAACCGCACCCCTGCCAAGGCGGAGCGGCTTGCCGCCGAGTTGGGAGCAAACCTTTCCACCAGCGAAGAAATTGCGGCGCACTGTGACTATATTTTTCTGGGCGTAAAGCCCCAGATGATGGAGGGAATGCTGGCGCCGCTTGCCGAAATTTTTGCAGGACGGGAAACGACGCCGGTGCTGGTGACTATGGCAGCGGGTCTGGACATTGCCGCCATCCAGCGCATGGCCGGAGGCAAATACCCGGTCATCCGCATTATGCCCAACACGGCCTGTGCCGTGGGCGCGGGAATGACGCTGTACGCCTGCTCGGCAGAAGTGACCGTCTCGCAGAAGGAAGGGCTTTTGCAGGTTTTGTCCGCTTCCGGCCTGCTGGAGGAGTTGGAGGAACGGCTGATTGACGCTGGCAGCGCCGTGGCCGGATGCGGCGGCGCCTATGCCTGCCTGTTTCTGGAGGGGCTGGCGGACGGAGGCGTGCTGTGCGGGCTGCCCCGTGACACAGCCCGGCGGCTGGCCGCGCAGATGCTGCTGGGCAACGCCAAGCTGGCGCTGGAAAGCGGCCAGCATACCGGCCAGCTGAAGGATGCTATCTGCTCCCCCGGCGGCACAACCATCGCCGGGGTGCGCAAGCTGGAGCAGCTTGGCTTCCGCTCCGCCGCCATGGAGGCGGTGATTGCCGCCTACGAAAAAACGCTGGAGCTGAAAAAATAAAATTCTGACCGGAAAGCCGAGTTTCCCGCCGGATTATGGTAAAGCCGGTGCAGTAATCCCGCCGCGCACGACTGGTGTGCGGCGGGATTCTTCTTTTGGAAAACAAATTAAAAGCTCCGGCTAAGCCGGAATTTTTGATTTCTTTGGGGCAGACCGCAGAGGCAGTCTTTCCGCCGGGGCGGCTTTGCAGGCAGCCGCCGAGGCCGCGCTTTGCTCCTTACCTTACCCGGCGTTCGCTGTGGGGGCAGACGGCTTCCACATGGCCCGGTACTTCACAAAATAATAGACGCTCATGACGATGCTCAGCACCTCTCCCGCTGCCAGAGAAAGCCACACACCGTCTATCTCGAAAAGCCGGGGCAGCACCAGGACGGGCAGCACCATGAAGACGATGGTGCGGCAGAAGGAAAGAATGGCCGAGGTTTTTCCGTCATTCAGGGCGGTAAACCAGCCGGAGGAGAAGATATTATAAGCCATCATCGGGAAGCTGACCGCTGCAATAGAAAAGCCATGCAGGGCAATGGCAGTCACATTGGCGTTGCCCTTTGCAAAAACAGAAACAACGGTTCCGCCAAACAGATAGCTGACGGCAGTGACGGCAGCAGCGGTAACCCCCAGCGTCCAGAGGCTGATGCGGAAAAGCCGGTTCAGACGCAAACGGTCCCCGCGGCCCAGATTATAACTGACCACCGGAGAGATGCCGCTGATATAGCCGCGGAACAGACCGCCGTACAACTCCTGCGCGTACCAGATGATGGTGAGGGAGGCCACCCCGTCCGAGCCGGCAAAGTCCATGAGGATGCGGTTGAAAAGCACGGTAACCACCGAAAAAGCCAGTATATTGACCATTTCCGACGAGCCGTTGGCGCAGCTTTGCAAAATCGTCTCCGGCCGCCATCTGGGACGCACCACATAGAGCACCTGCTTGCGATTAAGACAGAACCAGACCGTTCCCACCACGGAGGATGCAGCGTAGCCGATGCCGGTTGCAATGGCCGCGCCTGTCAGCCCCCAATGGAAAACGCCCATGAACAGCCAGTCCAGAACGATATTCAGCACACCGCCCGCAACGGAGAGCGCCGCCCCCAGCCCCGCCCGGCCCACGGTGATGAAGCTAAGCTGGAAAACCATGCCGAACACGGCAAAGGGCAAAGTAAGCAGCACCGGCGTCATGTAAGCGCGGCAGTAAGGCAGCAGCGCCGTGTCAGAACCCAGAAACCGGCACAGCGGCTCAAGGAACAAAAAGCAGACAGCCGACAACACCACGCTGAAAGCAAACGCCACAGCCATCAGGAGGGAAAAATCCTCCCGGGCTTCCCGGGTCCGGCCCTCTCCCAGTTTTTTGGCAACCAGCGCATTGCCGCCGGAGCCGAACATCATTCCCAGCGCCGAGGCGAGGTAAATCATGGGCAGGACAATATTGATGGCAGACAGCGCATCGGTATTCACCCAATGGGCGACGAAAATGCCGTCTACCGTGGTATAGAGATTTGCAAAAACGCTGGAAAAAATGGTTGGGAAGGCAAAACGAAGCAGCCAGCGAAGGCTGACCTCATGTTCCAGCTTCATTTGTGTTTCCAAGGGAAGTCTCCTTTTCAGTGGATCGTTTCTATCGTCTGTTTTCAATCTGCAAACTGGTGTTACGGCTTTTGCAGCATTTCCTTGAACCCAGCAACATACTTTTGCGTGGCAGAGAGAAGGACCCGGCGTTCTTCCTCAGTCAACCGGCACAGGGCCTGCCGTTCGCTCCGATAGATGGGGGCGAGAATTTGTCCGGCCTGCTGACGCCCGGCCACAGTAAGGGAAACTGCCTTATTGCGGCGGTCCTCAAGCAGCTCCTCCAGACGCACCCACCCCTTTTTGTAAAAGGAGGTGATGACCGCGTTTACGGTCTGCTTTTGCAGAAAGCACTGGCGGCAGAGCATTTTCTGGGTACATTTTTCCGACTCGTAAAGGATGCCCAGAATGGCAAGGCCGGTATAGGATAGCCCAACAGACTTTGCGTATTCCTCATAAGCTGCGTCCCACTCCTGCAGGCAGGATTCGTATTGCCGGATTTCAGCCTCAACGTTCCGTTCCATAGCCGCGCTCCTTCGTCCAAAAAATTTATAGTCAAATCTTTTTACTATTTTAGCAGGCAAAAGAACCTTTGTCAAAGGGTGTGCCTGCCGGTATCTTCTGTATCAGCGGCACCGCAAAGAGATGCCGATTCGCGGCAGCACATCCAAAAAACAGGAAGGACACGGCTAAACCACGCAGGCTTTGCCGTGTCCTTTTTACGATTTACTTTTCATACACGCGTGCAGCCGATTATTTCAGCTGGCGTAAATTTTGCCGATAAGCCAGTTCAGCGGCCGACAGGGCAGGATTTTGGTGAGGAACACCGCGCCCTTATAGGCAAAGCCGATGGTATACAGCGGCTTATGGCTGTTCTTCTGGGCCACCCGGGCAACAAATGCGCCTGCCTTGGCCGGGTCCATGCCGGTCTGCTCATCGTGCTCCATCCGGGAGACGGAACGGCTGATACGGCCGCCGTAAATGTCGTCGCCCTCTGCCACCTTTTCCCGGGCGGCGGTGAAGCCGGTATGGATGTCGCCGGGCATAACGGCGCAGACAGTGATGCCAAAGGGCTTCAGTTCGTTGGCAAGAGCCATGGTATAGTCATTGACAGCCGCCTTGCCTGCGGAGTAATACGCCTGAAACGGAATGGGCGCAGGGGCTGCCACGGAGCTGAGATTGACAATGCGGCCCCGGCCCGCCTTGCGCATATAGGGGATGACGGCGTGATTCATACGCACCATGCCGAAAAAGTTGGTATCCAGCAGGCGGCGGGCCGCCTCGGTCTCCGTGAACTCGATGGCGCCGCTGATACCGAAGCCTGCATTATTGATGAGCACATCAATATGCCCCTCGGCGGCAATGATCTGCTCCACGGCGGCCACCACCGTTTCTTCTTTGGTAATATCGGCCACGATGTGATGCAGGCCCTCCACCCCCTCCGGGCGGCGGCTGAGCTCGTAGACGGTGTAGCCCGCCTCCTTCATGGCAAGGGCCGTGGCCTTGCCGATGCCGGAGGTTCCTCCGGTGATCACTGCGACTTTATTCATGCTCATTCACCAACACTTCCGCCATAATGTCCATCGCCTCATCCAGCAGCGCCTCGGTATGGGTGGCCATATAGCTGGTGCGCAGCAGAGCCTCGCCCTCCGGCGTGGCAGGAGGCAGGGTGGGATTGACATACACGCCCCGGTCGTAAATCTTCTGGGCCACATCCAGCGTGCGATAGGTTTCGTAGGTATAGATGGGGATAATGGGCGTGGGGGCCGTGAGCGCAGACTCGCGGATTTTCAGGCCCCGGTCCGTCATGCCCTTGCGGGCTTAGAGGCTAAGCTGGCGCAGACGCTCCGGCAGCTCGGGGTGCTGCTCCAGATGGCGCAGAGCCGCCAGCGCCGTGGCGCAGTTGGCAGGCGGAATGGAGGCCGAGAAAATAAAGGGCCGGGACGCATGGCGCACATACTCCGCCACCTCGCTGGAGGCGGCCATATATCCGCCCAGAGAGGCCAGAGACTTGGAGAAGGTGCCCATATATACATCCACCTGATCCTCCAGGCCGAAGTAGCTGGCCGTTCCCCGGCCGCCTTCGCCCAGAACGCCCAAACCGTGGGCATCGTCCACCATGACGCGGGCACCGTATTTCTTTGCCAGAGCGCAGATTTCCGGCAGCTTGGCAATATCGCCGCCCATGGAAAAGACACCGTCTGTGACGATGAGAGCGCCGTTTTTCTCCGGCACACGCTGCAGCTGCTTTTCAAGGTCGGCCATGTCGCTGTGACGGTAGCGAAGCATCTTGCCATAGCTCATCTGGCAGCCGGCATAGATGGAGGCGTGGTTCTCCCGGTCACAGATCACATAGTCATGCCGGTCCACCAGCGCGCTGATAATGCCCACATTGGACTGAAAGCCGGTACCGAAGGTGACAACGCCGGGCTTGCGGAGGAATTTCCCCAGTTCCTCCTCCAGCTCCAGATGCATTTGCAGGGTTCCGTTCAAAAAACGGGAGCCGCTGCAGCCAGTGCCGTACTGTTCCAGAGCCTTGATTCCGGCCTCTACCACATCGGGGGCGGTGGTCAGGCCCAGATAGTTATTGGAGCCAAGCATAATGCGGCGCTTGCCCTCCATCATCACCTCCACATCCTGACGGGATTGCAGGGCATGGAAATAGGGATAGACTCCCGCCTCCTTCAGCTCGCTGGCCAAAGTAGGCTGGTAGCATTTTTCAAAAATATCCATAGATTTTTCTCCTTGTAACCTTTCTGCCGGCCCGCACGGGCGGCAACACATTTTCACAGGGATGACGATTTATTATAGCAAAGGGGAAGAAATCTGTCAAACAGAGGTAAACTGTGCACTTCACCGCGCCCTTCAGCAAGCGAAGGAGGCGGCCGCAACGGGCCGCCTCCTTCTGTCTGCTTACTTTTTATAGGGTACATGCCAGATGGTATCCGCATAATCGGCAACCGACCGGTCTGCCGCAAAGATACCGGAACGGGCAATATTGCGCAGGCTCATCTGGTTCCACAGGCGGCGATCCTCATAGGTCTGCTGCATCCGCTGGCTGGCGGCGCAGTAAGAGGCAAAATCCGCCAGCAGCAGATACTGATCCGCCGGGCAATCTCCGCCGTAGACCAGACGGCGGTACAGGTCCTCATAGCTGACGCCGTCCCGGAAGCCTGTCTTGATGGTTTCCAGCACCCGGCGCAGGGCGGGATCCCGGTCATAGAGCAGGCGGGGATCATAGCTGCGGCTGAGGTGCGCCGCCTCCTCCGCCGTGAGGCCAAAGAGGAAGATGTTTTCATCGCCCAGTACCTGGTGCATCTCAACATTGGCGCCGTCCAGCGTGCCGATGGTCAGGGCGCCGTTCATCATGAATTTCATGTTGCCGGTGCCGCTGGCCTCCTTGCCGGCAGTGGAAATCTGCTGGCTGACCTCACTGGCGGGCATAAGCTGCTCCGCCATGGAGACCCGGTAATTTTCCAGAAACACCACCTGCAGCTTATCCCGGCAGATGGGATCATGATCGATCTGATCGGCCAGAGAGTTGATGAGGTGGATGATGCGCTTGGCCACGGCATAGCCCGGGGCTGCCTTGGCCCCAAAGAGGAAGGTCTGGGGGCGGAAGTCCATGTCCGGGTGGTCCTGCAGCTGCTGGTAAAGGTAGATGATATGCATCACATTCAGCAGCTGGCGCTTATACTCATGGAGGCGCTTGACCTGCACATTGAAAATGGCATCCGTGTTCAGGACAACGCCCTGCTGACGCTTGGCCCAGCGGGCAAAGGTCAGCTTATTGCGGCGCTTGATGTCCTCCAGCTGCTGCAGGACGGCATCATCCTCCACATACTGTTCCAGCTTTTTAAGTGCCTGAGGGTGGGTGAGGTACTCGTCGCCGCCGGTGGTCTGGCGCAAAAGCGCGTCCAGACCCGGGTTGACCTGACTGAGCCAGCGGCGGTGGTCCACGCCGTTGGTAACATTTTTGAACTTATCCGGCTCCATTTCGCAGGCCTCGCGGAACACATCGCGGCGGAGAATATCGGAATGAAGGGCGGACACGCCGTTAACCGCCATTCCCCCGGCAATGCAGAGGTTGGCCATGCGGACGCCGCCATCCCATACCACAGCCAGCTTCGCCACCTTCTCCTGATCGCCGTGGAAGTATTCCTCCACCCGCTTCTGCCAGCGGTGGGCAATCTCGGTGATAATCTGCCAGATGCGGGGCAGAAGCGTTTCAAACAGGGTCTGGGGCCAGCATTCCAGCGCCTCGGCCAGAACGGTGTGATTGGTATAGGCCACGCTGTTTTTGGTGATATTCCACGCCTCATCCCAGCCCATACCAGCATCGTCAATGAGAATGCGCATCAGCTCGGGAATCACCAGCGTGGGGTGGGTATCATTGATCTGGATGACATTTTTCTCGTGGAAGTTTTTCAGCGTCCCATACACCTCCAGATGCTTGCGGGTAATGGACTGCATGGTGGCCGAAACAAAGAAATACTGCTGCTTCAGGCGCAGAGACTTGCCCTCGTAATGATTGTCTTCCGGATAGAGGATCTTGCTGATGGCGTCGGCCATGGTCTGCTCCTCACTGGCCTGAAGGTACTGCCCCTGACTGAAAAGCTTCATATCAACAGGCTTTGGGCTCTTGGCCTCCCACAGGCGGAGGGTATTGACATGGTCTGTATTATAGCCGGCAATTTCCATGTCACAGGGAACGGCCAGCACCCGGGTATAATCCTCGTGCACCACCATGAGGTGGCCGTTATCCCAGCGGGAGCGGATGGTGCCGCCGAAGTGAACCTCCTCTGTCTCCTGCGGCTTGGGCAGCAGCCATGCCCCGCCCAGATCCATCCAGTCGTCCGGCAGCTCCACCTGCTGGCCTTCTACGATCTTCTGCTTGAAGATGCCCAGCTCATAGCAGATGGAATAGCCTGTGGCGGGAATTTCCAGCGTGGTCATGCTGTCCAGATAGCAGGCGGCCAGACGGCCCAGTCCGCCGTTTCCAAGGCCCGCGTCCGGCTCCAGCTCGAAAATATCGGCAGCCTTAAAGCCCATTTCATCAATGGCCTCGGTCAAAGGCTGAATCAGGCCCAGATTATAGGCGTTTTTCATCAGGCTGCGGCCCATGAGAAACTCCAGCGACAGATAGTGCACCTGACGCTTTTCCCGGCGGGCCGTTTCCTCGCGGGTGTGTACGCCCTCCTCGGCCATGATGTCGCGCAGCACCATGGCACAGGCCTTGAGCATCTCGCCGTCGCCGGCCTGCTGCTCGGTGCAGCCGTAATTCAAACGCAGCTTCTGGCCGATGGCCTGCTTCAGCGCATCCTTGGTATAGGTCATATAGTTGCCTCCTTATGGGGTGAGAGTTACGAAAGATCAGTTGCAGATACGCCGGTACAGCGCCTCGTAGGCCCGGGCGCTGGCTCCCCAGCTGAAATCCGTGGTCATGGCATTCTGCTGCACGGCGGCAAAGCGCTTATGATCCATGGCATACAAATCAACAGCCTGACGGATGACATACTGCATATCAAAGGCGTTGTAATCTGCGAAGACAAAGCCGGTGCCGTCCTCCTGCCCCAGCTGGCAGGAGCGGACGGTATCGTTCAGGCCGCCGGTCTGGCGGACGATGGGCAGGGCCCCGTAGCGCATGGCAATCATCTGAGAAAGGCCGCAGGGCTCGGAACGGGAGGGCATAAGGAACAGGTCGCTGCCGGCGTAAATGCGGCGGGCCAGTGCCTCATTATACCCGATCCACGCGCAGATGCGGCCGGGATACTTCCCCTGTGCATAGCGGAAAAAGTCCTCATAGTGGCCCTCTCCGCTGCCCAGCACCGCCAACTGGCAGCCGGTGGACATAATGGCATCCAGACTCTCGCAGATCAGGTCGATGCCCTTGTGACCCACCAGACGGCTGACCACGGACAGCAGCGGCGCGTCACACTGCGTCTGCAGGCCAAGCTCCTGCTGCAGGCTGCGCTTGCACTGGGCCTTCCCGCGGAGATTTCCGGCACTGAAGTGGGCCGGAAGGGCCGGATCGCGGGCCGGGTCATAGCTTTCGGTGTCGATGCCGTTGACAATGCCGAAAAATTTATCGTCACACAGCTGCACCACCGACTCCATCCCCTCGCCATACTGGCCATGGTGCAGCTGGCGGGCATAGGTGGGGCTGACGGTGGTAACGGCATCGGCGGTAAGCATGGCCCCCTTCATCAGATTGACGCAGCCATCCTTTTCCAGCGTGCCGCCGCTGTACCAGCCCTGATCCAGACCGAACAGATCATCCACCGTGGAGGCAGAGAACTTGCCCTGATACTCCACATTATGGATGGTGAAAACGGTATGCGCCCCGGTCTGCCCGCTGCCATGGGCGGCAAGTTCCTTCTGGTAGACCGGCACCAGCGCCGTCTGCCAGTCGTTGCAGTGGATCACATCCGGGCTGTCGTCCAGATAGGGCAGCAGGTCCGGCACGGCGCGGGAGAAAAAGGCAAAGCGCTCGCCATCGTCTCCGGCACCATAGAGGCTGCCCCGGCGGAAGTACCGCTCGTTATCCACGAAGTACCATGTGACGCCGCGAAGCTGCATGGAAAGAAGCCCGCAATATTCATGCCGCCAGGAAAGATTTACATAGATATAGCGGCGGAAGGTCATTTCCCGCCGGAATGCATCGGGAATGGTATCATACAGCGGCAGGATCACCGAAACCTTGTGTCCCAGCGCCGCCAGCGCCGGGGGCAGACTGCCCGCCACATCGGCCAGACCGCCGGTCTTGCAGAAGGGGGCCGCCTCGGAAGTTACATACAGGATATTCATGCTTGTTTCCTCCATCAGACCTTTGTGAATTTGCCCAGCACCAGCGGATAGTTTTCCCCGCCAATGAGCTGAACATTGGCGCCGATGTCTACATTCTTATCCGCGATGACATAGCGCACATTGGCGCCCCGGCGCACCACCGTGTCTTTAAACAGGATGCAGCCCTCTACAGACGCGCCCTTTTCCACCCGGACGCCGCGGCTGAGGATGCAGTTTTTCACACTGCCCTGAATGTCGCAGCCATCGGAAATGAGGGAATTGACACACAGGCCGCTGGGATCAATATAGGTGGAGGGGGCATCATTCTCCTTGGCATAGATGGGATGGTCCGGCCGGAACAGCTGGTGGCGGATTCCCGGCTGCAGAAGGGCCATGCTGCTTTTATAATAGCTGGTGATGTCGCTGATATGGGCGCAGAAGCCATCAAACACATAGGCCTGCAGGTGCAGCGTAGCCGCCATATTTTGCAGCACACCCCGGCGCAGGCTGTATTCATTGCGGCTGACGCACCACTCCACCAGCTGCACCAGCAGATCCCGGCGAAGGACATAGATATTCAGGCTGCGGTAGCCGGAGGGGGCGAAGTCGTTGCAGGTGGTGCGGATGATGCGGCCCGTATCATCCAGCTGGAAATATGTCTCGTCGCTGCCGCCGGGCTGAGGGGTGCAGACGGCGGTAATGTCCGCACCGCTTGCAAGATGGGCCTGCAGGACAGGCTCCAGCTCCAGATTGACGGCCAGATCACAGTCGGCCAGCACCACATATTCCTGACGGATATGACGGACATAGTCCATGACATAGGCCAGCGCCTCCAGCTTGCCCCGATAGCGTCCGTCACCGCCCCAGCGCTCGGTATAGGCGAAGGAGGGCAGCAGCGTCAGGCCGCCGTAGTTGCGGGACAAATCCCAGCTTTTTCCGCTGCGCAGGTGATCCAGCATGCTCTGGCACTTGCCGTGCATCACCACGCCCACATCCCGGATGCCGGCGTTGACCATATTGGAGAGCATGAAATCCACCATCCGGTATTCCCCGCCGAAGGGGACGGAGCCGTGGATACGGGGCTCGGTCAGCTTGCCAAGGCCCGTAGGCTTTTCAAAGGAAAAGATAATGCCGTGCATTCTGTTCATTCCTGCACCTCCTGACCGTGGGTACGATCCAGCATGGTTTTTGCCCCCAGCTTTTCCCCGGGGGCCACCCGGGTGCCGGGGCCGAGAACAGCCACGCCCCAGCTTTCCGGGTTTTTCGCCTCCTCCGGCGGAGCACCCACGCAGGCGCCGCAGCCGATGACGGCCCCCTCGCCCACGATGGCGTACTGCACGCGGGCGCCGGGCTCCACCACGGCGCCGGGCATCAGCACGGAATAGCTGACGCTGGCCCCCTCGCCCACGATGGTATTATAGCTGAGGACGGAGTTTTTTACCTCGCCCAGAATTTCGCAGCCCTTGGCCACGGCGCTGTTGCCGATGTCGGCATTTTCCCCCACATAGGCAGGCGGGGCAGAGGGGGTGCGGCTGTAAATGGGCCAGCGGCTGTCCAGCAGGTTCAGGCCGGAGCCGGGGGAAAGCATATCCATGTTGGCATCCCACAGGGAGTCCAGCGTGCCCACATCCTTCCAGTAGCCTTCGAACTGATAGGCCACCAGCTTTTCTCCGTTTTGCAGCATGGCGGGGATGATGTTCTTGCCGAAGTCATTGTCAGATTCCGGGTCTGCATCATCGGCCAGCAGATAGTCCCGCAGCTTTTTCCACGAAAAAATATAGATGCCCATGGAGGCCAGATTGCTTTTCGGCTGTTTGGGCTTTTCGGCAAACTCGGTGATAACGCCGTTTTCATCCACGCTCATAATGCCGAAGCGGCTGGCCTCGGCCCACGGAACCTCCATGACGGAGATGGTGCAGTCGGCCTTGCACTCCTTATGGCGGCGGAGCATGTCCAGATAGTCCATTTTATAGATATGATCGCCGGAAAGGACCGCCACATAATCCGGGTCATACAGGTCAACAAAGCCGATATTCTGGCAGATGGCATTGGCCGTTCCCTTATACCAGCTGGCGCCGGTGGCGCTTTGGTACGGGGGCAGGATATGGACGCCGCCATCAGCCCGGTCCAGCTCCCACGGCTGGCCGCTGCCGATGTAGTTATTCAGCTCCAGCGGACGGTACTGCGTCAGCACACCCACGGTATCAATGCCTGAATTGGTGCAGTTGGACAGGGGAAAATCAATGATGCGGAACTTTCCGCCAAAGGGAACGGCTGGCTTTGCCATGTCCCCGGTGAGGACATACAGGCGGCTTCCCTGTCCGCCGGCCAGCAGCATGGCCACGCATTCTTTTTTCATTTCTTCTCGGCTCCTTTTTTCCGGTTGATACGGCTTTTACCCTGCAAATACAGCGCGCCCAGCGGCGGAACCCGCACGCTGACCGATGTCTCCCTGCCGTGGGAGGCTATTGTTTCAACGGGGATGTTCCCCTCGTTGCACACACCGCTGCCGCCCCAGCAGAGGGCATCGGTATTGAACACTTCTTCATAGGCAGCCCTGTCCGGCACGCCGAAACGGTATTCCTCCAGCGCCACAGGGGAGAAGTTCACAACGCAGATCAGTTCCCTGCCGGACTTATCCCGACGGAGAAACACCAGCACATTGTTGTGGTTATCGTCTGCCACAAGCCACTCAAAGCCCTGCCAGTCGCAATCATTTTCCCAAAGGGACGGATGCTTTTTGTAAAAACGGTTCAGCTGGCGCAGACACTGGTGGGTGGCGGCCACTGCGGCATCGTCCAGCAGATACCAGTCCAGCGTCCCGGCAAAGTCCCATTCATGCCACTGGGGCAGCTCGGCCCCCATAAACATCAGCTTGCAGCCAGGATGGGCCAGCATGTAGGCCATAAAGCCCCGGACACCTGCCAGCTGCTGCCAGTCATCCCCGGGCATCTTGCCGCGGAGGGAGCCCTTCATATGTACAACCTCATCGTGGGACACCGGCAGAACGAACCGCTCGGAAAAGGCGTAGACCATGGAGAAGGTCACATCCTTATGATGGTGCTGGCGGAAGAAGGGGTCCATTTTCAGGTAATGGCACACATCGTTCATCCAGCCCATATTCCATTTCAGGTCAAAGCCCAGTCCGCCCTCCTCCGTCGGGCCGGTGACCTTGGGCCAGGCGGTGGATTCCTCGGCAATCATCAGCGCGCCGGGGCGGATGCGGTGCATGGTGTCGTTGAGAATGCGGATGAACTCAATGGCCTCCAGATTTTCATGGCCGCCGAAACGGTTGGGCCGCCACTGGGTGCGGCCATAGTCCAGATACAGCATGGACGCCACTGCATCCACCCGCAGGCCATCAATGTGATACTCCCGCAGCCACCACGCCGCAGACGACAGCAGGAAGCTGCGCACCTCGCCCCGACCCATATCGAAAACCCGGGTGCCCCAGCCCTCATGCTCCCATTTAAGCGGATCGGCGTATTCATACAGGCAGGTGCCGTCAAACTCCATCAGGCCATGCTCGTCTTTGCAGAAATGGGCGGGCACCCAATCCAGCAGCACGGCAAGGCCCGCACGGTGAAGCCGGTCCACCAGATATTTGAAGTCCTGCGGCGTTCCGTAGCGGGAGGTGGGGGCAAAATACCCGGCACACTGATAGCCCCAGGAATCATCCAGCGGATATTCGGTTACGGGCATCAGCTCCACGGCGGTATAGCCCATATCCCGGGCATAGACCGCCAATTCATCGGCCAGCTTGCGGTAGTTATAGGGGCTGCCGTCCGGGTAGCGGCGCCAGGAGCCGGGATGCACCTCGTAAATATTCAGGGGGGCAGAGAGCAGCGCCCCCTCCGTCAGCGCCTGCTGCCACTTTTCATCGTGCCATGTATAGCCGGACACATCGAAAAGCTTACTGTCGGTTCCGGGGCGGGTCTGGGCATGGAAGGCATAGGGGTCCGCTTTCCATACCACCCGCCCGTCTGCACAGGTCAGGCAGTATTTATAGGCATCATACTGCTTTGCCCCGGGCACAAACAGCTGCCACAAGCCATCCGACTGCTGCATGGGAAGCCTTGCCCAGCGGCTGAACTCACCTGCCAGCTCCACCTTACGGGCGTTGGGCGCCCACAGGCGGAACATATAGCCCCGTTTTCCCTCCCGCAGGGCGGGATGAGCCCCGAAGCAGGTATAGGCACTGTCCCATGTGCCGGCATGAAACCGGGATAAATCCATGGGCCGCCTCCTTTCCTTTTCCTATGCGGCAGGCTTTTTCAGCCCCGCCGACGATCAAATCACTCCGATTGAATTTTACCCTATTTCCGGCCCCGCGTCAAGAAAGGAGGCTGTCAAAACAGCGCGGAAGCACTGCTTTGACAGCCCTGAGTCCTCTTTATTCCGTTTCTTCCTGCACAGCCGCAGCGGAGCCAAGGCCGAAATCGTCCTCGACCGTCCGGCTGTCCCGGCGGAGCATCGTCTCCATGACGCGAATATCACTGTCGATGTCCATGGCATCGTCCTGATACAGCTGGTCCAGCTGCCGCTCGAACCCGGCCACGATGGAGTCCATGGTCTTTTCAATCTTTTCCTTGGCCTGAGATACATTGGTGCCGCTGACACCCGCCGCCTCGAACTCGGCATAGCTGTCCAACAGCTTCTGAGTGGTGGGCAGATAATAGTTGAGGAATGTGGCCGCCTTATCCTTCTTTTTCGGCTCCTCCTCCACGATGCGGAAAATCTTGCCGGCAATTTCCTCCAGACGGTCAATCTTTGCGCTGATTACAGGGTCTGCGATGCGGTCGTTGGCCTGACGGATGTCCCGGAGCATGCCGCTGTAGCCCTGCTGGGCCTGAGGCGGCGTCAGAGGCTTATTCTGCCGGTCCTTCTCCTCCTCATACTTCGCCTGCTCGGTCTGGGAGCGGAAAAGGACGCCGCGGCCCAAATCCAGATAGGCTCCTTCCCCCCAAAGGCCACGCTCGATCATCAGCTCCAGATCCTTTTCCGTTTTGCGGGCGGAAACGCCGGCGGCCTCTGCCAGCTGGGTGATGGAAATGCTGCCCCGGTCACCCGCCACGGCCAGATACTTTCCAAAGCGCCGGGCGCGGCGGGTCATCCCCTGTCCGCCGGCAAGCAGGCCAATGCCCCCGGCAAGCAGGCCCGTGGGATAAAACAGCGACTCCAGAAAATAGCGGACATAGCGGAAATTGGCAATGCCGCCATCTTCCAGCCAGAACAGGTTTTCGCGGAAAGCCGTGAGGAAGGCGAAGCCGCCCAGAGCGGCCAGAATGATGCCGATGGTTCTCATTCTTTGTGCACCCTTGTCGGAGAACTGGGGCGTTCTGACCATCTTCCCGCGGGCGGCAGCCGTTGCAGCAGAGGAAGAAGCCCTCCCGTTCTGCGTCTTTTTCCGGCCGCTGCTGTCAGACAGCTTCACCAGCAGCATAATAAGGCCCACAGGCCATGCCACCGCAAACATGATGGCAATGAAAATCCAGGAGCCAAGGTCACTGTCGTTTTGATTTTTGCCGCCGCGGGGCTGCGTGCTTCTGTTCTCGCTCATCAGGACCTTCCCCCTTTCCCGGGCTGAAGCTTACGCTTGTTGCCCTGTTCATCCACGACCCATGTATGATCCAGCTCCCGGCGGAGATTGCCCAGGACACTGTCCACATACTCCTGCCGCAGGCGGGCCCGCTCTGCCGTTTCCTCCGGAGTCAGGCCCTCCTCCGTTTTTGCCTTTCGGGCCAACTCGTTGATACGGTCTATCTTCTTCTGCTCCATTGTCTCTCCTCCTCAGATATATCGCTTGACCGTCACACCGGTGCGGCCCTTTTTACTCAGTCCGCCCACCTCGTCCACGGTACATTTTCCAATTCCGCGCACGGTGAGCACATCCCCCTGCTGCACCACACGGTCCGGCTTGTCACAGGGCTGCCAGTTTACCTCCGCCCGGCCGGCGCGGACCAGCTCCGCTGCGCGGCTGCGGCTGAGGGAAAAGCCGACGGCCAGCACACTGTCCAGCCGCAGAGAGGCCACCGTGTCCCGCCGGAGCACCGTCTGCTGCTGCGGAACGGACAGGTCTGACAGGGAAATCTCCTCTACCTTCAAAGCTACGCGGCCTGCCGCCGTCCACTCCGCCAGGAGGAAATCCCGAAGGCTGCTGCCGACAATCACATCGGCGCTGCTGCCGGCAGGCAGAATGTCGCCCACCTTTTCCCGGGTAACGCCAAGGCCCATAAGGCTGCCGAGAAAGTCCCGGTGGGTCAGGCTGTCTCCCTGATAATAGCGGCAGCGCAGCGCGCACAGGGTCTCCTCGTCCGGGCCGGAGGCCCAATCCGGAAGAAAGTGCAGCTGCTTTCGCTGGGCCTGCTCATAGCCGCCCCAGAAGACGGCTTCCCCCTCCCCAACAGCCAGCAGGTGCAGCAGATTTTCGGCTGCGGCCTGCTCATGGGGGCTTAAAAATCCGGTATGGACTGGGATATTCCGGGCACGGCACTGGTCATATTTGTCCCAGACCCGGCTCAGCAGCAGCCGCTCCTCCTCGGTGGCGGCCGCTTTATCCAGAATCGTCCGCTTATCCATGCTGCACCTCCGTCTGCTGGGCAAGGCAAAGCTTTGCATACTCGCCGCCGGCGTCCAGAAGCTGTTGGTGGCTGCCCTGCTCCCGGATGACGCCATCCTCGATGACCAGAATGCGCCCGGCAGAGCGGATGGTGGACAGCCGGTGGGCAATGATGAGGGTGGTGCGCCCCTGACTGAGCCGGTCAAAGGCGCCCTGAATCTTCGACTCGGTCACTGTATCCAGCGCAGAGGTGGCTTCATCCAGAATCAGCACCGACGGATTTTTCAGGAAAATGCGGGCAATGGCCACGCGCTGCTTCTGCCCGCCGGACAGCAGCGTGCCCCGCTCGCCCACATAGGTATCAAACCCCTGCGGCATACGGCAGATGTCCTCGTAAATTTCCGCCTGCCGGGCGGCCTGCTCCACCTGCTCATCGGTGGCATCGGGACGGCCGTAGCGGATATTTTCCCGGATGGTATCGGCAAAGAGGAACACATCCTGCTGCACCACGCCGATGGCACGGCGCAGGCTGTGCTGGCGGATACGCCGCACATCCACGCCGTCTAACAGGACGGCCCCCTCCGTTACATCATAAAACCGGGGAATCAGCTGGCAGAGCGTGCTTTTTCCGCCGCCGGAGGGACCGACAATGGCAACCGTTTCCCCGGGCTGCACCGTCAGGTCAACATCGTGGAGCACCTCGCCCCCCTGATCATAAGCAAAAGAGACATGAGAAAGCTCTACCTTGCCCTGTACCGCGGAAAGCTCCACCGCGTCGGGCGCGTCCTGAATGGCCGGTTCAGTGGCCATAAGCTCAATGAACCGGTGCAGGCCCGCAAAGCCGTTGGAAAACAGCTCGGCAAAGTTGGAAAGCTTGCGGATGGGGCTGATGAAGGTGGTGACATAGAGGCTGAAGGTAATCAGGTCCACATAGTTCATGCGGTCATCCATAATCAGCCAGCCGCCCACGGCGATCACCGCCACGGACAGAATACACATGAAAAATTCCAGCGTGGCATTGAAGATACCCATCTGTTTGTGAAAGCCGCGTTTGGCGGTTTTGAACACATCATTGGCCTGATTGAAGCGCTCCTGCTGCCGGCTTTCATTGCCGAAGGCCTTGGTGGTGCGGACGCCGGACAGGCCCGACTCGATTTCGGCGTTGATGGCGCCGGTTTTCTGCTTGGCCGCCCGGGAGGCCCGGCTCATGGCCCGGCGGCGGCGCAGCACCACCAGCAAAAACACGGGGATAATCAGCGCCACCACCAGCGCAAGACGCCATTGGATGGAAAACATCACTGCCAGTGCGCCGATGATGGTGACAGCGGAGATGAACAGATCCTCCGGCCCGTGGTGGGCCAGCTCCGTCAGCTCGAACAGGTCGGTGGTCAGGCGGCTCATCAGCTGCCCGGTGCGGTTGCGGTCATAAAAATCAAAGCCCAGCTCCTGCATGTGGCGAAACAGGTCGCGCCGTATATCGGCCTCTACCCGGATGCCAAAGGTATGCCCCCAGTAGCACACCACAAAATATAGCACAGAACGCAGCACAAAGGCCGCCACCACCACCGCCATGACAACGAAAAACAGACGGTACTGCTTGTCCGGCAGCCAGTGATACATGGCCTGCCGGGAAATCAGCGGAAACGCCAGATCCACCACCGCAATGAAAAAGGCGCACAGAATATCCAGCGCGAACAGACGCCGGTGGGGCGCAAAATAGGAGAGGAATATGCTCAGAGGTGATCTCGTCTGGAAATCCTTGGTGGTCATAGTATGCAAAATACCCCTTCCGATCAACACAAATTCTTAATTCGGTAGTATAGCACAGATTCAATAAAAGTGCAATGACCGCCGGGGCAGGAAGATGCAAAAAAGCCGGAAAAACCCGGATTTTGGACGCATGGGAGCGGCCCTTCTCACCTGCGGAGAGACGGGGCCGCGGAGTCCGGGAAAAAGGAAAAGCTGCGCCCGGATGGGCGCAGCCTTGGCAGCTTCTCTTTATCCGACACGGAACAGGCAGCTGAGCGTCTGGCCGTCTACCGTGGCGGTCAGCGTCACCCGCCCGGCGGCCACACCGGTCACCGTTCCGTCGGAAGAAACGGTGGCAACGGATGCATCGGAAACGGACCAGCTGACGGCAGAATCCGTGCCGAGCACTTCCATGGGGGCCGATTCTCCCACGCTGATGGAAATATCATCGGCCGAACCGTAAATGGATTGCAGGGTCAGGTTCGCGGGGGCGGCGGGTTGGGACAGCTCCGGCTGGGTGGTCTGGGAATTGTCCCCGGTCTGGGCGGCATCGGTGACGGTGACGCGGCAGGTGGCCTTCTGCTCGCCGGAGGAGGCTACCACCACCGTGCTTCCTGCGGCCACAGCCTGCACGCTGCCATCCTCTGACACCGTGGCCACGGCCTCATTGCCGCTGGTAAAGGTGATTTTTTCGCCGCCTGTGGCTGTGAGTCTGGCGCTTTGCCCGGTGGTCATGGCAAGCTCCGCTTTATCCAGCGTCAGGCTGACCGGAACCGAAGGCGTGCCGGGATTCTCGTCTGTTCCCCCGATGAGGGCGGCAATCTGGTCGCCAAACAGAGTGTAGCCCAGCAGGCCCACCACCAGCACCAAACAAACCACCAGCACAGGGCCAAGGGCGCTGGGGCTTTTTTTGCCGCCGCCTACCCGGCGGCCGCCGCCTTTGGTACGCCGGTCGCTGTGGAGCTCCTCATCCTCGGCGCAGAAGGGGCAGGACTTATATGTATCGGAGAACATTTCTCCGCATTTGGGACATTTCAGCAGTTTCATTTGGAAGACCTCCTTATACAAAATGCCGTTTCCGGCAGAAGACGATAAATTGACATAATTATGATACTCAATTTTCACTTTTGCGTCAACCGTAATTCCCGGAAATTCATCTTTTTTTAACATGTTCTTCCCTCTGCTCCCTTGCTTTTGGGGCAGGTATTTCCTATAATGGATGAAAAAGGAGTTTGGGGAGGTTTATTGCCATGAACACCATGATTATCGGTATTGCCGGAGGCACCGGCAGCGGAAAAACCACACTGACCGAGCATCTGGCCGCCCGCTTCGGCCCCAACATCAGCGTGGTGCATCACGACAACTACTACAAACGTCAGAATCAGCCCTTTGAGGAGCGGTGCAAACAGAATTATGACCACCCGGACGCCTTCGACACCGACCTGATGGTGCAGCAGCTGCGGCAGCTGAAGGCGGGACAAGCCATCCGGTGCCCGGTATATTCCTATGCAGATCACAACCGCACGGACGAAACGGTGCTTATCCGGCCCGCGCCGGTTATCATCGTGGAGGGCATTCTCATTTTTCACAACGAGCGGCTACGGGACCTGATGGACATTAAAATCTTTGTGGAAACGGACGCGGATGTGCGCATCCTGCGGCGGGCACTGCAGGATGTGGAGGAGCGGGGCCGCTCCATGCAGTCGGTGGTGCAGCAGTATCTGGCCACGGTCAAGCCCATGCACGAGCAGTTTGTGGAGCCGACCCGGAAATTTGCGGACATTGTGGTGCTGGAGGGCGGGCACAATCTGGTGGCGCTGGATCTGATTATGCAGCGCATTGCCGGACACATCGTCGAAAATGCAGGCCGATGAGCAGGACAATCCGGTTGATTCTTGCGGCCCTGTGCGCCGCGCTGGCCGTGTTTTTCCTGCTGCCGCTGGCAGCGGGACTGCACCACATCGGCATGTTCTACCCGGCGGCGCTGCTGCTTTTATACGGCTGGATGCTGCTGCGGCCCCAGAAGGTGAAAAAGCTTCTGAACGGGCGCTCCCGTGGGGTGTTCCGGACAGCCGCCGCCCTGCTGGCGGCGGGCACGGCTGTGATTCTGGCCGTGCTCTGCGCCATGGGGGTGCAAAGCGCCCGCCGCCCCACGGACAGCACGCCGCGAACGGTGGTTGTGCTGGGCTGTGAGGTGCGCGGCACCCGGCCCGGGCGGATGCTTTCCGACCGCATTGACAGCGCCTACCGGTATCTTTCCCGGCACCCGGAGGCCGTATGCGTGGCATCCGGCGGCATGGCGGACGATGAAATCATCACCGAAGCCTCCTGCATCCGGGCAGAGCTGATTGCCCGGGGCATTGCGCCGGAGCGAATCTATGTGGAGGATCAGTCGGAATCCACGGCGGAGAACCTCGCCTTTTCTGCCCGGGTAATCCGGGAAAACGGGCTGCCCACCGACATTGCTGTGGCATCAGACAATTTCCATCAGCTGCGCGCAGCTATCTACGCGCGGAAAAATGGACTGCAGGCCCAGTCGCTGGGCTGCCGCTCGTACTGGTTTTTAAGCGCCGGATACTGGGCCAGAGAGGTCCCGGCCATTGCCGCCGCCCTGCTGCGGGGATACTGATCCAGTCACAGTGCCGGGCAGGGAGTTCTTGACAAGCGGCCCGCAGAAGAATAGAATACAAGCGAAAATCACTGCCCCGGGGCAGAGGAAATCAAGGAGGAACCGTGTATGCTCGCATCTACCAGGCAATTTATCGACGCCATGGAGGCCAAAGGCATCAAGTATCAGGACAAAGGCTCGCTCAGCAGCGGCAAGGATGTTATCATCGTCTCCTACAGCGGCGACAACATGCCCTCCATTCAGGTTCAGTTTTTCTTTGATGAGGATTGCGAGAGTGTGGCGCTGCGGGTGTTTGACATACTGAAGGTACCCGCAGACAGGATGGGAAGCATGCTGTCCGTTCTAAATGCGCAGAATGGGCACTTCCGTTTCGCCCGCTTCGTACTGGATCCCAACGACAACACCGTGCAGGTGGAGATGGATATTCCCTTCCGCAAATACGATGTAGGGGACATCTGCCTTGAGATGCTGAGCCGGATGGTGAACATCTGTGACGATGTGTATCCGACGCTGATGAAGGGCCTGTGGGGATAAGCGATATAAAGACGCTGCACCACAAAAGGCAAAGGAGGCGCACACCGATGGTGTGCGCCTCCTTCCGCTTTTGATCCGATTAAAATGAAAATACCACGCCCACCACAGCGGAGGCCAGAATGAACAGAATGGGGTGCAGGCCCTTGGTGGGCTTACACCACCGGGTCAGCACCAGCAGCACCGCCGCAAGGGCGATTGCCTTCCAGTTCAGCATGTCAAGGCCGGTCATGCCGCTGTTGGTCAGGGCCACGGCCGCCACGCTCAGGCCTGCCGCCGCCACCATGGCCGCAGAGGCCGGACGCAGACCGTAAAACACGCTTTGCACCACCTTGCTGTCGCGGAAGCTGCGCAAAAAAGCTGCAATGATAAGAATCACGATGATAGACGGGGCCACAAGACCCAGCGTGGCAATCACCGCACCAGGGACACCGCCCACCTGAAAGCCCACAAAGGTGGCCATATTTACGCCGATGGGGCCGGGGGTAGACTCGGACACAGCCAGCATATCGGCAATCTGGGAGGCAGAGAACCAATCCGGGTGCCGGGCAGACATATCATATAGGAAGGGCAGGGTAGCCATGCCGCCGCCGACGGCAAACAGGCCGGTTTTGAAATATTCGTAAAACAGCAGCAGATAGGTCATTTCTTCTCCCTCCCCCGTACATTTTGCAGCACCACACCGGCAATGCCTGCCGCCAGCACATAGACGATGGGCGACAGATTTGTCAGCAGGGACAGCACCAGAATCACGCCGAAGATGCCCCAGCACCATGCATCCTTCATGGCGCCCTTTACCAGCTTCAGCACCGCATTGAAGATCAGCACGCACACGCACACCCGGATGCCCGCAAAGGCATGCTGCACCCAGAGCAGATGGGCGTAAGCCGTGATGACCTTAGCCAGCGCAGAAATAATCACCAGCGACGGAAACACCAGCCCCAGCGTGGCCACGATGCCGCCCAGCACGCCGCCCCGCTTCTGGCCGGTGAAGGTGGCCGTGTTCACGGCAATCACGCCCGGCGTACACTGGCCGATGGCAAAGTAATCCGTCAGCTCCTCGTCTGTAACCCAGCCCTTCTTTTCCACTGCCTCGCGCTGCAAAATGGGCAGCATGGCATAGCCGCCGCCGAAGGTCATAACGCCCACCTTGGCAAAGGTATAAAACAATTCCCACAATTCTTTCAGCATACTATCACTCCGTATATCCATATAATCCCCTTACCGACACCTCGCCGCTGCGGACGGTTTCCGTGCGCCCGTCATCGTGGCGCACCGTCAGGCCAAACTGGTTGTCGACCCCCACTGCCGTGACCTGCTCCTCGTTCCCCTCTGTCACCAGACGCACCCGCCGCCCAAGGTTCAGGCAGGCTTGCCGGTACTCCTCCAGCCACAGCTCCGGGCGGAACATGACCTCACGGCGCAGAATATCCAGCTGCTGCATCATGGCGGCGGCCAGCGCCGCCCGGTCAAAGCTGCCCTGCAGCGCGCTGTCCAGCGAGGTGGCAATCCGGCGCACATCCGGCGAAAAATCCTGCGGCTGCTGGTGGACATTCACGCCGATGCCCACCACCACATGGTCTACCATGCCGCTTTCGCTTTCCAGCGCCAGCTCCGTGAGGATGCCCGCCAGCTTGCGCCCCTGCAGCACCAGATCGTTGGGCCACTTGATCTGAGGACGGACGCCGGTGACCTGCTCAATGGCCCGGCACACCGCCACCGCGCTAAGCGCCGTAAGCGGCAGCAGCGCCTGCGGCGTACACTCCGGCCGCCACAGGACAGACAGAAACAGTCCCAGCCCCCGGGGGGATTGAAAGCTGCGGCCCCGACGGCCGCGGCCCGCCGTCTGGCAATCGGCCATGACCACGGTGCCGTCCGGCGCGCCCTCCAGCGCCAACCGGCGGCAAGCAGAATTGGTGGAGTCCACCTCCGCCAGCACCTGCCACCTGTCCCGGGGCGCAGACAGAGCCGCCGCCACGATCTGTGCAGTCAGCCGGTCACAGCCCTGCCGCAGACGGTATCCGGCCCCGGCCTTGGCCTCTATCACGCAGCCCTGACGGCGCAGGCCCTCCACCGCCTTCCACACGGCGGCGCGGGTAATACCAAGCTGCGCACTGAGCTGCTGGCCGGAGAGATACGCCTCCCCCGCCTGGCGCAGTGCCTGATAAACACGCTCCTGACTCATGTACGCCCCCCCTTTTCATGCCGTACAGTTTACCACTCCGGCCGGAAATTGTAAACCGAAATTTAAATATCAGTTGACAATTCCCGGAATCCATTGTATTGTAAACCTATCTTATTTTTAGAGGTTTACAATCATGCGTACAAAAATGCTGGCTCGCACGGCCCTGTTCGCCGCCCTCACCGCTGTGGGTGCGTTTATCAAAATTCCACTGGGAGTGTCCTCCATTACGCTGCAATTCTTCTTCACCGCCATGGCAGGCTGCCTGCTGGGGCCGGTGTGGGGCACTGTCAGTCAGGGTGTGTATGTGCTGCTGGGGCTGGTGGGTCTGCCCATTTTCACTATGGGCGGCGGCTTTGGCTATATTTTCCAGCCTACCTTCGGCTTTCTGCTGGGCCTGA
>ERZ772867.1524-NODE-1524-length-26118-cov-6.704677_pt1 | contig 26118 bp, 29 predicted proteins | sample MGYA00511341_ERZ772867 | MGnify/ENA primary metagenome ERZ772867 (study PRJEB29015, sample SAMEA2737707) | human gut metagenome | biome: human gut; feature: human-associated habitat; material: faeces | place: China | collected 2012 ... | reverse complement strand
GAAAAAGGCTGTGATATTGTATGTCCCTTGGACTTTATCTGCATATTCCCTACTGCTTTTCCAAATGCCGGTACTGTGATTTCTATTCTGCCCCCGGCCAGCGCGGCGTGCCCACCCAGTATGTGGATGCCCTTCTGCGGGAGCTTGCCCGCTTTGCGCCGGAAGCGCCTCTTCACCCGGACACGATCTATTTTGGCGGCGGCACCCCCAGCCTGCTCTCCCCTGCTGATGCCGCCCGGCTCATTGCGGCGGCAGCTCCGGCACCCGGGGCGGAGATCACGCTGGAGGCCAACCCCGAGACCGTAACCGAGCAGACCCTGTGCGGTTTCCGGGAAGCTGGGGTGAACCGCATCTCTTTCGGGGTACAGTCGGCCCGGGACAGCCAGCTGAAAACGCTGGGCCGCCCCCACACCGCCCGGCAGGCCCGGGCAGCTTTTGCGGCGGCACGGCGGGCAGGCTTTACCAACATCAGCGGCGACATTATGCTGGCCCTGCCCCATTATACGCAGGCCGAGTTCGACGAGACACTGGAGCTCATTGCGGAGGGCGGGGCAACGCACATCTCCGCTTACCTCTTAAAAATCGAACCGGATTCCGCCTTTGGCAGGCACCCGCCCGAGGGCCTGCCCTCCCCCGACGAAGCAGCAGACTTTTACCTCTACGCCGTGGAACACCTGGAGCACCACGGATACCGACAGTATGAGATCTCGAACTTTGCAAAGCCCGGCTATGAGGGCAGGCACAACCTCATCTACTGGGACTGCGGGGATTACCTCGGCCTTGGCCCGGCGGCGCACTCCTGCATGGGCGGCAGACGATTCTATTACCCCGCCGACACCGAGGCCTTCCTGAATGACAAAGCAGCCCCCGTTATGGACGGAGGCTGCGGCGCAGAGGACTATCTCATTTTACAGCTGCGGCTGCGCAAGGGGCTGGATCTTGCCGCCTATAAGGCCCGCTACGGGAAGGAGTTTTCCACCGCCCAGCTCGCCTTTGTGAAGAACTGTGTGAAGTCCGGCTATGCCACCTTCGATGGCAGCACCCTTGCCCTCACCCCCGCCGGTCTCATTGTGCAGAACAGCATTCTGGCAGAGCTGCTGTGACTTTTGCTTGACAATTTACGTTAAAACGTATATACTGAAATTACAAAAGGTGCTGCCCTCCAAACGGCTAGCTCCTTACGTTACTCGTATCAAAAAAGATTGACCGATTTGCTTGGGGAAGCATAGATGGCGGTCAGTCTTTTTTGTTTTTATATCGTTTGTCGTCATGGCTGATTTTCCATGTGATGTCAAAAACACCATATGCTACGCTGGAAACAAATGTAAACAGCAGCAGCACTTCTGACAAAGTCATGCGCATTCCTCCTTTCGCCGAAGCGTCGGGATTGTGCGCCCAAAAAAGCCGCCCTCCCGATGCCTGTTTACCAGTAAGTAAAACCTTTGCGGTTCGGTAAGGAGCGTTCAGCCGCCTACGTTTAAGGCAACACCTGATGACAGCTTAAAAGCTGTATTTTTAGGATATCATATTTTCTGACAAAATACAATCACTTACGTCAGGTCAATGACCCTCCACCCCAGCTCCCGGATGGCTTCCCGGTCATGGGTGGCCAACAGAACAGCCCGTTCGCCGCGGCGCTCTTTCAGGAGCGCTGCGGCTTTTTTCATGGTCTCGGGGTCCATGCCGGTGAAGGGTTCGTCCAGCAGCAGGGTATCGCACCCGGCCCAGAGAGCGCGGAGCAGGGCCGCACGGCGCTTCTGCCCGCCGGAAAGCTTCCGGGCAGGCAGGGCAAGCGCCTGCTCATCATATCCAAATCGTTGAAAATCCGACATGATTTGCGTTTTGTATTGCGTTTTTCCCTCCGGAAGCACCAGTTCCACGTTCTGCACGGCGGTCAGCTGCGGGCAGAGCCGATCCTCCTGAAAGACAGCACCGACCCGGCCCACGCCCTGCACCGTGCCGGAATCCGGCGCTTCCAGCCCCATCAGGATGCGGAGCAGGGTGGTCTTGCCCCAGCCGCTGGGTGCCCAGAGAATGGCAGGCTCCGCAAGGGTAAGATCCAGATCCTCAAAGAGCGTTTTTTCTCCAAAGCGTTTTGTTAATCCGCAAATTTCCAGTTTGTTAATCATTTTTTGCCACATCCTCTCCCAACACGCGGGCCACTGCCTTGTCCAGCAGGGCCAGGAACAGCTTCTCAAAGCCTGCGCTCAGCAGGATGATGACGAACGTCCAGGCGAACAACTCCCCGGTAGAGAGTGTGATCTTTGCCCGGTAGAGGGCATCTCCGATGCTGCCATCGGGCAGGCCGATGACCTCGGCGGCCACACCGCTCTTCCAGCAGATGCCCAGTGCCACGCTGCACCCCTGCTGGAAGGCCGGCAGGATGGCGGGCAGCCAGATGGCTTTGACCCGCCGGGCCAGCGGCAGGTGGAACACCTGTGCCATTTCCAGCAGCTGCACGTCCGCGCTCTCGATGCCGGTGCGCACGGCACTGTACAGCACGGGCAGGACCATCAGAAAGCTGATGAGGATGGAGAGCGACCGCCCGCTGACCCACACCAGCGCCAGAATGATAAAGCTGGCCACCGGCGTGGCCTTGACCAGCTGGATGACCGGGGCCAGCAGCGTGTCCACCCAGGCCCAGCGCTCGGCGGCAGCCGCCAGCAGAACGCTGACCACCACGCCCAGCGCAAAACCCAGCAGGATATGCCCGGCGCTGAACCCCACCCGCTGCCAGAAATCGGCCTGCGGCAGCAGCTCCATCAGGGTGCCCGCCGCCTGAATGGGTGACACCAGAAAGACCTCCTGCCCGATGGCCATGGCCGCCGCCTGCCAAACGGCCAGCCAGAACACCGCCGCTGCCAGCAGCCCTGTGCGGCGTTTTTTTGTCTGTTTCATTTTACCTGCTCCGTTCTCACTCAAAAAGAGCCGTGCGGCTGCACGGCTCTCCTTTTTATCGGTTTACTGAAAACTGCGCTGGACGCTTTTCCAGAACACCTGGCCGGGCGTGGCCTTGGTGTAGTAGAAGTTTGCATCCGGCAGCTTGCCGCCCACTGCAGCGGGGGAAGCATCATACAGCACCTTGAGGTAGGCGTTGACATCGGCCTTCATCTCGTCCCCCACACGGTAAACGATGTTGCACCGGGGCAGCGCCTTCTGGGCAATGGCCTTTTTGGCCACCACGCCGGTCTCCTCGCAGAGAGCCGCCGTACCGGCAATATCTGTCTGGGCGGCCTTGATGCTCTTCTCGTAATCCCGCAGGAAATTTGCCACGATGTCCGGGTTCTCTTTGGCGTACTCGGTGCGGACAACGGTGACACCCGTGATGAGCTGGGTGTCACAGACCTTGTTCCACTCCTTGGTCAGGTCCAGCACCACCCGCAGGCTGCTGTCCTTCAGCTGGGCGGCGGTCACATAGGGCTGGGGCAGAACAGCAATGGCATCCTTTTTGGAGGCGGCCATCTGGGCGGTCACCTCAGATGCCTCGCTGTAATACTCGATCTTCACATCCTTATCAGGGTCCAGGCCATTCTTGGTGAGCAGATAGCGCAGAACATACTCCGGCGTGGTGCCCTTGCCGGTGGACAGGATGGTGCGGCCCTTCAGGTCGGCAAAGCTGTGGATGCTGTCACCTTTTTCCACCACATACAGCACGCCCAGCGTGTTCACGGCCATCACCTGGATGCCGCCATTGGTCTTCTGGTAGAGGGTTGCGGCCAGATTGGCAGGGATGGCGGCCATATCCAGCTCACCCTTGATGAGCTTGGGCACGATCTCGTCCGCCGCACCATAGAGCTGCAGGTCGTAGTGCTGGCTGGCCTTGCCGCTGCGCTCCATATCCAGCAGATTGACCAGGCCCATGGTGGTGGGGCCCTTCAGGCCCGCAATGCGCACGCCGCTTTTTGTTTTGGCGGCAAAAGCCCCGCAGGCCAGCAGGCTGATCATCAGCGCCGCCGACAGCAGCAGGGAGGTCAGTTTTTTCATCATGGTTCAGATTCCTTCCTCTCTTTGTTGTTCCAACCAGAAACAAAATTTGCAAATTTTGCAAAATCATTTGCTTTACGCGCTCAAGTTTACTATAATGGAGCTAAAAATACCGTTGCCCATGCAACGGAATTGCAGAAGGGCGGTGAGGGCCCGGGGAAAACCTCACGGAACTGACATGGAAAACTATCTGCCGCTGTTACAATCCACCTCTCTTTTTGCCGGGATCTCTGCCGGGGAACTGCGCCCCCTGCTCAGTGAGCTGGGGGCCTGCATCCGCAGTTATGGCCGGGGCGAGGCGCTGGTGCAGGCCGGGGCCCCCAGCCGCCGGGTCGGCGTTGTGCTGACCGGAAGCATCGAAGCCTACCGCCCGGCACCGGGCGGGGCACGGATCCCCATCACCCACATGGGGCCGGGGGGCGTGTTTGGCGACGTGCTGGGCGGTTCCAGCCTGGACAGCCCGGTCACGGTGGTGGCATCCGCCCCCTGCGAGGTCCTGCTCTTCCCCTACGAGAAGCTGCTCCAGCCGGACGGCTCCGCTGCCCGCCAGCGCCTGCTGCAGAATCTGGTGCGGACCATCAGCGATAAATATTTCCTGCTCTCCCGCCGGGTGGACCTGCTGGTGATGAAGACCCTGCGGGCCAAGGTCTGCGCCTACCTGCTCAGCGAGGCCGAGCAGCAGGGCAGCATGACCTTTACTATCCCCTTCTCCCGCATCCAGCTGGCCGATTACCTCAACTGCGACCGCAGCGCCCTTTCCCGGGAGCTGAGCCTGATGCAGCGGGACGGCCTGCTGGACACCTACCGTTCCAGCTTCAAGCTGCTGGAGCCGGAAGCTCTGCGGCAGATGATTCTATAAAAAGGAAGTGATCTATAACTATGTCTAAACCAATTCTCTGGATCGTGATCCCCTGCTACAACGAGGAGCAGGTGCTGCCCATTACAGCGCCGATGTTCCTGCAAAAGATCACCAGCCTCACCGAAAAAGGCATGATCAGCGACAAGAGCCGGGTGCTGTTCGTCAACGATGGTTCCCGCGATAAGACCTGGGAGCTCATCTGCGGCTTTGCAAAGCAGGATGCGCATTTCATCGGCATTTCCCAGAGCCGGAACCGGGGCCATCAGAACGCCGTGCTGGCGGGCCTGATGGAGGCCCGCGCCAACAACTGCGACATCACCATCTCCATTGACTGCGATGGTCAGGATGACATCAACGCCATGGACGAGATGGTACAGAAATATCTGGACGGTGCCGAGGTGGTCTACGGCGTGCGCAGCCGCCGGGACACCGACACCTTCTTCAAGCGGTTCACCGCCGAGGGCTTCTACCACCTGATGAATGCCCTTGGCGCGGATATCGTGTTCAACCACGCCGACTACCGGCTCATCAGCGCCCGTGTGCTGGACAGCTTTGCCGACTACAAGGAGGTCAACATCTTCCTGCGCGGCATGGTGCCGCTGGTGGGCTTTAAGAGTGAGCAGGTGCTCTACGAGCGGCACGAGCGGCTGGCCGGTGAGAGCCACTATCCCCTGCGCAAAATGCTGGCGCTGGCCTTTGATGGCATCACCAGCCTTTCCAACAAGCCCATCCGGCTCATCACCGGGGCAGGCATCGTGGTCAGCCTCATCAGCTTCATCGGCGTGATCTGGGCCATCGTGCAGGCGGCCATGGGCAGCGTGGTGGCCGGCTGGGCCTCCACCATCTGCATCGTCTGCTTTGTGGGCGGCGTGCAGCTGGTCTGCCTGGGCGTCATCGGCGAATACATCGGCAAGATCTATATGGAAACAAAGGCCCGCCCGCGCTACATCATCTCGGAGCGCACCTGGGCCCCCTATGAAAGGAAGTATCACGGATGAGCAAACAGAGCTGGCGGGGCAGCACCCTGCTGAACCCGGAACCGCCGGTGCTGGTCTCCTGCGGCGGGCTGGAGCAGCCCAACCTCATCACCATCGGCTGGACAGGCACCATCTGCACCCAGCCCAGCATGGTATCCATCAGCGTTCGCCCCGAGCGGTACAGCCACCACCTCATCAAGGAGAGCGGACAGTTTGCCATCAACCTGCCCACTGAACAGCTGGTGCGTGCGGTGGACTGGTGCGGCGTGAAGAGTGGCCGCGACAACGACAAGTTTGCCGCCTGTAAGCTCCACGCCGCCCCGGGCAGCGTTCTGACCGACTGCCCCATCCTGGAGGAGAGCCCGGTCAATCTGGAATGCAGGGTCACGCAGGTCATCCCGCTGGGCAGCCATGACCTGTTCCTGGCCGAAGTCGTGGCCTGCGATGTGGATGAGAGCCTGCTGGATGAAAACGGCAAGCTCTGCCTGGACAAGGCAAAGCTGATCGTGTACAGCCACGGCGAATACCTGAGCCTGGGCAAAAAGCTGGGCACCTTCGGGTACAGCGTGCGGAAAAAGAAACCCGGAAAACGGAAAAAATGATCTGACCTGCAAAAGGCGGGGCATCAGTGCAGTAAGCTGATGCCCCGCCTTTTTCCTGTTTTGTTCCCTTCCCCCAACAACAAAAGCCCCGCCGGCAGAGGGAATTGCCAGCAGGGCTCCGGTAATGTCAATATGAACTTAACCTGGCTCTCCTATCAGGAGAGCTGTCGAGCGGATACGAGACGGAGTGGTTCAGTCCTCCGCACCCTCATCCAGGTTGCCCAGCTTCTTGGCCTGCTCCACCACGGCAGGCACCAGCATCTCGGGCAGGATCTCGTAGCGGGCAAACTCGGTGGTGAACCAGCCGCGGCCCTGGGTGATCTGCCGGATAAAGGTGGTGAAGTTGCTCAGCTCAGCCAGCGGGACCTCGGCAATGACGGTCTGCATGCCATCCTCATCGGGTTCCATGCCCAGCACGCGGCCGCGGCGCTTGGTCACATCGCCCATGATATCGCCGGTGTTGTCGTTTGGCACATGAGCCTTCAGGGTGTGGATGGGTTCCAGAATGACCGGGCCGGCCTCCGGCATAGCGGCCTTGTAAGCCAGCTTTGCGGCCATAATAAAGGCCATCTCGGAGCTGTCCACCGGGTGGTAGCTGCCGTCCAGCAGGGTGGCTTTCAGGCCCACCACGGGGTAGCCTGCCAGCACGCCCTTTTCGGCGGCAAGGCGCACGCCCTTTTCAACAGCCGGGAAGAAGTTCTTGGGCACGCTGCCGCCGAACACCTTCTCCTCAAACACCACCTGCTCGCTGTCGCAGGGCTCGAAGTTGATGATAACGTCACCGAACTGGCCGTGGCCGCCGGTCTGCTTCTTATGGCGTCCCTGCTTCTGGCACGCCTTGCGGATGGACTCGCGGTAGGCGATGCGGGGAGCTTCCAGACCGATCTCCACACCGAACTTGTTCTTCAGCTTGGCCTTGACCACGTCCAGATGCTGCTCACCCAAGCCGCCGATGACCTGCTGATGGGTCTCGGCGTTGTTGATGTAGCACAGGGTGGGATCTTCTTCCATCAGGCGTGCCAGTGCGCTGGAGATCTTGCCCTCGTCGCCCTTCTTGGCCACGGTAACAGCCATAAACAGGCTGGGCTTGGGGAACACAGGTGCGGGCAGCTTGACCACGCGGTCTGCATCGCACAGGGTATCGCCGGTCTTTGCGCTCACCAGCTTTGCCACTGCGCCGATATCACCGGCACCGATGCCGTCGTTTTCGATCTGCTTCTTGCCAAGGACAGTCAGGGGCTTGGTGATCTTTTCCACCTCGCCGGTGCGGGCGTTGGTCAGCGGTTCGCCTGCGGTCACCTTGCCGCTGATAACGCGCAGATAGCTCAGCTTGCCCACGAACGGGTCAGCCACGGTCTTAAAGACGTAGGCGGCAGTGGGCTCATCCTCGGTGCAGTGCAGTTCCACCGGCTCGCCGTTGGCGTCCTCGGCCAGCGTGCTGGCCTCGTGCTCCGGGCTGGGCAGCAGCTTGTGCATATTGAACAGCAGCATATCCAGTGCCTGCATGTTCACGGCGCTGCCGCAGAACACGGGGGTGATCAGGCCGTCCTTAACGCCCTTGCGCATGCCCTCCACGATCTCCTCGGTGGTAAAGGGTTCGCCGCCGAAGAACTTTTCCATCAGATCATCGTCGGTTTCTGCAATGGCCTCGCTCATGGCCTCGATCAGGCCCTGGAAACGGTGGCCGATGTCCGGCAGGTCTACCTGAATCTGCTTGCCGCCCTCGTACTTAAAGGCCTTCTGGCTGAACAGGTTGATGTACACAGGGGTGCCGTCATCCAGCTTTGCAGGCACGACACAGGGGCAGACGGTGGAGCCGAAGCGGATCTTCATATCCTCAAGGATCTTGAAGTAGTTGGCGTTTTCCAGATCGCACTTGGACACGAACACCATGGTGGCCTTGCCGTTCTTGCGGGCCAGCTGGAACGCCTTTTCTGCGCCCACGGTAACGCCGCTGCGGCCGGACACGCACACCAGCACGCTCTCGGCGGCGCGGATGCCCTCGTACTCGCCTGCTTCAAAGTCGAACAGACCCGGTGCATCGATCAGGTTGTACTTGATGCCCTCGTACTCCACCGGCACAACGGACGCCGACAGGCTGGCCTTGCGCTTTGCTTCCTCGGGGTCAAAGTCCGAAATCGTGGTGCCGTCCTCGACCCGGCCCATACGCTCGGCAGCGCCCGAAAAATAGACCAGCGCCTCGGTGAGCGTGGTCTTGCCGCTGCCGGCATGACCGGCAATCAGGATATTGCGGATGTTGTTGCTTGCGTATTTCATATCGGTTTTTCCCTCATTTCCGCCGCACGGAGCGTTCTCTCCGTTTTTGTGGCATATTTTACAAAGATAATACCACATCTGAAACGATTTTTAAATATATCGTTTCAAATTTTAGCAAAAGCGCCTGCCAAACTTCCGGGCACTGTTTTGTGCAAGTTGACATTCGGGTGCAAAACGGGTGGGTAGAAAAAGCAGAACTCCCGGCAGCGCGTACAGGCGCGGAGCCGGGAGTTTTCGTTGCAAATATGCGGTTTTTGTGGTATGCTGTAAGTGCCGCTTCGGCGGTAAGGGCGTTGATTGCATAATCGGTGGTCTAGCTCCTTCCGGCTGCGCGCCAGAGGGGGACGAAAAACTTTTTGCTTCCCCTGACGCGAAAGCGGAAAGGGTGGATGCCTCATGACGTTCGAACAGGTCGTGCTGTTGCTCACGCTTCTTGGCGGAGCAATCTACATTACCTTCGAGATCGCATGGACGATTTCCAACGGCAAAAAGAAATGACCGCTCATGCCCTCAGAAAGCAAGCGGTCATTCTTTACGACTGATTAGCCGGATGAGGAGCTGACCATTGCAGTCAGCGCTCTTTCTATTCGTAGTATAGTCTATTTTTCCGGGTTTGTCAAGTCGCAGACCCGCCGGAAGAGGCAGGAGGTTTTACGCGATGAAGCGCGAGGATTATATCAACTGGGACGAATATTTTATGGGCATTGCGCTGCTTACCGCCATGCGCTCCAAGGACCCTAACAGTCAGGTGGGCGCGTGCATCGTAAGCCCGGAAAACAAGATCCTTTCCTTAGGCTACAACGGGATGCCCATGGGCTGCAGCGATGACGAGATGCCCTGGGAGCGGGAGGGTGCCCCCCTGCAGACCAAGTATATGTATGTCTGCCACGCCGAGCTGAACGCCATTCTCAACAGCGCCCACAACAACCTGAAGGGTGCCCGGGTGTATGTGACCCTGTTTCCCTGCAACGAGTGCACCAAGGCCATCATCCAGTCCGGCATTGCCGAGGTGGTGTACTACGGCGACAAGTACCACGACAGCGATTCCAGCATTGCAGCGCGGTTCATGTTCGAGCACGCCGGTGTCCGGCTGACCCCCTATAAGCCCACCGGACGCCGGGTAGAGCTGGAGCTGTAAGCTCCCTCTTGACCTTCCCGATGCAACGTACTATAATAGAATCATAGCTTGAATAAATATTCAAGAGCGTTTGCATAGAGAGGGAAATATACAATGGAACTGAAAAATCGCAGCTTTTTGAAGCTATTGGACTACACCCCCGCCGAGATCGGGCAGCTGCTGGAGCTGGCCGCTGACCTGAAGGCCAAAAAGAAGGCCGGTATCCGTCATGACCAGCTGCGGGGCAAAAATATTGCTCTGATCTTTGAAAAGACCTCCACCCGCACCCGCTGTAGCTTTGAGGTGGCCGCCCACGATCTGGGCATGGAAGTGACCTATCTGGACCCCTCCGGCAGCCAGATCGGCAAAAAGGAGTCCATCGCCGACACCGCCCGGGTGCTGGGCCGGATGTTTGACGGCATCGAGTACCGTGGCTACGGCCAGCAGATCGTGGAGGATCTGGCAAACTACGCCGGTGTTCCGGTGTGGAACGGCCTGACCAATGAGTTTCACCCCACTCAGATCCTGGCCGATTTCCTTACCATTCAGGAGCATTTCGGCCATCTGAAGGGCATCCACTTCGTTTACTTCGGCGACGCCCGCTACAACATGGGCAACAGCCTGATGGTAGGCTGCGCCAAGATGGGCTTACACTTTACCGCCTGCGCCCCCAAAAAGTACCAGCCGGATGCCGCGCTTGTGGAACAGTGTCAGGCCATTGCCGCCCAGACCGGGGCGACCCTCTCCTTTGAGGAGGATCCCGTCAAGGCAGCAAAGGGCGCGGACGTGCTGTACACCGATGTGTGGGTGTCCATGGGTGAGCCGGTTGAGGTGTGGGCGGAGCGCATCCACGACCTTGCCCCCTACCAGATCAATCAGGATCTGATGAATATTGCAGGCCCGGATGCAGTATTTATGCACTGTCTGCCCGCCTACCACGACCACAAGACCACCGTGGGCAAGGAGATGGGCGAACGCTTTGGCCGCGACGCCATGGAGGTGACCGACGAGGTATTCGAAGGCCCCCAGAGCATCGTGTTTGACGAGGCCGAAAACCGGATGCACACCATCAAGGCGGTCATGGCGGCCACCTTGGGATATCAGGAATAAAGATATAAGCCCGGAAGGTTCGCAGACCCTCCGGGCTTATTCTATCTGAAAATAATTTTCCGCTTAGCAATCATTCCGAAACTGCATTCTGCAGCTTCAGCACGCCTGCCTGCGTCAGGCGCTTACGCAGCAGCGCACCCACGATGCAGGACACCACGATCTTTGCAAGATCCAGCGCAATGAAGGGGTAGACGCAGACGGTCAGCGCATAGCCCAGCTCGCACTGCATCTGGAACACGAACCATGCGGTGCCCAGCACATAGCAGGCGGCATCGCCCAGCACCAGACCCACAGCGGAGACCACCGGGTTGCCCTTGCTCTTTTCAATGAACATACCGCCGATAAAGGCCAGCAGCAGATAACCCACCAGATAGCCGCCGGTAGGGCCTGCCAGCTTGGCAAGACCGGCGCCGTAGCCGGAGAACACCGGAATACCGATGGCGCCCAGTGCCAGATAGATGACCACGCTCAGGGTGCCGAACTTCGGCCCCAGCAGCCATGCGGTCAGGCAGATAACAAAGTTTGCCAGCGAGATGGGCACGGCTCCGATGGGCACGGTCAGCGGGCCCAGCACGCACAGCAAGGCAGCCATTACAGCGGTGACAGCCATCTGATAAGTAGTCAGTTTTTTGTCTTTCATAGTCAGTTTTCCCCTCTGTTTTTTCGTTTTATAAGGCGTCCGTGCCCGAGTATACCGCACCGGTGCGCCGTAGGTCAACGAAAAAGTTTGCAAAGGGTTTACAATCAACAGATATATTGTAATCCGTCGAAAAATATGATATTCTAAGAATACGGCGCTGATTGCATAATCGGTGGTCATGCTTTCCCATCCCGCAGCACTGCTTCTTCCTGTACATGGAACAAACCAGCGGCTTGTGGGAGGAGAACTTTTTTGAGCCAAGTCTCCCCAAGCCCTGAAGGCGAAGGGAGGGATGTCAGATGGATCTGTCGGAGATGCTGAACCTGCTGATGGTCATTCTTACGCTGTTGGGATTGATCATTGAGGTAATTCGCCTGACCCTTGAGGTCATGGATAAAGCTTCGCAGAAGAAAAACGATGACAACAAAAAAGATTGACCGCCCCAGTCTACCAAACTAGCGGTCAATCTTTTTGACTAATGCTGGATGGAAAGCTGACCTTTGCAGTCAGCGCCCCTTCTGTTTATAGTATAATCGCACCATCGTGTTTTGTCAAGGAGGTTCCCATGGGTGGAGGTCATGTATCGCGGCCGGATTTCGGGATGCCGCAGCCGGATGCGGCGTACCCGCTGACCGAGTTCTATCTGCTGGCGCAGCAGGCGCTGGAAAAAAGCGGCAGCTTTATGCTGCCCGCCCTCTACGCAGGGCTGCAAGCCCCTGCCCGGCGCATCTACCGGGAGGAAGCTGCCGGGTATCTGCAGCTTGCGGCAGCTCCGGCAGAGGGCTTGACCCGGCTGCTCTCCCCTGCCCGGATGCAGCTTTTATATAGCAGCCTACAGGTGCAGCAGGATGGCACCCCCGCCGCACTGCTGCTGACCGAGGAGTGCACCCGCCTGACCGTGGCGGTGCAGCTGCTGCCGCCCTTTGTGTGGGAGGACCCGCTGCCGCCGCTGCCGGATGTTCCGGCGGCGCTCACCCTGCAATTGACCATGCAGGACGTGATGGCTATCGACACTGCCCCCGCCGCACTGGCGCAGAAGCTGGTGCACAGCACCGACGGCAAATGCTGGCTGCATCACCCCAAAGCCGAGACCTTTCTCTCCGAGCGGCTGGCGCTGCTGCAAAGGGTCTATAAATAAAGAAGGAGCACCCTCCCCTCTTTTACTTTCTGCGATTCCGTGGTATACTGACCGGTAAACCGACAGGATATCCAACCTCTGTCGGAGAACGTGGACGTGCCTTGCGGTCCGGTGCGTCCGGTACACAAAAAATGGAAGGAACCGGGTTTTGTTCTGCAATAATCGGGGATGCTGAGCCGTATATCAAGTGAACGTCCCCGTGAGAACCACAAACATTCCATCGAGAAGCCCGCTTCCGGGCATCCAAGGAGAGTTTATACAATGGGACAGCTGACCAGAAACGAAGTATTTACCTTGGCGGTGCAGCGTTACAGCGACACCGTCTACCGCACTGCGGTGCATAATTGCCGCTGCACAGCCGATGCTGAGGATGTGGTGCAGGATGTGTTTGAAAAGCTGCTGCACTACAACAGCATCTTTGAGAGTGAGGAGCATCTCAAAGCATGGCTGCTGCGGGTGGCCATCAACCGCTGCCGGGACCTGACCCGCGCCGCCCACCAAAAGGACACCGAGCTGGACGAGAACCTGCCCGCCCCCGATGTTCTGGAGGAGGACGGCAGCGTGCTGGATGCCATCCGCACCCTGCCGGAAAACTACCGCAATGCCATCTATCTGCATTACTACGAAGGATACACTGCGGCAGAGATCGGGCGGATGATGGCGGTGCCCACAAACACGGTACTAAGCTGGCTGCGGCGCGCACGGGCACAGTTACATACGATGCTGAAGGAGGAGATCGAAGATGAGGTGGTATGAATATAAGATGGAGGTCGATGACCTGACTGCCCCGGACGATCTGAAAGCAAAACTGCTGGCCATGACCGACACCCTGACTGCGGAGGAAAAGGCTGAACCCATGATGGCTGCCCCTGCCCCGCAGACCGCTGCACCCGCAGCACCCCTGAACACCGAAGCCAAGAAGAAAAAGCCCATCCACTTCCCGGTAAAGCAGCTGGGCACGCTGGCTGCCTGTCTGGCCGTGTGCGTGCTGGGTTACAGCACCCTGCATCTGGGCATCGGGATGGGCAGCGCAAAAAGCAGCGCGCCCACCCTGTACGCAGCCGAAGGCTCTGCCGACAGCTCCGCTGCTTCTGTGGCAGCGGGCGGGTTTGATCTCCAGCATGCCGCGCTGGACAGCACCCCCGAGGCGGTGAATTACAGTCTGGAGGCAGACGACCGCTCTCTGGAAACGGAATACAGCGGCACCGGCAGCACCGAGGCTGCTGCCCCTGCGGTGGACAGTGCCAAGATCATCTACACCGCCAACCTGACACTGGAAAGCAAGGACTACGAAACAGCCCGCAGTGCGCTGGACAGCGCTCTTGCCGAGGCGGGCGGCTATCTGGAATCCAGCAGCGAGTACACGCGCACCGGTTCCAGCCGCTCCGTAAGCCTGACCTACCGGGTGCCGCAGGCCAATTACCAGAGTTTTTTGGACGCTGTGGCCGCTGCCGGTAATGTGACCTATCGCAGCCAGCAGGCCGATGATGTGACCACCCAGTATATGGACGTGTCCGCGCGGCTTTCTAATCTGCAGGCACAGCGCACCCGCTTACAGCAGCTGCAGGCACAGGCCGAAACTCTTTCGGACTTGCTGCAGATTGAGGACTCTCTCACCGAGGTGCAGTCCCAGATTGAGAGTTGGCAGAGCCAGCTGGACTGGTACAGCGATCAGGTGCAGCAGTGCACCGTGTATATCGACCTGAACGAGGTGCAGACCTACACACCCGCCGACGAGGGCTTCTTCTCCCGCATCGGCACGGCCCTTGTCTCCGGCTGGGGCAACTTTGTGAATGGCTTGCAGCAGCTGGTAGTTGCGCTGGCCTCCGTCTGGCCGCTGGCAGTGCTGGCGTGCGCTGCTGTTGCCATGGCGCTTGCATGGCGCAAAAAGCACCCGAAGAAGTGACCCCATAGAAATCCATTTTCCGCATAAAGGCTTCCCCCGGGCTGGGGAAGCCTTTTGTTCAACCCCGTTGAAAAACCACCCCTGTCCCGCCGGGCTGCTGCACCGGGAGGCAGGGGTGGTTTTGTATATTTTACAGCACTTATTACACGCCGGAATAAGCCGAGAAGCCGCCGTCCACCGGCAGGCAGATGCCGGTGATGAAACCGGCTGCATCATTGTTCAGCAAAAACAGCAGTGCGCCCACAAGGTCTTTCTCGCTGTCGCCGAAGTGTCCCATGGGGGTGGCGGCAAGGATCTTTTTGGTGCGGTCGGTGGGGGTGCCGTCCTCGTTGAAGAGCAGCTTTGCGTTCTGCTCGCTGGCAAAGAAACCCGGAGCGATGGCGTTGACCCGGATGCCCACCTTGCTGAAGTGCACCGCCAGCCACTGGGTAAAGTTGGTCACAGCAGCCTTGGAGCCGGAGTAGGCAGGGATCTTGGTCAGGGGCAGGTAGGCGTTCATGCTGGAAATGTTCAGAATGTTGCAGCCCTCGCGCCCTACCATCTGCCGTGCAAATGCCTGCGTGGGCAGCAGGGTGCCGATAAAGTTCAGGTTGAACACCATCTCCACGCCGCTCTCGTCCAGATCAAAAAAGGTAACGGTGTCGCTTTCCAGATCGGCCATCTCAAAATATTCCTTGTCCGTATTGGCGCGGGCGTTGTTGCCGCCGGCACCGTTCACAAGAATATCACAGGGGCCAAGGTCTGCCAGCACATTCTCGGCTACCTGCAGGCAGTTGGCCTTGTTCATCACGTTGCAGGTGTAGCCCTTGGCGGTGCCGCCCTCGGCTTCGATCTCATCCGCAAGCTCCTTGAGCTTATCCATGTTGCGGCCCAGCAGCGCCACCTTTGCGCCCGCCCGGGCCAGCGCCTTGGAAAAAATGGAGCACAGCGTGCCGCTTGCGCCGGTGACGACAGCCACCTTGCCGGTGAGATCGGTGTTCAGTACATTCTTTTCCATAACATCCTCCTGTTACAGCTGTATTCATTGGCTAGAGTATAACAGAAAAAGACGGTCTTTGCCAGAACGTTCTTATTATAAAATGGGAAAGTTTTATTCTTTTTGCCGGGCAACAAACACGATATCCTCCGGATGCAGTGCAGACGCAATCGCGCAAAATTGCAAAAATGACCGTTTTTACCTTGAAGATCTTCTAACTCTTCCAAAGCAAAAGCAGTATGATAAAAGCATGACAAACACATACTGACTTCGGCTGCGCTGCCCGCAGCGGGCTACACTGTTCAAGCCGCAGCGGGCTGCGCCTATGACCCACAGAGTTTTGAACAATGTGGGCATTCAGACCTGGAAACACAGCATTCCGCACCCACAATGTTCAACCCGAACGATGTGAACATTTAACGTAGGACAGTTTCTTTTTGCACACTGATCAAATATAAAAAGTTATAATAATATTCTACACTGTTCACGCTGCACAATGTGCAACAGCGGCGGCGCTTCCCACTTTGATGTGAACACAAAAAAGCAGGTTGAATTTAAAAATTCAACCTGCTTGGTGGTTGCGGGGGCCGGATTTGAACCAACGACCTTCGGGTTATGAGCCCGACGAGCTACCAGACTGCTCCACCCCGCGATATTTACTTTTTTGCTTTTCAGTGGCTCTCGCTGACTGCTCAAATATAATACCACAGAGCGGGTAGAATGTCAACCCTTTTTGAGAAAAATTTTCGTATTCTCCTGCCGCAGCTTTTAACGCACCATTGTCCGGTGCTGTGCGCGGTATTCGGCAGGGGTGATGCCGTACAGGCGGCGGAAGGTTTTCAGGAAGCTGCTGTAATCCGGAAAGCCGCTTTCGGTGCAGGCATTCAGAACGGAAACGCCCTCCTCCAGCGCCTTGCGGCAGTGCTGCATCCGCAGATAGATCAGGTAGTTGTGGATACTCTCCATGGTGCACTCCTTGAACGCGCGGGAAAGGTGCTCCCGGCTGGCGTAAAGCTCTTGGCGGTGGTAAGGGTCGGGTCCTGATAATGGGTCTGAAGGTAGGCCACCGCGCGCGACCAGTACACTGGTGCTGCTGGGTGTTCTAATCCCTGACTGTTCCGGGTAAAGCAACGAATACGTTGCCCCCATTTCTCTGAAGATATCCTGCATCTGAAGGGGAATGGGGGCATTTTTTATCAAAAATCAACTGAGAGGAGTAAAAGCTATGGAGATCTGCTCCCGTTTTACCGGCATGGAGCGCAAGAACGGCGCTTTCCTGCTGCATACTGATAACGCTAATGTCAAGGTCTGCTTTGTGACCGATGAGATCGTCCGCGTCCGCGCAAGCTTTGACCATGAGCTGGCAGAGGAGTCCTACGTCCTGATGACCACCGCATGGGAGGATCGGATAAAGCTACTTCCTGATGCAGCCCTTTACAGGTCTACACGCATCCACCACACGCCCGATTCTTACACCAAACGCGAACTTGTCGGGGCGAGGCCCCTCCATCTTGCTTACGCAAGACCGTTCGGTCGCTTAAAAGCCCCACTGGGGCTTTCATTGCTCCACTTCGCTGCGCAAACGCGAACTTGTCGGGGCGGGCCCCTCCATCTTGCTTACGCAAGACCGTTCTGTCGCTTAAAAGCCCCACTGGGGCTTTCATTGCTCCGCTTCGCTGCGCAAACGCGAACCTGTTCAACAAGGTACAGGAAAAGCTGGCAAAAAATAAAAAGGCCCCTGCCCGTCATAAGGCAGAGGTTACCTATCTGCTCACTACCAAGCTGTACTGCGGTAAGTGCGGAGCGCTGATGTTCGGAGAAAGCGGTGTCAGTCACACCGGGAAGATGTACACCTATTACAAGTGTGCTGCTGCCAAGAAGAAAAAGACTTGCGATAAAAAGGCCGTGCGGAAACAGTGGCTGGAAGATTTGGTAGTCAACGAGACCATGCGGAATATGCAGCTCTTGAAACGATACAGAAATGCAGCGATATCCTCAGCCTGCATCTGGCGGTCACACCTCAGACCGTGAACATGGTGGACGCAGGTTTTCTGGCGGGCATGAAGGACGGTGCATTCATCGTCAACACTGCCCGCGGCGACCTTGTGGCCAGCGCCGCCCTTGCCAAAGCCCTGTGCAGCGGCAAGATCGCCGGAGCCGGACTGGACACCATTGCGCCGGAACCGGTCACAACGGAAAATCCGCTGCTCAGCCTGCCGCATGATCGCCGCGGCGATCATGGCGGTGCAAAGCGGACAGCGGCCGGAAAATATCGTGAACGGGTTATAATAAAAAGCAAAACAAAAACACCCTTACAGCTGAAATGGAAAAGCTGTGAGGGTGTTTTTGCTTGTACGGCAACCGCACATATGGGAGGTTGTTATTGTCTGCTTTTGGCGGGCGGGTCCGGCTTCATGGCTTCCAGTGCGATGCCCAGCTCCTTCGGCTGAAGAGGGCCGGTGCAGTCCGCGGAAGAGCTTTGCAGCTTTTCCAGCAGGGAAACGGAAGTGAAGCAGTTCAGGCCGCTGCAGTTGATCAGCTGCACGCCCGGTGTGGTAAAAACGGAAAAGACCTCGACCTGAGATGCATTCAGCTGGGGCAGAAGAGACGCAAGAGCTGCCTGCTGCGCGGTCTGATCCGGCAGGGGAGAGTGGATCGCCTTGGTCGTCTTATCCAGCTTCTGTGTCCAGTCGGCGGCTTTTCCGTTATTGGTAAGGGAACCGCCATAACCATAACATTTCAGGCCGATGACACGATGCTGCGTGATGAGCACGAGCGAAAGATTGGTTTTGGTCTTGCCGTCCGAAAGCTGGCCGGGCATGACGATGTACCAGTGATTTTTGCGCACCAGCTTCATCAGAGAGGAAACGAACTGCAGAATGTCCTTCTGGGAGCCGTTGCGGGCAGAGGAGGACACCGCTGCACAAGCAGCTTCTTCCGAGGGCAGCTGCCCCAGAATATTGCGTCCCTTACCCCACAGGGTCAGATCACCGTTTTTCTTTTTCCGGTACAGAGCCGGCAGGGAAAAAACAACAAGGACGGCCAGAACGATCAGTGTAATTGTATTTTGTGTCATTTGGATACCTCATAAGGGGGATTGAAATAGAGAGCATGGTCGCCCATGTTGGGGCCTTGCATGACCACGTTCACGTTGTTCAGGTGGGTAAAGATCGCATTTTGCAGGCGCTCACGGTCGTTGGCGCGGATCGCTTCCAGAATATCCGTGTGCTGCTCAATGATCGTTTCTTTTGCCTCATGATGGATGGAGAGCAGACGTGCCCGGCGATAATGTACATTCTGCGGACCGGTATGCTCCAGCACGAACTCACGGTGGGCCAGCGAATAGAAGATATGGTGGAAATCTTCATCCAGACGGAACACGGTTGCAATGTCATCCATTGCGCGGGCGGTCCGCTGCTGTTCCACAATGGAACACAGATAAGGATAGATCGCAGTAAGTGCGCCGGAATCGAACGCTTCCAGACAGACATGGGTTTCCAGAACTTCGCGCAGGTAGCGGGTCTGCTCCACCTGCTGGCGGTCGATCAGGCTGACAAAGCTTCCCCTTTTGGGGAACACATCCACAGCACCATCGGCAGCCAGGCGATGTAGTGCTTCACGCACGGGAACACGGCTGCATTCAAACTCGGCAGCAAGGCGCACCTCGCTGAGCTTTTCGCCGGGGAGCAGATCCAAACTGCAGATCTGGTTCCACAGGCTCAGATAGATCTGGTCGGTAGCAGTGAGCATATCGGCAGGGAGAGAATTTGACATAAATGATGTCCTTTCAAAGAAGGTTAAAGCAGGTTTCGATATCTCTTGAAACTAGTATACTTTAAAATCTAAAAAATAACAATATATAAAATATCAAGATTTCAGGATAAATACTGGTCAAAAAGTGGAAAAAGCTGTAAATGGTAGAAAGAATACAAGATTCCGATGATGTATACTAGATTGTATGGAGAGCTAAAACGCGAGAAATGGACGGAAAGACTGTAGAATGTGCATAAAATAACCATAAAAATTTGTAGAATCGGTAAAATTGTATGAAAAGTATTGTTTTTGAGATGAGGATATGCTATGATGATGGCACAGAAAACTAGTATACAATTTGCGAGAACCGCAAAGATTGAACGGATAAACAAGTATAAAACATGGAGGACTTTACAAAATGGATACCTTGCAAAAAAAGATCCTTTGCCCGTCGATCCTCAATCTTTCCACAGACAACATGCGGGAAGAGATCGAAAAGCTGGATACAACGGACATGGACATCTACCATGTGGACATCATGGATGGCACCTTTGTACCGAACTTCGGCATGTCGGTGCGTGAGCTGGAAATGATCCGCCGCATCACCGACGCGGGCCATCACAAGCTGGTTGACTGCCACATGATGATCATGAACCCGCACCGCTACATCAAGAGGATCGCAGAAGCCGGTGCCGACATCATCTACATTCATCCTGAATCTGAGCTGATCCCCTCCGCTACGCTGGAGCTGATTCAGCTGGAAGGAAAAAAGACGGGCCTGATCCTGAACCCCTGCACCAGCCTTGAGACGGTGAAGGACATGCTGCCCATCACCGATTACGTCATGATCATGGCTGTGAACCCGGGCTTTGCAGGCCGCGAATTCATGCCTTACACGCGCCAGAAATTCATTGAGCTGGATAACTACCGCAAGGAGAAAGGCCTGAACTACCACCTGATGCTGGATGGCGGTGCTACCCGCGAGGTGATTGCCGACCTGTACCATAACTGCAATGTGGAAGGCTTCGTGCTCGGCAAGCAGGAACTGTTCTTCCAGCAGGATGATTACGCAACCTGCATCGACCGCATTCGCACTTTCTGATAAGACCGATTTTTGTGCCGGGGAAAGGCACCTAAAATAAAAAGAACGAGAACACACGAATCAAGGAGGAAATTTACCATGAAAAAGATCTCTCGCCGTAGCTTTCTGACCGTTGTTGGCGCAGCAGCTGCTACCGCAGCCCTGACCGCATGCGGCGGTTCCAGCAGCTCCACTGCAGCTTCCACCTCTTCCGCAGCTTCCACTGCTGCTCCCGCAGCAACCGCAAGCAACGCTTCTGTGGTGCTCAAGTTCGACCTGACCGTTTCTCTGGAGCATCCCTGGGGCCTTGCAGCTACCGAGTTCAAGAACCGCATCGAGGAGAAGTCCGGCGGCAGCATGACCGTTGAGATCTACCCCTCCAGCACCTCCGGTTCCGAGGCGGACTCTCTGGCCGGTATGCTGGTCGGCACCACTTCCATGACCATGTCCGGCGGCTCCTTCAACGGCTACGCACCCAGCGCCACCCTGCTGGAGGCTCCCTGGGCTTACAACTCTGAGGAAGACGTTCAGGCCATGTGCGAGAGCGACATCGGCAAGGGCATCATGCAGGACTTCGAGGATGCAGGCTTCAAGGTGCTGTGGTATCAGCTGCGTGGTCCCCGTGAGCTGACCTCCAATGTGCCCATCAACAAGGCTTCTGATCTGCAGGGCCGCAAGATGCGTATGAGCGGCAATGTTCTGCACAACAGCATGTGGACTGCCGCAGGTGCCATCACCTCCGCCATCGCACTGAGCGAGACCTTCAACGCACTGAGCCAGGGCGTTGTGGAAATGCAGGAAAACCCCTACGATATGATCTACGATAACAGCTTCTACGAAGTGCAGAAGTACGTGAACCAGACCGACCACGTGTACTCCACCATCTTCAACCTGCTCAGCGTGGATATCTGGAACGGCCTGTCCGAGGATCAGCAGAACATCATCACCGAGACCTCCAACGAGATGCAGGATTGGACCAACGAGTACTACTTCGCTCACAAGGACGAGTACCTCGACAAGCTGAAGGAAGCCGGTATGCAGGTGAACGAGGACGTTGACCGCGACGACATCAAGAACGCCATGATGCCCGCCATCGAGGAGTTCCTGAAGAGCCAGCCGGGCGATTTGTGGACCACCTATCAGGCAATCTGCGATCTGTCCAACAGCTAAACAGACCCTTTAAAAAAGTACATTTTCATCTGACCGTTCTCCAATAGTGGCCGCGCCGTTCTTGATGGGCGGCGCGGCTTGATTTGGAAAATACACACCTGAGTACGGAGGAATATCCAGAATGAAGAAAGTTTTGGACGTGCTGGATAGGCTGTTTCACTATCTGGCAGCCATCGGCTTTGGGTGCGTCACAGTCTGCGTGTTGGTACAGATCCTTGCCCGCTATATTCCGGGAGTCACCGCTCCCTGGACAGACGAGATGACACGCCTGTTTTTCCAGTATACGATCATGATTGCCTGCCCCATGGCCATCAAGTACCATGAGTACGCATCCATCGATGTGATCGCAGCCCAAACACATGGCACCGGCCGTCACATCCTGAACCTTGTTTCGGATGCGGCCATCCTGATCGTGTGCCTCTTTGGCATCCCGCAGGCACGGACCTATTTCCGTGTTGGCACAAAGTCGCTTTCCACCTCTCTGCAGATCAACCTGGGCATCTTCTATATGGTGCCACTGGTCATTTTTATCCTGACTGCAATTTACGTAGTGCTGGATGCGATCAATGAAGTAAATCTGATCAGAAAGGGGGACAAAGCACAATGATCGGTGGCATGTTTATTCTGTTTCTGGTCCTGCTGCTGCTAAACGTGCCCATTGCGTTCTCTCTGGGTGCTTCGTCGCTGTTCTACCTGTTGACCTCCAATATGAACGCGGCGGTCCTGGCACAGAAATTCTATGCAGGCATCGACTCGTTCACCCTGCTGTGCATCCCCGGCTTCATGCTGGCTGGTGCTTTGATGAACGGCGGCGGTATCACCCGCCGCATCCTGAACTTCTGCAACGCCTTCCTGGGTCACTTCACTGGCAGCCTTGCGCTGGTGAACATCGTAGCATCCATGGTCTTTGCCGGCATTTCCGGTACGGCCATTGCGGACGTGTGCTCTCTGGGCGGTATGCTGATCCCCGCCATGGTGGAGGACGGCTACGACGACGACTTCTCGGTTGCAGTTACGGCTGCTTCCTCTGTGGTCGGCCCCATCATCCCGCCCAGTGTGCCCATGGTCATTGCCGGTTCCTGCGTGAGCATCTCGGTTGGCAAGATGTTCCAGGCAGGCATCATCCCCGGTGTCCTGCTGGGTCTGGCACTGTGTGTACCCACCTACATCATCTCGGTCAAGCGCCACTACCCCAAGCACGAGCGTTCCAGCTGGAAGAAGCGCTTGGAAGTTACCAAAGATGCTATCTGGGCGCTGCTGATGCCCGTTATCCTGCTGGGCGGCATCCTTTCCGGTATCTTTACCCCCACCGAAGCTTCCATCGTGACCTGCGTTTACTCCCTGATTGTGGGCGTGTTCGTCTATAAAGAGATCAAGCTCTCGGATGTGCCCCGCATCGTTTACACCAATATGCGCTCCTGCTCTTCCATCATCATCCTGATTGGTCTGGCAAACGTGTTCGCATTCATCCTGACCAACGAGCGCATCCCGCAGAAGGTTGCTACCGCGATCCTGAGCATGACCACGAACCGCATCCTCGTTATCCTGCTGATCAACCTCGTGCTGATCTTTGTGGGCATGTTCATGGAAAGTCTGGCGGCGATCCTGATCACCTTCCCTGTGCTGCTGCCGGTGGCAACGGCTGTTGGCATGAACCCGGTCCACTTTGCGCTGATGGCCATTCTGAACCTGATGATCGGCCTGACCACGCCTCCCGTTGGCATGTGCATCTGCACCGGTGCCCAGATCGGCGGCGTTTCCAGCTGGAAAGCCTTCAAGGCAAATATGCCGTTCCTGATCACCAGCCTGATTGTGCTGATGCTGGTCTCCTTCTGTGAGCCGATCACCCTGTGGATCCCCAGCCTGTTTGCCTGATAACTGTATGATTGATTGATAATTGTATGATTGATTGGAGGAACTTACAATGAGCCGTACTGTAGTGATTACCGGTGCCGGAGGCGGCCTCGGCAGCATTTTTGCCAAGGAGTTTGCAAAGACCGGATACCGGGTAGCGATTCTTGATTTTAACATTCAGGCAGGCCAGAAGGTGGCCTGCGAGATCGAACAGGCTGGTGGCGATGCCGCAGCATTCCAGGTGGATGTTACGGACAAAGCTTCGCTGGAAAAGGCCCGCGATGCTGTGGTGCAGCACTTTGGCAGCTATGAAGTGCTGATCAACTGCGCAGGCATTCAGGACCCGCTGGCAAAAACCACCTCGGAAGCTTATGCCGCAGGCGACGAAAAGGCAACAGAGGTCGTCAAGGTGGATCCGCAGGCAGCAGATCTGGCCGCGGAAAAGGCCCGCGTTCTGGCTTCGTCCCGTACCCTGTTCAACATCGACAGCGATAAGCTGCTGCGCGTCATGGATGTGAACTGGCTGGGCACTGTGATGGCATGTCAGGTGTTTGCAGTGAATATGGTGGGCCGCGATGGCTGCTCCATCATTAACATTACCTCCATGGCAGCCTACGATGCACTGAGCATGGTGCCTGCATACGCAAGCAGCAAGGCCGCTGTGGATATGTTTACCAAGTGGCTGTCCAACTACCTGTCCAACACGGCAGGCAAGGTGCGTGTGAATGCGGTCGCACCCGGCTACTTCCTCACGCCGCTGAACCATGACATGTATGTGAACCCGGATGGTTCCTACACCCAGCGCTACTGGAACGTGATCCACCGCACCCCGATGGGCCGCCTTGGCGACCCGAAGGAACTGGTGGGTGCACTGCGGTTCTTTGCTGATCCGGAAATGTCTGGCTACATCACAGGTCAGGTCATTGCCGTGGATGGCGGTTTCCTGTCCTGCCCGGGTATCTGAAGCTTTGGAAAGGGGAACATGATTATGAAAGCAATTGTTGTAAATGGCCCTGGCGATATGCAGCTGGTGGAGCGTCCCATGCCTGAGATCAAGGAGCCGAATCAGGTGCTCGTCAAGGTGCACGCTGCCGGCATCTGCGGCTCGGATGTGCATGTCTATCATGGCAGCAACCCGTATGCAAAGTATCCTGTGGTGCTTGGCCACGAGGGTTCCGGTGAGGTGATCGCAGTGGGCGAGGGTGTTACCGACCTGAAGCCCGGCGCAAGTGTTGTGTTTGAGCCGATCACCTACTGCGGCAAGTGCTATGCCTGCCGCTGCGGCCACCACAATGTCTGCCGTGAACTGAAGGTTCTGGGCTGCATCGTGGACGGCATTTTTCAGGAATATGTGGTCATGCCGCGCAGCCAGGTGTATGAGTACGATGCTTCCAAGATGACTTATCAGCAGGCTGCTCTGTGCGAGCCGTTCACGATTGGCCTGCAGGCAAACTGGCGCGGCGATGTGCGCCCCGGCGATGTGGTGCTGGTGCACGGCGGCGGCCCCATCGGCCTGATCGTTGCCAACATTGCAAAATCGCGCGGCGCTACCGTGATCGTGTCTGAGCCGAACGAGAGCCGCCTTGCCATGGCAAAGGACTTTGGCGCAGATTACAGCATCAACCCGATGAAGGAAGATCTGGATGCGTTCATCAACAAACTGACCGACGGCGAGGGTGTCAACGTGATCTTTGAGGCCGCAGGCATTCCCGCACTGCTGGCACATGCAACCAGCCAGCTTTCTCCCGCAGGCCGTCTGGTGGCTATGACCTTTGGCAAGGAGCCGATCCCCGTGAACTTCAAGGAGATCAATGCAAAGGAACTGACCATTCTGGGTACCCGTCATCAGTACCAGAAGTTCCCCGAGGTGGTCAAGATCCTGCCCGACCACCTGAAAGAGGTCGATGAGATCACCACGCATGTGTTCAAGGCAGAGGACTTCCAGAAGGCATTCGATACCCTTGCAGACCGCAACAGCGGCGCTGGCAAGGTGGTGCTGACCTTCGCCTGAGAGCAAGTGCCCCTTACATTATAAAAAGGAGCTGCTGCACAGTGTTTGTGCGGCGGCTCTTTTTTTGCCTGCGGAGGACTTGACAAGAATGATATAAAGTGATATGATTTTGATATCGCAAAGAAACGCTTCCGCACCCTGTGAAGGAGGAAACTGTTATGGAAGAGAAAATTCTGCAGACCAAAAAGAACGGCATGGTCATGCTGCTGCTCACCCTGCTGGGCTATGCTGTTACCGTCCTGCTGTTTTTCTACAGCATCATTCTGCTGGACGAAAGCCTGTTTCCGGGCATCCTGCTCACGATCCTGTCCATCGCATACTGGGTGGCGGGCATCTTCCTGCTCTGCGGCCTGAAGGTGTTAAAGCCCCAGGAAGCACTGGTGCTCACTCTGTTCGGCGATTACATCGGCACCCTGAAGGGACAGGGGTTTTACTGGGTGAACCCCTTCTGCACCGCGGTGAACCCGGCAGCTGGCACCAAACTGAGCCAGAGCGGCGATGTGAACAGCGGCGAAACCGGCATGGCGGCCCTGCTTAAGGCAGGTAACAGCAGTCCCCAGACCGCAGAATTGACCAGCAAGAAGATCTCGCTCAAAATGATGACCCTCAACAACTCCCGCCAGAAGATCAACGATTGTCTGGGCAACCCGGTGGAGATCGGCA
>ERZ772867.1519-NODE-1519-length-26165-cov-3.350900_pt1 | contig 26165 bp, 29 predicted proteins | sample MGYA00511341_ERZ772867 | MGnify/ENA primary metagenome ERZ772867 (study PRJEB29015, sample SAMEA2737707) | human gut metagenome | biome: human gut; feature: human-associated habitat; material: faeces | place: China | collected 2012 ... | reverse complement strand
GCTGATGATGATTATTGTGGTTCTGCTGATTATGTTTATTCCGGAGATTACGATGTGGCTGCCGTCTCTTGCTAAAACCAAGCTGGCCGGTTTGGCTGGGTGATGGTAAACGATATAGATACTCGGTGCAGAAGTGTGGGAACACTTCTGCACCGAAAAGGAAATTGAATCGGTTCTTATCGCGTCAGACGCATTTTTATGCCCAGTCGGCGAAACTCCTGCTGATACGGTTCTGGAATCTTATCTGAAACAATGCCCGCTATATCCGACAAGGCTGCAACGGGGTGCATAGCAATGTGGTCGAACTTATTATAGTCAGCCATTAGATACCAGCTTCTGGCAATGGAGGGCAGTTGATGATAAATATAGGTGCTGATAACGGAATTCACGGTCAAACCGGTCAGCATATCGATTCCCGAAACACTGGTAAATGCTTTGTTCACATATACACTGCTTATAAATGCCTTTGGATTTTCCGGGCTGGAAAACATTGTACTTCTGTTATCTACGGAAGTTACTTCTCCACCCAGAAGATAAATCCTGAACTTTTCATAGGGAAGATATTGCAGAGCAGTAATGTTGTTGGTGACAATGGCAAGATGCTCAAAGGCTTTCAGGCGCTTAGCCAAGTAACAGCATGTCCGGCCTGATCCGATGAAAATACTGTCGCCGTCATGGATTTCCTCACAGGCGGCATCTGCCAATGCACTTAAAGTCGGATCATCTATATGCAGAACATTTTGGGATTTCTGGGTCAGCACAGCGCCGCCATATACCCGTTTCAGAAAACCATCATCCTCCAATTGCGAAAGATCCTTACGAATGGTCACCGAACTGGTCTGAAAGCGCTCGCATAATTCGCCAACCGAAACGCGGCCATGCGCTAAGAGCAAGGCTTTTATTCCATCAATCCGATCTATTTTCATATTTCAATTTCCCCCATAGTTCTAATCTTTTTCGTATGCCATGTCCTACTGTAGTAAGATTATACATCAAGTGACTCATTAAAACAATAAAAATAAAAAGAAAATCGTATATTTTCGAAATAAAATAGCATGCAAATTACTTAGGAGTGAAATTATATGGACAAATCATTTAAGCAGTATGATTTACTCGCTGCGGGCAGAGCCGGCATTGACTTCAACCCAGTTCATATTGGGCACACTTTTGCTTTAACACCCGAGTTTACAAAGTCTGTTGGTGGTTCTCCCTCCAATATTGTCATCGGAGCGGCCAAGCTTGGGCTGCGTACGGGTTTTATCGGTAAAACCTCTTATGATGGAATGGGGGAATATATCTGTCAGACATTTCGTCATTTCGGGATCGGAACAGAGGGCTTAGTTTTTGATCACACCGGCGCACGAAACTGCCTGGCGATTCTGGAAGTGATCAGTTCAGAGAACAGTGGCGCCTATGAGTCTAAAGGAGACGATTGTTTTCATGGCACATATCTTTATCGTGAAAAAACCGCGGATATGTTATTGTGTGCAGAGGAAATTTCCGAGGAACAGATTGCAGCATCAAGGTCGGTCGTTGTAACGGGTACCGCTTTTTCCATGGAACCTTCCCGCAGCGCAATGTTTCGGATTTTAGAGCTTGCGCGAAAACATCATGTCACAACGGTGCTGGATCTGGACTATCGGCCCTATGGATGGACAGGTCTGGAAGAAGCCTCTGCATGCTATCAGAAGATGTTGCCGCAATGCGATATTATACTGGGCAATAGGCAGGAGTTCGATGTGGTTGAACTAACTGCCATGCCGGAGAACAAAGATAATCGCGTATCTGCCGAAACCATGCTAAAGAACGGTGCTGATATTGTCATCGTGAAAGATGGCTCAAATGGTTCGTGGGGATACAGTAAAAATGCGGCACCAGTATTCCGGGCATGTATTCCTACGAAAATTCTCAAGACTTTCGGCTCGGGTGATGCTTATGCAGCCGGATTCATGTACGGGTTCCTGAATGGACATTCCTTGGCGGAAAGTATTGAATTTGGCACAGCCAATGCATCTCTTGCCTTGGCTGGAGGAATCAGCTGCTCGGAATCCATGCCGTCCGTTGATCAAATGCTGGCGCACCGGGAAAAAAGCCTGAGTTGTTGGGAGGGAAACAAATGAATAACTTAACCTATCAAGTTAGGCTGGCATCTCATCGTGATTACATTATCCCGGGGTTTAATGTTTTTGGCTATGAAGACGCACTGGCTGTTATCCACGCAGCGGAAAGCTATCAGTTGCCTGTTATGCTGATGGTAAATCGAGACGCCAATCAAGTGATGGGAGTAGAGCACTGGGCAGCTTTGCTTGGTTCTCTGGCTAAGAGTGCCAAGGTGCCCGTTGGAATCCATCTGGATCACTGTGATGATATAGATCTGATTTGCCACGCTGTGGATTGTGGATTTACCTCTGTTATGTATGATGGTTCCCACAGTCCCCTGGAGGAAAATATCCGCAACACGAGGAAAATTGCAGACTATGCGCACCGGCACGGTGTTGCAGTAGAGGCCGAAGTCGGAACTGTGCCCTATAGTGATAAGGGCGAGACAACAATCGGATACACAGATATAGAAGAAGCCCGACGCATGTCAGAAGAAAGCGGCGCAGATTGGCTGGCCGTTTCGGTGGGCAATGTACATCGCTTGACGACACGCAAACAGCGTATAAATTTTGAATTGCTCCATGAAATCGAGAAGGTGTCACAACTTCCCCTTGTTTTGCATGGCTCCTCCGGCGTCCTGGAGAGCGACATGATTGCTCTTCGTGCGTCAAGTGTCGGAAAAGTGAACATCGGAACTGCATTGCGGCAAGCCTTTGGCAGTAGTCTGCGGAAGAGCGTGCTGAGCAGCGCGCCGGAAGTTTTTGATCGGCTGGCCCTGCTTAAAACGGTAAATGAAGACATGGAAGCAAAAGCAAAAGAATTGATCAAACTTTTGGTGAATCAGGAAGGAGAATAGAATTATGAAAATTCATCAGAACAAGCCTTTTGAAGAAGGATATCATGCCATTACAGAATTGAATGGAAAGTGCAGCGATATGATGATGGACTTTGGCATCCTCAAGTTGAAAAATAACACCACTTTTGAGGACACCAAGGAACTGGAGCGCATTTATGTGCTTCTGTATGGAGAAATCCAGGTCACCTATAACGGGAAAACAGTTACAGCCAAACGTCATAGCTTTTTGGACGATGATCTTTGGTGCCTGGATATGCCAAAAAACGGTGATGTTAAAATCACGGGTCTGGCTGAAGACAGCGAGATTGCCGTGCTGCGCACAGAGAACGAAAGAGATTTTCCGGCTGTCATCCGCTGCGGAGATGCAATCACCAAGGAGATTCGCGGTCAGGGATACATGAATGAAGCCGGAACACGTATTGTTCGAACCGCACAGGATATCCGTTTGTCACCGGAATCCAATATTATGTTTGGCGAGGATGTCCACTATCCCGGAAAGTGGTCTGGGTTCCCCTCTCATTCTCATGAGCAGCCCGAGATTTACTATTACAAATTCTATCCGGAAGACGGGTTCGGTCTGCTCCGTTTGGGTGATGACGCGGTACTGTTGGAGCATAACGACACGGTAGAGATTATCCCCAATATGGTTCATCCACAGGTTGCAGCCCCTGGTTATGCCATGTATTATCTTTGGGCCATCCGCCATTTGGACGGGAATCCTTACATCAAGCCAACATTTGATCCTAAGTATCTCTGGGTTGAGGAGCCAGGTGCTAAATATTGGCCTGAAGCGTGACCTGACCTCCATGGAAAATTTACTGGCGTATTGCTCCGAGAACAACCCAGCAGACATATGAACAGGCAGATAAATACAAATACCATGGCACACCGTTTGTTTTTGCCATTCGAAAACAAGGATTGCAAAGGTATGTCGTACCTCCGACTGCCATACAGGCATAGATATCAACGGACATATTAGCCAAGGCAGTAAGTACAGCATCGGTTATTGGGTGGAGGTAGCTGCTGGCTGCAAGTACTGAATTCAAGGTTCAATCCCAAATTCTGTGTAAACGCAAAATTGTGGTGCAAAATAGAGCAAAATAATTTTAAGGCGGGAGCGGCGCAAGCTGCTGCCGCCGTTTCTACAAAAAAACGCTTCGAGGGGATGTCAAGGGCGGAGGCGTCAGCCTCCGTTCATCCCGATGACATACCGGTTGCAGCCGGTCAGTCCAGCATACGGTCGATAAAGAACACAGCCAGCTGTGCGTGGATCATGCTCCAGTCCTGCCGCCTTCCAGTCCATTTCTTTGTAATATCCATCATGGGCAGATACAGCATCTTCAGCGGACTGTCATCCGTAGGAAACACGGATTTTGACTTGGTCACTTTCCGAAGCTGCCGGTTAAAGCCCTCAATGGCGTTGGTCGTGTAGATCAGGCGGCGTACCTCTTGCGGGTACTTGAAATAGGTGCTCAAGTTCGGCCAGTTGTCCCGCCAGGACCGGGCAATTTTCGAGTATTTCTTGTCCCATTTCTTCCGCAAAAGCATCCAGAGCCTCCAGCGCAGATGCCTCATCGACGGCAGCGTAGATGGCCTTCAGGTCTGCCATGAGTGCCTTTATGTCCTTGTAGGACACATATTTGCTGGAATATCGGAGCTGATGGATAATACAATTCTGGATTTCCGTTTGGGGAAATACAGCTTCAATGGCAGTGGAAAACCCGGTCAAATTATCCGTGCAGGCGATGAAAATGTCCTCAATTCCGCGGTTTTTCAGGCTGGTGAGTACCGATGCCCAGTATTTGGCGCTTTCATTTTCACCGACCCACATACCCAGAACATCTTTTCTGCCGTCCAGATCAATGCCGATGGCGATATAGACTTCCTTCTTCACGATCTGCCCTTCGATGCGGACATGGTAGTGGATGGCATCCATGAAAACCACCGCGCAAACGCTCTCCAACGGCCGTGCTGCCATTCTTTCGCGATAGGGAGAATCCCGTAATACGGCTTACGGTCGTGTCAGATCCCTCTACGCCGTAGATATCCCGAAAATGGGCCTCGATATCCGATGTGGTCATACCCTTGGCATACATGGACAGAATCTTCTCCTCGATGTCCTGACTGATACTGGTCTGGTTTTTCTTCAGCACCTGAGGCTCAAATTCCCCCTTACGATTCCGGGGCACGGATATCTCCACATCGCCGAAGCTGGTGCGCAGCGTTTTGCTGCTGTGCCCCATTCCAGCTGTTGTCCGTGTCCTTGTTTTTATAGTCGTACTTGCTGTAGCCCAGTTCGTCGTCCAGCTCCGCATCAAGGCTGTTTTCCATGAACTCGGCAATCGTCTCCTTGAACAGGCTCTGGTTGTCGTCCATGCTGCCATTGTTCGCCATCTGCTACAGATCTCTGATCTTTTCCCTGCGGACATTTTTTTCTGGTGTGCGTTTCTTTCTTGCCATAGTAAAACCTCCACTGTGGTGCTTCTATTATACATCACCTTGGAGGTTTACACAAAATATGAGATGGCCTCTTTTTGCGCTGATGTCACAAGGACAGTATGCTGTTTGATGGGGGCTCACTCCGTCTATCTGCAGATCAAATTAAAAAGACATCTGTTCCACATAATTATCCATAAAGATCGGATTGCTGCTCAGATCCACCGTCTCAGACTTCTCTGCCAGCGCTGCACCCTCGGTGAGGAACTCCCTGCGCAGAAGCATCATGGAAGCACCTGTCAAAGAAGCGTTTCCTATTGCTGCGGCACATTGCTCCAGCTCGGCAGGATACAGTCCCATGCAGGCGGCACTGTGCAGATCAAGAAAACTGCCAAAACCGCCGGCAATCACCAACTGCGACAGGGCCTCCGCACGGATATTGCCTACTTCCATAAGTGTCAGCATACCTGCGCAAATCGCGCTCTTTGCCAGTTGAACCATGCGTATATCTTTTTGGGTCAGGGATACATGATCTGCCAGACGGCAGCTCTCAGCACCGTCGGAAAATGCACCTGTTTCATCGATGATCTCCTGCCGGCAGAATACCGCCACCGCATCCACAATTCCACTGCCGCAAATCCCCACAGCCGGCGCATCGCCGAGAGTGTGGCAATGCACAGCACCATTCCTCCAGGTGACATGATCAATAGCGCCGGAGCCGGCCTGCATTCCCTGCGAGATAGCCGCGCCCTCGAATACCGGCCCTGCCGCCGTGGAGCAGCATAGGAGCTTTCCCTTGTGCCACAGAACCAGCTCTCCGTTGGTACCGATGTCAGCCAAGAGTGCGCTGCTTTGCCGGGTATATATCTGGCTGGCCAGAAGCGAACAGGTTATATCCGCCCCCACAAAGGCAGACATACACCGGGGAAGATAGATTCGCGCCTGGGGTGCCGCTGTCAGAGTCAGCTCTTTCGGTTCTGTCCAGCGGCCGAAAAGCTCATCTGCCTCAAAAGGCGCATGGGACAGGCAATCCACATCCCGCGCCTTAAGCAGATACAGCATGGTCGTGTTGCCCGTCAGCAAAACAACGTCTATTGACTCACCGGAGACACCTCCTGCAGCGCACATCCGCACCAGCAGTTCATTGATCCCGTCACGGATACACTGCGCCAGTACCGCTCGTTCTCCGGCCAATGACTTCTCAATTCTTGAAATTACATCCGCGCCGTAAGATCGCTGCGGATTGGGGGCGGATGCCTGCGCCAATAATGTTCCGTCCGGCACATACAGTTTTGCGGCGAGGGTTGTTGTCCCGATGTCCACAGCCGCACCAACATGGTCAAAAATCGGATGCAGCTTGAATTCAGGCATAAGTCCGTCTTCCCGGATTGCCTGAACGGCATTGTTGGCGGAAAGATATACTGTGCAATCCCCTTCTACAGTTGCAAGACAGGCCAGGCGAGTTCCGCCCTGCAGCACATCCGCACCCAGCAAGTCCTGCTCCTGCTGTGTAGGGGCGGATACCTGCCCATCCACACGCACCCGGCATTTACCGCAGCGTCCGTTCCCTCCGCAGGGCGTATCCAAGCGTTCCATTCCGATAGCCTGAAGCAAGCTCGTCCCATCGGTCACATGGTGCACGATCGGTTGGCCATTCAAAGCATATATTGTTACATTACTCATATTTTGTCCTCTGTGATAATATGCGCACAAAATTGTGAATTGATAAAAAGGGCAAAACCTTCACGGATCTGTGAGGGTTTTGCCCGCAAAATATGTATGATTGGAAATTCCCGTCATAAATACAGGCATCCCGCAGTGCATACAATCTCAGAAATTGCGATTAACCTGCCAGCAGCTCCATGGCCTTCTCAGCGCAGGAAGTAGCATCAGAGGTATAGGCGTCCGCATGGATAGACTGCGCAAAGGTCTCCGTGACAGGTGCGCCGCCAACCATAACTCTAATCTTATCTCTCATACCGGCTTCTGCCACCTTGGCAACGACCTCGCCCATAACAGGCATGGTGGTGGTCAGCAGAGCGCTGCAGCAGATAATGTTGCAGTCGTTATCAATTGCAGTCTGCACGAAATTCTCGGGAGAAACGTCAACGCCCAGATCAATAACGGTAAGACCCTTGCCCTCGAGCATCATGCGCACCAGGTTCTTGCCGATATCGTGCAGGTCACCCTTGACGGTACCGATGACAACCTTGCCCTTGGACTCAACACCTGCTTCAGTCAGGTAGGGCTTCAGAAGCTCTGCGCCCACGCTCATTGCACGAGCAGATACCAGAACTTCCGGCACAAAAATCTCGTTTTCCTTAAAACGACGACCCACAACATCCATACCGGCCAGTAGACCGTCCTGCAGGATATCCTTGGCAGGAATACCTTCCTCCAATGCCTGAGGGATCAGTGTCTTGATGAGTTTTGCGCGACCCTTCTGCAGGGCTTCAGAAATTTCAGTTAATGTGCTCATAAATTGTTCCTCCTTGTTTGCTACGAAACGGTGGAGTTGCGTTCCTTGCTGCTGTCCAGCCGCCCGCCTCTTTTTCTGAATTTCCCCGGTGTTACCCCGTTGAATCGGGTAAACACCTTTATAAAGTAACTCTGCTCTTCGTATCCAACTGCATCGCAGATTTCCCGAATAGAGAGTTTACTCACCAGTAACAGTGTCTTGCTGCGCTCAATGCGTAGCTTGCTAAGATAGTGGCTGAAAGTACAGCCCATCTCTTCCTTAAAAACCTTGCTGAAATAATTTGGAGAAAAACCCACCTGACGCGCTGTTTCCTCCAGTGTAATATGTTCTGACAGATGCTGTCTCATAAAATTAATGGCACCGTGTAGGATATCCTTGCGCTCAATATCCGTATGCTCAAATACCAATCCGACATACTGCGTTATAAGTCGTGTCAGCCAGCCAACCAGTGCATCCGCGGATTGAAGCCGATCACTCTCGAGGACAAAACGCTGGTTCAGTGCCAACACCTGTTCCTGATCCGCACCACCGGAAATGGCAGCCCGCGACAGAACGGCCATTAGCTCCAGAGACCGCACACGCATGGTCTGGTATTCGCCGCCGGTTGCAAAGAAAATATATCCTAAAATTTCGTTGAGCAGGCTTCGTGCGGCTCGTTCGTCTCCGTCCGAAATTGCCTGCACCAACACAAGTTCCTTATCAATGGGATAGCTCATCGGTGTATCTTCCAGCTTATACTGTTGCAGATACTGTCCTATGGACTGATACTGCTCCGTCTGGTTTTGCCGATGGATCAGCTCAATGCTGCTGTCTCCGATATAGAGCGCAGATGCCAGCAGCTGCATGGACAAAAAATTCAGATCCTCCGGCTGACGGTGCGGAAAACAGCACAACAAGCGTTTGATCCAATCCATGCGCACAGAAGATGTATTCTCCTGCATAGCCGGAGTTCCGGCCATATAATCCTCCAGATCCATCATCAGAATGGGACCGCAGGAAAGAGATCCGGTCACCTTGCCCCCCAGCATTATGGGCGCAGCAATCCAACCCATCCCCATGTCACAGAAATAAATGTATCGACCGCCAAATCTTTCAGCCTGACGTCCACCGTAGGTGTGAAGTGCCTGGCAGTGGGGGGACCCGCCCATAAACTCTTTGCATTTTTCACAGAGATTATGCTCCTCCTCGTTGGCGGAGAAGAGCACGTTTCCATCTGCATCCAAGAGCCTGCAGGGCACAGAACACGCCAGAGAAAATGCCTTCACCATCTGTCCTGCATGCTGCAGGTCAAAGGAGTGATTGGGCATACGATTTTTTTGAATCATCTTGTTATACCTACTTTACCTATTATTATAAGCAGTATAACACAGGAAAAATATAATTTAAATACGAAAAATAGTGTTTTCTTATGTTTGACGCAATTTGCAAATGCACGCGGACTCCACTCAGCCGCGTATTTTTCTGAGATAATGCGGAAAAGCGCCGCGCCCGTCTCAGTTCTTTATGTCCGGAATAGTTTTTCCTCCAGCGATGCATCATAGGGCGCCCGGCTAGTGGGACAGCCTTCCCGTGGACAAAGCATGCAGTTTTCGTAATTTGCACTTGTCTCATAGACAATTCCGGATACCGACTTATACGGCAGCATCAGGCAGCTATCGGAAAGTTCCAACCCAATCCTCTCGGCGCTTCCATCCAGCAGGCGAAACAGCGCTCTCTGGCAGGTGATGGGAAAATCCGGGAGCGAGCCGGGATTCATTCTTGCCGTGTGACCCAGTTGATAGGTTTTGGTAAGAATCCGACTCATCTTCGCGTCTATTGCACGCATGGCAAGCTGAGAAAAACTGTCGATCCACCAACGCTGAAGGGGATCTGTGGTCTTCTGGGACAGCTCAAATAATTCTCGGCCGCAGCTTACGGCATAGGGGAAAGCTCGGCTCACCTTCTGCATATTTACCCACATGACCCGACTGTGAAAACTCTCGCTGCCGATGACGGTTTCCTCATTTTCCCGACACACCGGAACGAGGCAGAACACAGCCTTGGGCTGCGCCACTTCCACGCAGGCATCATAGATGTCCCGGAATTCCTCTTCCACTTCAGAATCGATCTTCAGTTTACACACCGTCTCTGAAAATGCAGGGCGATAGGACATGGAAATGACCTTTGCATCCATAATGTGTTCCGCCTCCTCCGGTTTTAATGTCGGAAAAAGTTATGTCTTCAGGTTAATCCAACGAGATGATTACAGCTCGCCGCACAGAGCAAGCAGCTCCTCCCAGTTACGGTCCACTTCCTTCTGGACCTGATCGATCATCCACTCATTGCCGGGCTTGAACATATGAGCAAAACGACCCTGCATCTTCAGATACTCTGCCACAGGCTTCTTCTCTTTGGGCTTATAGCTGAGGATGTACTTGCCCTCGACAACCTCGTACAGAGGCCATACGCAGGTTTCCACGGCCATCTTGGTGATCTCCATCATCTTCTCGGAGGGATAGCGCCAACCACGGGGGCAGGGAGCCATCACATTCAGGAAAGCCGCGCCGGGCGTATAGATTGCCTTATGAGCCTTCTCGCTGATATCTTTGAAGTTTCCGATAAATGTGGTCTGTGCAACATAGGGCACACCATGAGCGACCATGATCTTGGTTAGGTTCTTCTTCTGCTGCAACTTACCGGGAACCACCTTACCGGCAGGGGTCGTGGTGGTATCGGCGAAATGAGGAGTGGAAGAAGAACGCTGGATACCGGTGTTCATATATGCCTCGTTATCATAGCAGACATACACCATGTCGTGACCGCGCTCCATAGCGCCGGACAAGGACTGGAAACCGATATCATAGGTGCCGCCATCGCCGCCAAAGGCGATAAACTTCCAGGTCTCATCCAGCTTGCCGCGCTTCTTCATAGCTTTGTAGGCAGTCTCAACGCCGGAAATGGTAGCGCCGGCATTCTCAAATGCATTGTGGATAAAGCTGTCCTTCCACGCGGTGTAGGGGTACATGAAGGTGGACACTTCTAGGCAGGAAGTTGCAGAGCAAACCACCGCATGATCCTCTGGATTCAGTGCACGTAGCACGGTACGCACGGCAATGGGAGAGCCGCAGCCCGCGCACATTCTGTGACCGCCGGCAAGGCGATCTTCCTTCATAATATTTTCTTTCAGATTATAGGCCATGACTGTTTTCCCTCCTTATTCCCGGACATCCAGATAACGATAGGTTTCTCCGGTTTCGCCGGTCTCGGCCACCTTTTCCAGCTCGGCAAAGACATGTTCAATGGTCTCCACGCGCACATCGCGGCCGCCCAGACCATAAATGAAGTTGACTCCCTTAGGAGCGCTGATACCGGCAGCATACAGTGCAGCGGCAGTCTCAGCATAGATAGGACCGCAGTGAGCATTGAAGCTGTCGTCCTTATCCATGGCGGCAAAGGCCTTCACATTCTTCAGAGCCTCAGCAATTTCCTCAGCGGGGAAGGGACGGAAGGAACGGATTTTGATCAGACCTACCTTCTTACCCTGGGCGCGCAGACCGCGGATGGCTTCCTTGGCTGTACCCGCGGAAGATCCGATCATAATGACGGCCTCCTCTGCATCGTCCATCATGTACTTCTCGATGAGGCCGTACTCACGACCGGTCATAGCGGCAAACTCTGCGCCGACCTTCTTGATAATGTCCTTTGCATCCATCATGGCCTGGGCCTGCTGACGCTTGGCCTCCATGTAATAAACAGGGGTAGCATAGGCGCCCACAGCCATGGGCTCGTCCTTGTTCAGCAGATAGTGCTGGGGCTTATACTCGCCCACAAACTCTTTGACCTTATCGGTTTCTACCAGCTCAATGTTCTCAATAGCATGAGATGTGATGAAGCCATCCTGGCAGATCATGATGGGCAGACCCACTGCCTCTGCAATACGCATGGCCTGCAGATAGTTATCATAGGCCTCCTGATTGGTTTCAGCAAACAGCATCAGCCAGCCGGCATCCCGCACGCCCATGGCATCGGAATGGTCGTTGTTGATGTTGATGGGGCCGGACAGTGCGCGGCAGGACACAGCCAGGGTAATGGGCAGGCGGTCGGACGCAGCCACATACAGCATCTCGGTCATGTAGCACAGACCGCAGGAAGAAGTGGCGGAAATGGCGCGGCAGCCGGCAGCCTCTGCGCCGATACAAGTGGACATAGCAGAATGCTCAGACTCCACAGCGATAAACTCAGTATCCACTTCGCCGTTATCAACATAAGTGGAAAAATACTGCGGGATCTCGGTGGACGGAGTGATAGGGAATGCGCCCATCACATCCGGGTTGATCTGCTTCATAGCATAGGCAATGGCTTCATTGCCGGACAGTCTTTCTCTGATTCCCATGATGTTTGATTCCCCTCCTTATTTGTCGTTTTTGACCATGGTAATAGCTCCAAAGGGACAAGCGTTGGCGCAGATACCGCATCCTTTGCAGAAGAAGTAATCAAAGTCGCCGCGCTTGCCGTCAGCCCCCACGGGGATAGACATATCGGGGCATACAGGAGCGCACAGCAGGCACTGCTTGCATTTATCCCAATCAATAACAGGCTTCATAGTGCGCCAGTCACCGGTTTCCACGGTGACAGAGGTTCCGCCCTCGTAAATATTGCAACCGGGGGTAATATCCTTCCAAGTTACGCTGGGGGTCATATCCTTTGCAAGATGACTCATCCTACCTGCACCTCCTCCATAGAACGCTTCAGGGCACGCATATTGCCCTCAATTACCTGGGGCTTGGAAGCAAACTTGTGCTTGAAGGAGGCTTCCATATCCTTCACGAACTCATCAGGCTCCACAACGCCGGAGACTTTGACGATAGCAGCCAGCATGGGAGGGTTGGGGAAGTTCTTGCCCAACTCCTCCTCGGAAATCTTGCCGGCATCAATGGTGCAAACCTTGCCCTCATAGCCCTTGAGCAGGGGACGCAGTTCAGCGGGGGTCTTGCTGGAGTTGATTACGATGGCGCCTTCCTTTTTCAGGCCGGCGGTCACATCAACGGAGCTGATCAGCGTCTCGTCCACCACTACAACATAATCGGGGAAATAAATGTTGGAATGAACGGTGCTGCGCTCATTGCTGATGCGGTTGTAGGCAGTGATGGGGGCGCCCATACGCTCGGGACCATACTCGGGGAAACCCTGGACGTATTTGCCCGTGTTAAAGGCGGCATCGGCCAACAGCAGGGATGCTGTCTTTGCACCCTGACCGCCACGACCGTGCCAACGGATCTCAACGATATCTTTCATGTACTTTCTCCTTTCGTCGAGGTGCAATCAACCACTCCTATTATGTAATGGCCATTGCATCTTCATCGTTCCGCATAATCTCTCTATTGGAAATTATAAGGATATTATGGTGCATAATATCGATTTTGTAAATTGTATATTTTTATAAAATTTTACGGATTTATTTGTTTGCTTTTCCGGCTGTGTATTTCTATATTTATAAATTTTTACAAACAGTACTCCTATAGGCTCTGTTGGTCTGTGTTTTCGATGAATACTCTTTCAAGTTGTGCTGCAACCGTAAAAAATTATATAACCTACCATACTGCCTGACAGATGGGGGTGCTGTTCATCGCGGCGGCCGGCTTATTTAAAAAAACAGGCTACCGTATTGATACCCGGTGGCCTGTTTTTATAGACGGAAAAAATATTTAACGGATGTATTCCTCAGTGGTTTCAGTCCTGACTCGCATTTTGGATCTCCACATCCATAACCGCGTGGGCAGGATTTGAATAAGTCCAGAAACTCACACAGTCCTCGTCACTGATCTTGCGATAACTGTGTGCCTGATTTGCGTCAACGTAAATGCAGTCACCGGGATAGAGCAAATATTCTCTCCCGCTGACGGTAAGCAGCAGTGCCCCGCTGACAATAAATCCGACCTCGTCGGCGACATGGGGATTGGATTTGTGTACAGAACCGTCCCGAACGGTCATAACCACGCAACTCATGCTGTGTTCCCCTTCTGTAGCTGCCTCATAGAGATACTCGTCAGAGGCCAAAATGGCCTTGCGATCCGCCGCCTTTACAACAATATCGCTTTCCTCATCGGCTGCCGCAATCAGAGAGGACAGCGTAATATTCAATGCTCTGCAAATACTGTTCAGATTCTCTATAGTCGGACTGTTCAGCCCTCGTTCCGTCAGACTCAAATAACTTGTAGAAAGCGAAGACTTCGCTGCCAGATCCTGCAATGTATATCCAAGGTCCTTACGGTGCCGCTTAATTATTCTTCCAATTTGTGCATTCACGAACGATCTCTCCTTTTCAATACTAAATATATCATATTTTTTACAGATATGCAAGTATTTTTTTAATAGGAAAATATCTGCCCGATGTAAAATTCAATAATATAAATTTTCTGTAAATTGTACAATTTTGGGGATTAAATATTGTAAGTGCCTACCATTTACAAATTAATTTTATAAATATAAAATTATATGTGTAACAACAAATGCTTTTTACAGCAGAAGGAGGTACAACATGCCGCATATCACAGTCAAAGGAATGCAGGAAGAAGAGCTTCGTAAAATTGCACTCGATCTGAAGCACGCAGTGGTCGAATCTGCGCAGGTGAAGGAGGAGTATGTTAAGATTTTTTATTCCCCGATCCGTCGCGTGGACGAGCCGGATGATGTTGCTGTAGATGTCTACTGGATGCCTCGCCCCCAGGAGCTTTGCGACCGGGTGGCCGATGCCATCACCGCCCTCATGCAGAAGCAGGGTGCGAAGTTTGTGCAGGTAACATTTACAGAGTTCCCTGGCCCTCATTTCTACGAAAACGGCGTACATTATTAATGTATATCTAAAGGCTATTACAAGTAATTGGAGAACGAAATGGTTAAATTAACTGAATTTGAGCAGAAAATGCTCAACGGCGATATGGGGCCGTTCAAGCAGCGCGCTATCCAGAAAATCGTCGATTACGCAAACGCCCTCGGCGCAGAAGAACTTTGCACTGTGACGAAGGCTACGGTCTATTTTGGCTATCATCCTTATCTGGACGCAGTTCGTTCCGATGACTACGATGAGATCTTTTCCAAGATGGTTTTGTGCAGCGATGACAAAACGTATCACCTGGATCAGTTCAGCGATGAGTGCTTTGCGCAGACCTGCGTGGGTCCCTGCGATCATTTCTGCTATGAGCCCATCAATATTTCCAAGGAAGTTTTCGAGAAGAACCGGAAGTTCCTGGATCTGACCAAGGATGCCGGCGTCAGCATTGCCGGCAGCTGCACTCCGTACCTGAGCGGCTGGATTCCCCTGCGGGGCGAGCACTTCGTGTCCACCGAGTCCAGCAACATCCTTTTCGGTAACTCCGTCTACGGTGCTTGTGCAAATGCAGATGGCCTGGAGGCCTCGGCATGGTCCGCTATCTGTGGCCGTACTCCCAAGTGGGGCAACCACATCATGGAGAACCGCTATGCAACGCACGTGATCGAGGTACAGTGCAAGAGCGAAACCCCCATGGATTGGGATCTGATGGGTCACGCTCTGGGTCGTCTGCTGACCGATGGCAATGAGCGTCCCGTGCTGGTGGGTAATTTCCACCGCCCGGATGTGAACCGTCTGAAGAAGTTCTTCAGCTCCTTGGCTACTACCAGTGGCTGCGAGATCTGCCACATTGTTGGCTGCACGGCCGAGGCTCCCACGCTGGAGGCTGCTCTGGCCGGTCACGAGCCCAAGCGCACCATCGTCCTAAGCCAGGAAGAGTACGATAAGTCTCTGGAGATCGTTTGTGATAAGGGCAGTGCCGACGTGCAGATGGTTGTGCTGGGTTGCCCCCACTACACGCTGGAGGAGATCCGCGATGTGGCAAAGATGCTGAAGGGTCGCAAGGTTGCCCCCGGTGTTTCCCTGCAGATCTGGACCGATATGACTATGCAGCGTCTGGCTGAGGTGAACGGTTACGCACAGACCATTGAGGAGTCCGGGGCACATCTGCTCAACAGCGCTTGTCCTCTGGTTTGCGGCCGTACCGCATACAATCTGGTGAAAACCGGTTTCCTGTCCGACGGTGCAAAGCAGTCCCATTATGTCCACACCGATCTTAACAGCCGGAATTGCAAGGTGTTCTACGGTAACACAGAGCAGTGTGTTGAAGCAGCTATCCGCGGCAGATGGGAGGAGCAGAAATGAAGCAGATCAAGATCAAAGGCAGACCTGCTTATCCCGGCAAAGCAGCCGGTGAAGCAATCGTTTGCCCCCACAGCATCCAGGGTTGGGCCGGTGTCAGCGAGGAGACCGGATGCATTATTGAAGTAGGTCATCCTGAGCGCGGCAAGAGCATCAAGGGCAAAATCCTGGTGATTCCTTACGGTAAGGGTTCCACCGGTTGGTCCGGACATTTCCACTCCGCCGCTGTGGCCGGGTTCTCTCCCGTCGGTTGGATTTTCTCCAACATCGATTCCCGCTGCGGTGTGGCCACTGCCGCACTGGAAGTTCCCGCTGTCGCCGATTTTGCTCCGGAAGTGGATGTTTTCTCCCTCATCAAGACCGGCGATTACATCGAGCTGGATGGTACTACCGGTGAGGTAACCATCACGAAAGCCGGTGAAGAATGAAACGCAAGTGGGAAACACCGCTTGCTCCGAGACCAAGCGGCCGCATTGCGCAGGTAAGCATTGCAGATGAACTGAGTCTGGCTTATGTCTCCGGCTTGATTTCTCAGGACAAAGACGGAAACATCCTCTATGGAAAGACCCCTGCAGAGCAGACCGAAATTATTCTCGACAATCTCAAGATCATTGCCAATGAGCTTGGATTGAATATGGATCATGTCATCAAAACGAATATCTTTCTCACGGATATGAACGATTTTGATGAAATGAACCAGGTGTACAGTCGGTATTTCTCTGCGGACAATCCTCCCGCTCGCCAATGTGTGCAGTCCAGTGTCTGGGGAGGTTTGGCTGTGGAAATTAGCGCTGTATTAGTCCTTCAAAAAAAATAAAAGGAGAGCAGACATGGAAAAGAAAAAATCGAAGTATAATCTTATCGTAATTGGTATTACGGTAGTTATCTTCCTGGGTGTCTTCATTTTTAGCCAGGTAGATAACGAGGGGTTCATGGGCACGCTCAACACCGTCCTGAACTTCCTGTACGAGAACCTCGGCTGGTTTTTCAACTTGGCCACCCTGTTCGCCATTATTTTTGCCGCCTTCTTCCTGTTTAGTAAGTACGGCAAGATCATCATTGGTGGTAAGGATGCCAAGCCCGAATTCTCCAAGTTCACTTGGTGGGCTATCTCCCTCTGCTCCGGCATGGGCATGGGCATTGTGTTTTTCCCTCCCGCCGAAGTGATCGAGTATATGTTCCGTCCTGCCACCGGTCTGGGTCTGGAGTCCGGCAGCTATGAGTCTCTGGTCTGGAGTATGCAGCAGACCATGATGCACTGGACTGTCACTCTGTACGGTGTGTATGTTGTGGGCGGCATTCTCGCAGCCTATTGCTTCTACAATATGAAGCAGCCGTTCAGCATTTCTGCCACCCTGTATCCCACCTTTGGCAAGAAAGTCTATAAGTATCGTAGCTGGATCGATGGTATCGTGAACTTCGCTATCGTTGGCGGCGTTGCCGGTTCCTTCGGCTATGGTATCATGCAGGTTTCCGATGGTTTGGATCAGATTCTGGGTGTTCCCAAGACTGCTATCGCATTTACCTTGATCGCCATTGTCATTACCCTGATTTCCACCGTTTCCAGCGTTACCGGCCTGAAGAAGGGCATCCAGTGGCTGGGCGACAACAACGCCAAACTCTTCATTCTGCTGCTTCTGTTTGTTGCCGTGTTTGGCCCCACCATCTTCTCCCTGAACCTGGGCGTTGAGTCCACCGGCAAGATGGTCACCAACTTCTTCAGCAACATGACCCTGACCGAGCCCATGGGCGGCGCCGGCAAGTGGTCCATTTGGTGGAACTGGCTGTGGTACATCGACTTCTTCATCTTTGCTCCTACCACCGGTATGTTCCTGGCTCGTCTGGGCCGCGGCCGTTCCCTGCGCGAGTTCGTTGTGGTGAACATGGTTGCTCCTTCCTGCTTCGGCATGCTGTGGTGCTGGCTCTTCGGCGGTCTGGCTGCCAATGCGCAGCTCACCGGTCTGCTGGATCTGGAAGCCATCATGGCCGAGCGTGGTACCGAGGCTGTTATGCTCAGCCTGTTCGATACCCTGCCCCTGTCCAAGGTTGCTAAGATCGTGATGCTGGTGGTCGTTATTATTTCCTTTGTCACTCTGGTTAACGCCGTGATTAACACCGTTTCCAAGATGAGTGTAAAGACTACTACCCGTGAGGAAGAAGAGGCCGATCCTCCCAAGGGCATCCAGATTTTCTGGGGCGTTCTGATTGGCGGTATCTCTTTGCTGTTCACCCTGGCCGGCGGTATTGACGGCGCCAAGTCCGTGAAGCTGCTGGTGGGCATCCCCATCGTTTTTCTGGAGGTTGTGGCTGCCTTTGGTATGATGCGTATGTTCCTCAAAAAGAGATATGTAGAGGCAAAGGAAATGGAGACCAAAGAGGATCTGATTGCCGCTGGTGTAGTGGAGACATCTGATTCTCAGGACTAAACCCAAGGAGGATAGAAACATGAAAGTTCGCAGTGACTTTTTCTCAAAGGCAGAACTGGATAATATCCATGCAATGACAGTACGCGTTCTTGAAAATGTCGGCGTCATCATGGAAGACGAATACGCTCTGGAGCTTTTCCGCAAGCATGGTGCCAAGGTAGACGGCGACCGGGTTTACATCAGCGAAGCATTGCTGAATAAGGCTCTGTCCACCGTTCCCGAGGAGTTCAAAATTTACGGACGCAACGATAAGTTTGTGACTATCGGCGGCGACCATTGCGTGATCGCTCCCGTGTCCGGCCCACTTTTCGTGCGCCGTGGCAATGAGCAGCATCGCAACACCGCGGAAGACTATAAGAACTTCCAGAAGATGCACCATACCAGTAAGGTTATGGATATGCTCAACCCCAATCTGATTGAGCCTTCTGATATTGACAGAAGTGTTGTCCGTGACTACCAGATGGCTGTTTGCCTGAAGTATACGGATAAGCCCCTGATTGGCCTGACCACTGCTCCCGATCATACTGTTAACAGCATCGAGATGACGCAGAAGTTCTATGGCCGCAAGGAGAATGTTCTGCTGGGCATTATCAGCGTGATTTCTCCCCTGAAGTACGACAAGACTATGCTGGAGGCTGCCAAAATCTGCGCTGAGCGCGGTCAGCCCATGATGATTGCCTGCTGCTCCATGCCCGGTGCAACCAGCCCTGTTACCATGTCCGGAACCATCGTTGTGAATAACGCAGAAGTTCTGGCCGGCATCGTCTATACCCAGCTGCTGCGTCCCGGTATTCCTGTTCTTTATGGTAATACCACCGGCGGATGCGATCTGCGGTATGTGGGTCCGTCTATCGGTTCTCCTGAGACCGCCCTGTTTATCTTCGGTGCGGCTGCTCTGGCCAAGTACTATCACATTCCCTGCAGAACCGGCGGCGCTCTGGCAGATGCCAAGACCGTAGACTGGCAGGCCGGCGTAGAGTCCACCATCACCATGCTTCCCGCTCTGATGTCCAGCAGCAACTACATTCTGCACTCTTGCGGCGTTATGGATTCCTTCAACGTGCTGAGCTATGAGAAGTTCCTTCTGGACGAGCAGAATATTGCTCTGCTGCGCAAGCTGGTAAACGGTGTGGAAGTCCGCACGGACGAGGAAGAATTCGGGGTCATCCAAGAAGCAGGCCCCGGCGGCCAGTATCTGGAATCCGACCACACCATGGATTATATGCACGAAGAGATTTATACTCCCAGACTCTTCAATAAGATGGGTTACGACGCTTGGGAGAAGCAAGGCTGTAAGACTGCAGAGCAGGTTGCTGAGGCACAGATCGACGCCCGCATTGCTGCATATGAGCCGGTAGAGGTTACTCACGAGCAAGACAAGATCCTGGAGAGCTACATCGGCGATTTACTGCAGACTATCTGATACCGCTTACTCCTTTCCTCACTGGAAACGGAAGTGTAGGGTAACCCCTTCCAATTCCCTCCTCAAAGCACAAGCGCCGCATTCTGACTTCTGCTGTCAGAATGCGGCGCTTGTGTTTTTATTGTAATATTATTCCATCGTAACCTTACCGTCCGGGAACCGCGCCATGGCTTCTTTGATTGCCCGCTTGGCAGGAAGACCGTTTCCGAACAGAATTACCAGCGTGTTTTCCTCCTCGCATATGCCGTCAAGGGGATGCAACTCCACCAATGGGCCAACACAGTCCACCACAAAGCTTCCCTCGGAAAGATTCACAAAGCCTTTGATGCGATAGGTTTCTTCGGCAAACATACGCAGGAATGCAGCAAGATCCTTTTTGCTGAAGCCTGAAATATGCATCAGCATCTTTCGCAGCGTGATATCTACGGTGTGTATTTCGCCCTTGGCTGCATCATCCGCAGGTTTCTCCTCCATGGAGAGCAGCCATTCCGGCTCGATCCGTCCGTAGGTAGTCGTGTAAACCGGTCGGTTTGGCTTCTGCCCCCGGACAATGGCAGATATTTCATCCACCTGATCTTTGGAAGCAAGATCGCACTTGTTGATGATGATCATATCGCTTATGGCAAGCTGCATACGGCACACCCGTGCGGTCTGATATACCTTCATAAACCGCGCACCATCCACCAGGCAAATCGCCCCAACATACTCTATATCCGGAAATTTCTCCCGCTGCCCCAGAATGGTTCCCACAGCTGTGGGATCTGACAGTCCGGAGGCCTCCACAAAGATATAATCCAGATGCTCACGCTGCAGGCGCAGCAGTGCATCCTCAAACTGTTCTATTTTGCATGCGCAGAAAATGGAACCGTTGTTGATCTCCTCCACCTGTATGCCAAGATCCCCCAGCAGAGCACCATCTATGCCTTGCTTTCCGAATTCATTGACCACGATTGCCGAGTGGCAGTTGGGGAACAGCCGCACAAAACTGTGCATGAACGTTGTTTTTCCGGATCCCAGAAAGCCGGTTATAAGGTAGAGTTTTGTCATAACATTTTATCCTCCCATCAGCACCACCGCACAATTCTTTTTTCCAAAGCTGAGACAGCGCGGTTCAGCGCAGTAATGACCACTGCAACCAGCAATATTCCCGCAAGAACATTTGTATAATTGGCATAATCTGCATAATTGCGAATGAAATAGCCTAATCCGCTGTGCGCTCCCATCATCTCCGCCAAGGTCAGCAGCATAAAAGCGGAGGAGAGGGAATTGCGCAGGCCGGACAGTATCCCCGGTGCAACCCATGGCAGCAGCACCTCCCACAGCAGTTCCCGTTGCTTCAGTCCCAGTACCCGGGCGCTGTCAACGGTTCTCCGGTCGAGGGAACTCACCCGGGCAACCATTTGCAGAAAAGTCGGCCAGAATATTCCGATAATCAGCACCATAGCTGAAGCGGAACGGAACGAGGGCATAATGGCAATGAGATACGGCGCATAAATGATGGCCGGGATAGGAGACAACACCCGCGCAATAGGAACCAGACTGGCACGCAGCCGTTCGTTCCAGCCCGCAAGCAGACCCAGCACCGTTCCGGCAGGCAGTGCGATTCCAAATCCGACAGCCAGCAGCGACAGAGACGAAATGATCCCGCTGAGCATTCGGCTGCGCAGCGTATAAAACACCGTGAACACCGCCTCTGGCGTGGGGGCAAGGATCAAATGCCCTTTTCCAAGCCGGGTCGTATATACCTGCCAGAGCAGCAGCAGCAGGAATATAACGGCGCCTATGTCTCCCACAGTGCGACTCTTCTTGCCGTGCACAAGGCTGATGATAACGATCAGTTCCACCGTTACGCACGCCGCCGTCATGCAAACCGGGTTTGCCTTACTGCCGGCATTGCCAGGCAAAAACATGGACAGTAACAAGAGCGCAAAAAGAATATGCACAGCATAAACCGCGCGGGAGATGCATTCTTTCTTTTTCATGGGTTCACCTCCGCAGCCTCTCCCCATTTGTAGAAAAGGGAAATCAGTTCCCTGCGCAAGGCGCAGCACTCATTGGACACCAAAAGCGTCTCTCGATGTCGCGGGCGCGGGAAGGGAATCTTAAACCGTGCGGCGATCTTTCCCGGTTCCATAAAAGCCACCCTGTCACCCAGAAGAATTGCCTCGTCCATATCATGGGTTACAAAAAGAACCGTTTTCCTCTCTTCCTCCCAGAGTGCAAGCAGCAGCTCCTGCAGCGCAAATCGGTTTTTGGGGTCCAGCGCCGAAAACGGCTCGTCCAAAAGCAGCGTCTGACAGCCCGTGGCAAGCACTCTGGCCATAGCCACCCGCTGCTGCATTCCGCCGGAAAGCTGCGCAGGCAAAAGGTTCATGGAGTCCTTCAATCCCACCCGAATGAGGGCATTCTCCGCCTGTGCAGTGACCGCCGCTTTGCCCAAAGAGCGGTGGCTCTTTCTGATGGCAAAGGCGACGTTCTTCTTTGCTGTCATCCATGGAAACAGTGCCGGATTCTGGAACACCACGCCTCTGTCACTTCCCGGTTCGGTTACAGGCACACCGCTGCAGATAAGGGTGCCGCTCATCGGCGCTTCCAAACCGGCCAGCAGCCGCAGTAGGGTAGATTTCCCGCAGCCGGAGGGGCCGATCAAAGAGAGAAATTCCCCCTCCTTCACAGAAAGATCCATCCCCTTGAGAACTGCGTCGGATGCACCGGCATAGGCAAACGTAAGGCCTTTTACTTCAATACCGGCCATATCAGAGGTTGTTTTCCTTATAAGCGTCCATCATGTCCTGCCATCCGGAAAAAGTCGGATACCGCTCCATAACGGCAGTCAGCGCATCGTAATAAATCGTTGCGTCTACATGATCGTTCATGTCGTATTCACTGTCTGCCGGGATGTCGCCGTTGGCCTGCATGACCTCATAGAATTCCTGCACCCGCTTGGCAGCCGGATCCATGGAGATTTTCATGACGCCGTCGTAGATACAATTCCGGACATATTGCTCATCCAGGCCGGAGTAAGCTGTCAATTTGGAAACTGTCGTTTCTTCATCCGTGAGCATGAGCATCATCGCACGCAGATTGGCAATTTCAAAGCGCACATAGGCGTCCCGATTCTTCTCTACATTGCTCTTGAGCGCAGTCTGGCGGCAGCATACGGCGTTGGGGGCATACTCGCCCACCAGGAAAGGCACCGTCAGACCCTGCGCCTTGGCATTCTGACCAAATCCGCTGTTGACAAATCCGGCATCCGCCTCTCCTTTGAACACGGCCTCCACAACGGACTGGAAGCCGTCCAGCTCCACAAATTTGACAGTGGACATATCCACTCCGGCCTCTGCCATTTTCTTCATCATGATCATATGTCCGGTTTCAGGGCGCATACACGCAATGGTTTTTCCCGAAAACCAAGTGAGATTGCCGGAGGAATAGCTGGCAGCCGATTCCGGAGTCATGATACACTCGCTTCCCTCGGCGATCGTTCCGCCAATCACCGAAAGGTCAGCCCCCTGCGAAACAAATGTGCAGGTGGGAATCACACCAAACGGCAGAATATCCAGACTTCCGCCCAATATAGCGGTAATGCCATCATTGAGATTATTGATGGGTTCCAGGGTCACGGTGAGTCCTTCCTCATCGTAGTAACCCATCTCATTGGCAAGAACCACCATGGCGGCCTTTATGCTTGTCCCCATCTGCCCCACGCGCAGGGTGTAATCGACCCCTTCCGGGGCAGAAGATTCCTTCTGCCCGCAAGCGCTCATTGACATAACAAGCACCGCAGTCAAAAATAACGCAATAATTTTCTTCATACTATCTCCTCAGGGAATATATCAGTTCTTCTCGCTTGGAAAAAACGGGCACGCTTCCCCTCTGCACTCCCGGTTTTGTTCATGATGATGGCATACCAACGCCGGCATAGGATCCAGAGAAATCCCCAGAAATTCCTTTGCCGCCGGCACTGCCGCGGAAAGGGTGAGATAGCACACACGCTTGCAGCAGCGCGGTCCCTCCACGGAAGCTATGGCGGAGAGGCACCGTGCTGTCATTTCGTTCCCTGCTGCCCAACCATTTTTGGACAGGGGAGTCGTGCCCTGCCAGACGCTGGCAAATATGCCCGCCCCCACGGCAGCGCCGCAGCAGCCGTATTGTCCGCAAAAGCCTCCCGGAATAGCACCCGCACGCTCCCGAACGGTCTTCAGCAGCTTTTTCAGCATGGAGATATCCTTTTTCTCTTTCATGCATGCCACCGTGGTCAGAACGGCAGGAATCAGATAATGATGGTACGGACAGTGCATGGGAAGCTTTGGGTGATCCATTATTTTTTCAATTAAGGCAAAGGCCGTGTTGGGCGTGCCTGTCTCAAAAGCGGATAGGCATATTTCTTCTATGATATCCATGTGTTCCGCATCGGGAAGTAGTGCCATTATAAAAGCCTCCTGTCTTTCTGTCTGGATCTGCCGCCGCACGGCAGGTCCTCTGTATAAATGACAGTCCGGTGTCCCAAAGGAACCCCGGACTGCTGATGCTTACTTACATGACCTCGCGGATTGCCGCTTCCAGCTCGTCCTTGGAGGGAATGATGGATCTGAACTTCATCTGACCGTTGATATAAACGGAAGGCAGATTTGGAATGCCCATCTTCTTCATGCGGGCGATATCCTCTTTTATGGTGTACTTATAGACCTTATAGTCGATGGCATCGCCGAAGGTTTCCTTCGCCTCGTCCGTTGCAGCCACCATGTAGGTGCAGGCCGCGCAGGTAGCGGGATCGAGGGTGAATGCCTCCACCAGCGGCTTGGTGAGGTGCTCATAATCGGGCAGTTCCACATCGATCTCCTCGCCGTCGTCTGCCACATAGCCCTTGACCATCTCCCGGACCTCATCGGTCTGCAGAACAGCCTGCATGCAGCCAATGGTATTCTCGAAAGGAACGCCATAGGGCATATCGCAGCCGGTGGCAACAATGAGTCCGTTCTTGTTTTCAACCTCATCAATGAGGTCGACGCAGTACTTCATGTTATCCATCTGCGTACCGTGGAGCATTACGGTGGTCAGGGGAATATTGCCGCCCAGGGCAACGCTGTACTTGTCGCAAACTTCCTTGGCAGCCTTGAAGTTGACATTCTCGTCCACGGAGATGGAATTGCAGTGGGTCTTGCACATGACCTCAATGTTTCTGGTTGCATCGCCGCACACGAAGAAAGAAGAATGTGCGCCCTTTTCGTGGATGTGGTCAAACAGTGCGGTGAAGGGCTCAGACATGAACTTCTCAAAGTGATCGGTGGAAATCTGAGAGATCAGGGGATCCACAACAGCAATCACATCCATGCCGGCTTCGATGTAGTAATCAGCCATCTTGCAAGCCACCTTGCAGCAGTAGGTCAGCAGATTGTGCACAAACTCATCGTCATCGAACATATCCATGAAGATATCGCTGCCGCGCAGATGGGAAGCCAGCGTGAAGGGGCCGGTGATCAGACCGTACAGAGCAGTCTTGTCGCCGATTTCCTTCTTCACGCGACGCATTGCCTCGCAAACAAGGGGGATACGGCCGTCGTTGGGGCCGGGAATGGTGCACTCGCAGGGCACGACCGGGTCATCGTCAATATCTGTAGCCAAAGGATGGGAAGCAACGCTGGGAGGACCGTCATCCGCCCACACAAGATCACAGCCTAGGATCTCGGCCTCTACCTGCAGGTCAAAGATACAGCACTCGCCGTCGGGTTTGAACATGCGGTTGACTTCCAGCAGGCACTCCGTCAGCTTATCGGCGCTTTGCAGCATTTCCGTTGCAGTGCAGCCCTTCAGACGGGAAGCATAAGCACCGGCAAAGGGAATCCATGCCGGACGCGGAGTGGGTTTGCTTTTCAGTGTTGCAAGCAACAGCTCTTTGGGTGTCATAATCATATCTCCTTTGGAAATTCAGCATAATTTCTGAGTAGTCCCCTACCCTCTATGGGTCAATTATAACAACTTCCGCCTCAACAATATATAAATTTATCGCTTTTTTTGGTGTTATTATATTCTATATCTGTATTTTCTCCGTCGTTTCTACCGTGTTCGAGCTGTTAAAAAAATCCGCAGTTCGGCTCATCTTCCAAATTTTTTCGTCCTCTATATGGTTTTTTTGCTGTGGATCTGACAGCCCCATCCCCGGGAAAGCCCGCCCTGGGGGACGCCAAAGGCGGGTGTACTGTTTTTGCGGGTGTGCAAGGATAGCCGCGAAGTGGCGCAAGGGGTGCAGCTCCTTGTTGCGGCAAACCCGCCAT
>ERZ772867.1502-NODE-1502-length-26413-cov-5.874270_pt1 | contig 26413 bp, 13 predicted proteins | sample MGYA00511341_ERZ772867 | MGnify/ENA primary metagenome ERZ772867 (study PRJEB29015, sample SAMEA2737707) | human gut metagenome | biome: human gut; feature: human-associated habitat; material: faeces | place: China | collected 2012 ... | reverse complement strand
GGCGGGGTTACCGAAGAGTTCCGCAATTGTTGGGAGGAGCGCGATTATCCTTACCTGTCGAGAGTGCGGGATTGCGACGGCGATCCTCCGGCACCCGACCTGACGCGGGAGGACGAAGCTGCGCGGTGGGTCGGGGCGTCTGCCGAGGCTTTTTGCAATACGTCTGATCCGGGGATTCTCGGACAGGTATTGAACGGGTACGACTGCGAAACTTCGGATTTCTACCGATGGCGGGTAGATTATACGCCGTGGAAACTGTCCGATCTGGTGCGCCGCCGGTTGGGGATCGACCTGGGGGCGATTCGGGAACTGATTCCCGTGCAGCGCGGCGCTTCGGGCCGGCTGGTGAAGCTTCGGATCGTCGGTACGCAGGGAGCCGTGACTATCGGTAAAGAGCTCGAAATACGGCGCGTCCTTTCGGAGTCGCACCTGTACAGTTCGGCTTTCGTCGTGGAGAAAACGGCGGAGGGTTTTATATTGCGCGGAGCCGGTTGGGGGCACGGCGTAGGGCTGTGTCAGATCGGCGCAGCGGTGATGGGACACCGGGGATTCGCTTACGACCGGATTCTGCTGCACTATTACCGGGGCGCCGCCGTTGAAAAATATTATTGATTCGGAGCGGCCTCGGAGTGCCGTCCGTTGATCGAAAAGAGATGAAGAACCTGAAATGGATTCCCACGCTGTACCTTGCCGAGGGGTTGCCGTACGTGGCGGTGATGACCATTTCGGTAATCCTGTACAAGCGGATGGGGGTATCCAATACCGATATCGCGCTGTACACCAGTTGGCTTTACCTGCCTTGGGTCATAAAACCGTTCTGGTGTCCGTTCGTCGATTTGCTGAAAACCAAGCGCTGGTGGATCGTTACGATGCAATTGCTGCTGGGGGCCGGGATTGCGTTCACGATTCCCGCTCCGTTCTTTTTCCAGGCCACGCTGGCTTTTTTCTGGCTGATGGCGTTCAGCTCGGCGACGCATGACATTGCCGCCGACGGTTTCTACATGCTGGCGCTGGATACGAACCGGCAGGCGTTGTATGTCGGGGTGCGCAGTACGTTTTACCGGGTAGCGACCATCATGGGGCAGGGGCTGCTGATTATTCTGGCCGGACTGATCGAAAGCGCGACCGGGACGGAGCCGCTGAGAATCGATGTGAAAGTCCAACCCGGACAGTCGCGGACGGAGTTTCGTTTGCCCGAGACGGCTGCCGTGCCGTCCGGACACTCCGGAGAGCTGCATTTTTTGACGGCGCCCGGGCCGGTGACGATAAGTACGGCCGGAATCCCGCAGGATAGCCTTAAGCGTTGGTTGCAACTGGTCGAAGCGCAAAATCGCGCCAACGGATTCCTGACTTCCGGAGAGCAGCCGGGTACGGCGGTGCGAAACGTCGCGGAGGCCGGATGGTGGACCATTCACGTTTCGGAACCGCTGGGCGGCTGGATCCGGCGTCGTTTCGGCGAACGGCGCGAGGCGGCGGTCGTTAGCGGCTTCTCCGGTGACATCGCGGTTGCGGCGGTTTCGCTTTCCGGCTGTCCGGAGCCGGGACGGGAGGTTGTGCTGAACACGTCGATGAACCGGGGGGACAGGAGCGTTTCGCTCGTCCACGGCGACCGGCTGACGTTCGACGAAACCAACTGGAACCGACCGGCCTACATCGTTTTCCAAGCCGATCCGAAACTGGAACAATCCAGTTCGGCCGAATATAAAGGGCTTTCGGGCAATATCCCGTTCGCCTGGTCGGTCACTTTTTTCGTATTGGCGGGCCTGTTCGTGCTGTTCGGCCTGTTCGGCGTGCGCCCCTATTTTGCCATTCAGTCCGACAACCCGGAGACCGTGGAGGGCGGCATTGTCTACACCAGCATCTGCTGCGTGTTCAGCGTCGGCTGCTTCGCATCCATTCTGGGCGAGCGGCTGCTGCAATCCACCGGCCGGACGGTGCATACCATGATCACCCAGTCCATCGGCGCGATCATCAACATCATTCTCGACCCCATTCTCATCCACGGATGGTTCGGTTTGCCCGCCATGGGCATTGCCGGCGCGGCCATCGCGACGGTGATCGGCCAGTGGGTGTCCGGCATCATGGTCATCATTTTCAACCTGAAATTCAACCCGGAGGTACAGCTGCACAAGAAGTATCTTCCGCTGGAGGGCAAGACCGTGGCCGCCATTCTGACGGTCGGCATTCCCTCCATCGTTATGAACGGCATTGGCTCCGTGATGAATTTCGGCATCAACCAGATTTTGCAGGGCTTCGCCGAGACGGCGACCGGCGTGTTCGGCGTGTATTTCAAGCTCCAGAGCTTCTTCTTCATGCCCCTGTTCGGCCTGAACAACGCCACCATTTCCATCATCGCCTACAACTACGGTGCCCGCAAGCCCCAGCGGATCACAAAAACGTTGAAAATCTCCTGCACCGCGGCGCTGTGTATCATGACGGCGGGTCTGTTGGTGTTCCAGTTCTTCCCGGATGTGCTGCTGGGACTGTTCAACCCCTCTCAGGCGTTTCTGGAAATCGGCCGGGTCGCTCTGCGCACCATCAGCTGGAGCTTCCCCATTGCGGCCATCTGCATTGCGCTGGGCGCCAGCTTTCAGGCGCTGGGCAACGGCATTTACTCCACCATTGTTTCCCTGTGCCGTCAGCTGGTGGTACTGCTCCCGGTGGCCTATCTGCTGAGCCTGACGGGGGAGGTGCAGAGGGTCTGGCTGGCCTTCCCCATCGCGGAAATCGTCAGCGGCACGGTGACGCTGATCTGCTTTACCAGAATCTACCGCCAGAAGATAAAGCCGCTGTTTGAGCAGGCATGATGGATCGCCTGCGAAATACGGCACCTGAAGTCTGATAGAACAGGCCGGCCACCTTTTCCGGCAAATGATTTCCTGACTCATTTCCGCCATGATGCGGGCGCGGTATTATCGCTCCATAGATCACATCCATCATACCTTCACCCCCGCCGGGGACTGCCAAAGTCTGACAGTTTCCGGCGGGGGCTCCTGTTTTTCGCCCTCTCAAGGCAAAAATGTATCCGTCTGTTTTGCGTTTCTGCGGAAAGGAAACAGCAAAAATCACTCCGTATCATACTTTGGCATGATTTACATTTTCTGGCGGTCATGTATAATAAAGATAAAATGGTGTTGGAATGCGTATGGCACGGGGTATGTCCCTTTGCCGGCGAAAAGGAGGGAGAACGTGACCGGAAATATTATCATTAAACCGTCTGTCCGGCAGCGGTTTGACAGCTTTATGGAGCGCGGGCGCGTCCTCTTTTTCAGTGCGCCCTGCGGCTTCGTGAAAAGCACGCTGTCCGATGCCCTGCTCTCCGGACGGGATGTGCTGCGGCTGAACGCGGGCGCGGCGGATTTTGCCCTTCCCGCCCTTTCGGATGGGTGGGATATCCTGCTCATTGACGATTTTCAGATGATACCGGCGGAGGATGGCGGACAGGCGCTGTGCGAGCTGATCCGCTCCGACCCGGGCAAACGCTTCCTGCTTCTCTCCCGGGGCGCGCCGCCCGGATATCTGACGGCGTTCCAGTATTCCGGCCTGATGACCACGCTGGAGGCCGACGACCTGCTCTTTGACCGGGAGGATATCTGCAAATACTTTTCCGGCTGCGGCGTCGCCGTGACGGACAGCGAGGTCGGCAGTATTCTGAGAGAATCCGTCGGCTACCCTCTGGGCGTCGCCGTCACCGCCCGGTGCATGTCCGGCGGGAGGCCCTTCGGCCCGGAGGTCGTGGCGCGGGCATTCCGGGAGGTGTTCTCCTATTTTGAGGCTGCGATCTACCGGCGGTTCGACCTTCCCGTGCGGCGGTTTCTGCTGGAGCTGGCGCCCTTTGAACGGCTCAATCTGGAAATGGCGCGGATGGTCAGCGGCGACCCCCACGCGGGCGACCGACTGGACTGGCTCCTGAGCCACACCACCATGCTCCGCTACGACGACATGCAGCACTTCCGCTTCTGGCCGCAGTTCCGCAGCTTCCTTCTGTGGGAGATGGAGCGGGAATACAGCGAGGAAAAGCGCCGGGCGCTTTTCAGCCGGGGCGCGCTCTACTACGAGCTGAAAGAGGATTACGCCCACGCGCTGGAATGCTACACAAGATGCGGCGACCACGCCAAGGTCTCCGAGCTTCTCATCCGCAACGCGGAGCTGCACCCCGGCATGGGGCATTACAGCGAAATGGAAAAATACTACCGCAGTCTCCCGGAAGCGGAGATCGCAGCTTCCCCCGCGCTGATGCAGGGCATGAGTATGCTGTGCGCTCTGGCCATGGACTACGACGGCTCCCAGCGCTGGTATCAGGAATTGCAGGAATTTGCCCGGCGGTGCGGCAAGGACGACGCTGCGGGCAAGCAGGCCCGCAGCCGTCTGGCGTGGCTGGACATCTCCCTGCCTCAGCGGGGCGTGGAAGGGCTGACGGAGACCATTCCCGCCGTGTTCCGGCTGATGACCAGCAAGGAGTTTTCCCTCCCGTCCTTCTCCGTCACCAGCGCCCTGCCCAGCGTCATGAACGGCGGCAAGGACTTTTCCGTCTGGAGCAAGCGGGACGACCTGCTTTACCAGACGCTCCGCGCCCCGGTGGAGGCCGTGCTGGGGCGGGACGGCGTTGGCCTTGCGGACTGCGCCATCGCCGAAAGCAAATTTGAAAAGGGCGAGAACATCACCGGCCGGATGCTGACCATCATCCCCCGCATCAGCGAGATACGCCAGCGCGGCACGCCGGACATGGAATTCGCCATCAACGGTCTGCTGGCCCGAAGCCTTCTTGCGGCAGGGCAGAGCGAGGACGCTTATCGGACGATCGAATCCCTCCGGGAAAAATTCGCCGAGGAAGGGCGTGAGCGGTTCCTGCCCAATATGGACGCCATGCTCGTCCGAATTTCCCTCCATACCGGCGATCTGGACTACGCCGACACATGGTATCGGGAAAAAGCGCCCAGAGACCCCATGCGGGTAAACGTCATGAAGCGCTACCAGTATCTCACGCAGGCCATGGTGGAGCTGGCGGACGGGAAGCCGGGGGCGTCGATGCTGACCCTCTCCCCGCTGGAAGATTACGTCCGCAGCTGCGGGCGGCACATCGACGGCATCCATCTGAACATCCTCGCCGCCATCGCCCTGTACCGAAGCAGGGACGAAGCATGGCGGCAGCGCCTGATTGGCGCATTGAACGCCGCGGCGGAATACCACTTCATCCGAACCGTCAGCGTCTACGGCGCGGCGGTGCTGCCCCTGCTGGAACGGCTGGATTGGAGCGGAAGCGCCCGGTGGAAAAAGCAGCTGATGGACGACGTTCGCTTGCAGGCGGCGTATTACCCCCGCTTTCTGGAACCGCGCCTCGCGCCGGGGGAAGCCCTGACGCCCACGGAGCTGCAAATTCTGCACCTGATCTGCGCCGACAAGAGCAACGCGGAGATCGGGCAGATCATGGACATCAAGCTGCCAACGGTAAAGACCCATGTAAGCCACATTCTGGATAAGCTGGACGTCCGGCGGCGAAGCGAAGCGAAAACCGCCGCAAAGCGTCTGCGGCTTATCCCGGAAGAACGGTAAACCCCCGCCCGGATTTTACCGGGCTGACGATAGAAAACTGCACTTTTTCACACAGGAGGATCTATGAAAAAACGAATTTTTAGTCTGTTTCTGGCGCTCACGCTCTGCCTGACGCTCCTGCCGACATCGGCTTTTGCCGAGGGTGGGGACGTGAGCATTTCTGACGGTGTCATCGGCGGCGAGACCGGTGGCGAGGGCGGTGGAGTCCTTGTACCACCCGGCGGTTCGACCGGCGAAGGTGGTGGGATCTATACGCCCCCAAGTGGTCCGGCAGAAGGGGGCGGCGGCACGTATATCCCCGAAGAAGACACGCGGACGGAGATCTGGTGCGTAAGCAAGCCCGATTCCATTGGCCGCAGCTATGACGGCACGACGGACGGCGGCACGATTCCAATCGACTTGACGTTTACAGACGGCACAAATGAAATCAAGCTCAAAGAAGGAACGGGCTTTACCGCCAAGAAGACGTTCGATTCCGCGGACGCGGGATGGCATACCGTCACTGTGGAAATCGCGCTGATCGGCGAAGCCGCGGTAAAGTACAAGCTCAAGGCGGGCGAAGAAAAATTTGAGATCGGCGGCAACATCAACAAGGCCTATCCTAACTTGACCGTATCTCTTTCCAAGACGACCTGCACGGTGGGTGAAAAGCTTCTTCCGCTTCTGTCTGTCGAGGGTGCTCCGGAAGACGCCGAGGTGACATATTACTATGCGCCGATCAATTCTGGATATTTGGAGTTTGAAGGCAGTGAGGCAGTTCCCAAGATCGACGAGAACACTGCAATCAGCGAACCCGGCACATATTACGTCTATGCCAAGACCGGCGAGACCAAGAACTACAAAGAGGAAAGGTCAGCAACCGTGGAACTCACGGTCAACGAGCCTGTCGTTGAGGCCGCTTCGGTAACAAAAGCGGACGGCACGGATGGCGGTACATACGAATCCCTCCCGGTGGCGCTGAATGCGGCGCAGGACGGCGACACCGTCAAGCTGCTGGCCAACCATGTGACGGATGCAGACGCCCTCAATGCGCTCGGGGAAGATTTTACGTTCGAACAGTATGCTTCCATCGTACCCGTTGTCACCAAAACCTTGACGCTCGATCTGAACCACAAGACGGTCGACTACCTCGAGGTTGGATTCTCAGAGACTAACGAGGAAACGCAGAAAAAAGAAACTCTCGCGACAGGCAACCTGACTGTTACAAGCGAGGCCGCTTACGGCAGAATTTTAAATCTCCTGTTCATGGCCGGCGCACTGGACATCCAGAGCGGCGAGATCGGCGGTTCAGAATGCATGGGACTTCTCTGCGATGCGGACAGTGGCTCTGTGACCGTCAGCAACGGCACGGTGTATGGCCTCACCGTATTGGAGGGTGCTTCCGTCACCGTCAATGGCGGCTCCAATCACGCGGGTGAATGGGTTGTCGCTTCCGGCGCTACGCTGAACATTACGGACGGCACGTTTGGCGATGTGCAGTTCACGCGCAACGGAACCATCGCCATCAGCGGCGGCACGTTCAAAAGCATTAAGAGCGAAATCGCAGACGAGTTGCAGCCGCTCATGTCCCTGTTGGATACGCAGAAGGTGCACGCTTTCTACAAGGGCGGCGACGTGCAGGACGGCAATGCAAAGGAGCTGGCCGACGTAACCGTCAAGGAACACACTCACACCATGGTGAACAGCAGGTGCGCTTGCGGCTTTTCCTGCACCCACACGAACACCGAGGGTGCAAGCACCATCGGTAAAGACGGCAAGTGCACGGTCTGCGGGACACAGTTCGCGGCTGCCATCGGCGAAACCTATTATACCGATGTGCCGTCCGCGCTGGATGCGGCAGCTGACGGTCAGACCATCAAGCTGCTGGCAAACGGGATGCTGCCTGACGGCATATATGTCAGCAAGACCCTCACGCTGGATTTGGACGGACACAGTCTGAGCGGATACAGCTTGAATGTCGGCGGCCTTACGGCCACGAGCCAGGTTCGCACCGGTAAACTGACGGTCATTGACAGCAGCGGCGGCAACGGCGCGGTGGGAGTGACCGTGCGGGACGGCGGTACACTGGTATTCAATCCGGAGAATGACAATACCACTTTGCTCCAGCTGGAGGTTTGGGGCGGCACAGTCGAGCTGTACGGCGGAAAGATTTCGAGAAGCGGTCTGCGGCTGAATAACAGCATCACATTGGGCGATCTGCTTCCCCAGAAAGCGGGGCTTGCTTACTACCGTGGCGACACGCAGCTCACGCTGGAGGAAGCCGCTTCCCAGACCTGCGACCTGGTGGTAAAGTTGTGCAGCCACGGCGGCACGAACGGCTTTGACGAAAACGCCACTGCCTGCCCCTACTGCAACGCGCCTGCGGTGGCGCAGACGGCCTTGCGGAATGTCGAGGGCGACCCGTGGCGTAACTTTGCCGACTTGCAGACTGCCCTTGACGCGGACAGAGACGGCGGCTCGACCCTCAGTCTGCTGACCGACGTTACCGGCGATTACACCATCGACGGCACCCGGGACACCGGCATAGATCTGAACGGCCATTCAATCCACGGTACGGTAACCGTCAAGGCCGCCACAGGCAACAGCACCACCTTGAGCAACACGAAAAACACGACCACAGCCAGCATTGACGCGGTCGTTGCCTACAGGGGAGCAAACCTCGCCGGGTCGGGATATCCCGCCGTTATCGGCACGCTGAAGCTGGCAGAGGGTGCCACATGGGCAAACATCCTGTATGAACCTAACCGCCTTGGCTATAAGGTGCTCAATGGGGACGGCACTCACAAGTGGTACGCCCCGGCGGGTGTTCCCGCCGGTTCCACGGAGCTGAACAATGTCATCATCAATCGTCTGCCAATCACCTCCAAGACCCTGTCTCTGAAGGTCGATGGGAAGAACCTGGCCGGCAGTAACCCGAAGGTGGAGCGCGGCACGACCGTCCGGCTCTGCGCCAACTGCAACACAAAGGATGCGGATGTGGCCATCTACGTCGGAGAGATAGGGGGAGACGGCATCCCCACATACAGCCAGAAGAAAGCTGAATATAAAAAGATCGGCACCATGTGGTACTATGTTGTAGACTTCGATGCTGACACGATCGGAACATACAGCATTTATTTCACGGCCAGCAAGGACGGCTATTCGGTATCGAGCAACCCCAAAATGCTGACCGTCACCAAGCTGAATCTCAGCAAAGCCGTAATCACGTTCCCCAACGGCAATGAAAGTGTCTATCAGCCTTATAACACCACCACCGGCGTGCCGCCCTATGTTGTAACGTACAACGGCAGCGAGCTGAAAGCGGGAGTTGATTACACCGTCGTCCGCGGCGATTCCCGTTCCACTGTCGGCACCGCCACTCTGACCATCAAGGCGACAGACGACGGCGACTACACCGGCCAGAAAACCGCCAGATGGACGGTCGCAGCTCACAAAGCAACGATCTCGGTCGGCGACATCATAAAGGCATACGATGGCACAACAGACCTGCCCGCAAACGCGTCGATAAAGCTTAAGAGTGCGGATTCCCGCTATGCTCCTTCCGGCGGGCCACTTCCTCTGGTGGCTGGTGAGGATTACCAGATACTCAATGCCAGTTATGATTCCGCCAATGCAAGTGAGGACGAAAAGACCGTCTCCTTCACCATTAAGCTGACGGATAGGAACTATACCTTTGAAGACGGCACGACGCAAAAGGACTTTGTGCTGAATGGCGCGGATGTGTCGCAGACTTTCAAGATCAATCAGGCCACTGTGACCCCGAACGAGATCACGCAGTACGTTTTCAACGATTTGGCAAAGACCTACGAAATCGATTTGAGAACGCTCCTGCCGGAGCTGCCTGTAGGCTGCGAGTATGGCAAGATCCATAATCGGGGCTGCGATTACCGCTTTACGGATAGTACTTACCTCGACAGCAGCAACCATATATTCGTGTCAAACGAAGGCATTCTGACTCTGCCCATCGTGGCCGCGCACAGCGCGAATGTGAACGATCAGATCGGCACTTTGACCGTCCCGATTGTAAGCACGAACTATCAGCCGTTCGAGCTGACCATCAAGGTCGTCATTGGCCAGAGGATCCCCCTCGATCAATCGGGCGTCAGCGTCAGCGCGACGGATATCACCTACGGCCAGACGCTGGCAGAGAGCACACTCACGGCCACGGGTTCGATGATCTGCCCCCGCACACAGGCCGTGATTCCGGGTACGTTCGCGTGGAAGGACGGCACCATCAAGCCCAACGCGGGCAGCTATGATGCCGAATGGACGTTCACCCCGGCGGAAGGCTACGAAGAATACGCCCCCGCGACCGGCACCGTGAACGTCACAGTCGAACCGGCAGAGCTGACGGGAGTTTCCGTGAGGGCACCCAGCACGTATTACACCGGCAAGCCGCAGCACGCATCGACAATCGCGTTTGGGCAAAGTGTAGACGGCACTACCGTGACGTTCACCTACAGCGACAAGGTAGATGGCGACTATACTTCGGACGGACCGACTTTCACCGACGCAGGCACGTACACCGTTTACTACAAAGCGGAAGCAGCAAACCACAAAACGGCTACCGGTACGTTCACCGTAACCATTACCCCGCTGCCGATCAGCCTTCTCTCCGTCGAAAGAATCTCCAAGTCCTACGACGGCACCGCAAACGTCACGCTTACCGCGAGCAGGCTGACGTTCTTCAGCAAGACGGCCAGTCGTTCGGGCATTATACTTCCCGATACGGCGCTCACCTTCTCTGACGCCCAGTTTACCATGAAGCAGGCGGACGGGAGCTACCTGCCCTCGCCGGACGTCGGAAACGGAAAGGCTCTTTCCTTCACCATGACGCTTGCGAACGACAACTATGTGTTTGAGGGCAAGCCGGAAGGCACCAAAACGGTCAGTGACACTTTTGCAACCGACGATACGACCCGTTTCACCATCACCAAGGCCGACGCGCCCGTGCCGACAGACGGTACGCTGACCATCATCAACGGTCTGGAAAGAACCTACGAGGTCGATCTGGCGGCGCTGCTGTCTGCACTGGAAAGTCCCAAGTCCTACGGCGACATCGCCTATGGCGCGCCGACCATCACCGTGGATGCCGGCTACTGCGACGCTGCCACTGCGAAGATCGAAAACGGCAAGCTGATTCTGCCCATTCTGGCAAACCCGGTCAATACGGAGGGCAATATCGGCTCGGTGACGGTGATTGTCACAACCAGCAACTACGAGGACATCACCCTGACCGTCAACATCTTCGCAAAGAACAAGATCACGCCCGTTCCGGATGGCGAGGTGACCGCAAGCGAGATCACCTACGGTCAGCCGCTGAATGCAAGCACGATCACGGGCAAGATGAAAGACCCCACCACCGGTGAAGAGGTTCCCGGCACCTTCGCGTGGAAGGACGGCACCATCAAGCCCAACGCGGGCAGCTATGATGCCGAATGGACGTTCACCCCGGACGCGCCGGAGTACGCGACGGCCACCGGAAAGGTGCGGGTCACGGTCAATCCCAAGTCCATTGTAGGCGCGGTCGTCACGCTGGAAGACACCTTTGTGTATGACGGGACGGAAAAATGTCCCCAGATAATCAGTGTCGTTCTGGACGGCGTAACACTGACAGGCATTGGCGGAGGCACAGATTATGGCTTTTCCTGCAGCAGAACGTCGCAGGTCGGCACATACTACGATGATTTTTCTCTCAGCGGTCTGGGTAACTACACCGGCGAGATAAAGTTCACGTGGTCGATCACGCCAAGAGAAGTGACACCCACGATCACCGTCGCGGACGGCACCTATAACGGCGGAAATCCCGTTCAGCCGGCCGTTACCCTCACAGACGACCTCGGCAATACCATTGACCCGAAGGAATACGACGTCTCCTACAGCGATAACACAAACGCGGGTACCGGCACCGTTACCGTCACCGATAAGGAAGGCGGCAACTATGTCCTCGGTACGGCCAGCACGACCTTCACGATCAACAAGGCCGCCGCGCCCGCGCTGACTGCCTATCAGGTCACCCAGAAGTACAGCCTGAAAACAGAGCAGACCATCACCCTCCCCGACCTCAAGAGTCTGGGAATGCCCGATGACGCACAGGTATCCGACACGAACGCGTTCCACAGCGGGTCTTATTCTCCCGCGGGCAGGATTCAGGACGGTTGGGGCATTGACGTGAACACCGGGGCGATCACCTACGCTCTGGCGGACGGTGCCGCCGCTGGCGACGTCATCACCTTCACCCTTCTGGTTCGCTCCAAGAACTACGAGGACGCCACCGTTACGGTCATCCTCACCCTGACGGAGCGGGATGCGCCCATCCTGACCCTGCCGGACATCATCACCGTGGACTACACCGGCGCGGAAATTCCCGTCAGCGCAGTCACCGGCAAGAGCGCCGCCTTTGACGGCAAGGATGTGCCGGGTACATGGAGCTGGAAAGCCGGTCAGGCGATCACCAACGCGACCGACACCGGCAGTAAGACCATTGTCTTTACCCCCGCCGATCTGGTCAATTACCACCCGGTGAAAGGCACGGTTTTCGTCATCATCTCCCGCGTCGCGCCCATGTATACCGCGCCCGCGGCCATCGATGGTCTGACCTACAGCGGCAGCGCACAGGCGCTGGTCAAGGCGGGTTCCACCGCCCACGGCAAGCTGCTCTACAGCCTGAGCAAAGACGGCACCTACTCCGAGACCATCCCCACCGGCACGGACGCTGGGGAATACACCGTCTGGTACAAGGTCGCGGGCGACAGCAACCATAAGGATTCCCAGCCCGAGTCCGTCACCGCAACCATCGCTCCCAAGACCGTGACCGCCACCGTGACGGTCAGCGGCGGTTCCCTCACCTACACCGGCGACCCGCTGAAGCCCGATGTCATCGTAAAGGACGGCGATACGGTCATCAGCCCGGAGGAATACGACGTTTCCTACAGGGATAACGTGAACGCGGGCACCGCCACCGTGACCGTCAGGAACAAGGCAGGCGGCAACTACACCGTCAGCGGCAGCGCCACCTTCGAGATCGGCAAGGCCGCTTCCGAGGTCAGGACCGCCCCCCGGGCGAACGCCGGCCTTGTCTACAGCGGCGGTGAGCAGACCCTCATCACAGCCGGAACTGCCCTCGGCGGCAAGCTGAAATACCGTCTGGGCGAAACCGGCGAGTTCACAGCGGAGCTTCCCAAGGCCACGGACGCGGGCACCTACACCGTGTACTGCATGGTCGAGGGCGACGGCAACCACCGCGACTCGGAGGTGCAGAGCCTCACCGTCACCATCGATAAGGCAAAGGTCACGGTCAAGGCGTTGGACAAGCGCATCTACACCGATGACAAGGCCCCCGATCTGAGCAAGCCCGTACTGGACAAGGACTACACCGTCAGCGCCATGTCCGGCGAGGATGCGCTGACCGGCGACATAAAGCTCGCCTGCGTGGACGCGAATGGCACTGAGATCACCCCCGACACGGCGAAGGTCGGCAAGGTCATTATCCGCGCCGGCGGGCTGACCGCCCCCAACGGCAACTACACCGTCGTTTTCGTGGACGGCACGCTGACCATCGACGAGCGCCCGGTCTACACCATCAAGGCCACGGCAGGTATCCACGGCTCCATCACGCCCTCCGGCGACGTTGACGTCCTCCACGGCGGCAGCCAGACCTTCACCATCGCCGCGAACAGAGGCTACGCCATCTCCAACATCAAGATCGACGGCGTGAGCATCGGCGCGGTGAAGTCCTACACCTTCGAGAACGTCACCGGCAACCACACCATTGAGGTCACCTTCATGAAGGCCAACGGCAACCCCCAGACCGGCGTGATGGTGGACGAAGTCACCGGCGAGTACTATGTGGGGTAACGCCCACCGCATTTCGCGCGTCCGTTGGGCGCGCGAGGAGACAAGCTTATGAAGAAAAATGTCATGAAAATCTGCTGCGCGGTTCTGGCCATTGCGGTCATTGCCGCTCTGCTGATAGCGGTCAGGGGCTGCCACCGGGAGGAACCAATCGTTCCTCCCACCGCCCCGGCCACCGAGGCCACCCAGACCGTCCCCACCGAAGCCGAGACCCAGCCCCCCACGGTTCCCGTGGGGGAAATCATCCCCACCGTGGATAAGCAGTCGGAGCTGGCCGCGGCCAGAAAGAAAAACCCCGACACCGTGGCGTGGCTGTACATCCCCGGCGCGGAGGTGGACGACCCCGTGATGCAGGCGGAGGACAACGGCCACTACCTGTGGCTGGGCGAGGACGGCGAGTACAGCACTTGGGGCTGCTACTACGCCCACTGCGAAAATCATTTCGGCGGCCGGGACAAGCTGGACACCAACACCACGATTTTCGGCCACTCCGCCAGCAACTGCGACCCCAACGGCCCCAAGTTCACCAAGCTCTACCGGTACATGGACGCGGACTACGTGAAAGATCATCCCTACATTTACCTCTCCGTGACAGGGGAAGATCTGGTTTTCCAGATCACGGCGCTGTTCATCACGGACATCGAGTTCGACTACATCGTCCCCAATCCCACGGGAAGCGAGCTGACGGAGTTCTTCCGGACGGTCGCACGAAAGAACTGGCTGAACTTCGACGGAGTGACCTTCTCGGAGGGCGACACTGTCCTGACCCTCTCCACCTGCTGCCGGAAGTATGACACGGCCAAGACCGGCAACCAGCGTCTGGTGGTCATGGCGAAGCTGCTGCCGGAAGGCGCGACGGCACAGCCCTACACCGTCTCTCTGGCGGAAAATCCGGAGATGCCATAACAAAAACTTCCTGCACCGCTTTTACGGCGCAGGAAATCGAGAAAACGGCGGTTTCCCATACGGGCAGCCGCCGTTACTATACTTTATTCCGTCTCGCCCGCAAGCTCTGCGGCCGCGATTTTCCGCATTTCCGTCATCATATGACACAGATATGTGGGAATTCCGCTGTAGCTGCCCGTCTCCGACGCCGCAATGGCAACGCAGGAGTGGCAGATCTTCTGGTCAGGGCATTGGGCACACAGGCCGGAAAGCGTCAGGCCGTCGCTGATATCGGCAAGCTCCTTCCACGCGTCCGAAAACGGGCGGTTCATCAGCTCCACCTTTGGCTCGGGCATCATGCCGCAGGGCACCATCCAGCCGTCCCATGTGATCCAGAAGGAAGCGTTGCCCGCACGGCAGCGAATCTTGCCGTCCACGGGGTCGATGCAGGATTCGTCCAGCCCGATGGGCTGCTCCATCCCCTCGGCGGTCTGGCGCAGGAAGCTGCGGTATTCCTCCGGGGTAGTTTGCAGCTGGTAGCGCTTCATGTGGTAGTACGCGGCCTCGTGGGGCGTAAAGCGGTCGTTTTCCCCCACCATGGACGCATCCCGGCGGATGGGCGGGAACATGTAGGTGTTCACCTGCAAATAAATGTCCTTCTCCTGAGCGTAGCGGGTGATGGCTTCCAGATCGCAGGCGTTGTAGGGCGTCAGGGAGCAGTTCAGCTTCACGGGGACCCCCGCGGCTTTCAGGCCGCTGATCGCCCCATCGACCCGGGAGAAGACGCCCTTCGCGCCGCAGAGTCTTTCATACGTGGCATCCGACGCGCCGTACAGAGTAATGTTGACCCGGGTCGGCGGCAGCTCTTGCAGCTTTCGGATGGCCTCGTCGTCAATGAGCGACCCGTTGGTGTTGATGGAAACGAGGAAACCCATGTGGATCAGCGCGTCGTACAGCTTCCAGAAATCCGGCCAGAGGAATGGTTCGCCGCCGGTGAGCAGAAGGTACAATAGTCCCTGCGCCCTCGCCTGACGGGCAATTTCCAGCCATTGCTCCAAGGTCACCATGGGGCGGTCGTGGGTAAGAATTTCCCGGTGGGTCTTGCGGACGTAACACATCCGGCAGGCGAAATTGCATTCGGGGGACAGCTCAAAGGTTCCGTTCAGGGGGATCTTTCGCCCGCTGGCCTTGTTGAACAGGAAATCCGTTATCCTTGCGTTCGATTCCATTTCCATCCTCCATTCCGCTTTTCTGACACCATTTCATGATTAGAAACTTTTCTAAAGATTTTAATTGCAGTTCCGTATGGCAAAGTGGGGCGCTGATTCTTTCATCAGCGCCCCACTGGCTTTCTGGCAGCTCACGCATCGCCGTCTACCGGCAGAACGTCCCGCGCTTTATTGTCATACTATTTCTCGATAAAATGGTTAATACCATTTTATCCTGCGAATACTTCGCAGGCCGCTGGTGGCGGCGAGAAATGTATGGACTGCGATTTTAGCGGCTACGCCGCAGACCGCTGAAACGCGGCCTAATAAAACTGTTTTTTAACCGTTTTATTAAAATCCAGTATCAGGAGATCTGCTTCCACGCGCTCCACCAGCCCTTGCCGGGCCCGAGGCCGATCGTCCACCACTTGGCTTCGTAGACGCGGCCTTTGTAGGTCACCTGCATACCGGCGGTGTAGATCCTGAACGGCGACCATGCGGCGGGGGCGGCAGTCTGATTGCCGTCGTCCACCAGCTCCCAGACCTGAGACGTCTCGGGATTCTCGCCCCGCGTCCACCACTTGGCTCTGTAAGTCTTGCCGTTGAACACAACGGTGTCGCCCCGGTGGTACGCCTTGCCGGAAACGTAAGTATCCCCGGGAATGACGGTGTCCGGCTCGGTGGGTTTCGGCTCGGTGACTCCCGGTTCGGTCGGTGCCGGTTCCGTGGGCTTGGGTTCTGTGACCTTCGGCTCCGTGGTTGCCGGTTCCGTAGGCTTGGGTTCCGTTGCCTTCGGTTCTGTGGACTTCGGCTCTGTAACCTTCGGCTCCGTGGGCGCCGGCTCGGTAGGCTTCGGCTCCGTAGTTACCGGTTCCGTTACCTCCGGCTCGGTGACTTCCGGTTCCGTGGGTTCCGGCTCCGTGGGCTTGGGTTCTTCCCTGTAGCCCATCCACAGCAGCGCCTGCCGGACGCCGCTTTGCAGGCTCTGGGTGTCGGCAGTGCTGTCCGCGGGAATGCCGCCCGGAACCTTCAGGTCCGTTACGGAGATGATGGAAGCCGTACCCCACGGGTTCTGAATTCTGATCGTGGCGCCGTCGTTCATGCCCTCGTAGTACATATTGGTCTGACTGATCGTCTTCGTGCCGAGAGTCGCGGTGCCGGTCAGGGTCTTCAGGCCGATCTGGGTCTTTGCCGCAATCTCCTCGCTGGGCAGCGTAATGAGCAGATACTGACCCGGACGGACATAGACCTCATTCTTGGTACCGTTGTCCAGATAGTCCGTTACATCCGCGTCCTTCAGGGCGGCGCCTCCCTCGGTCATCAGCACCGCGGTGACTTTCTGGTCGCCCTTCAGGGTGTAGACCTGCCCGGAAACGCCCTCGGCGATCTGGTTGATATAGACGCTCTTTTCGTCGATCGCGTCCTTGTTCGGCAGGTTGGCCACAAGAACGTTGTCCCGAACTTCCACGAATTCCGGCTGGGACTCAGCGTCCTTGTCGTACACCTTCTTGTCGATGGCGCTGTCCATCGTGTTGAACACGCGGAAGCCGTCGAACACGAAGTTCGCCGCCGAATAGTTGGTCAGAACCATCACGACCTTGTAGTCGCCGTACTCCAGGTCTCTGACGCTGACGATGGGCGTATTGTGGCTCTCGCCCTCGTACTGCGTCAGGGCGCTTTCGCCGCTCTGTCTGACGGTGTTCACCATGTACATGGACTTCATCTTCTCGGTCTGGCCGTCAACCTTGTACAGCGCGACCATGACCGTGCCGGTGCTGGTCGTGCAGTCGGCGTAGATCTCGAAGCCGTTGCCGGTGAACTCGAAGGTGGCCTTGGAGCCGGGGGTCGTAGTGGCAGCCTCGGTCTTTGCGTCGCCGCCGTAAACGGTGTCGTAGCCGTAGTTGTACGCATCGGTCATGCCGGGGTACGCGCCCTGCTGCTGCCCCATGTACCGACCAACGTAGTTCTCACCCATGTCCGGCCTCGTGGTATTGCCCGTCCATGTGCCTTCGTACTTTGCGAAGTATTCCTCGTAGTACACAGTGGTGGCCGGGAAGACCGACATGACGTAGCGGTGGGGGTTGGAGGACGTGGTCTTATCCGTCGTGACTGCCATACGCATGCTTTCCGTTCCCCGCATAACGGTGAAGGGAATGTAGTAGCACTGGCCGGTCGCAAGATCCGTGTAGAAGTAGCCATACTCCGCCTTTTGGACGTAATACTTACCCTGAACAGTCTCCGTTTCCGTTCCGTCAATGGCGGTAATGTACCGCAGAGTCTCGTCCTGATTCAGCTCCAGCTGCAGGGATTTCTCGGTGATCTCCACCGGCAGGCCGAAGTCAACGACCATGTCCTTGGCGTTGTCGGTGTCGTAGTAGAGGTAAAGATCCTTTCCGTCCTCGCTGCGGCGAACCTCCACCAGCGTCAGCTTCGTGCTGCGGTAGAAGCTGGGAACGTCCAGAATTTCTCTGGGGTCGCCCTGAACGGTCTGGGTAACGTCGTAGTAGTTGACCACGGTATTGCCGGTCAGGCCGTATTCGTTATCCGTCCGCGCGAAGGTCGTATCGAACAACGTGCCAGATTTGACGCGGATGCCGTAATTGTAGAACTCAATGTTGTTGAGGCTGCGGTTGATGTAATGCACATGCAGCGCATCCTCAGTGTTGCCGACGTAGCGGACGTAGTAGGTGACCAGCACCGCGTGCTCATTCTGAATGGTCACGGAGTCCACCAGAGGAACGCCGCTGGTATGGGTGCCGTTTTCCCGGTAGCCGTAGGCGACATTCTCATCAAGCAGGAATTCTTCGGTGTTGTACCGGACGTTTTCATCCTTCAGCCAGACGACGGTTTCCGTCTTGGTATCGTAGTCATAGCCGCCGGAACCATCCGAGCTGCGCTTGTTCTGGGACATATCCACGTCAGAAAGCTGCTTGGTTTCGTCGGACCTTGTGGTGGTGATCATGTAGATCTCGTAGCCGTCGATCTTGTCCGTGGTGGCCATGATGGTGTTGATCTTGCGCCACAGGGTGCCATCGTCCCGCTTCTCAACATCGCCCCAGCCTTCCGTGCAGTGGAAGCCCATGGTCTTGTCGGTGGTGTACTTCTCTCCGGCGGTATTGTAGCTGCCCTCGGAATAGGGGAAGGTGCCGGTCTCGTTGGGGTTGCGGACGCCGTCCTCGTAACGGACCGCAAAGTCCAGCAGAACGTAGTTCTTGCCGTAGCCGACGTTCCGGCTGTCGTCAATGGCAGGGCCCCAGTCCGCAACGTTTGTGATGACCTCGCGGGTGACGTCCGTGACCTGCAGGTAGTAGGCAACGATCTGGCCGTCACCGGCAGCGATGTCGCTCATATTCAGCTCGGTGCGCTCCGCTTCCGTGGGGTTGACGGGATACCAGCCCTGAGATTCCTCGGCTGTGATAACGCCGTCGCCGTTCTTATCCTTGCCCCACTTGGCGCCGGTGTCCCATGCGTCCAGCTCGGCATCCAGATAGAATTCCCATCTGCCTTCATAATAGCGCAGCCTTGTGAAATCGGCGCGGCTGGCGTAGCCGGTCATGGTGCCGGTCTGACCCGCAATACCTCCCTCGTAGTCGCCTGTCAGATAGGGCGAGCCGCTCTCGGTTCCCTGATGGTTACCGGCAGGCAGCCATGTCATCTTCCAGAAGACCATTCTGTCGTCCTTGCGGACGGCGTTGGTGGGGAACAACTTGGTGATGTCAATGCCTTCCTCGGTGTTGACGCCCGGCATTGCCGCGTTGACGTCCACATGGCACACCGGGGACGCATCGCTTCCGCCGATCAGAACCAAGTCGTTGGTAATCATGGAGTGGATCCTGACCTTGCTATCGACCAGAGACTTGTCCGCAATGGTGATGTTATACTTGACCGTGCCGACGATTACCGACGTGGTGCCGGTCTGGTCATGGCTCGTAATGGTGACGGTGGACTTCGCGGGAACCGCGTCAGAGCCGGTGCCATACACGATGCTGTGGCCTGTCGAATCCGCGCTGGTAGTCCATGCTCCATCTTTGAAGACAAGATATTGCCCATTCTTGTACAGGCCAAGCTCCGGGTCAAAGTATGGTGACCACCAGTTTGCGCCGCCATCCGTGCTAATGAAGAAGCCACTACCTGTGTTATTCAAATTATAGCCGCCGCTTATCAGGCGATATGTACCTCTGTCGGTAGAAAGGCAATTCCACTTTGCCGCTTTGTCAGGGTCGTTGGTATTCGCCATCTGGCCATTTTCAATCGTCAGGTAGTTGCCATTTCCATCGGTGATGACGTAATTATCTCCCACATTGATGGCCGACACGATACCTGCCGGCAATGCGGGAACGTAGGGGGACGTCACCTCAGACGTGACGGTAACAAAGCCCTTGTCGTCGCAGTAATAGACATCCTTGTCGGTATAAGCGCCCTGCTGAAGACGGGTCACGGTGGAGTTGTCGCCCATCAGGACGTTGACTTCCTTGGTGAAGTAACCGGCGGGGAGCTTGAACAGGCCGGAAACCGTTCCGCCGGGGACGGTATAGGTCGCGTAGCCGTTCTCGATGGTCACAGGGATGGCCGCCGTTCCGGCTTCCTGCTTCAGGAACGCCTGAATGACGCCGCCCTCCGTAAGCCAGTCAGCGGGAACGGGCATCTTGACCTGAACCTCGCCCTTGTAAGCGGCATTGTCCACGGTGGGGGTCAGGCTGTAGCCGGTGATCTTCACGTCGGCAACGGACTCGTACCCGGCGACGGACGTGACAGAGTTGTCCGCCGCGCAGGTCAGGCCGTTGACGCCGTGGCCGGAAACAGTGATATCGTGCTCCTCGCAGCGGGCGCTGGTCACAGCGGCAACCACCGTTACGTTGTAGGTCGTGTTGTCGATGGTGACGGAAGCCGTACCCGCTTCGGTCGCGGTCAGCCGAAGGGTCGTGGTCGCGGGCACATCCGGTGTTCCTTCTGTTCCGGGGGTGTAGATCGCCGCGGCTGAGCCGGAAACCGTGTCCATGGTAAACGCCCAGCTGCTGCCCGTATATTCCAGATAATAGTCGTTGTCTCTTTCCCAGTTTTTCAGGTGGATACGGAACCCGCTGCCAGATTCGTAGGTGAGGTTTGCGGCAGCGGAGGTTGTAACAAGGATATAAGGATTATATGTCTGCAATGCCAGATAGGCGGTCGATGTCGAACCCCACTGCACATAGGACGTGGAGAAAGAATATGTTCCGTCCGAATTGACGGTCACCTTCCACTTTGTCGCGGTCAGGGGGTCAGCCGAGTTGGTGATCGTGGAGGGAGCGGTAAAGGACAGATAATTCCCGTTGCCGTCGCTGATGAGATACGACTCACCGGAAACCAATGCGCTCATATCGGCGGCGGTGGGGTCAACCGCAGGCGTTCCCGCCACAGCGTCCGTAAAGCCGGTCTGCTCAATCTTGAACGCGCCATATGCCTTTGCAAACGCTCGGTAATCGCCGGTCAGCGTCCCAAGGTCGTAAGTATCGCCCACATTCAGGGTGATGTTCACCACTTTCTGTCCCTCGGCGGCGTCGGCGGCCTCGTAAATGCCTACGGCGGCATAGGGCGTGTCCACATCCAGAACGTAATAGCCGTCCTTCACATTGCCGTTGGCCTCCCGCACGGGCAGGGTGGCTTCGTTATCGGCCGACATGGCGGCCACAAGCTCACCCACCGTGAATCCCCGGACTTTCGCGGCATTCCAGCCATCGGGAATGGGCAGGAAAACGCGGTAAGAGCCGGTATAGTCCCGCTGGGCGTTCAGCATCTGCACGGAATAGGTCTGAACCTTTCCCGCCGCCGCGGCGAGGATCGTCGGGTTGGTATCCAGCTTGTCCACGGCGATCTCGCTCAGACCCGCCGCGCCGACCTTGACGCCGGTGGCATCGGTCTTCTCCACGTACTCATAGTTTTCATCCGGCACGGCCGACAGGCAGGCCGCCCACTCAGTCATGACCTCCATGGCGTTGCCGGTCACGTCCGCCTCGTGGGACGCACCGCCGGTGCAGTGGTCGCACCAGATGCAGAACATGGCGCCCGCAGGATTGAAGCTCACCGCGCCGGTCGCAAAGGTCTTCAGCTCGAAGGGCTTGTTCCGGATGGCGTCAACCGTGTCGATGTAGCTGCCGTAGTGTCCGCCGTGGCAGCAGATGTAATAGTAGTTGGAATTGCAGTTGATGACCTTGAACCCGTTGTCGTTCAGGACATCCGGGTCGGCGTTCTTCATGCCGCCCCAGCCGCCGCCCCAGTAGTAGAGCTGGTAGTCGGTATTCAGCCCCAGCGCCGCAGCGTTGGTGTTGCCGTCGCTGAGGAAAGCGTCGTTGAAGGCGCGGGGGGTCATGCCGTAGGACTTGATGACGTTGCCCGCCCGGTTCAGGAACTGAACCAGACCGTCATATTCGCCCTTTGCATTCATGTAGGCGGTGCCGAAGCCGCTGCCGCCCCACGCAAAATGCTCCAGGTCCTGACCGTACTCGTCAGCGGCGATGCTGAAATACTTGACCAGAGGGTTGCCGTCCGCGTCGGTAATGCCGTGGAAATAGCTGCAGTAAGCGTCCAGCAGTGCCAGCGCAAAGTTCACCGCTTCCACGTTCCCCATGTCCAGAGACTCGTTGGAATAGTGGGTGGACTCACTCTGAGACCGGAAGGTCTTGCCGAACGCGGAAATTCGCTCATCGCCGCTGCCCTGCAAAATCGCCGCCATGTGGCCGGGCATGTTGATGCTGGGAACGATGTCCACGCCCTTGGCCGCCGCGTAGAGGATCAGTTCCTTCATCTCGGCGGGGGAGAGCCAGTTGTTGATCCTGTCCGTGGACTTGGACGGCTCGGCGGCGGAATTATCGTAGTAGCCCAGCGCCGGGGTCAGATCATAGGTCGTTCCGTTGGCGCTGATGATGAAGTTCCCGTTAGAATCCGTGACGCCAAAGCGCAGGCCCTGATTGTCGGACAGGTACAGGTCGATCTGGTTCATGCCGTTGATGGCGACGTAATCGACCATGGTCTTCAGCGACGCAAGGCTCGTGTACTTCCGCCCCGCGTCGATATGGAGGATCTTATACAGCGGGTCGCCGGAGGTGTCGCGGGGGGGAACGTAGTTCTTGCCCCGATTTTCGTCCTCGGCCGGTTCATCCGCAAAGAGCGCGATCTCGGTGCTCTCCGTCGGGTCGGTGGTCTCCTCCACCAGCTCCTCCGTGGCTTCCGTAGTTGCCTCTACTGTCGGCTCCGTGGTCGCCTCGGGTTCCTCCGTGGCTTCCGTGGTCTCGTCAGGAGTTGTGTCCGCCTCTGTCGCGGTGGTCGTTTCTGCCAGTCCGTTCACTTCCGCGGCAAATACGCCCATGGGCACTACGCTCATGAGCATTACCAGCGCGAGAAGCAGCGCCAACAACTTTTTCGTCGTTTTCAACTTAAGTCCTCCCCGTTCGTCAAATAAAGTATCCAAAAAAATCGGCAAGTTTCAGTTTACATAACGCTTTGCAGAACTGCTTTCACAGTCTCCACAGCGGCTTTGTCCGGCGTGCAGCGCAGATGGTACACCGGCACGCTTCCGGATAAGTCCGTCAGCAGGTCGCAGGCCTCTTCCATGTAGGCCGCGTTCCAGCTGTTCATCACCGTACCGGCGTACAGATCGCGGAACGCGTCCGCGGTTTGCAGACGCCGGATGCCGCACGCGCCGCCCTGCTCCAACATGATAATCGCCGCAATCGGCACAGTCGCGTTCACATGGTAGTCGGACGACCCGGCGTAGGGTGAGCCGCAGACCAGCCAGCCATTCGCGCCCCGGTACAAAATCGGCCGGTCGCCGTTGATGACCGTGCTGCCCTCGTACCGCTTCCAAAGCTCCCCCTGTGTGGACTTCCCCACGCCGGAAGCCCCGGAAAACAAGATCCCGCCAAAGGGGGAATCCACCAGCGACGCATGGAGGATCAGCCGTCCCCGGCCGATCAGCAGCTCCTCGAACCCGATGTGAGAAAAGCAGCCCGCGCTTCCCGCAAAGCTGCCCCGGTCGCCGCCCAGATACCGGACGCGCACCGTTCCGCTGTCCCAGTCGCAGTCCGTGACCGCGTAGGGGCGGTCAAAATCCGTGTGGCTGTGGTAGCGCCGCAGATAGCGGCCCTCCGAGCCGTACACCGCGAGGAAGTAATTCCGGAACACTTCCTCCCCCGGCGTATCGGGCAGGCTGTCCACCTCCTGAAAGGTGACCGTCCAGTCCACCCGTCCGCAGCCGCCCGCAAAATCGCCAAAATTCCCCGTCACCGGCACCGGCCACGGCGTATCGAGCCGGAAGCCAAGACCGGAGATGGAAAAGTCCGTCGTCACGCCCATGGTGCGGGATCAGGAGGTGTGCGTACCTACGATCGCGGCGGAATTCGTGTAGCAGTAGTTCTCCTGCGGTACTGTGCAGGCCGCGTCGGAAATGATGAAAATTCCCTCAAAAGGAACGCCCCATACCTCGCCCTTGGCGGTGCATCCGCTGCCAAGGCCAAAGTTCAGCTTGAAATCACAGCTGGCAATGTGCTGGGACAGTTCAAATTTTTCGTAGTACAATACGGGTTTCTGATACGCTTTCATAAATTTTCCTCCCTTTCAGGCAGCGCTCAATCTCATTGGGTGCCGCAAATTGTCATCCCTCGTAATCGACCCGGGCGATTCCCACGTCGCCCAGAACGCAGTCCACAGCGGCGACCGCCGCGCTTCCGTCGGCGGCGATTTCCGTCACCGGATATGTATAGGACGTTCCGCCGAAATACACGCCCTCCAGAACGTTATGGCACCGAACCGCAAGCCCCGTCAGCGTCTCCCCGGAGACGTTCGTCAGGGTGATGTTCATGCCCTCCGCCGCGGCCTTCACCTTGTCCGGCACCAGACCGACGCCATCCCGGTACGTTGTCTCGCAGCGGATCTCCGCCACCTCGGCGGTATCGTCATACGCCGTGTTTTCCCGCTCGAAGACCTGCACGGTCTTGCCGTGGGGAATGTCGGACGCCGTGAAGGACAGCGCCGTGCCGTCGGCCATGATGACCGTCAGGTTCAGCGTTTCCAGATACCGTCCGGTCTCATTTTTCAGAATCACCGCGCCGACGTCGGTTCCCTCCGCCCAGCCGCAGTCCGGGTTGCTGCCCGTGTACTGGAACAGCGAGGTCAGTTCCAGGCCGTCGTCCTCCAGCGCATAGGGGAAGCTTACGTCCATCGGAACTCCGGCCGTTTCCGCCGGCTGTCCGGTCTCCGTGGGGTTCGCAACATCAGGGGCGGCGGGCTGCTTCACGGCAGGTGCCCTGTCCACCAGCACCAGCACGACCACTGCGGCAGCGATGGCCAGCACGGCAACGACGATCAGCACCGGAATAAAACTGCTTTTCCGCTGCTTTATATATTTGGGTTTTTTTCTGCTCATCCGGAAGCCCCTTTCTCACTCGAGAATGCCGACGCTCTCCATCTGCTCCACAAACTCGCGGACGTCCTTGGCGGCGGTCTCACGGTCAACGTCGTACTCCGTGAGAAGCGCGTCCACCAGCTCCGCCTCGGTGTGTTCCTCCTGCAGCTTACCGAACAGGAACGCCGCCGTCTCCGTCAGGCAGATCATGCCGTGAATTTTCAGCGCGGCCTTGCCTACGGGGATCAGAATGTTCTCCCCGGCGACCTCCCGCAGAATCAACTCTTTTGAAACACGCATTTTCCATTTCTCCTTAGCATTTTTCCCTCTGACTTCGGGAAATCAAAACGCAAACCGGTCCACTTGCGCAAACCGCCGAATTCCCACCCATATTCATTGTGAAATTTATTATACTTTGCACATGTATTAAAGTCAATCAACTTTCGGCGCGTTTTTTTGTCTCTGGATGGCACGTTTTTATCTTTTTGAACATTTTGCATAAAAAAGCCAGACCCGGCGAGGGTCTGGCGTCTATTTTCTCTGTTCCGGCAGAAATTCCATCACGTCAGAAATTTCGCATTCCAGCAGGATGCACAGCTCGTTGATGGTATTGGTGGACACGTTTTCCCCGTGCTTCATGGCATAGTAATTTGACTGAGGAAAACCCATTTTGAACAGCCTGTATGACGTGATACCCTTTTCCTTCATTGTTCTGAACAGGGGTTCATAGCTTATCACAACACCAGCTCCTTTAGCCCATTATATTGAGAGGGTGCGGTATTGGGTATCTACGATAAAAGACATATAACGACAGAAAAAGGGCCTCACAGGAAGTGAGGCCCCTTAAAGAAAACCCCGGACTTATCCAGTCCGGGATACTCAATTCTGCTTGGGCACGAATTTCATGATGTCGGAAACTTCGCATTCCAGCAGGGTGCAGAGCTGGTCAATGGTATTTGTCGAAACGCTTTTCCCGTCCTTCATCGCGTAATAGGTGCTTCGGGCAAAACCCATTTTCTCAAGGCGGTATGAGGAAATATTCTTCTTTTTCAACGTCCGAAACAGCGGTTCATAGCTGATCAATTTCCTCACCCCCTGAGCGGATTTTCCGATAAATAAAGTATATCCGCAAAATTGGGGCTTGCCGTATGTCAAAATATTCGTACATAATATAGGGGGGTGATGTATTATGCACGGTGAGGAAAAGGATTATCAAGAAGTTCTAACACCCAGTTATCACGGCGAGCTATGCAGGCACAACGGGGAGAATCCCGACTACGAAATCGCGTGCGACGAATGTGACTATTATTTAATGTGTTTTCCCGACTGGAAGGCAGCATCTTCCGGGCGGCACATTCCTAAGCAAGATTAACTACAGAAATCCTCCGGCGCGTCCGCGTGGCCGAACAGAAAACAGGAACGCATCGTCTCACCTTCATTCTGTATTAAAAATACATCTGTACTTTTATGTCATTCTAACATGACGATTCTGTATTTACAATACAGATGTGCATAATACAGAGGGGTGAGTAATGGA